>Ga0105046_10014145_pt1 | contig 12323 bp, 7 predicted proteins | sample MAT03_FD_78385 | JGI IMG/M metagenome (GOLD analysis project Ga0105046, IMG submission 78385) | Freshwater microbial communities from Lake Fryxell liftoff mats and glacier meltwater in Antarctica - MAT-03 (megahit assembly) | ecosystem: Environmental > Aquatic > Freshwater > Ice > Liftoff...
TATACTTTGGTCGATCGCGAGTTAGGATCGTCGGTCGGGTGCCGAGGCGAAAACGCCATGAGCGTTCTCTTTTGGGGACGTGACGAGGACGTTCTTCCGGCACTAGTGATCCGACAGGTGCCTCCGACTCGGATGCGACAAGTTGAAGCGCGGATGCGCGAGTTCTTTCCGGGTTGCACGCTCGATGTGAAACAGGTGCCACAAGCAAACGCCGTCACATTAGGAATCAGCACTTCGGATGGTACCAACTTTCATCGTCCGGCGAATGTTGGGTTTGGGCTCACTCAAGTCCTGCCAATCATCATTGCGGCCCTTTCTGCGTCTGCCGATGACTTGCTTCTCATTGAAAACCCTGAAGTGCATCTGCACCCGGCGGGGCAAGCTCGCATGGGCCGATTCTTGGCGCAAGTGGCTGCTGCGGGAGTGCAGGTCATCCTTGAGACGCATAGCGATCACGTCCTGAATGGAATACGACGTGCCGTCAAGGAGAAGCAAATCGACCCCATTGACGTCGCGTTGCACTTCTTCAGAGGCCGTGACAGCGAAGGCTCTCAAGTTGTGAGCCCAACGATCGATGCTCAGGGCAACGTCGATGTCTGGCCCGACGGCTTCTTTGATCAATTTGATAAGGACGCCAGCTACTTCGCGGGTTGGGGACAGTAACGTGAACTACCTCGTCAACGATCTCTCATTGAGCGGACAGTTCCAGGAATTGGAATCCTTCACCAATTCTATTGAGCGGATCATGCTCATCCGGCAAAAGATTCAGTTGGCTGGAAGGTCGTTGTTTTGCAATCGCAACCTTGCACACTCCCAAGTGACGCCAACTATCGGCATGCACCATGCAATTCAATCGATGCCCGCACCGAAACGCAGTGCATGGATGCAATGGCTTACCAAATATGGACCACATTGGGACGAATTGCGAGAGCACTCACCGGATGACTGGTTCGCAGTGAACGGCGAACCGGTAACAGATTCTGCGCTCGCTGAGTCAGCGTTTGTTGTGGCACACGGACAGGTACGCGAGCTCGTTAGTTTTGATCCGTCCGCTTGGATGTTCTCTCCGATCAATGTGACATGGATTCGTAATGACGGCCATTCATCTGAAATCGCTGTGGCGAACCATTGGTCTGTTGAATCCGTCAGCGAATCACTTGCTCGGAGTCCGTTGCCGATTCTATCTTGGGAGTTACTCGCGGAACGCGTTCGTTCGTCGTGCCAAAGACTCGTCTTTACTGAAGACGCATTCGATCCACTTGACGGGCACCCCTTCGTTCCCAGGGCGGCAGAACGCATTCAAATCCTGCTTCAGACATTGGACAATCTCGCTGGCTCTGTTGACGAAAATGGCCAACGAACTCTAGAAGGTGACCGCCTCTACGAAACCTATTTCAAGGGCGAGCGCCCTTGGTTCACGGACTCATCCGACACTGAGAAGAACACATTCAAGGGCGATCTAACGTTTCGATGTCCCGACACCCCAAGCGAATTCATGTTCTGTACATGGCACGGAAAAGTGAACTCGCCAAAGTTGCGAGTCCATTTCTCCTGGCCAATTCGAGTCGATCGTCCGATTTGCGTCGCGTATGTGGGACCGAAAATCACAAAGCGATAGCGATGTTGTGCTTCGGCTTGGCATTTAATCGTTGGATCTTGTCTGAATTTGGCGAAGCATTCGAGTTTACTCGCAGGAAAAAGTGCCACCCACTTTGACGTTGGTGCGGCAAGACCTTGGACTGCGGTGCCTCAATCCAGCCTTCTTTCAGGGCGCAGCTGCCGTTTGGTTCTGCGTATTAGTGACATTCGCGTTTCGTCAAATTGTATGCGAAATTCCAGGCAAAGGCGGCTCAGCCACAACGGTAACACTGCACTGAGGTAACGCAGTTCAAGGGAAGTCTTCTGGCGGCCGTCGAAAGCCGCGTTTAACTCGCCGTCTGGACTTCCCGTCGGTGAATCGCAGGTTGCAGTCTTGGAAGCAACCCGGAAACCCGGCAGATTCGGTCTTGTGGGTGATTTTTTCCGGGTATCACATCGAGTTCTTTGTCAGAATGCCCTCAATTCGATAAAACGCGGCCTCGTCCTGTCTGTTTCATCGACGTTTCGATGAAAATCCTGTCATGCGTCCTGAAAGTTCGTCACATGTCGATTGCTGAAAAGCCCGGCACCCGTACGACACGTCCGGTGCGTTCGCCGCATATTAAGCTCACAAAATACGACATTACCGTATCAGCGCTCTCCACAGTTGCTTTGTTCGCCGTATTGACGCTGATCGTGATGATCTTCATTTGGCTGTCAAATCTGCTTCCCACGCCGCAGAAGAAGCAAGTCATCATGTTGCCACCCGGCGATGGTGGCTTTGAAGACGGTGATCCGAACGCGACACCCAATGTTGAATCTCCTGAAGATGCATCCGACGACCCGTCCCTTGCAAACGAAGAAACGGACGTCACAGAACTGGAAGAGGTTGTCGAGCAGGTGGTAGAAGTTTCCGAAAACGCCGCCGCCGTTGTCGCTCCGAACGAATTCACCGGTTCCAAAAACACCGGAAGCCCCGGAAGCGCTGATGGAACCGGCGGACGGCCGCTTGGGAGTGGGGGTCCCGGCCGCGGTGGCGCGAAGCGAGAGCAGCGATGGATTGTGGAGTTTGCAGACAAAGGCGATCTGAAAAGTTATGCGGCTCAGTTGGATTTCTTTGGAATAGAGCTGGCGGCCATGTTTCCTGCTGAGGGGCGTCTGGTCTATATGAGCAATATGAGTGCGGCCAAGCCTGCGACTCGTGAGATTAAAGAAGGTGCAGCCGGTGCGGAGCAGCGATTGTTTATGAATTGGGCCGAGGGCAGTGAAGAGCGGCGTCAGGCGGACGTTGAATTGTTTCAAAAGGCGGGGATTGATGCATCCGCTGCTGGAGTGCTGCATTTTTATGCGTCAGAAACGGAAACGATGATGGCTACCGTTGAGCAGGAATTTGGCGGACATACGGCAGCGGAAATTCGCAAGACTTATTTCCGTGTTCGCAAGGCTGGCAGTGGTTATGAGTTTTATGTCCAGAAGCAGTTGTTAAAGTAGTGTCCCGTTATTCAGGGGCTGGTGAGTTTTTTTTTTCTTATCCGTGACTCTCTTTCGTCTTCCCGGGTTGACCTATGAATTTGTTGCAGAACGGCGCTGGCTTAGTCTTTATGCTGGCTCAGGAAAAAAAAGCGGAAGCATCGTTCGTGATGAAAATGGTGGAGCAATCCATCTGGCTCGGGATCGGGGCGTGTGCTTTGCTGGGTCTGTTCTGCGGTTATCTGCTGTTTCGCAGAATCAAGCAGAAATCATTTCCGGGCGCTGAGGCTGAGCAGGCGTTTCTTAACGACTTGGGCGAGTGTCTTGATCGCAATGACTTCGACGGAGCGTTGGCTTTGTGTGATACTCCGGCACTTTGGAACCGCGCTCTGCCGCAGTTGGCAACGCTGGCCGTGCAGCATCGTGATCGACCGATCGGTAAGATTCGTCAGATGCTGATGGAGCGATTCGAGCGCGACATCATGACTGGGTTGGATCGCCTGAATAGTTGGGTCTCGACGAGTATCAAAACGGCACCGCAATTGGGTCTGCTTGGTACGGTTCTTGGGATGATCAACGCGTTTGCGAAAATTGCCGGTGCGGCAAGTTCCGGTGTCGAACCAAAAGAATTGGCTGCGGACATCAGCTTCGCGCTTTTTACAACCGCTGCCGGGATGGCAATTTCAATTCCGCTCATCGTGATGAACACGGCTGCACAAAACAGAATCAATGGGTTGCAGGAATCTGTTGATGAAGGTTTGGGGCCATTGCTGGAGGATCTGGCGGCCGCACGCCAGCGCACTGGTGCGAAGAGTTAAACCCACAAAACTGTAGCGGTACGCGTGGGAGTTCCGTGGTCGCACCGAATTCTCACGAATCCGGCTACGGGTGGAACATGACAGGCTGGAAGCCTGTCATACGAATTCATCAACCTGATATTGCACTTGAGATTTTGTATGTCCGATGAAGTAGACAACGATGACGAAGGCTTTATCCGCAAGAAGCGTGCTGCGCCGAGCACTGACGTCGATATCACTCCGATGATTGACCTGACATTTCAGTTGCTGATTTTTTTCATGGTGACGTCCACGATGCAGGGAAATCCACCAGCGGTGCTGCCAGCGTCGATGTCGGGTACATCGATTGAGACGGCGAAAGTTATCAATGTCGTTGTGAAGCCAGCGGCGGTTTCAGGTGAAGCGCCTCAAATCGAAATCAATAAAGAACCCGTGAATTTGGAAGATTTAAAGCTGCTCCTCGAAGAACAGGCGGGGGCACGATCGGACGGGATTCATGTGATGATCCTCGCTGATTACCTGATGAAGAATGGCGATCTCAACGAAGTTGAAGTGTTGATGTCAGAGATTCCGGGCGTGACTTACCATTTCGGTGTTCAGGACCGACGCGAATAACGCACTTAGTGTTCGGCGGGTGATTTATGGCAGACAATGATCTGACAGGAAAAAAGCTTGGCGAGTTTCAATTGCTGCGCCCGCTGGGCAGCGGTGGAATGGCGGACGTGTATCTGGCTGAGCAAACAACGCTGCAACGCTATGTCGCCGTGAAGATCATGAAGCCCGCTCTGATGGCGCATTCGGGGCAGGATCTGGTTGCTCGCTTCAAGCAGGAAGCGATGATGGCCGCCGGGCTGAATCATCCGAACATCGTTCAGGTTTATACCATCGGTCAGGAAGAAGGTCTGCACTTTATTGCTCAGGAATTTGTGCAGGGCAAAGATCTGGCGACGATATTGAAAGGGAAGGGTAAGCCGGACGTTGCTTCTGCTTTACATGTGATGAAGCAGGTGGCTTCCGCGTTGAAGGCGTCTGGCCAGGCCGGGATTGTGCATCGGGACATTAAGCCTGAAAACATCCTTGTCACAAAGAAGGGTGAAGTCAAAGTCGCCGACTTTGGACTGGCTCAGCTTGGGGAATCGACAAAAGACAACAAGGGCGTCACGATGGGGACGCCACTGTATATGAGTCCCGAACAGGTCAGTGGTCGAGAACTTGATCCGCGATCTGACGTGTATTCGTTCGGCGTGACGGCGTATCAGTTGTTGTGTGGTGAAACGCCATTCAAAGGCAACAGTGCGATCGCGATCGCAAAGCAGCATTTGACAACGTCTCCGCCTCCTTTGAAGGAGAAGAATCCCGCATTGCCGGATGTTCTGTGTCGCATGGTTCACCGCATGATGGCCAAACGCCGATCGTTGCGGTATCAGTCGGCAGACGAAGTGTTGGAGGATCTTAAGAAGTTGATCGTGGCTCATAAGCAGGGTCGATCACTGGATCTTGTGCGACTTCCGCGACTGGAAGAACTGGATCGAATTGCCGAGAAGGAGCGTAGTAAACCGAATCGCCCTCAAAGCATTGGTGCCAATAACGGTATCGATGCTGAAGAATTATTGCTTGGCCCCGATGTCGCGTCATCGGTGACCATGGTGATGCCGGATCGGCAGGCAGACGAAGACGAAGTTTTAGACGTCGCGGAACCCTATGAGACTCAATCGTTACATGCCTCCAAAACTCAGGCGATCAATGCGTTAGATGATTTGCCACCGATTCCAAGAAAAAAACGTGTCAGTCAGGAAGCTGAAATCGATCTGACGCCAGCGGTGGACGTGACGTTTCAGTTGCTGATTTTCTTCATGATCACCGCGTCATTCAGTTTGCAGAAGGCATTTGATGTGCCGCCTGCAAAGAACTCTGATGGCATTTCCATGAACGTTCAGGTTGAGATGCCTGATTCTGGTGTGCATGTCGAAGTGGACCGTGACAACGTAGTTTTTGTCGGCGACAAAAAGGCTCAATCGTATAAAGAGGTGCTGGAACTGCTGAACGCTGAAAAGTCTGCAAACAGAAGTGTGAACGATTTGGATCTGATTCTGGATCCGGATTCCACTCACGAGATGCGAATCATGGTGATAGATGCGGCGACGCAGGCCGGATTTTTGCGAGTGAAGAATAAGATACAGGAATTGTGATACGTCTCGTGCTGTGAATTGAAATTTGATCGGATACCAACGTGGCTCAGGAAGAATACGAAGACGAAAACGACGTAGACGCGGCTGAAAAAGCGGCAATGGAGCAGCACACGGCCAAAGCACGGCGTCAGTTGTCTCGAGGTCGTTTTGCGCAACTGACCGAAAAGCTGACAGGTGGACCGGAGCGGCCAGGCGAACAGAAAATTGGACGGTCGCCTGTCGTGCTCGGTTTGGTGGGCCTGACCATTGGTGCGTCGGTGCTTGCGGCTATTTTCTATGTGATGAACGCAAACCAACGTGAAGAACGTAAGCTCAAAGAGGCGGTTACTTCGCTGGATCAACAGCGGTATCTGGATGCCGACGGACAGTTCCTGACGTTTCTGGCAAACTATTCGCAATCCGCAAACGCGGATGCCGCACGAATTGGACTGCATCGTACTCGCGTTGAAAAGAATATTCTGACCGAGTATCCCGATGTCACCAAAGGTCGTGAGGCGCTCGATGAACTGATTGCGGTGTGCAAAGATTTGGCTGGTTTCGACGACATCAAAGAGAATCTTCGCAAATATGCAGATCGTCTGGCATATGCCGGCGCGCGTGTGGCTGAGGTGACTCAGGAGCAAAAGCCGCTCGATGCCAGTCTTGCCGCCATGGAAATCATGAAACGGTATGCTGGTGAAGCCGGCATTCCTGCAGCACGCGAACAGCAATTGATCCGAATGCAGCGAATGGCATCTGCGGCAATCGCTAAGAAGTCAGAATATCAGGCTCGCGAAACCGAGATTCGTGGCTTGATGGACGCGGGTAAAACAATCGAAGCGATCGGAGTTCGTGATCGTCTGATCGATGCGTTTCCTGGGTTAAGCGATGACAAAGAGTTGAAAGCCATCCTGAAGGGCATCCTGGAGAAGGAGAAAGAGTTTTCGGTTCGCAGTGATGGCGGCGATGCATTAACGACCGACACAGGCACAAGTGATTTTAAGTCCCTGGAACTGTCCTTGCGGACTCAGACGACAACAGACTTGTCTTCGCAGGGACGTTCGGTTTTTGCCTTTGGTGTTGATAGTGTTTTTGCTCTGGATGCTGACACCGGCGATCCGATTTGGCATCGTCCTGTCGGCGTTGATGCACCGTTTCCCCCGATAGCTGTCAAGGGAACGGAACCCGGGGTTTTGGTCTTTAGCACGCTGTCCAATGAGTTGATGCTGCTGTCCCAAAAAGATGGTCACTTGCTGTGGCGTTTGCCGTTTGAAGGTCGTCCGAATGGAATGCCCCTTGTCGTATCTGACAATGTTTTCATTGCGACTCAGAATAGCGAAATGTGGCAGGTCGCGATTGCAAATGGTCGAGCGTTGTCGCGATTGAAATTCACTCAACCGGTTATTGGTCCACCAGCCTTGGCCAGTGACGGGTCAAAACTGGTGATCGCGGGTGACGAGACTCTGATTTACACTCTGAATTTGAATCCTCTGAGTTGCATGGCTGTTTCGCAGATTCCGCATAGGGCTGGCAGCGTTAAAGCGCCGATCATTGCGGCAGGAAAGTACTTTCTGATGTGCGACAATGTGACAGCCAATCAGGCCCGTATTCAGACGCTGAATATGGATGCCAATGGAGTGCTGACCGTTGAGGCATCAGACTCGATCGATGGACAGGTGAATGATCCGTGCCTGCTGCGTGGCTACGACTTGTTTGTGCCTTCAACTCCACAGCGAGTGACTGCGTTCCGCGTTGCTGAAGAAATTGGCCAGCCGCCGTTGTCTCGAGTTGGTGCAAATCAACTGGAAGATGGCTTGCAGACGCGGATGTTTCTGTTGGCTGGCCCCAGCGGTCAGTTGTGGCTCGGTGGTCGTGACTTGCGGAAATTTCAAACTCGAACAAATACGGTATTGCTGGATGCTGGCGTCACCGCGGAAGGCGTTCATTTGCAACCAATTCTGTTTGCTGACGAAGCTGTATTTCTGACGACCCGCAATCCGCAAGGGTCGTCCGTCTTCTTTACGCGAGCGAATCGCGAAGCCATGGCGGGGGTTTGGCGTACAGTCATCGGTTCCCGACTTGTGGCTGTCGGTCCATCGGCAACGGGAGATTCAATGCTGGCTGTCACGGACTATGGCGAAACGTTTCGAGTCTCGATGTCCGAAATCGCGAATGGAGGATTCAAGCTTGAATCCACCAGCCGCCTGCAACTGCCTCAGAAACTGGCGTCACCGATCGGTGGTGTGACGTTGAAAGATGGTCGCGTTGGAGCGTGGTGTGGGGCACCGGAACCAACGCTTTGGACATTTACTGCGACCGGACAGTTTGAAGAAAAATGGCGAGCACTTCCGGATGCGCCTCAATTGCCTCCTGTAGCACTGGACGGTGGTGTTGTGTTTGCGATGCCGGGGCGATTGCATCTGGCGACGCGATCATCTGGTCGTCCTGCGGAAGATTATCAGGCGGCATTAACCCAGGATCAGCAGCAGCAAACATGGAAGTCTTTGACGGCAGTGTCGCCAACTCAAGTGATTGCAGTCACGTCGGATAACAAGTTTATCCGCGTCGAATATCGGGCCACGCCGCGACCGCAACTTGCGGAATTGAGTGTGACGAATGTGCCGCATATCAGCGAATTGCCTCCAGTTGTGTCTGGCGGGTTTATGTTCCTGGCAACAACGGAAGGCAAACTCGTGATGTTGCAGGCATCGACCCTGGAAGTGCTGGCGGAAGCAGATCTGGGGATTATTCCAAGTGCTCAGCCTAAAGTCGCCAGTGGTTTTGTTTTTGTCGAATTGGCAAATAGGGAAGTGCGAGTCTTCAAGATCGAAGAGGGACTTCCACCTGCGGCTGTATTTCAACTGGAAGGCCACGCCTTGGCGAGTGATCCGTTGTTGCTGACCGATGGAAGCTGTCTGATAGCGAGGACCGATGGAGCCATCATTCGGATGAACTCCGACGGTACGATTTCTGACTCGATTGTGAAACTGGGGCAGTCGATTCAGCAGGGGCCTCTAAGCATCAACGGTCAGATTCTTGTGATTGCAATGGATGGAAGTCTGTATCAACTGCCGCAGGACATCGGGAAGTAATAACCAAATGAGTCCTGAGATCACGAGCAGTAACGGAATGATTCAATCGCTACCGAGGTTCTTCGCGGCGATCGCGCTGACTGCTGGAATGCTGTCAGGTGCGTGCTGCGTTGTTGCCGATGAAAAAGTTGAAAAGACCGAACTGCCAAAACTGGTAGAAATGCAGTTGCCGACGTCCGACGAACTCCTGCGAGCGGACGACAGCAACGGAAAAGCATTTGACTGGATCGTCCTGAAAGCGTCTCTCGAAGCCGATCGCACAGTTCTGGTTGTCAGTCCATTGGAAATTCGACCAGATACGCTGAAGAAGATGGCAGATCAGTACATCAAAGTCGAAGCGTCGAAGCCAAAGAATGATGAGGAACGGCAGGAACGCACGACGCGACTTAAAAATCTGAAGCAACTGATCGTTAAGCTGCCTGGTAATGCGGTGGCAGAATATGCTCTGCCCATTTCGCAGATCGACCATATCATTCTGTTTGAAGAGTTGATGCTGCGTCGAGCCGATGAATTGCTAAAAGAAGGCGATATTCGTAAAGCCTATGAACTTCTGCTCCGCGTTGAAAAAGAATATCCGTCATGGGATCCCGCGAAACCACGGTTTGAGAATCTGTTGCTTGTTGAATCTGGTTTGCGTGCTAAAGAAGGTGATATCTATGCAGCGTTGGCACTGCTGGATGAACTCGCCAACCGCAACATTAAGAATCCCGAGTTGCGACCACGATTCGGCGAGATCGTCGCCCCGATGATTCAGACTGCGGTGGCGGCTGAAGATTTTTATAAAGCTCGCTATCTGATTTCTCGCATCGAAAAAGTCTTCCCCGGCCATGAAACGGCAGTTGAGTGGCAGGCACAAATGCAGAAATTGGCGAACAGCCTGTTGACGGAAGCAAAGAGGCAAACCGACCAGCAAAAGTTTGCACCCGCAGCCGACCTTGCCTGGAAAGCAGAAGCCATCTGGCCCTCAACAGGCAATGCACGAGCATTCTTTATGCAGGCCGTTGCTCGGCATCAGGTATTGAAAGTCGCAATTGATGATGCTGAATCTTCGACCATCGTATTCCCTTCACCAAGGGAATCTGATGAGCGTCGCGAGGAGCTGATTGAAGTTCCGTTGTTCGAACCAACAAATGCGGACGAGCTAACCTACTTTCGGTCCAGCTTTTTTGAAATCTGGGACCCGACGGACCTGGGTCGCGAAGTTGTTTTCACGCTTCGTGAGACACGGCCAACGTGGCAGTCGCAACCTCTGCTGACAGCCAATCAGATTGCTGATGCGTTAGGCCGTCGCATGGATTCTTCAAGTCCGCTGTTTAATTCCCGACTCGCGTCATTTGTGCGTGAAGTCTCGGTACGTTCACCCAGCGAAATGAAGATTCGTTTTTCGCGAGTGCCTTTAAGTATCGAATCTCTCTTAAGGTTTCCAATTGTCGGAATTGCCAGCGATAGCGAAAGCGGCGAGGCGGGGATGACGGCTGAAGCAGGGGAAACGAGTCGTCTCAACAGAGCCCCGACGTTGCTTTCGACAAGGTTTAAACTGGCCAGCGAAGACGACACTATCCAGTCGTTCGTTCGCGAGTTGCCAGAGCCGGATGGATTGGATTCCGGAAAATATCACGTCGCTGAGGTTCTCGAAATGCGATTCACGGACCGTAGCGAAATGCTGAAATCCGTGATTCGGGGTGAGGTCGATTATTTGCCTACGCTGCTTCCATGGGAAGTTGATGCGTTCAAGTCTGCGCCAGCATTCAACGTACGTCAGTATGCTTTGCCGATTACGCACGTGATTACGTTCAATCCGCTGTCCGAACGCATTCTGAGTGCGCAGATGCGGCGAGCCTTGTCGTTTGCCGTGAATCGCGAAGGGATACTGAAGTCCATCGTTCTGCGTGATCAGTCGATGCGATATGGGCGGCCAACCAGTGCTCCATGGCATCTCACAAGTTATGCGACAAACCCGCTTGAGAAGCCTCCGGAGTTCAATCTGCGTTTAGCCTATGCATTGCGATTTGCCGCCGAACGTCAACTGCAATTGGTGGAACTCACGAAACTTGAAGCTGAAGCAAAGGCAAAAGCCAAGGAGGCTGGCGAAAAGTTTGAGAGTGAAGAATGGCGGAAGAACGTCAACGTGGATTATATTAAGCTGCCTCGCTTACGGATGGTTGTCGATCCAGATCCCACGGCGGCTGAAGCTGCTGCCCGCATTGTGGTATATTGGCAAAGAATTGGCTTTGAAGTTGATATCATTGCTGGCGACCAGAAAGGATCTAAGCTGCAGGATGCCGACTGGGATTTGTGCTATCGCCGAATTCGCATGGAAGAGCCTCTACTGGAACTCTGGGCATTACTGACGAACGATACTTCTTTCGATATGAATCGACTGAAACTGTTTCCTGACTGGATGCGTCAGGAATTGGTGAATCTCGACTACCCAGCAAGTTTTGCAGACGCCCAGGATCGCCTGTTTACTATTCATCGTCATATGGCGGCCCAGGCGTTCATTATTCCGCTGTGGGAAGTTGATGAATTTGCCGTCTGGAAAAAATCGATCATCGGAACACCTGAGCGTCCGATGTCGCCATATCAAAATGTTGAACGCTGGATCGTGCGACCATGAAAAGACTGACTGCCGGTTTTCTGCATCTCACAACATTTTGCGTCACGTGGTTGGGATCGGTGTCCTTGTTCCGAGGCTCCAGCCTCGGAACACACTGCTCCGGAGGCTCCAGCCTCGAACGAGAATTCCGCGAGGCAGGAGCCTCCAAGGCATCGCGTTCCAGGGCTGGAGCCCCGGAACGAGGAATTACTACCTCCTTTTTTACTGCGTGCAAAATCGTTGCTACGCTGGCTGTCGTCATGCTGAGTACTCATGCGTTCAGCCAGGACGCAACTGCGCCCACGGTTCCAGCCGCATCTCCAGCTGATACTGCGGCGGCTGCAGTCGATTCCGTGGCAAAACTGCCCAAAATCAAGGTGCCGCCTAAAGTCGTGATCCCGTTGCCATTGGAAGCATACCGAGTCATTGTTGAGGTTGGGTTCGATGGCGAGTCGACTCAGCGTCCCGCTCTCCGCCAGTCGTTGCTAGATCAGATTCGAAAGGGTCTGGATCGAATGTATGGTGCCGCGTGGGATGCACAGGTTCGAGAAAGCGAATGGTTGGTGCCCGGAGGGCAGCAGCGATTGTTTCGGTTGACGAACGAAGAACTTTTAACTCGATA
>Ga0105046_10014147_pt1 | contig 12321 bp, 9 predicted proteins | sample MAT03_FD_78385 | JGI IMG/M metagenome (GOLD analysis project Ga0105046, IMG submission 78385) | Freshwater microbial communities from Lake Fryxell liftoff mats and glacier meltwater in Antarctica - MAT-03 (megahit assembly) | ecosystem: Environmental > Aquatic > Freshwater > Ice > Liftoff...
CATGGGCGCTGAATCGTGCACAGCCGCTGCGCTGCATCAGTGATAGCGGCGCCAGCTGGGTTCCAGCAATCAGCGGATCAGTTGCCAGTGTCACGCCGCCACCGCCCGCTGGATATAGTCCTAGTACGTCGATTTCGAAGCGCACATTGGCACCAATTGCGTGCAATTGCGGCAAGAAGCAGGCTTTGAAGAAATCTGCCGAAGGCGCCAAAGGATTGTGCGTGCCGCCCGTTAAGCTAACCCGGCAGGTGCCGGACATTTGCAGCATCGCGGGCAGAATCGTTTGTAAGACCAACATTGTTGACCCGGCCGATCCAATCGCAAAGCTGTATTCGCCGCCGGTGATTTCACCCGGAATGAAGCTAAGTTCAGTACTGCCTAGCTCGGCACCGGTAACTACAGCTCCCGAAATAGCACGCGCTGCTTGCACACACACCAAATGTTGGCGCATCAGTCCGGGTTTACTTCGCCCAGCGCGAATATTTTGGATAATTATCGGCCGTCCGCTCAGCATCGAAAGGCTTAAAGATGAGCGCAGAATTTGCCCGCCACCTTCACCTTGAGCACCATAAATCTCTAAAAAGTTCATTTCGCGTCGCCTAAATCAAAGCAATTCCCATGCATGGCTTGTGCCATTGTAAAACAACGCATAGTTGCCAAATATTTTATCTAAATGGCTAAACGGCGCGAAATTTAGCGAAATTAGTTGTTGCGGTAAGCGATTAGCTTTCTACTGCAGCTGCGGCAACCAACCACGCTTCCTCGGCTGCAGCCAAATTGCGTTTCGCCTCCGCTTGCTTATTCATCAGCTGGGCTAGGCGATGGCGATCGGGCACGGCGTTGTGACTGGCTTGCGTCAATTCGTTGTCGCGCTTTTCTAGCTCTTTAGTGGCGCGTGCAACATCGTTTTCGCATTTACTTAAAGTTGCCTGCAGGCTGCTGCGTTCTGCATGCGCTTTCGCAGGTTTGTCTGCGGCCTTATTGTTGCCCTTAGTGCCGGTTTTGGCATCGGCTTTGGCACCCGCCTTTTCCTTCGACTTTTGCTGGCTCAACCAAGATGCATAATCGTCCAAATCGCCGTTATAAAGCTCAATTTCACCATCGTGCACACGATAAAATTGATCGCAGCTGGCAGAAAGGAGCGCACGATCATGGCTGACCAATACCACGGCACCAGGGAAGTCCGAAATCGCCTCGGCTAGCGCTTGGCGCATCGCTAGGTCAAGGTGATTGGTAGGTTCATCCAATAACAATAAATTCGGCTTACGCCAGAGCAATAGCGCCAGCGCCAAACGCGCCTTTTCGCCACCCGAACGTGGCCCGCAGGCGGTCGTGGCCATTTCACCGGAAAAAGCGAATTTCCCGAGCCAATCCCGGCGAATTTGCTCGCCTGTTTCGGGTGCGAGCTCGCGCAAAAGCTCCATTGGCGTCATGCGTGGGTCTAGATCTTCGACCTGATGTTGGGCGAAATAACCGATCAGCGTATCTTTCGCGGTTGTGCGCGTGCCTGCCAATACCGGCAATACACCCGCCAATAATTTCATTAGCGTGGATTTTCCTGCGCCATTGCGGCCCAATAAGCCGATGCGTTCGTTCGGGCCAATGGTGATTTTGGCGTGCTCAAAAATCGGCGTGGTGTAGCCTGCTGAGGCATCAGCCAATGCCAGCAGTGTGCCGGGCATGCGCGTAGGCTCCGGCAATGCCAGCTCAAACTCGCGTTCTTCGGCCGGAACCGGGCAGGACTCCAAGCGCTCCAGCATTTTGATACGGCTCTGTGCTTGCCGCGCTTTACTCGCCGTGGCTTTGAAACGATCAACAAAGCTCTGCAGCTGTGCACGTCTACGGTCTACTGCAGCCGCGTTGGACGCTGCTAACACCCGGCGTTCATGCCTTTGGCGCGCAAAACTGGTGTAGTTGCCTTGATACAAAGTCGCGGTCTCGCCGTCTAAATGCAGTGTCTGCGTACACACCGAATCTAGAAACTCGCGGTCGTGACTGATCACTAGAAGCGTGCCGGTATAGCGCTTTAGCCACTCTTCTAGCCAAAGTAAGGTATCTAAATCTAAGTGATTGGTCGGTTCGTCCAGCAGCAACAAATCAGACGGCGCTAACAGTGCGCGTGCAAGTGCTAAGCGCATGCGCCAGCCGCCAGAAAAATCATGTACCGGCCGCTTTTGATCCGAAAACGGAAATCCGAGGCCATCGAGCAGCTTTGAAGCGCGTGCTTCCCAGGTATAGCCGCCTGCTTCTTCGAAATCGTGGGTCAAATGCGCCAGTTCATTACCGTCATGGGTTTCTGACAAAGCCGCTTCAAGCCTAGAAAGCTCGGTGTCGGCCTGCATGACGAAGTTGAGTGCGCTGTCGGGGCTATCCGGCACAGATTGTGCGACTGAGGCCATACGCCAGGACTTTGGATAATCCAAATCGCCCCGGTCTGCCTCAAGCCCGTTCAAAAAAACCTGAAACATAGATGACTTGCCGCAGCCATTACGGCCCACAACAGCCATCTTTTGGCCTGGAAACACCGTAAAGTCGGCTTTCGAAAATAGTAATTTGTCACCGCGTCGCAGTGAAAGGTTGTTCGCACGTATCATGTGGTGGAGAATACGGCCCGCGTTATTGATTTTGAACTTTTCGCCTTTTCCACGGTCAGGGCGCGTTCTGTTGTTTTGTCGTTCTTTTAAACCTTTGCGCGATACTTGCCGCACCGCATTCCCCTATAACAGTTTTATCAACCCTTTGAAGGAAACACCATGAAGTTTATGAATTTGGCTGTGCTTGCAGCAGCTATTGCCCTGAGCACCGGCGCACTCGCGCAAACGCTGACGACCGAAAAAGACAAAGTGTCTTATGCCATCGGTATGAATATGGGCCAAAGCCTAAAGCAAATTCCTGATTTGGGCAGCGAGATCGATCTCACCGTGCTGATGAAAGGTTTGACTGCAGCCGCCAACGGCACACCGACCTCGCTGAAGCAAGAAGAAGCGGGTGCCGTCCTGCAAGCGTTTTCGCAAAAAATGACCGAAAAAGCGACTGCTGCCGCCAAAATCGCTGGTGAAAAGAACGCCGGTGAAGGCACCAAGTTTATGGCGGCAAATAAAGGCAAACCTGGCATCAAAACCACCGCAAGCGGTATCCAGTATCTAGTGATGACCGAAGGCAAAGGCACCACGCCAAAGGCAACCGACACCGTAAAAGTGCACTACCGTGGCACCTTGCTTGACGGCACCGAGTTCGATTCAAGCTACAAGCGCAATCAACCCGCCGAATTCCCACTCAATGGTGTGATCGCAGGCTGGACCGAAGGCTTGCAACTGATGAAAGCCGGCTCCAAGTATAAGTTCTGGATCCCAGGCAGCCTGGCGTATGGCGATCGCGGCAGCCCGCCAACGATCGGCGCAAACGCAACATTGGTGTTTGAAGTTGAATTGATCGAAGTAAAGGCTCCGGCCGCGCCAGTTGCAGCCCCGGCCGCTGCACCAACGAAGTAATATTAATGATCAGCAGCGCATTCTGATCAAAAATTAACCCGCTAATTCGCAATTAGCGGGTTTTTTTCGATGAGGTGATTGGCGATCTGCATCTGCCGTACGAAACACGATCTTATGATGCAAGCGCGTTCCAATAACAGGTAGGATCGCCGTTGCGCGCATCAGTCACAATTGACTGAGGGAAATCGACGGTAAGAAAAATTCAATGAAAATTCAAACTCTTAGCGTCCTCGTGCCGATTTATAACGAAGCAGACGCAATTCTTGCGTGTGCTGATCGCATTAGGAACGTGGGCGAATCCGCTCAACAGAAGCTTTCAATCGAGTGGAATGTTGTTTTTGTCGATGACGGCAGTACCGACAACACTTGGCAGCAAATCGAAAGTTTATGCACTGGCGACGCAAGATTCTCGGGAATAAAGCTTTCGCGTAATTTCGGCAAAGAGGCCGCTTTGACCGCTGGCCTGGATCATATCGAAAGTGATTTTGTTTTTATTATTGATGCTGATTTACAAGACCCGCCCGAGTTACTCGAGAAGTTTTTTCTAAAATCTCAGGAGGGCTTTGATGTTGTGTATGGCGTGCGCGAATCACGTGAAGGTGAAACGTGGTTTAAACGAATGACGGCGTCAGGTTTTTACCGAATACTAAATAAATTTTCAGAATCTCCAATTCCAAAAGACACTGGGGATTTTCGGCTAATGACTAAATCAGCTGTGCTGGTATTACGTCAACTGCGTGAGCGAAATCGCTTTATGAAAGGTTTGTTCGCCTGGATTGGTTTGCCCCAGGCACCCGTTTTCTATCAACGCCACGCACGAACTTTGGGTGTAACTAAATGGAACTATTGGCGACTGTGGAATTTTGCTCTTGACGGAATTACTTCCTTTTCCACTTTGCCGCTACGATTTTCAACTTATCTTGGGCTTGCCACTGCAGTTTTTTCTTTTATATTTGGTGGTTATATTTTGCTAAGAACAGTTGTTTTTGGCGTTGACTTGCCTGGGTACGCGTCCATAATGGTCACAATGATGTTTTTAAGTGGTGTGCAATTGATGGCACTTGGTGTAATCGGCGAATATCTTGGTCGCTTGGTCAATGAATCGAAACAGCGTCCAATTTATGTTATTCAGAAAAACTTGTCAGCAGCACCAGGTTCCCTGTGAGTGCGCGTTCTTCAATTGTTATCTGTTTGTTGCCCATTCTAACGATAATTCTGATAATTTTTTCTGTTTATCCCGGATACTTGAGTTTTGACTCCGCTTTTCAATTTTGGCAAGCGCGTGGTAACGGATATTACGATATTGCACCACCATTATTTCCATGGATTTGGCATTTTTTATTGCAATTTTTGCCCGGTACATCGGGCATTGTTTTATTGCTTTTCATGTTGTATGGGTTTGGCTTCGCGATTTTAACGGGAAGGATCACACGCAAATTTGGCGGAATCGCCGCATTACTGTTCGCTTTATTATCGCCACTATGTCCAGTTTTTGTCTTGTTGCTACCACATCTTTGGACTGATGTTTTACTGGGCGGCTTTTTATTACTTGCCTTTGCATTAATGCGCGATACCGCGTTTTCGCTCTGGCGTTTGATTGCCATCATTTCCCTGTGCATCGGCGCCGCATGCGTTCGACATAACAGTTTGATTGCCTTAATTCCGTTGATCTGGTTTTGGACTGGCCTAAAGTTTTGGCATGGGTTAACGTTTTGGACTGGGTCAGCGCTATTGGCAGGCACGTGGCTTGGAAAAAGACCACTACTTAATCGCGGCGTTTTGGTCCTTGCGCTGTTGCTGCCGCTTTGGTTAAGCGGTCATGCCGTTCGAGCCGCGTTGGTCAAGGAGCGTTTAGACACTTGGGCGGTAACGTTAATGTTTGACTTGCAGGCCGTAAGTGTGGGCACCGGCATCAATAAAATCCCAAAAAATCTGACCGGCGCCGGGATGCAAGTTCAGGAGCTTAGCGAGGCTTTCAATCCCTATTCGGCAACCAAATTGTTCGACAGCACTCGCTCAGGGGTGGCGAATCCAACGGTTGGCCCGCTCGCGCCTGAGCAACGCCAAGCATTAACTGACGCGTGGCTTACCGTACTCACTGAGCCCGCTTATTGGCAACACCGTCTGAAACTGTTTCGCGGCTTAGTGGGTACGCACCGAGGGCCGGATCTGGCAGGGCTTTCAGATTCCCCACAATTATTTGCCTATAAAGATAATCCGCCAATGGCGTTTGCAAATCCGTCGGCGCACCATTTTTATCGTACGCTGGTCGAAAGCTTGCGAAATACACCCTTTTATTCTGCGGGTTGGTACATGATTTTGGCAGGCGGGTTAATTGCGCTGCGCTGGCGTCGAACCCCGCCCTGGTTGCGCGATTTCTATGCCGCGCTTTACGGCAGTGCATTGATTTATACCTTGCCGTACTTTTTTATCGCGCCCTCAGCTGAACTACGCTACCTGCTTTGGAGCGCCTTGGCTTGCTGGTTATGCATTCTGCTTGCCGTGCTGGATTGGATTTGGCATAGTGAAAATCCGATTTAAGTGGGCGTGTTGGTGGCAATCTGAGGTGACGCGGTGCCCGTGACTTCGTCTTTCCCACATGCTTTTGGCCGGAATCCAGTGAGTTTAATTCGCGTAGTGGCTGGATCCCCGATAAAAACACTCGGGGATGACGCCTAGATCGATGCATAAGTTAATGCAACCGCATTTTAAACGAATCAAATCAATTGCCGTTCCAATCACTCTGGATCGTAATCCAAAATCGGTGCTAGCCAGCGCTCGGTATCAGCAACGCTATCGCCCTTGCGCTTGGCGTAATCCGTCACTTGTTCCAAAGTGACGCGGCCGACCACGAAATATTGGCTTTCTGGGTGGCTGAAATACAGGCCGCTAACGGCTGAGGCTGGCCACATCGCGCAGGATTCAGTCAACGTCATACCGGCGTTTTTCTCGGCGTCTAATAGCTTGAAGATGGTGCGTTTTTCGGTGTGATCGGGGCAGGCCGGGTAGCCCGGTGCAGGGCGTATACCGCAGTAGCTTTCGTCAATTAGCTTGTCATTGGCCAAATTTTCGTCTGGGCTGTAGCCCCAAAACTCGGTGCGGACGCGTTGATGCATGCGTTCGGCAAAGGCTTCGGCTAAGCGATCCGCCAGCGCTTTCAGCAAAATCGCGCTGTAGTCGTCGAAAGCGGCTTCATAGGCTTTGACCTTCTCCTCGATAGTGCCGCCCGTTTGCACCGCGAACGCGCCGATATAGTCGGCTTTGCCGCTAGCCTTGGGCGCAATGAAATCACTTAAGCAAAAATTTGGCCGGCCGGGCGGTTTATCGGCTTGTTGACGCAGGCAATGCAAGACCGCGCCATTTTCTAACGCGATGTCGTCGCCCACAGCATTTGCCGGCCATAGGCCAATAACGCCGCGCGCGGTTAGCCATTTTTCGCTGACGATTTGTTCAAGCATTTTTTGCGCATCAATGAATAGTTCGCGCGCCTGCACGCCCACAACAGCGTCGTCCAAGATTGCTGGATAGCGCCCGGCTAACTCCCAAGTCTGGAAAAATGGCGTCCAGTCGATCACATTGACCAATTCGGTTAAATCGTAATTGTCAAACGCAACAACGCCCAATTGCTTCGGTACGGGTGGTGTGTAGCTAGCAAATTCGCCATCGAATCGATTCTGTCGTGCATGCGCGAGCGTGACTAATTTTTTCGCACCCGATTTGTCTTTGTGCCGCTCGCGAACCTCAGCGTAATCCGCCCGAGTGTCTGCGACAAAGCATTCATATTTTTCTTTGCTGACCAAATTTTGCGCTACGCCCACTGCGCGCGAGGCGTCTTTAACCCACACGGTCGGTGCTTTATAAAACGGCTCGATCTTAAGCGCCGTGTGCGCGCGTGACGTCGTTGCGCCGCCAATCAGCAGCGGGCAGGTAAATCCTTGGCGCTGCATTTCTTTCGCCAAATGCGCCATTTCGTCCAAGCTCGGCGTAATCAAGCCGGACAATCCGATCATATCGGCACCGTGTTCTTTGGCGGCGTCTAAAATCTTTTGCGCCGACACCATGACGCCTAGGTCAATCACTTCAAAATTGTTGCACGCCAGCACCACACCCACGATATTTTTGCCGATGTCATGAACATCGCCCTTCACGGTTGCCATGATGATCTTGCCGTTATTTTTACCCACGTCGCCGCTGCGTAGCTTTTCCGCTTCGATGTAGGGCAATAAATACGCCACCGCTTTTTTCATCACCCGCGCGGATTTCACCACTTGCGGTAGGAACATCTTGCCAGCACCAAATAGATCGCCGACGACGTTCATGCCCGACATCAAAGGGCCTTCGATGACTTCCAGCGGCTTATCAAAGCCGATGCGCGCCGCTTCGGTGTCGATTTCGACGTATTGATCAATGCCATGTACCAACGCGTGCTCAAGTCGTTTGATTACCGGGTAGTCGCGCCACGCTTCGGTGGCAATTTCGGCTTTAATAGCACCTTTTTTATAGCGATCAGCAACTTCCATCACGCGTTCGGTGGCATCCGCGCGGCGATTGAGCACCATATCTTCGACGCGCTCACGCAGCTCGCTCGGCAAGTCATCAATCATCGGCAAAATACCGGCGTTAACAATGCCCATGTCCATACCGGCCTTTATGGCGTGGAATAAAAATACGCTGTGGATCGCCTCGCGCACCGGGTTATTGCCGCGAAAGGAAAAGCTGACGTTGCTGACGCCGCCAGAAATATGGCAGTGGGGCAGGGTGCGCCGAATCTCGGCGGTGGCTTCAATAAAGTCCACGGCGTAGTTGTTGTGCTCCTCAATGCCAGTGCCAATCGCAAAAATATTCGGATCGAAAATGATGTCTTCGGGCGGAAAATCGAGTTCATCGACCAAAATATTGTAGGCACGCGTGCAAATTTCGATTTTGCGGGCTTTGGTATCGGCTTGACCGACTTCGTCAAACGCCATCACCACCACCGCAGCGCCATACGCGCGCACTTTTTTCGCCGCTGCGATAAATGCTGGTTCACCTTCTTTAAGGCTGATTGAATTGACGATGCCCTTGCCCTGCAAGCATTTAAGGCCGCATTCGATCACGCTCCACTTGGAGGAATCGACCATCACCGGCAGCCGTGCAATGTCCGGCTCGGCGGCAATTAGATTACAAAACGTCGTCATCGCTAGTTCCGAGTCAATCAAGCCCTCGTCCATATTGATGTCTAGAATTTGCGCACCGTTTTGGACTTGCTGGCGCGCGACTTCGACGGCTTTGGCAAACTCACCGTCTTTAATCAGCTTTTTAAACGCCGCTGAGCCAGTCACGTTGCAGCGCTCGCCAACGTTGATAAAGTTCAACTCGGGCGTTAGCACCAAAGGTTCGAGTCCACTCAAACGCGTGTAGCGCGGCCGGGTGTCGCGCGGCCGGGTGTAGCGCGGCGTCAAAATTGGGTCAAGAATTGCGTCAAAAGACATGGGCGATTGCTTGGAAATCAAGGTAATTTATAGTTTATCTCTCTATCGCGATAAAGAGATAGATCGTAGCCTACGCTGGCGTATGGGGTGTTCAGTATCGGCGTCTAGACGTCTAAAGTTAGTTGGTAGAGAGATTCGGTAGAAAACGATGCATTTGAGCCAAAAAATTCCGCTGGTAGACGCCAATGTTCAATACTGCGCGCACTTCTTTGATGCTGCGAAGGCAGCCGAGTTGCTGCGCGATTTGATCGCGACGACGCCGTGGGAAACCCATTTCGTGCGCATTTTTGGCCGTGAAATTCCGGCACCTCGGCAATCTAGCTGGCATGGTGATCCGCATTGCAGCTACGGTTATTCCAAGGTGCGCTATGAGCCCAAAGTGTGGACGCCAGCTTTAACGGAAATTCGGGATGTTTTAGCCAGTACAGGCATCGGCACATTTAATTGCGTGCTGGCGAATTTTTACCGCAGTGGTAGCGATAGCATGGGTTGGCACAGTGATAGTGAAGCGGAGCTTGGCCCAAATCCATTGATCGCGAGTGTCAGTCTAGGTGCGCCTCGACGGTTTTGTTTGCGGCATAAAACCCTATCCGACAAAGCTGAGCTGCTACTAACGTCCGGCAGCCTGTTAGTAATGGCGGACGGTACGCAGCAAAATTATCAGCATGCATTGCCAAAAATGGCGCATGTGGGTGCGCCTAGGGTCAATTTAACTTTCCGCCAGATTGCGCCAAGTCTAGAATGATAGATTTATTCCGTCAGATTAAGAATTGATGCCGAACGAACTTCCTGAAAACCGTTCGTGCTGAGCCTGTCGAAGCATGTAGCGGCAAGCTTCGTGATGCATAAGGCTTCGTGATGCATAAGGCTTCGTGGTGCATAAGGCTTCGTTAGGCAATGTGCGGCTCTGCCCTTCGACGGGCTGAGGGCGAACGGATCTTTCAATGAAATCTTCTTACCTTAAGCGGTTCTTTCAGTGATGTATTTACCAACGAACCGCACCAACCCATTGCAAACCCGCTACATTTCACCCCTACAAAAATCGTCTTGGATAGCGCTATGAGCGAACTAGCAAATCTTTATCGGCTACACATCGAGCAGCTGCAAAAAGTGGCTGCAGCTGCCCTGGAGCGCGCGGGGTTCGATACCTTGGTGATTGCCAGTGGCGCGGAGAGATATCAATTCTTGGACGACAGGCCTTACAACTTTGCGGTCAATCCGCATTTTAAGCACTGGCTGCCGCTGGATCACCCACATAGCTGGATTAGCTACACGCCAGGGCATAAACCAATTTTGGTGTATTTCCAGCCAGCGGACTATTGGCATCTGGCGCCGGCGGCGCCGAGCGGCTATTGGCTGGAGCATTTTGATGTGCGCGTGATCCAGGATGTTTCTGAGGCCGCGCAACATTTGCCTGCTCCGGGACCAAAAATCGCGGTGGTGGCTGAGAACGACGCCTGCCTGAAAGGCTTTACGCCCAACAATCCGGAAGTGTTGTTGACTTATCTACACTTTTATCGCGCCTACAAAAGTGAATACGAACTGGCCCTGATGCGCCACGCTCAAGCGCGCGCGGTGCGCGGGCATCGTGCCGCCGAAGCGGTGTTTCGCGCGCAGGGCAGCGAATACGATATTCACATGGCGTATGTTTTGGCGACTGGGCAAACGGAAAAGCAGCTGCCCTACGGCAATATTGTCGCGTTGAATCAGCACTGCGCGGTGCTGCATTACCAACATCAGCGCCACGATAAACCGCTGCAGCACTTAAGCTTTTTGATTGATGCAGGCGCATCCCATTTGGGCTATGCGAGTGACATCACTCGCACTTACGCCACCCACACCGGCATGTTCAACGATTTGATTCTGGCGATGGACGCGGCCCAGCTGCGCCTGTGCGATCAAGTCCGCGTCGGAAATACCAATTCCAATATCCACATCGCGGCGCATTTGGAAATTGGCAAAATTTTGCACGATTTTAAGCTCGTCAACATGAGCCCAGAAGCGATGCTGGAAGGTGGTGTGACGCACAAATTCTTCCCGCACGGCATCGGGCATTATTTAGGTTTACAGGTGCACGATGTCGGCGGTTACTTCAAGGATGATCGCGGCACCTTGGAGCCTAAGCCGGGCGGCCATAAATATTTGCGACTCACGCGCGAGTTAGTCGGCGATGAGGTGATCACGATCGAGCCTGGGCTTTATTTTATTGATATGTTGTTGGATGAACTCGCGGCCAGCGAACATGCGGGCTTAGTCGCTTGGAGCGAAATCGACGCACTCAAGCATTACGGTGGTATCCGCATTGAGGATGATGTACGGGTGCGCAAAGCCGATACTGGGAGTGATTTGGGCCCGGAAAATTTGACGCGTGATGCGTTTTTACTTGCCTAGGCGGATGCGCAAAATGATCGTCGAGCTTTCAAGTGTCATCGCGGCGCAGGCCGGGATCCATTGGCTTTTCGAACAACGGGTGTTCGGCGCAGTATTGCCGCAGGTTTTAAAATGGTTCCCGGCCTACGCTGGGATGACGAATTTGTGGGCTCAGGACTGCGGAGTTGGGTGTAGCGGTTCGGACAACGTTAAATTCAAAGCAGTGGGGCTATGACAATTTTACCTAAGCAATCATCCGGGTTTCACTGCGCAATATTTTATTGGGCCGCACTTTTACTGGTCGCAGCTTTCTCCCTGCATGCTGGCGCGCCCATTGACGCAGAGCGCGCGGCGGAGCTAAAAGTGACATCGATTGGCACGCGCTTAGCTGGAGCTACGCAAATCCCGGCGTTTTCGGTGGATGCGCGAACTGGGCTAGATCTTGGCCCCGATGATCGTGGGTTGGCAGAACTTCCGGTTTTGCCTCGCAATATCAACGCAAGATCGCTGAGTTGGGTGCACCTGACCGGCTATGGTTGGCTAATGATTCCCAGAGATTGGAGCGTGGTCGACGCCGGTGCGGGCGCAGATGGCTCAATGGCGCTGGTCGCGCAGGCGAAATCTGGCGCTTCTTGGCTCGAATACAGCGACGCCGGTCAGTGCGTCGGCTGTGCCATTAGCGCGGCGAATTGCTTTTATCCGCAGGCGCACGCACAGGCGATTGAATATGAGTTCGATTTTGATTCGTGTGGCGAATCTAGCTCGGCAGTCGGTAGAAAACGCGTGCCATCGCTACAGTATCGGCTTAACAAGAGCAAAGACGGCTCGCTGCAAACGTTGCGTAATTACATTGATCTAGATGGGATACGCTATCAACAACTGCGCATGCATCAGCCTAGTTCGGTCAATGCGGGCGGCACAGATATCAATCTAAAAAGTGATGCGCTTGGAATTTTCTTCAAGCGCGTTTGGATTGCCGCTGACTAACG
>Ga0105046_10014148_pt1 | contig 12321 bp, 11 predicted proteins | sample MAT03_FD_78385 | JGI IMG/M metagenome (GOLD analysis project Ga0105046, IMG submission 78385) | Freshwater microbial communities from Lake Fryxell liftoff mats and glacier meltwater in Antarctica - MAT-03 (megahit assembly) | ecosystem: Environmental > Aquatic > Freshwater > Ice > Liftoff...
CGGTGCACGTGACCGACAGTGGCCTGCCCATCGGCGTACAGATCGCCGCGGGACCCTTCGACGACGCACTGCTGATCCGGCTGGGGTCGCAGCTCGAGACCGCCATCGGCTGGGCAGATCGCTGGCCGGCCATGGCCGGCTGAGGCGGGCGGGTCCCGCCAGCCGCAGCGAGTAGCCACGGCGAGTCCCGCCGGGTAGCGCGGGGTCAGGCCGTCGTGATCGACACGGCGATGCCGACGGACTGCGCCGCGGCGGCCAGATCGATGTCACCGGTGATGAGCACCAGGTCGTCATCGGCGATGGACTGTGCGGCGGCCAGGTGGACGGCGTCGTAGCCACGGAGCCCGTGCGCCTGCGCCAGTTCTCCTGCTGTGCGGGCCAGGTCGGCGGTGAGCTCGATGTGGTCGACCTCTGTGACAACGGTGTCGAGTTCGGAGTTCGCAGCGGTGAGTTGCCGTCGGGTGAGTCGGTTCATCCGGTGGGCACGGCCCAACGCTGCTCGGGCCTCCGGGTACAGCAGGCGGACACTCACGACTCGCGACGAGTCGTTCCAGACCCGGTTGCAGTGGTCAGTGGCCGCTTCGTTGATGATGAGCGGGACCACGGCCGAGGTGTCGAAGTAGGCGATCACCGGCGCTGTTCCGCCACGAGGTCGCTGACCGTGCCCGTGGCGTCGATACCTCGTCCCGTGCGCGGCCGCTTTGGAGCTCGGCCCGGGGTGGCGAGCCCTTCGGCGATGAGGCGGTCCAACGGGCGCGGCCGGTCCAGCGGCACGAGGCGTGCCACCGCTTTGCCGTGATCCGTCACCGTCACCTCTTGTCCCTTGCGAACGGCATCGAGATAGCGGCTGAGGTGGTCACGCAGTTCCCTGACTCCAGCTTCCATGGTCACCAGTATGGCGCTTTCTGCACGGAGAATCTCGCCACAACCCACCTCAGGTGACGGGGACGAACTCCCGGCTGAGGGACTCGGCCACCACCTGGTGACTGATGGTGCCGGCATGGGTGTTCATGCCGAGCCCCAGCGCCGGGTTGCTCAGGCACGCATTGAGCGGCGACGAGGCGGTGGCCAACTCGACCAGGTACGGCATGGTGGCGTTGGTCAGGGCGAAGGTCGACGTGTTCGGCACCGCGCCCGGGATGTTCCCCACGGCGTAGTGGATGACGTCGTGGACCGTATAGATCGGATCGGCGAGGGTGGTCTCCCGGGTGGTGGCGATGCAGCCGCCCTGGTCAACCGCAACGTCCACGATCACCGATCGGGGTTTCATGGAGGCGACCATGTCCTCGGTCATGACGGTCGGTGCCCGCCCGCCGGCCACCAGTACGGCGCCGATCACCAGGTCGGCGTCGGCCACGGCCCGGGCAATGGCTCCGTGGTTGGAGGCCAGGGTCATGATCCGGCCCTGGTGGATCTGGTCGACGAAGCGGAGGCGATCGAGGTTCTTGTCGAACAGGAGCACCTCGGCCTCCATGCCGGCGGCGATCCAGGCGGAGTTCCAACCGACGTTGCCCGCGCCCAACACCACGACCCGTCCGGGTCGCACGCCGGGTGCCCCGCCGAGCAGCACGCCTCGACCGCCGTTCTCGCGTTGCAGGTAGTGGGCGCCGATCTGCGTGGCCATGCGGCCGGCCACCTCGGACATGGGCGCCAACAGTGGCAACGCTCCGTCAGCCGTCTGGACCGTCTCATACGCAATGCCGGTCACCCGGTGCTCCAGCAGCGAGTCGGCCACCTCGGGGTAGGCGGCCAGGTGCAGGTAGGTGAACAGCACCAGTCCGTCGCGGAAGTGGGCGACCTCGCCGGCCTGGGGTTCCTTGACCTTGCAGACGATGTCGGCTTGGCCCCACACGTCACCGGGGTCGTCGAGCAGCTTCGCTCCGGCGGCCTCGTACTCGTCGTCGGAGATCTCGGCGCCTTCGCCGGCGCCGGTCTGCACCACCACGTCGACACCCCGGTGGACCAGTTCGGCCACACCGTCAGGCGTCATGGCAACCCGGTACTCGTTGTTCTTGACCTCTGACGGAACGCCGACGGTGGTCATTGCACGACTCGGTCGGACGCCTCGCTGAGCACGATCCGCAGGATGCGTTCGATCTCGGCGAACTCCACGGGCCCGGCCACCAGCGGCGGGCTGAACTGCAGCACGGGGTCGCCCCGGTCGTCGGCCCGGCAGATCAGGCCTTCCTCGAACAGGCGGGGGGACAGGAAACCGCGGATGAGCGACTCGCATTCGTCACGGTCGAACTCGGCCTTGGTGGTCTTGTCCTTCACCAGTTCCATGGCCATGAAGTAGCCGTCGCCCCGGACGTCGCCCACGATCGGCATGTCGGCCGCCACCCGGTTCAGCATGGCTGCGAACTCGTCCTGGTGGGTCACCACGTTGCCGAGGATGTCTTCCTTCTCGAAGATGTCGAGGTTGGCCAGGGCCACCGCGCAGCTGACGGGGTGCCCGCCGAAGGTGATGCCGTGGGCGAAGGAGTTCTTGTCCTGACCGAACGGCTCGAAGATCCGATCGGAGACCAGCACGGCGCCCAGCGGCGAGTAGCCGGAGGTCAGCCCCTTGGCCGAGGTGATCATGTCGGGCACGTAGTCGTACTTCTCGCAGCCGAACATGGTGCCGAGGCGGCCATAGGCGCAGATGACCTCGTCGGACACCAGCAACACGTTGTATTCGTCGCAGATCTCGCGTACCCGCTGAAAGTAACCCGGGCCGGGTTCGATGCAACCGCCGGCGTTCTGCAGCGGCTCGAGGAACACCGCGGCCACCGTGTCGGGACCTTCCATCTCGATGGTGAGTGCGATCTGATCGGCGGTGGCCCGGGCGAACTGCTCGTCGGTCAGGCCGTCGATCGAACCGTCGGTCCAGCGCCGGTAGGTGTTGGTGTTGGGAACCTTGCGGGCACCGGCCGGGAGCGGCTCGAAGGGCGCCCGCATGGAGGGCACCGACGTCAGGGCCAGCGCTCCCAGCGTGGTGCCGTGATAGGCGGTCTGGCGGGTGATGACCTTGTACTTGCCGGGCTTGCCGGTGAGCTGGAAGAACTGGCGGGCCAGCTTCCAGGCGGACTCCACGGCTTCGGAACCGGACACCGTGAAGAAGACGCGGTTGAGGTCGCCGGGGCTCATCTCGGCCAGCCGGGCCGCCAACTCGATGGCCGGCGGGTGGGCGTAGCTCCACAATGGGAAGTAGCCGAGGCGGCCACCCTGCTGGGCGCCCACGTCGGCCAGTTCCTGTCGGCCGTGGCCGACCTGCACCACGAACAGCCCGGACAGCGAGTCCAGGTACTGCTTGCCCTGGTGGTCCCAGAGGTAGGAGCCCTGGCCGTGGTCGATGATGGGCAGCGACTCGCCGTTGGTGTAGCTGCTCATGCGGGTGAAGTGCATCCAGAGGTGGCGGGCGGCCAGTTCCTGGAGGCGTTCGGTGGACAGTGGTTCACTCATCGTGTTCCCCATTGGTAGGTCTGTTTGCGGAGCGACAGATAGATGGATGTCTCGGTGCTGACAACGCCCGGGATCTTGCGGATGCGGTCGTTGAGCAGTGACAGCAGGTCTTCGTCGTTGCCCACCACGACCTCGGCCAGCAGGTCGACGGGGCCGGCGGTGAGGACCACGTACACGACCTCGTCCAGCTCTGCCAGCGCATCCCCAACGATACGCAGGTCGCCTTCGACCTTGATGCCGACCATGGCCTGGCGCCGCATGCCCAGGCGAGTCGGATCGGTGACGGCCACGACCTGCATGACGCCCTGGTCGAGGAGCCGTTGTACCCGTTGTCGGACCGCCGCCTCGGACAGCTTCACGACTTTCGCCAGCTGGGTATAGGGACGGCGGCCATCGGTCTGGAGCTGACGAATCAGTTCCTCGTCGATGGCATCGATGGACACGCTCACCTTCTGATCTTCGTCGACAAAGCGCCGAAACTCAAGGCATATCGCAGCATTCAGGGCGAATTTCGCGGGATTTCGTGGCGAGATGAGGGATTCGGGGGCCGGCGTGGTCTCAGCTGACCCAGCGGCCATCCCCGCCGCTGTCACACGGCGTCGGTACGTTCGCCTGCATGGAAACCGTGCTGCTGCTCGTGGGTGTCGTGGTCGGGCTGGCGCTCGGCGTTGCGGCCGGATGGTTCGCCGGGATCGGCCGTTCGTCCTCATCGGCGGCCGACGCGGAACGAGAGCGGGCCGACCTGTTGGCCGACCGAGGCGAACTGCTGGCCCAACAGGCCCAGTTGGTCACCCGACTGGCCGAGGCCGAGGGTCGTCGCACCGCCGACGTGGCCGAGCTTCAACACCAGGTCGTTCAGCTCAACGCCGACCTGGTGGCCAGCGCTCAGCAACAGCAGACCGAGGAGCAGCTCCTCAATCGGTTGACCGCCCAGACGGGCAAGGTCATGGCCGCGACCTCCGAGCAACTCCTGGCCACCGCCGAGCAGCGCTACGCCCGACTGGAGGAGGGGGCCGAGGCCAAGTGGTCCAAGCAGGGCAAGGCGGTCACCGATCAGCTGGTGCAGATGGGCCACAAGGTCGAACGAATCGAGGCGCAGCGTCGGGACGAATCCACCACGCTGGCCAACTCGGTCAAGGAGCTGAATCTGTCCAACGCCGAGGTTCGGCGCGAGGCCGCGTCGCTGTCGGCGGCCATGCGCGACACCCGGGCCCGGGGGCACTGGGGTGAGGTGCAGCTCAAGCGGGTTTTGGAGTTGTCCGGCCTGGAGTCGTTCATGGACTTCGCCGAGCAGTCCGGCTCGTGGGGCCCGGAGGCCTCCGGGCGTCCCGACGTGGTGGTGAACCTGCCGAACGACCGCCGTCTGGTGATCGACGCCAAGGTGCCGTGCGAACGGTTCCTGGAGGCGGCCAACACCGACGACCAGAACGCTCGTGCTGTGCTGATGGCCGAGCACGGCAAGTCGGTGCTGGATCACGCCAAGGCGTTGGCCAAGCGTGACTACACCGGCCAGGTCGGCGGCGCAGTCGACTTCGTGGTCATGTTCCTGCCGGGCGAGCCCATCTACAGCGCGGCGCTCGAAGCGCGGCCGGCGCTGTTCGAGGAGGCCGGCGCCGCGAACGTGATCATTGCCACGCCGTCCACGTTGCTGGCCCTGTTGCGGACCGTTGCCATCGGTTGGCGGGAACATCGGCTGGCCGAGGACGCAGCCGAGATCGCTCGTCTGGGCAACGAGTTGTACGGCCGCATGGGGATCTGGGCCGACCACTACGCCAAGGTCGGCAAGCACCTCAACTCGGCCGTGAAGTCGTTCAACGAGGCAACCGGGTCACTCGAGTCCAGGCTCCTCCCGACGGCTCGGACCATGGGCCAGCTGGTGAGTGCCACGGAGCTGCCGACGGTGCCGGCCATCGATCTGGTGGCTCGACAGGTCCAAGCTCCGGAGTTGGTGCCCGAGCCGAAGGGGCAACCGCCTGCGGTGCCGACCCTGCTCGAACTGGTCGAGGACATCGATCTCACCGATGAAGCCGCCGAGTCGTCCGGCGACCACGACTCCGGTGACGTAAACGACGACGACCGGCGAGCGGTCTGAGCGTCAGGCGTCGGTTGGTGCGTCCAGGCGGATCCGACGGTTCTCGTTGGAGGACTGCACCGACCCCATGAGGAACGCCAGCACGTCTCGGGCGTCCTGGGAGTTCCACAAGTAGTCGGTGCCGTTGCGCAGCGCCGTCAGGAAGTGTCGGCCGGAGTCCCGGAACGACGTGGCCCAGTCGTCGTCCAGGGCGTGGTATTGGCGAAGCTCTCCGTCTCGGTACACCTCGAGTGACGGTTGGCGCAGGCCGTGCGCCGTGCAGTGGTTGACCCGGACGAACCCGCGCTTGCCCGTGACCTCGAATCGTTCGTCGTTGGAGTAGTAGTCGCTGACCATCAGCTGGTCGGGCGCCAGCGTGGCGTCGAAGATGCCGCGCAGGCCCGTCTCGTGCTCCCAGGAGATGCTGGCCGGGGCGTCCAGGCAGTAGCCGCCACCCAGGTCGGTCAGCCCGATCCACCCGGAGACTTCACGTACCGGGCCGAACAGCCAGCGGGCCACCGAGAACTTGTGCCACCCGTCGTCGTACACGAAGATTCCGTGGCCGTTGGCCGCGTCCTCCATCTGCCAGATCCACGTCTCGGCGGGAACGTCCCAACCGCCACGGCCGGTGCCGACCATCTTCATGTGAAAGCCGACCGGATCGCCGATCTCGCCCGACTCCACGATCTCCTTCAGCCGGATGAGCGGCGGGTAGAAGAGGTAGTTCTCCATGACCCGCAGCTGCACGCCGGCCGCCTGCTGGGCGGCGATCATCTGGTCCGCTTCGTCCAGTGACCCGGCCATGGGCTTCTGGACGTTCACGTGGAATCCTGCGGCCAGCACCTGACAGACCACCCGGCAGTGATGCGGTGAGGGAACCAGCACCTCGACCATGTCCATGTCGTGGCGGAGGAACTCCTCCATCGCCGTGTACCGGGCAGCGTCGGGGAACTCGGCGCCCCGGTCGGCCAGCTTGGCCTCATCCAGGTCACACAGCGCCACGATCTCGGCATCCGGCCAGTTCCGGTAGGCCTGGATGGTCAGGTCGTAGATCCGACCCAGTCCCAGGACCCCGATCCGGGTCGGTCGGTCGTTGGGCACAAATCCGGTCATGGGGCGGAGTCCTCCTGGAGTTCGATGACGTTGCCGCAGGGGTCGGCCAGGAAGACCTGGCGGACCACCCGCCCACCCACCTGGGTCTGGTCGGCCGCGATCCACGGCACGCCAGCTGTGTCCAGAGCGTCGGTGGCGGCCTGGAGATCTTCGACCCCGAAGCAGATGTGGTGATCGGACGGATCGATGGGGATGTCCGAGGTCGGGAACCCGACCAGATGGACCTGGGCGCCACCGACGTCGAACCAGCTCCCGGGAATCCCCATGTCCGGACGGTTGGCCGAGGCCAACCCGAGCACGTCGGCGTAGAAGTCGTGGGTGGGCCCGACGGCGTCCGAGTTGTTGACCGAGGCGTGCAGGATCCGGGTGACCCTCACGACAGCACGGCGTTGCCGGGATCGTTGAAGGGGTCGATGCTGCCCGGCTCCTCGAGTTGCTCCATGAACTCCAGGCGGATGCCGCCCGGCGCTTCCACGAAGGCGATGCGCCGTGTGCCGAACGGTCCGGACACGACGGTCGGCCCCCACACCACGTCGTGGCCCACCAGTTGGGCGTCGAGGTCGTCGACGAAGAGCGCCGGGTGCAGAAACCCCTCGGGTGGCAGCTCGACGCTGTCGGCGTAGACCGCCCGATCGAACAACGTGATCTGGATCGGTCCCAGGAAAACGTCGGCCCGTTGGGACCCGTTCCACTCCATCCGGTCCCGGACATTGAAGCCGTGCGATCGGTAGAACTCGCAGGCCGCGTCCACGTCGAGGACCTGGACTGCCAGGTTCGCCATGCCGGTGACTGCCACGGGTCGACGTTATCCAACGAACCTGACACGTGTGTCAGGTTCTCGGCCCGCCAGTCTCAGCCCGCCAGTCTCAGCCCTCGAGGTTGGTCATGACGTGCTTGATGCGCGTGTAGTCCTCGATGGCGTAGGCGGAGAGGTCCTTGCCGTAGCCGGAGTGCTTGAACCCGCCGTGGGGCATCTCGGCCACCAGCGGGATGTGGGTGTTGATCCACACGCAACCGAAGTCCAGCCGTTTGGCCATGCGCATGGCCGTGCCGTGGTCCTTGGTGAACACCGAACTGGACAGCGCATAGGGCACGCCGTTGGCCCACTCGATGGCCTGGTCCTCGCCGGAGAACTTCTGGACCGAGATGACCGGCCCGAACACCTCGTTCTGCACGATCTCGTCGTCCTGGGTCACGTCGGCCACAACGGTGGGATTCCAGAAGTAGCCGGCATCGCCGTTGCGGGTGCCCCCGGCGGTGACCCGAGCGTGATCGGGCAGGCGGTCGATGAATCCGGACACCCGGGACAGCTGGTTGGCGTTGTTGACCGGGCCGAGCAGTGCGTCGTCGTTGTCGGGCGTCCCCACCACCGCCTCGGTGGCCTGCTCGCTGAGCGCGGCCACGAAGTCGTCGTAGATGCCCGGGGCCACCAGCACCCGACAGGCCGCGGTGCAGTCCTGGCCGGCGTTGAAGTAGCCGCCGATGGCAATGGCCTCGGCTGCGGCGGCCAGGTCGGCGTCGTCGAACACGATCACCGGGGCCTTGCCGCCCAGTTCCAGATGGCACCGCTTGAGCGTCTTGGCGGCGGCGGCCGCCACCTCCATGCCGGCGCTCACCGAACCGGTGATCGAGACCAGCTGGGGGATCTCGTGGTCCACCAGGGCCCGGCCGGTGTCGCGGTCGCCGGTGATCACATTGAGCACGCCCGGGGGGAGGAACTCGGCCATCAGCTCGGCCATCATCACGGCGGTGACCGGTGTGGTGTCGCTGGGCTTGAGTACCACGGTGTTCCCGGCGGCCAGGGCCGGCGCCCACTTCCACACGGCCATCATCATGGGGTAGTTCCACGGGGCGACCTGGGCGCAGACGCCAATGGGCTCGCGCCGGATGAACGAGGTCATGCCGGACATGTACTCGGCGCTGGCCTTGCCCTCGAGCATGCGGGCCGCTCCGGCGAAGAAGCGGATCTGATCGATCATCGGGGGGATCTCCTCCGATGTGGTCAGGTGGTTGGGCTTGCCGGTGTTCTCACCCTCGGCCGCCACGAACTCATCGGCCCGGGCCTCGATGGCATCGGCGATCTTCAGCAGCGCCAACTGGCGCTCACCGGGCGTGGTGTCGCGCCAGCCGCCCACGAAGGCCGCCTGCGCGGCGCGGCAGGCAGCATCGACATCGGCCGCGCCGGAGCGGGCTGCGCTGGCGAACACCTCGCCGGTGGCCGGGTTGACCAGGTCGGTTGTCGCCCCGTCGGCGGCATCAACGGACTCGCCGTTGATGAAGTTGCGGATCATGCGGTCGGCCATGGGTCCCCCTGGGATCGGTTGGTGGATGGAGTCTGGCGTGGATCACGCCGGACAACTCAGGCGGCGAGCTCGGCGGCGAAGGCCACGAAGGCATCGGCGTAGCGGTCGACGTCGGCTTCGGAGTGCTGCACGGACATGGTCCACTGCTCCTCGTCGCCGGGCGTCATGAACACACCGCGGTTGATCATGTACGGATAGCTGGCGGCGTACAGCTCGGTGTTGGTCTCCAGGAAGTCCCGGTAGCAGGTGAGCGGTTCGGGCCGATACGAGATGCAGCCCTTGCACCCCAGGTCAATGGTGTGGGCCGGCAGGTCGTGCTCGGCAATGGCGGCGTCCATCTTGGAGGTGAGCCGATGGCCGAGGACCTTGAAGTGGTCATAGGCCTCGGGGATGAGGACCTTGGTGAGGGTGGCCAGGGAGGCGGCGACCGACAGGGGATTGCCGTTGAACGTGCCCTGATGGGCTGCTCCCTGGTTGATCTGGTCCATCAGTTCGAGCTTGCCGCCGAAGGCGCCGATGGCCGCTCCGCCGCCGATGGACTTGGCCCAGCTGGCCAGGTCGGGCTGCACGCCGAAGCGTTCCTGGGCGCCACCGGCGGCAATGGTGCAGCCGCACTTGACCTCGTCGAAGATCAAGACGACGCCGTACTTGGTGCACAGTTCGCGCACTCGTTCCAGGTAGCCGGGCTGGGGGAGCACGATGCCGATGTTCATCATCACCGGCTCCATGATGAGACAGGCGATCTTGTCGGATTCGGCTTCCAGGAGCCGTTCCAGGGCGGCGGCGTCGTTGAACGGCACGACCCGGATCCAGTTGGCCATCTCCTTGGGCACGCCCTTGGACTTGGGGGTGACGGCTGGTTCGTCGCGGCCGCCCATGACATCGGCGCCCGGGAGGACCGAGTACATGAGCTGATCGACGTGACCGTGGTAGGAGCCCTCGATCTTGGCGATGACGTCCTTGCCGGTGGCGGCCCGGGCAATGCGGATGAGGGTCGAGTTGGACTCGGTGCCGGAGTTGGTGAAGCGGACCTGATCGCAGTTGAAGCGTCGGCAGAGTTCCTCGGCCAGTTCCACGGTCTTGCCCACGGTCACGGCGAAGTGCATGCCGTTGCGGGCCGCGTGCTCGACCGCTTCGACCACGTAGGGGTGGGCGTGGCCAACGGCCATGGAGCCGAAGCCGTTGTGGAAGTCGATGTACTCGTTGCCGTCGACGTCCCAGACCTCGGGGCCCACGCCGCGCTCGAGGTAGATGGGGTAGGGGTCGCCCAGTTGGAAGGAACTGGCCACACCGCCCGGCATGCTGTGCAGGGCCCGGTCGTACATGGCCTTGGACGCGGTGGTGCCGGCCAGGAGCTTGGTCATCTCGCGCTCGGCGATCTCGGCGGCTCTGGCGTTCAGGTGGGTCGTGTCCGAGGACATGGGGGACGCTTCTCTCTGAGTCGGATCCGGGTGGGTACCCGTGTTCGGTCCATTGTCCCGCGCAACTGGGCTCGGAGCAAGGGATTCGTGTCATTTTGATGCCCGAACAACGAATTCCACGGTTTGATACGGCTCGGGCCATGGATCGACACGCCGTCGGCGCCACTGTCAGAGGTCCTGGTCATCATGGATCCATGCAAGGACGCACCATCCGCTTCGCCGAGATCGGCAGCGCGCTGGCCCTGGCCACCCGCCGGGCCGGGCACACCGCGCCGAGATTCCGGTCCCCACCTCGCACAGCCGGGCGCGATCGTTCCATCCGTCGTCGACGGGACGGGTCGTCCACGGTGGCCGTCCGTCTGGACGGTCGGCCCATGGCTGCGGTGGTGGCCGACATGATCGAGGGCACCGTGGCGGCCAACCGGCTGGAGGGTCCGGCGGCCGAGGAACTGCGGCGTGACCTGTGGTCGGTGGCCGAAGCGGCCGGGGGAGACCTGCTGGCCGCGGCCTGACTCGGGGGTGCGGCTGGATCAGTCGAAGCGGCCAGCCGGTTCAGTCGAAGCGGCCGACCTCGGCTGGGGCGACCCGGGTTGCCCGGCGGCTGACCACACGCGCCACGGCCCAGGCCAGGGCCATGGCCAGCAGTGACAGTCCGAGCAGGTCGAGCCACGGGATGACCAGCTGGTCGGTGAGCGCGCTGGGTGATGCCCGTGCCGCCACGGCGGTGGCCCCGACCCCGAGGGCCAGGCCCAGGGCTGCGGCAATGCCGGCGATCAGGAGGGACTCCACGGCAATGGTGGTGTGGATCTGGCCGACGTCGGAACCGATGGCCCGGAGCATCACCAGCTCCCGGCGGCGTTCGAGGGTGGACAGCGCCAGGGTCCCGCCCAGGCCGAGAAAGCCCAAGCCCACGGCGCCGAACAACATGATGGAGGCCACCCGTACGGCGGTGTCAGCAATGGTGGAATCCAGTTGGGCCAGCTCGGTGGGGGTGTTCACCTGGACCTTGGGGAAGTAGCCGGCCAGGTAGTCCAGTCGCCGTTGGACCCGCCCGGCTGGTGCGCCGTCAGCCAGTCGGATGGCCGCCAGCTCGAAGCTTCCGTCGGCTCCGATGGACCGGGCGGCCTCCCGGGACACCACGGCCGGTCCCAGGATGGCGGTGTTGCGGTAGAGGGCCACGACCTGGAGTTGCGAGGTGCGACCGGACGTCGAGGTCAGCGAGATGGTCTCACCCACTGTGGCGCCGAGTTCGTCTGCGGTCGCGACCGACAGCATGACCCCGGTGGCCGAGCCGTCGCCGGTGTCAGCCTCGGATTTCGATTGGTCGGTGGCCGGGTTGCCGTCGGTCACGCCCAGGTCGACGATGTCCGCCACTCGGGCCAGGCCCGTGGCCACGATCTGGCTGTGGGTTCCAGAGGGGCCCCGGAGTGTTCCGTCCACGGTTTGGATCTCGGCGAAGGAGCCGATGCCGCGCACGTAGCGGTCGAACGCGTCGACCATCACGTCGGTGGATACCCGGACAAGGCCGCGTCGCTGCACCACCAGGTCGGTCGACCCCGAAGTGCGGAGTTGGGTCTCAATGGACTGGTGGGCGGTGGCCGAGACGGTGGCCACGGCGCCGACCAACGCCATCCCGATCATCAGAGTCGAGGCAGCCGCCGCTGTTCGGGTCGGATGTCGGCTCAGGTTGCCGACGGCCAGGCGGGTGGTGATGGGCCGGCCGGTCGACCGTCGTTCCAGGAGCCCGAAGATGGGACCGAAGACCCAGCGGGAGAGCCGGGGCGTGCGTGCGGCGCCGGCGCCGGACTGGTTCAGCGCCTCGAGGGGCGCCACCCGGCCGGCGCGGATGGCTGGCCCCACGGAGCCGAGCATGGTCACGCCGATGCCCACCGCTGCTGCGGCCAGCCACATGTTGGGGGTGGAGATGAACCATGGCCCGGCGGCCCGTGGCTGGACGTAGTGGACGGCCGCC
>Ga0105046_10014149_pt1 | contig 12319 bp, 7 predicted proteins | sample MAT03_FD_78385 | JGI IMG/M metagenome (GOLD analysis project Ga0105046, IMG submission 78385) | Freshwater microbial communities from Lake Fryxell liftoff mats and glacier meltwater in Antarctica - MAT-03 (megahit assembly) | ecosystem: Environmental > Aquatic > Freshwater > Ice > Liftoff...
CCATCACTTTTCGACTCAAATAGTAGTCGTCTTGTCCTTTTCGTTCAGCATCAGCAATGACACCTTTTTGTCCAAAGGAAAAGTAAAGTTTGTCCGTATGCTTAGTAGTGATGCTCCATTTTACAATTGTTCCAACTGGAATAACCAAATCGCCTACATTATTGATCTCCTCATCTTGTCTTCCTGTATATGCCGGGTAGTCAAGTTTTACTTGAAATTGCTGAATATTTGGTTTTGCCAACACTTCGAGTTTATAACCGATCGAGGAAACTTCTCCGCTTGACAGTTTAAAATCCATCGGTCTTTGGCAGTTGATGAAGAGATAAGAAAACTGATTTTTATCTTCTTTTTTCATGCGATATTCATGCCCGTCTAAACTCAAATAAAGTTCATTAGGAATGATTTTACCTGTAGTTGTTACGGACAATACATAATCTTCATTCTGTGGGACTTTTAATTCTGGATTCTTAATGACGAAATTAAAAGGAGCTGGTTTAACAAATTCTTTGTTGTTGTTAATGAGACGATAAGTGCTGTCTTTTATCAAGCTCGAATCCCATAGCATAATACTTCCAAAAAGAAAAAGAGGTGGCAAGGCATATTGTAAAAACTTGCGGTTGCTCTTCAAATCAATGGCTGCCTTGAATGGCACCAGCCGAATTTCTTCACTTTTTTGATTGATTGAGGCATCTATAAGTGCCGCATCTATAGCATTGTATGATTGTTTCTGAAGCTGTAAAATATTGAGCAAACGATCTTTGACATTGGTAAAATGTTGCCCAATAATAAGTGCGGCATTTTCATGGGTAATGGTTTCGCCCAGTTTGAAATAATGCATGATGGGTTCAATGAGCCATTTGAAAAGTGCCCATAAACTGCCGCCCATAAACCCATAGAACAAAACCTTGCGCTGCCAAGGGTGGAAGTAAAATTGACTTTCCAAAAGGCTCACCAATAAAAATGAGCCAACCACTAAACCTGTGCACAACAATGCCCCACGTATAATCTGATTTACATAAAATTTCCGGATAAAAGCATCCAGCTTAGTCATTAAAAGTTGATAATTATCAGTCATTGCCATTTTATCTTGCCCTATTTCATCAGTATATAACTGTATTTATAACGAAAGTGTTCCACAGATCTTGCATACAAGATCCATCTTTCCAGCAAATTGCATCTATAGAGCCCAATTAAGCAAGAAACCATTAGTTAAATAAGCCTTAAATATAAGGTTTTAATCTAAAGGTATGTTTTCATAGGCAGATTTTAGCTCATCATCAGTTTCAGCTAAAACGATGCGTTTCAAGCTTTCTTTTAACTGTTGCACTTGCTTAATTCTGTCAGGTGACATTTCATTTTTTGACATAGCAAAAATCTGGAACAAGGCGTTTGTACAGGCAAAACGTTTGACCACATCAGCACTTTGATCCAAAGCAGTTTTTTCCAGTGAATTCAAAAAAGGCCCGGATGTTATAACGCCACTTTTTTGAAGCAGGTAACCAAAGCTTCTAGAAAAATCTACAACTTCAAAGCCCGAGTATTTTTCAAATTCATCTGACATCCATTGAAGTTTTTCTGTTTTTTCCGCACGTGCATACGTCATGGCCACAATGTTTCTTATGGCAGGATTCTCTGTAGTTTCTCTCTCCGTGGCAAGCTCAACCGCAATTTGCGGATTCTTTTGAACCATATCATCCATAACCAAGAAGAACACATTGGCCTCATCACTTTGTAGCAAAATTTTGTAGTTTTTGCCAATAAAACTTGTATCAACCCCAAGTATTTTTTGAAGAGCAACTGGTTGTACAGGCGAAGTCATATCTAATGCTTTTTTGCCCACCAAATCACGTATTTGTGGATCTTGAGGATCCAATAGAACAAAAGCCACTTGCGAGTATTCTTCAATTTCGCTGTTAATGGCTGGCAATAATGTTTCTGTCGTGAAATTATGTGATTCGTCCAAGCTAGCTTTTTGCAACAATTCCATTTTTACTAGAATGCTGGAAGACTTTTGGAACAATAGGTTCTTATCCAGGTAATTATCGTCATCATTTCTTTCGCAAAGCAAAATTCTTTCTGGGTCAATATCTACGATTGAAGGTTCAGAAACATTGAAGCTAAATATTGAAGTCCGTTCATTTACAAACCGCTCAAAGGATGTTTTGACACCCGCTTTATCATAAATATCAATCCTTATTGGAAACTGGAAAACCATAGGCACTTCTGGCTGATTTTGTGTTTGTGCACAAACGATGGTGAGTACCTTTTGTTCTATATCATAAGTTTTTGTTGTGGTTACTGCAGGATGTCCAGAAGCTAAAAACCATTGATTCCAAAACCACTTTAAATCTTGCCCAGTTACCTCTTCAAATGCCTGACGCAAATTATCTGCTTCAACAGAGGTAAAGGCGTGTTTTTCTAAATATTTTTTCAAAGAAGCAAAAAAGGCCTCATCACCTAAATATTTCCGGAGCATATGTAATATCAGACCACCTTTATTGTAGCTATGAGCATCGAACATGTCTTCATTCTTATTGTAGCCATAATGAATCAAGGGATGCACGCCAGTCATCGCTGAGCCTTTGTATCCTTCTGCTTCGGACAAACGATGCATTTCTGCTTTATCTAAACCATATTTATGTTCGAACCACAGGTATTCAGAATAATTCGCAAATCCTTCATTAAGGGTTAAATTGGACCAACTTTCGCAAGTCACATAATTTCCAAACCAATGATGCGATATTTCGTGCGCAACAATAAAATCATTTGAATTTTTTGCCAGTGCTTCTGCGTTTTTTTGTACAAATTCACCGTAAATAATTGCAGTGGTATTTTCCATTGCACCACTTACGTAATCCCTTACTGCTACTTGTGACAATTTGGGCCAGGGATACTTCACGCCAAAGATATTCGAGAAGAAACCCAACATTTCAGGAGTGTTGTTGTAGATCAATTTAGCATCCGCAGAATATTCCGGTTCAACCCAATATTCCAAAGGGACATTTTCCCATTGATCTTTTTGAACATAAAATTCGCCAATGGTAAGCATGACCAAATAGGGCGCATGAGGTAATTTCATTGTCCAATGATCGGTTCTTGTACCATTTGGATTTAGTTTGCTGTCCTGAAGTATTCCGTTGGATAAAGTTTTATATTTATTATCAACTGTTACGAAAATCTCCTCAGTCATTCTTTCGTTGGGTTTATCTACAGTTGGAAACCACCGTGAATTGTGTTCTGTTTCTCCTTGTGTCCAGATTTGGGTAGGTTTTTTGGGATCGGTATTCATGGGATCAATAAAAAACAATCCTTTATCGCTTGTTATCGCACTGCTTCCGCCAGCAGAATTTATGGAAGGATGTGCCACATAATTTATGGCAATATCAAAGGATTCATTGCGGGTATATGCACGCTCGAGATTGATGTAAAGATTTTTGCCATCATATTCATAAACGAGAGGTTTTCCTGAAGAGGTAATCGCATTGATGTCAAATCCTTGAGCATCCAAACGAAAACGTTTAACAGGAGACCAATAAGCCTTACAAGAAAGTATCGCGTTGCCAATAACCGTTTCATTTGAAAAATCAAAGGAGACAGAAAGACTCATGTGCAACAAATCAATTTCACGTCGATACGAAGGATTATAAACAGGAAGGACAGTGTCGCCAGCTAAAGAAACTTCTTGATTGGCGAATTCCTCATCCATTGGAGCCATAGCGGCCTCCTCATTCTCAACAATCGCACCAACCTCATCGGGTTCGGGAGTTGCGACAGCTGGTTTTGGAACACTACAATCACCGAATAGGAGAATACACAGGAGAAAAGTTAAAACAAAAGGATATTTCATGAAGGAGATAATAAGTTATTAAATGAGAATACTAAACAGAAACGCCATAATCTCGAAGCGCATTATTCAAAGAGACTTTTTTGTCTGTGCTTTCTTTGCGTTTTCCAATAATTAAAGCACAGGGTACATGATATTCTCCTGAAGGAAATTTTTTGGAATAAGACCCTGGGATTACAACAGAACGGGATGGCACAAAACCCCGATAAGTAACAGGCTCAGGCTCAGAAACGTCGATTATGTGTGTGGATGCGGTTATGACCACATTAGCGCCAAGTACAGATTCTTTTTGAATATATGCTCCTTCCACCACGATACAACGAGAGCCAATAAAACAATCATCCTCTATAATGACTGGTGCCGCTTGCACTGGCTCTAAAACGCCACCGATACCAACGCCCCCACTTAAATGTACATTTTTTCCAATTTGTGCACAGGATCCAACTGTTGCCCAAGTATCCACCATAGTTCCACTTCCAACATAAGCACCAATATTGACATAAGATGGCATCAAGATCACGCCTGCTTCCAAAAAGCTACCATATCTTGCAATAGCATGCGGAACAACGCGGACCCCTTTAGCGGCATAATCTTTTTTGAGAGGAATCTTGTCATGAAATTCCATTGGACCAGCCTCGAAAGTTTCCATTTGGCGGATAGGAAAATACAAAAGAACAGCTTTTTTAATCCATTCATTTACTGTCCATCTCTCGCCGCTATTTGGTTCTGCAACTCTGATGTGACCGTTATCCAATAAGTCTAAAACCTTTTCAACAGCAGTTTTATATTCTGTTTTGGTGATTAAAGCCCGGTCTTCCCAGCATTCGTTGATCAATTTTTTCAAATCAGCAATCTCCATTTTGTGTTTTGTCTTTTTTATTGAGTACAAATTTGAGAAAAAACTGCATCTATTATCACAATTATAGACATTTGTAAAAAATTAATAGTCAGCTATAATTACAATGATGAGTACCAACAAACTAATAAAGACATTATCTGCAGCATTATTGTTGAGCTGCTTGTTCACTTCAAACATCTTATCTGGCCAGAGTGGGTGGAAAAAAACCACAATAAACCACATCAATAATCTTGTTTTAAAGAGTAATTGTGAGTTAAAAGCCAAACCACTTTTTGAATTAGATCAAAACTTTCTGAAAGCCCAACTCGAATTGTGTCCAGAGTTTGGACAAAAGATGAAAGCTGCACCCGTTGAAATCTCATTACCAAGGGCAAATGGTGAGTTGGCACTTTGTAAATTATATCAATCAGATATCCTTAATTCATCTTTAAATGCAAAATATCCCGATATTCATTCTTACCGAGGTTACCTTATTAGTGATCCTGGATCATTGGTTCGATGTGATATTTCACCAGAGGGATTTCATGCAATGATATTGTTAACTGACAGCGAAACAGAATTTATCGATCCAGTCATGGTGGGCAAAAAACAAGCGTATGTTGCTTATAAGAAAAATGAAAAACTATCCAAAGGAGAAGCATTCCAATGTAAAGTAACAGGAAAAAGCGATACCCAAACCAAAGCTCAGAAATCAGCTGCTCCAGATTGTACTTTGAGAAAATATAGACTTGCCTTGAGCTGTACAGGAGAATATGCTAATTTTCATGGAGGCACTAAGCCGAAAGTACTGGCTGCCATGAACACCACAATGACAAGGGTTAGTGGAGTCTATGAAAGAGATTTTGCAGTTACTTTTGAAATCATAGCCAACAATGATCTTTTGATATTTCTAAATTCCAATACAGACCCATTTACCAATGATGATGGAGGTACCATGTTGGATGAAAACCAACAAACTGTTGACAACATAATTGGAAATACTAATTATGATATAGGCCATGTTTTTAGCACCGGCGGCGGAGGCATAGCAAGCTTATTCAGTGTTTGTAGTTCCAACAACAAGGCAATGGGTGTGACTGGCTCCGGCAGCCCTGTAGGTGATGGTTTTGATATTGATTATGTGGCTCATGAAATTGGACATCAATTCAATGGCAACCATTCTTTTAACAATGAGTGTGGGGGCAATGTTTCTCAAAGTACGGCGTATGAAACAGGTAGCGGAAGCACAATTATGGCTTATGCAGGAGTTTGTGATCCCAATGTTCAGAATAACAGTGATGATTTATTTCACATCATAAATTTGGATGAAATATCAACATATATTACTGTTCAAAACGGAAACACCTGCCCGGAAAAGATAGATCTAAACAACAATGCGCCAACGGTAAATGCTGGTGTAGATCAATTTATACCCAAAAGTACAGCTTTTGAATTGACTGCCACAGGAACAGATCCCGATGGAGACGTATTGACCTATGAGTGGGAACAATATGATAAGGAACTAACACCACAACCACCTACAAGTACTGCCACACAAGGCCCTTTGTTTAGATCTTTCAAGCCAACCAGTAGCCCAACCAGAATTTTTCCCCGGCTAAGCAATATCATTAACAATACCGCAAGTCAGTGGGAAGTGCTACCGTCGGTACCGCGTACCATGAACTTTCGAGTTGCGGTAAGGGATAATCATGATGGCGGTGGATGTTTTGCGATTGATGCAGTCAAACTAAATGTAGCAACTAACGCCGGGCCATTTTTGGTGACACAGCCAAATACACTGTTAACATGGGAAATAGGAAGTCAGGTGCAGGTATTGTGGAATGTTGAGAATACCAATATCGCCCCAGTTAATTCACCCAAAGTTGATATCTTTTTGTCTTTGAATGGTGGAAATACATATCCCATAATTTTAGCCAAAGGAGTTGACAACAATGGTATGGCAACAATAGATGTTCCCAACAATGCCTCTAACCAGTGTAGAGTCAAAATCAAGGGATCAAATAATGTATTTTTTGATATCAGCAATGTCAATTTTATCATCAAACAACCACTTCTCCCTAATTACCTAGTGGATATAACGGAATCAGATTACACACTGTGTGCCCTATCCAGCAGTGATACCATAATGACAAAGTTGAAATTTCAATCTTTAACAGGATTCAATTCTCCCGTTAACTTGGCAGCAACAAACTTGCCTATTGGAATGACCATTGAATTTGATAAAAATCCTGTAATTCCATCAGATTCTGTTGAGCTTAGAGTATTTGGATTAAAATCAATCCCCTCCGGCTCATACTTAATTCCGATAGAAACTACATCGGGAGCTATCATCAAAACAAAATTATTGAATATTGGCATTTCTTCATCAATCCCTGGGCAGTCCAAACTACTTGAGCCCTCTAATTACCAGAGATCTGTTTCAACACAACCATTATTGACATGGGCACCGGCTGTAGAGGCACAATCCTATTTTGTTGAAATAAGCGATGATTTTTTAGGAAAGAATATCGTTTGGAGCCAAGAGACCAAGGACACCTTTGGATTGGTAGATGTCAAATTGGAAAATTATGGTATCTACTATTGGAGAGTAAGGCCGAGTAACACATGTGATTTTGGGTTAGTAACAGGATGGTTCAGCTTTCAGACGATCAACAAAGAGTGCTCGAATTATGATAATATTATTCCTATTGTAATACCCAATAATAGCACATTCAATTTTACAAGCACCTTGAACATTACAAGTACAGCAATTATCTCTGAATTGACAGCGAAAGTTGTAGGAACACACAATTACATTGGTGATTTGGCATTAAGCTTGAGAAAAGCAGGAAAGGAAGTTATTTTGGTCAACCAGGAATGTGATGATCTGAAAAACATCAATGCCACTTTTGCAGATGACGGCTCTCCACTTGTATGTTCTCCAATACCACCAGCCATAGGCGGTAAAATTTTACCTACAGGCGGAAAATTATCAAGCTGGAATGCTACAGCTGCCAATGGAATATGGAATTTGGACGTTGTTGATGTTTATGATGCAGATGGGGGAACCATAAACAATTGGTCATTGAATATTTGTAGCGAAAAAGATACAACCAATATTCCCACGCTTGTAAGCAATGATACTTTGTTTGTATTGGCTTTAAAACAAACCATAATACGCGATTCGTTGTTGAAATTTGTACCAGCCAAAGGATCGGGGCAAATAAACTATCTGGTCACTGAATTACCAAAAAATGGCAAGTTGAATCAAATTGTAAATCCTGTAAAATTAGGCGATACTTTTACACAGGCTAACATTGTCAATGGATTGATGAGATATATACATGAAGACATTACCCAGGACAGAGACAGTGTTCTATTTGACGTAATTGATGTAGACGGGCATTGGCTGGCCAAACAAAATTTACAAATCATTATTTATCAAGCCTTGACTGCCGATGTAAAAACAACAGAAGTCACTTGTTTTGGAGATGATGATGGCCAAATAAATATTTTGCCCGAGGGAGGAGTTCCTTCTTATACACTCACTATTAACGACGCACCTACAACCGATTTCAATCCAGCCAACTTACCTAAAGGCAATTATAAGGTTGAAGTCAAAGATAAAATCGGCAATATTTTTACAAGCAATGTCATAGTGACCAGCCCAGATCAACTAGAAGCAACTTTAGTTTCAACTGACAAAACATTGGAGGTAAAAGTTATAGGAGGAACGCCACCCTACCAAATCACCTTAAATGGACAGCTCAAGGGAACTGATACCCTTTTCACGGATTTGAAACAAGGATTTTATGTAATTGGCTTAAAAGATTCTCAGGGTTGTGAATTTATAGATTCTTTATTGGTTCTTAACACCAATGTCGTTGATGTAAACAGTTCCCAGTGGAAAATCATGCCGAATCCATCAAAAGGAATTGCTCAGTTAATTGTGCCGTTTGATTGCAAAACCAAACTAGAGATATTGAGTTCCGAAGGCAAACATATTTGGTCAATGCCCACACAAGTATTTAAATCAGGACAGCAGATTTATTTGCCAGAAATAGCTCCGGGTATTTATTTGATCCAACTTCATTATCTCGAAAAACGTGAATTGCTGAGATGGATTGTAGTAAAATAGATTATTTCATGTAGATCATCATTCCGGCAATGACCGATACAATACCAACCAAATAACCGAGAAACACTTGTGATAGGGTATGTGCTACTAATTTGAGTCGCGCATATCCTACTAATCCTGTAAGCAAAATTGCAATTGAAATCAGCAAGTAATCTGGCATATATAAACTCCCAAACTGTACCCCATTTAGGAGCAAGCCTGATGCATGAGAGATGATTAACATAACCAAACCACCAGCCATCGCAGCAGCATGAACACTGACCTTAAAAACAATATTTAGAACAAAACAAATAAATAGACAAATCGTGCTACCAAGCACAAAGCCGGTAAAATGTTCAGGAAAATTATTGTGACTCTGAAGATTTTGAAATAACCAGAGGTAAAAAATGCCGGCAATAATAAAAGGTCCAGTTCTGTCAATTTTGTCTATTAGATTAATGTCTTTAATCAAATTCAGAAAGGACATGAGTATTACTGCAATACCCGGTATAAGCGCTGTGGAAAAGAGGATCGTAAATATTTGAGGTAATCCATCTGCAATACTAGTAAAACCAAATAAGAAAGGATTGGCGTACATCAATAGAATCAATACATAAGTCAGTATAAATAAGGGGTGAAATACCCAACTCAGCAATTTTGAAAGTGTACGCAAGTTTTTAAATTTTTGTAATGATAAATTCCACTCGCCGATTTAACTCCCTCAATTCTTGTGAGTTATTGGCATTTATTGGTCTTCTGGCGCCAAATCCCACAGTACTGATACGAACAGGATTGATTTTTTTAGCTATCAAATAATCACGAACAGTATTTGCCCTTTGTTCAGATAGGAGCTGCAGCTCCTCAGATTTTCCTAGATTGTCAGTATGGCCCTCCACCTTTATATTCATTGAAGGATTGTCTAATAGCAGTCGAACCAACCGATCCAATTCTTGATATGATCGATCTATGATAAGCGCCTTAGATTGTTGAAAGTATATTGGATTCGAGCTTATTCGGGTGTTGATTGCCTTGGGGTCAACATATATTGTTACTTCGGAAGTGTTGGCATAAAGTGGAAGAGATTCGATGGAGAGAATTTCTTCGTGTGACAGATACTTTTCTTTGAAAGGGAATATTTTTAGTCTACTCTTGCGTTCAACCACAAGGGTAAAATCGCCATCAGCGGAAGGAATTACTTTTTGGTAATTGTCTTTTTCTGCAAGCCCAATATAGATCGATGCACTAACAGGTCTTAATGTCTTAGAATCTACCACTCTGCCCAAAACGGTTACTTTATCTGAGTTTGGTTCAGAAATTTTGACACGGAACAAATCACTAGTCCCATCACGCTTAGAGGAGAAGAAAAAAAATCCGCTGGAGGTATTGAAGTGAGGCTGAAGATCGTCTTTAGAAGAGTTGATGGGACTAATTAATGCTAAAGGTTCTGACCATTGTGTCCAGCTTTCTGCACTTCTTTTGCTCATGAAAATATCAAAGCCTCCCATACTGCCAGGTCTATTGCTTGAAAAATACAAGGTTAGCATATCTGATGTAAGATATGGTGTTATATCCCTAAATCCTGAATTGACATTTCCCAAATTGATTGGCTCAGTCCAAGAGGAGTCAGCAGTTCTTTGGCTAACATACAAATCATTATCGCCCTTAGAGTCTTCACGGTTTAGAGAAAGAATCACAACCGAACCGTCTTTGCTCATGGTTAAAGAAACCACTTCTCCAATGGATTTTAAATTGGGAATATTCAAAGGAATAGGCTGTAACCAAGTCGAATCATTGACCATTTTAATAGTGGAGAAGCCCTTCTTCATTCCACCATCAGAGGGAAACTGATTGATAATAACATATTCATCATCATTTGGGGTAAAGGAGCAAACACTATTAGGAAGTGCGTTATTGAGCGGATACCCTGGATGAAACGATTCGGTGAAGTAATTACCATCGTTAGAATTTGCCACCCAAACATCTTGATTAAAAGGTGATTGATAAAGGATCCCTGATTTGCTGCCAAGCTGTTGATATATTTTAGCCAGCTCTTTTAGGTATTTATCTTCCGAATATTGTTTGTAAATATTCTCGCCATTAATATTCAAGTCTTTTATAAAATCAGGAGATCCAGTCCTGGTATAAAACAACTTACGCCCATCATCACTCAGTACTGGACTTATTTCATGATAATATGGAGTGTTAATAAATGAGCCCAGCTTTTCTAAGGAATAATCAAGAGTTTGACCCAAACCATAAGCTATATGCACAAGCAACAGCAAGATAGTCAAGCCAGAATATCTAAATAAAAACCAAAAATGTGCACTTGGGAGCTTCATCACGCTGCAAAGTTGTGAAATCTATCGTTAACATGAAACATTGATTTACATAGAATTGAAATAACAAGTGCTATTTTTGCAAACAAATTAGTTGCAAGGACTATTGAAAGCATTGTAGACATTATTATCTGGCACATTGTTTTCACTTTGCGTAAAGTCTATTATAGTGGTATCTTTCCTTCTTTTTGGAGCGCTAACCCTAGGCTTATTCTTTTATTTGCGCTTTGTTTACACCAAAATTTTACGTTGCCTTTTTGAGAAATATCCTTTTTCAATAAATATCCGAAGAAAAATCCGCTTCAGACTTTTGTATCTATCTCTTGCCTTTTATTTTTGTTCCTCGCTTTCCGTATTGAAAATAGATCATGTTCTTTATCAAAGTGATTTTATAAACATAAAGTTGACAAATTTTTTTTGCGGTTATCTTGGTCCTAATTGGTACCCAAATTTTGGATGCAATACTTACAAGGATAAGGCAATCCAGCAGTATGGGAACGCGCTCGAATTCATTGGTGACTGATGAGCGCAGTGAATTACCAGCAGGCCATACAACGCAATGGTTGGTACATACAATTAGTGGCCTTGTTGCTATTAAACACCTTCAGTATCGATTAATCTCTTTTCGTATTAAAAGGATATTCAGTAAACTTGGATGGAATATTTGTTTTTATTGCGGTAATGTTGAGTGCCAGAATTGTCTCATAGACAACCACTAAAATCATGTTACCACCTTATTTCAGAAGGAAAGGAGTGGAACAAGGTTTAATTTATGCCTCAAGTCAGCTTTTGGGGTATTTGCTTTATGTAGCAGGATTTTTTATTGTACTAAATTTAATTGATGTAAAAATGAATTGGCTACTTGGAGGTACAGCGGCTTTATTGGTGGGAGTTGGACTTGCACTACAGCAGACATTCAATGATTTTTTTTCGGGGATTCTTTAGATATCAGAGCGGAATATTCACATTGGTGATGTAGTTGATGTTAAGGGTGCCGCAGGAATTGTTCGAAAAATTGGCTTGCGAACTTCATTTATGGAAACCCTTGAAAACATGACTGTAATCGTACCGAATTTGATGCTCATAATAGGGCAGGTTATCAATTGGACGCATAGCCACGACAAGGCACGGTTTGAAATTAAAGTAAATGTTTCCTTTAATTCCGATGCCGGACTTCTAAAAAA
>Ga0105046_10014150_pt1 | contig 12317 bp, 11 predicted proteins | sample MAT03_FD_78385 | JGI IMG/M metagenome (GOLD analysis project Ga0105046, IMG submission 78385) | Freshwater microbial communities from Lake Fryxell liftoff mats and glacier meltwater in Antarctica - MAT-03 (megahit assembly) | ecosystem: Environmental > Aquatic > Freshwater > Ice > Liftoff...
CATCGGCGATGGTCGGGCTCGGCTCGCTCGTCATCGGCCGCGATGGTCCCACGAACCCTGAAACGAGGTGAGTCCCCCCTCCGCTCACCCAACCCGTCCCGTCTGTCGGCCACACGGCCCGTCGTGGTGCGCGTCCGACCTTCGCATGCACGCGAAAAAACTCGACGTCACGCGACCCGCCGCATCAGCACCACATCTCCATCCGCAGCCCACGTTCGTCGAGCACCCCCCCACCGATCCGTTCCGCCGTCACGTCCTATAGAGGACTTCATCGAGCCTCTGCGCGCGCTGGTCGACGAGTAGACCGCCGCATCCACCGGCTCGACCAGCGACGCCACTGCCACGCCGTCCGACAACACCAGCGCGTCAGAGTTCGTGACCCTCACGGTTTCTCCACACCTTCGACCGCCGCGCCGACCAGCGCCTCGGCCCGATACCAAAGCGGTAAGTCAGCCCGCTCGTGCGTGATGTCGAGGACCACGCCACCCACGTACCGACCATCGGCAAGGTCGTAGACGAGCGCGTCGCCGCGCAAGCGCAGGCCCTTCGCGTCGGGGCGCTCGCGCACGCGCACGATCACGTCGTCGCGCAGGCCGTCGAAGAGGGCGGAGCGCGACGCATTCTCGAGAGCCCCTTGTCCGAAGCGCCGACAGATTCGAGGACTCAGCGCCTCTGTGTCGACGAATCTGTCGCGGCGTCGGACAGGACGTCCGGGTTCACGTTCACCGGCTTGGCCGCCGCCCTCGTCGGCCTCGAGAACGCAAGCCCCCGGCCGAACTGGGCCGCCCGACCGCTCAGTCGCGCCTCGGCGCCTGACCGCTCTTCCACAGGTCGATGCTCAGCGCCCCGTGGCCCTCGTTCATCCGTCGCCACGCCCACGGGTCGAACCCGGGTCGAACCCGGTCGAACCCCACCTCGGCGCTCCACGAAAACGCGTACGGCTCGATGTCCGTCTGGATCGTGTAGCCGGACGGCGTCGGCGACTCGAGGTCCACGCGGTAGTGCGCGGCGGTGTTCGATCCCCGGATCACGCTGAGGTGCAGATGCGGCGCCGAGGAGCAGCCCGTGTCGCCCGCGGTGCCGAGCTTCGTCCCGGCCTCGTCGATGTCGCCGGCCTCGACGATGTCGCCGGCCTCCACGATGTTGCCGGCCTCGACGGACATCGTGTCGAAATGCGCGTAGTAGGCGACGAAGATCTCCTTGTACCGACCGGTGCCGACGACATGCATCACGAGCATCTCCTTTTGGATCAGCTCGTCCTCGGTGGGACAGAACTCGGTGACGTCACGCGTCTGCGCGATCATCACGCGACCCTTCGCGACGCACTACGGCGAGGACACCTGAGTGGAGGCGACCGCGAGCGCGCGCTCGCGGTCGCCAAGCGCGCACGCGAGAGCTGGTTGCCGCTCGGCACCCCGCGCGCGGAGTGGGTGGGGCTACGCATCAGCCTGCCGGCTCCGGGTTGCACACCCCGCCCTCGCCGCGCTGTGCCTGCGTGCGGAAGGTGTTGAGGTGCTCCCAATTCTTTGGCTGATGCTGGGGGATCGTGCCGTCCTCGCGGACGTTGGTCACGTGGTAGGCGTGCTGATTCCAGATCCGCCTCGCCGGGACCCAGCCATCATTGGCATCGCGGATGACCATGATGGCGGGTGATCCCGGTGCCTCGACGCTGACGACGATCTCGGCCGAGCCGTCGTTGTCCACGTCGGCGACGACCGGGAAATCGTACGCGGTCGGGCTCCCGCGGGGGATCGAGGTCAGCGCGACGCCGGCCGCGTCGTAGACATAGACGTGCGAGTCGTCCGCGAACAGCGACTCTGCGGTTGCGTCGCCGAGGAAGTCGAACGCCGTACCGCTCGAGCAGCAGCCGCCTTGAGTCGGATTCGACCACCGGGCCGTCAGCGCGTCGCCGTCGAAGTCCAAGACCGAGAAGGCCGAAATGGCGTCGCCGGGACCAAAGGACATGTGACCAACGCCGATATCTGCAGCGCCATCACCGTCGAGATCGTGGATGGCGGCGGCGAGGCCCGCGAGGTCCGCGAGCTCGTTGGAGAGCTTCGGGGTCCCGTCGTGCTCGTAGATGGAGATGCCAGTGAACGCTGAGTAGATGATCTCGGGCAGACCGTCGTCGTCGATGTCGGCGACCTGGGGGTGACCCTGTTGCTCCCCCGGGACCGTAAAGTAGTTGGTCCCGTCGTGGTGGGACGCCCCGGCGGAGTGCACATACTCGAGGTCACCATCATCATCGAGATCCACCGCGAATCCAGCGAAGTCCCCGCTCGCCCCCACCGTGTGGAGAAGGTTGCCGAGGTGATCGACGATCGCTCGCCCGGCGAGGATCTCTACGTCTGCGTCGGCGTCGAGGTCGGCGAGGCCGATACCGATGCCAGCGCCGATGCCGATGCCATTCACGAACAGCTCCGGCGCGTCGTCCCCCGCCCACTCGAGCACCCCGAGGTTGGAGTAGGCCGCGAGATGATTCCCCTCGATCGTCACGATCTCCACGAGACCATCGCCATCGATGTCGCCCAGCGCGGGCGCGCTCGTGTAGCTGAAGTCTCCCTGGACGCTCCAGTGGATCTCGCCAGTCGCACCGTCGAAGGCCAGCATCTCGACTTGCGCCTCGGGAACGGGCTTCATCATGTCCCCCGGATAGCGCACGGTGAGGACGATGTCGGGCGTGTCACACAGATCCACGGCGCCATCGTTGTTGTCATCGGTGAGGTTGGCGACCATCGGCGTCGACAAGCTACTCGCGCCGTTCTCGCCCCACTGCCACTGGATCTCGGCATCGAAGCTCGGGGCGAAGGGACCGACGTCACAGGCGCCGAAGCCGTCGAGGTCGTCCCCGATATTGCAGCGATCGACGGGCTGCCCGGTGTCCTCACCTTGCGGGCCCGCACCGACGTCGTAGATCGCACCGCCGCTCGCCGACGTCGTGCTCGACGAAGCGTCGGCGGTGGTCTCGTCGTGGCCGAGCGTCGTCGTGCCCGTGCCCTCGGACGTGGTCGTCTCCGCCGCTGTGGTCGTCTCCGCCGCTGCGGTCGTCTCCGCCGCTGCGCTCGTGCCGACCCCCACGGAGTCTGCAACCGCGACGTCTTGTGAACAGGCGACGAATACGGTCGCTGCGGTCAGGCCGAGGGCTCGGTGGGCTCGCATGATGACGCCTCATGTCACGACCGAGGTCATCCTTCAACTCAGCGTTCGATTCGCGATCGAGCTTCATCGAGGGCGCTCGCGATCGATGAGTCGAAGCGGCCGTTGCGGTGCTGCGACGTGAACGACTCCGCGCGACGCTCGGCCTCTTGGAGTCGATCCGCCCCCGCGAGCGCGAGGATCTCGAGCGCGTCCCACTCCTCGTCGAACCGCAGCGGCGAGATCGTCTCCCGCGCGTCCGCGATCGCCCAGAGCGCGCTTTGGGGCTGTTCGGCGAGCTGCCGCCGCGTGGCGTTGAGCAGGCGCATCTCCCGAGTCAGGACATCGTCCAGCGGAACCGACTTCGCTGGGCGCCCAGGGACCTCGGGCTGGGCACGTGGTGGATTGCGCTTGGGCAGAACCGCGGGCGTGCGCGACTCGGGCTGGTCGGCGACGCCCGACGCGAGGGGTTGCGGTGGCTTGGGCGTGGCGGGTCCCACGACCTGGACGCTGGCAGCCAGTGCCGGTGTCGGCGGGTCGAGCTGCGCAGTCTCGGCGAGCGGCTCCAGCGACGCGCTCGCGCGAGCTTCGGCAGCCGGCCGAGCGGAGGATCGCGCGGCGAGGCCCGCCGCGCCGACGAGGACGACCGCGACCGTCGTCACGACCGCCAGCTTCGCGCGCCCGGTCCATCGCGGCGCGGCGACGAGTGTGGCTTCGAACCGCTGCACACCCGCTGCGGCGTCGTAGTTCGGCTCGAGTGCCGCGAGCGCCTCGAGCCCCGCGCGCAGGGATGGATCGGTGGCAGGGTCAGTTCGTGCGGGGCGGGGAAGGCTCATGGCGTCGTCTCCTCTCTGACCGCGGCCACGAAGGCTTTGCGGGCGGCCGTGAGCCGCGAGTACACGGTTCCCACGGGGATCCCGAGGGCCGTCGCGATCTCATCGCAGGGCACGCCTTCGAGCTCGAACAACATGAAGACCAGGCGCTTGCCTTCGTCGAGCTTCCACAGGGCGTCTTGGGCGCGCCGTGTCGGCGCGTTGCTGTCGGCCTCGATCCCGCCCTGCACGTCACGATCCTCGAGCGGAGCGGACGCGGGCTTGCGGCGCCGCCGATAGTTCGCCGCGATCCGCAGGGCGATCTGCGCCAGCCAGGTCGTCGGCTTGGCTGGTCCGGTATCGAAGCCCCCCCGTCGATGGGCGACCAAGAAGGCGTCCTGGACGAGGTCGTCGACGTCGCTCGCGGTGACCCCGGAACGATGCAGCATCCGCGCGACGAACCGGCCGTGGGCACGGAACAGGGCCGCGGCATCGAGATAGCCCGGCGAGCTCGTCTGCGGCGCGGCGTTCACGTCGGCGACGGTCGAATGTCGCAAGCCGGTCGCTCCTTCATCTACCGCAACCGAAAAAATGGTCCGAGCGCCAAGATGACGCCGAGCGGGGGCAACGGGCGCGACGCCACGACCGCATCCTGCTGCCCCAGCGCCACCAGATTCGTGCGGATCAGGGGAACCCAGAGATCCAACCGCGCCGCGAACGCCCAGGTCGAGCTGGCGGGCAGCACGAGCTCGAACGCCGGACCAACCCCGACCCACGGCGCGACGCTCCGGCGCGGACGGTCGTATTGGGTACCGACCACCCGCAGACCACCTGCGCCCGCGACCGCGCAGGCCCGCACGACCAAGCGCTTCGCGATCAGGCGGCCACATGCGCGGGCCTCGGCGCGACCGAGGGTCGACCGGTAGCGACCGCCGGCGAGGGCGGCGCTCGGGGCCCAGATCGCGCCGGCGCCGAGATCGACGTCGATCGCCCGGCGCATCCGCACCACGAGTCGAGCGTCTGCGCCGTACCCGAAGCCGCCGAGCAACCCGCTAGAGAACGACCCTGCGGCACCACCGAACAGGCCGATGCGGGCGCGTCTCACCGGCGGTCGCCGACGCGCTGGGGCAGGGCGGTCGACCGCCCGAGCCTCGCGCGTCAGCACCATCGCGGGCGGGGGCGTCGCGGGCGGTGGGCCGACCGATTGCAGGGCGCCGTCGAGCACGGAGGCATCGATGGCGACGGCGATCGCGAGACTCACCGCCGCGTGCATGGCCGCGCAATCGTCCGGGAGGGAGTGCATGCGCCGCGGACTCGCGCCCCGCGAGTCACGCGAGATGACGAACGACATGGCGTGCGCATCCGCGGGATCGCCCCGCACCGCAACGGTGATCGCAGCGTCGACGCTGTCGCGCTCGAGCCACATCGCGACGTACTTCGTGAGCGCGGCCTGTTCGAGACACGTCGCCCCCGCGACGACGTCGATCGCTTGGGCGAGGGTCGACGACGGCTGCTCCGGGGCGGTCAGCCCCACGAGCGACGCCGCGATCTCGAGGACTCCCACGGTGTTGAGTATCCCAAAGCGGGCGATCCATGACACGGGTCGGGCACCACGCCCGGAAACCCGAGCGAGCGTGCGCGAGCCCAGCCCGCCGTGCCCCGCCGTTGCACGCTGGGATTGCCCAGCCGACGCGTGCGGTGCTACCAGGCGCCGAGCATGCAACGCAACGCGATCGCCCTTCTTCTCCTGTTGCGCGGCACCATCGCCTGTTCCGCGAGCGAGGGTGCCGGACCGATCCCCAACGACGCCACCGGCAGCGATTCCACCGGTCCGCAAGGCGGCACGAGCTCCGAGCCCGACGACGTCTCCTCGGGCAGTTCGAGCACGAACGATCCGCAGGCGCCCGAGACGGCCGCGAGTGCAGACGCGAGTACCAGCGGCGGCCAGACGTCCGAGACGACCACCGGTGACGAGTCGACCGGCGGTGCAAGCGTGCCGTGCCCCGAGGCCCCCGACTCGCTTGCGCGCTGGCTGGTCGGCAACGATGCCGACGCCGATGTCTCTCCCGCCGGACCGAGTCTGGTGATGATGGGCGGCGGGCCCGATGTCGATGCCGCGTTCGTGTGGTGGCGCGATCGCCTGTCGAATGGCGATGTCGTGGTGCTGCGAGCCACCGGAGAAGATGGCTACAACGACTACTTGTTCACCGACATCGGCGGCGCCGACTCGGTCGAGACCCTCCGGGTCGACAGCGCAACGCTGGCCGACGATCCCTACGTGGTCTGCCGCATCGCCCAGGCCGAAGGCGTGTTCCTCGCTGGGGGCGATCAGAGCACGTACATGACGCTGTGGAAGGACCACGGCGTCGGCGATGCGTTGATGCAGGCGTGGGACCGCGGTGCGGTGCTCGGTGGCACCAGCGCGGGACTGGCGGTGCTGGGCGAGTTCGTGTTCGGGGCGTACAACGACACCGTCTATTCCGACGAGGCGCTCGGCGACCCGTACAACCGGTACATGACGATGGACCAGGGCATGCTCGCGCTCGCGCCGCTGGTCGGCGTGGTGACCGACACGCACTTCGCCCAGCGCGATCGCATGGGCCGATTGCTCGCCTTCGTCGCGCGGATCGTTCAGGACGGGTGGGCCGACACCGTCATGGGGATCGGCGTCGACGAAGCGACCGCGCTGCTCGTCGACGCCGATGGCAGCGCCACGGTCGTCGGCGAGGGCTCGGTCTACGTGCTGCGGTCCGCCGGAATTCCGCAGGTCTGCGCCGCCGATGAGCCGTTGAGCTACGCCGAGCTCGAGCTGGTGCGGCTTCAGGCAGGCGACGCGATCGCGTTGCCCGCGGGGACGACCGACGTCCCCGCCACCGCGTTGTCGGCCTTCGGCGGCGCTCTGGATCCGGCGGATCCGTACTGAGATCGACCGCTCGAGTTGGCATCCCGAGCTCCACCAGCTTCTCGACGCCGGGCTCGCGCTTCTCCCGTAGCTCGTTGTCGCTTGTCCGAAGCGCCGACAAATTCGAGGACTCAGCGCCGCTGTGTCGACGAATCTGTCGCGGCGTCGGACAGGACCGCCGCCCGATGACACGCCACTGACGAGCCGATGCCTCGGCGCCGCCCTCAGCTCAGCTGCCGCAGCACATCATACGCCGCCGACTTGTACAGCGTCGCAAGCGTCGGAAAGTTGAACACCGTCCGCAGAAAGTAATCGATCGTCCCCTCGTAGTGCATGCACGCCTGCCCGATGTGAATCAGCTCCTCCGCAGTCTCACCGACGATGTGCACCCCGAGCACGCGACGCGTCGCCGGATCCGCGAGCAGCTTGAGGCGACCGGTGGTGTCGCCGATCAGATGCCCACGCGCGTGCTTGCCATACGCACCGACGCCCGCAACATACGGCCGCGCCTGCGCCCGCAGCTGCGTCTCGGTCGCCCCGACCATCGCGACGCTCGGGATCGTGTACACCCCATAAGGCAGCAGCGGATAGGGCGTCGAGTCGTCGAACGGCAGCACGTCGCGCCGCGCACCGATCTCGTCGCGCAGCGCGTGACCGATCGCCACACGTCCCTGCTCCATCGAGGTCGACGCGAGCGCGGGGAAGCCGATCACGTCACCGACCGCGTAGATGTGCGCCACGCTCGTGCGAAAGCACGTGTCGACGGCGAGCCGGCCCTGCCGCTCGGGCGTGATCCCGGCGCGATCGAGCTCCAGATCGTCGGTATTGGCGAGCCGACCGCCCGCGAACAGCACGGCGTCGGCGCGGATCTCGGTGCCGGTATTGGTCGCGACACGCAAGCAGCCGGTCGGGTCGGCCTCGCACGCGGTGACCGTCTCGCCCAGGTGCACGCTCGCGCCGCGCACGCGCAGCTCGTCGAGCAGATGCGCGCTGACATCGTCGTCGAGGAACTGCAGCAGCCGCGGTCGCTGCTCGATGACGTGGACGTCGACATCGAGCGCCGCGAAGATCGACGCGAGCTCGGCCCCGATCACGCCGCCGCCGACCACCACGAGCCGCTTGGGAATCGTCGGCATCGACAGAATTGTGTCCGCATGGAAGACCCCCGGGGCATCCCAGGGCACGAACGCCGGCTGGCTCGGTCGCGAGCCGGTCGCGATCACGATGATGCGGGCGGTCAGCTCGCGCAGCGGCGGGCCACCTTTGGCCTCGGGCGCGCGGATGGCCAGCCGATGCGGATCCACGAACGCCGCGCTGCCGCGGATCCAGGCGATGCCGTGGGCCTCGATCGCATCGCGGACGCCGTCGTAGTGGGCATCGCACACGCGGTCGACCGCACGAAGCAGATCGGGCATCGCGATCGCGTGGCGCTCGACCGGCTGCAGCACATCCGCGAGCCGCCGCGCCGCACCGCGATAGATGAGCGCGCTCTCGCGGAAAATCTTCGACGCCAGCGCACCTTTGCCACACGCACCGCCGTACCGCGACGCTCGCTCGACCAGCGCGACGCGCTTGCCGAGATACGCGGCGCGGACCGCCGCCTTCTCGCCGGCCGGGCCGGCGCCGATGATCGCGACATCGAAGTCGAACGCGTCGGGCACAGCGACGAGGGTAGGGGATTCTCGAGACCTCCGGCGCGCGGATCACATCACTGAACACCAGCGACCTGCGTGAGCGAAAAGAGTCGCCTCGACCATCTCGAGTGATGCAGCTCCGAACCATCTCGCTCCTCACTGCTCTTCTCGTCCCGCTCGTCGCCGTGCCGACCACCGCGCTCGGGAGCTCGCCCGGCACCGCGAACGCGCCGACGACCACGCCGACCAAGCCGAGCGAAGGGGCGGAGACTCAGGCCCCGCCGGCCAACCCGTCGCCGGGCGCCTGCTCGACCGACAATACCGATCCGAACGATACACCTGCAAGACGTGCACGTCGCCGGGCGGCGGCGTCGTCACGTTCACCTGCACGCCGAAGGTGAAGAAGCCGCCGGTCATGTGGTGGTGATCGCGACTGCGGTCGCGGGACCGACGGCACCAACCGTGGCAGGATCGCCGCGGTGAAGTCTGTGCGCATGCAGTGGGTCGCGCTCGCAGGCCTCGCGCTCGGCTGTGGCGACGACGAACACGCCCCAGCACCGCCGGGCAACTCGGGCGGTAGCGTGACGGTCGGTGGCAGCGCGAGTGCCTCGACCACGGCGTCCGGCACAGGCGGCCCGACCGACGCCGGCTCGTCGGGCAGCGACACCGAGCAGGACTCTGGCGATAGCAGCGCGAGCGCCACCGCAATGGGTCCGAGCTCTGGCCCGAATACGGCGGGTAGCTCGGACTCCACCGGTGGCGCAGCCGGCTGCGCCTCGGGAGCTCCCTGCGAGGGTGATGGGGTGTGCATCGCCGAGGTCCACGCCGATGGTGTGATCGTCGTGTGCAGCCATGGCGGTCCTGGCGAGGCGTGCGCCCTGGACGAGCACTGCGACTCGGGGATGTGCGTCGCGCAGGTGAACGGCTCAGGCGTGACGTCGGCCTGCGCGTGAGTGCTGCGGTCAATGCTGTGCCGACAGGCCCGGCGCTGCGCCCAACAGCGATGCTCTGCCTCGACGAGCGCCGTCGATTCCTCCTAGCTCCCCGCCTCTTCGGGTGAACCGCTGGCGCTGCGCGGCATCTTTCCGAGCCACACACCGCACGGCGCCGCTACGTAAAGCGGCGAGAGGAACCCCCCAACATGAGCAAGCTGAGCAAGCAACCAACCCACGCTACGAATCTCGCCAAGCCCCGCCACGGACGCGCCATCGCGATCACGATCGCGATCTCCGCGCTCGTCGCCGCGTGCGTGTCGGGCATCGACGACGAGGACGACGCCGAGTTCCGCGACGGGTGCGACGGCGCCGAGGAGTACATCGACGAGAACGGCGAGGAAGTGATCTGCGTGTACACCGACGAGCCCGGTGGCGGCGGCGGCAGCAGTGATCCGTGCTGGGACTATCCGTGGCTGTGCTATCCGGGTGGCGACGACGACGGCGGTGGCGACGGTGGCGAGGCGGGTGGTGGCGAAGCGGGCGGTGGCGAGGCGGGCGGTGGCGAAGAACCGCCCTTGGGCTGCACCGCTGCGGGCAACGATTGCACGACCGCCGAGGCATGCTGCGGACGCAACGTATGTGCGTTCGGTGGCGAGCGAGACACGACGTGGTGCCAGCCGCTCGAGCCCACCGCGTGGGCGGGCTCGTGTGTCGAGTCGCGACCGGGGACGCCCGTCTACCGCAACGGTGCCGTCTGCCTCTACACCAACAGCGAGATGTCCAACGCGACGTGCCACTCGGTCCAGAAGGAGTCGTGTGTCATCGGCTACAACGGTGAGTGCGGACAAGGCACGTACACGATGCGCATTCGCGATCTCGCGCAAGCGGAACCCGGAAGCTGCGCGGGCTGATCGCACCGACAGCGCGACTCGAGCTGAACCATGGCACCTCGTGGCTCGAGTCGGCGTCTGCTCGCGTACGCGACCGTCGCGATTCCAGCGTTGGTGATCGTGCCCGTCGCCGGCATCGATGCCGGGTTCCACGCCGCCGTGAAGCTCGGTGCGCTGCTCGTCCTCGCGTGCCTCTTCGCGATCGCGGCACGCAGGTGCCGCGATCTCACGCTCGACGAAGCGCTGCTCGGCGGGTTCGCCCTGCTCGCCGTCATCTCCACGGCGTTGGCCTCGCGGCTCGCCGATGGGGCCGCCGTGATCGGCTGCGCCATCGGTCTGTTCTCGATCGCGCGGAGCAGTCGCGCCTGCTTGCGCGGACGTTGGGACGTCGTCGAGGAGGCGGTCGCGTGGGCAGCCGCAGGTACGGCCGGCATCGCATTGCTGGAGCTCGCCGGCGTGCATCTGCCTTGGGCCGAGCTGCGACGCCCCGAGAGTACGCTCGGCAACCGCAATCAACTCGCCGGCTATCTCACCATCATGCTGCCGGTGCTGATGGGCGCGGTGATGCGCCGGCGCAGCTTCGCGGCACCGCTCGTCGTGTTGTGCGTGACCATCGTCGTGGTGAGCCACTGCCGCAGCGCGTATTTCGGCCTCGCGGTCGCATTCGCGAGCGTTGTCGTCGTCCACGCAATCCACCGGCGCCGAGGAGGCGCTGCGATCGATCGCCGACGCGCCGCCGTCGTGGTGGGAGCCGTCGCGCTCGGCATCGTGCTCGGCGCGATGCCGTGGCCAGGCGTGACCTTCGGCCCCTCGGTGCTGGATTCGGCGGGGCGGGTCTTCGAGTACGAGACGGGATCGGGTCACGCGCGCGTCGTGCAGCACCAGCTCGGCTTCGCCGCACTGGCGCGGGATCCCGCAGCGTGGCTGTTCGGCTTCGGCGCGGGTACGTGGGAGAGTTTGACGTACAGTCGCGCGCACGAGCTCGGCGGCCACGCGCCGAAGATGTTCAGCGGCGCTGTGCCGAACTCGGATCTGCTGCGCATCCTCCTCGAGCAAGGTCTCGTCGGGCTCGCGCTCCTCGCCGCCGCGGCGTTCGGGCTCGTCCGCCGCTCGAACGATGCGCGCGAGGGCGACTTCGTCCCGCGCGCGGCTTTGCTCGCGAGCCTCGTCGCCGCCGGCGTGCTCGCGGCGTTCGATCCCCAGCTCGTTCGGCCCGAACGCATCGCGCTGCTCGGCGTGCTCATCGGTGTCGGCGCGGGATCACGATCGCCGCGCGCGATGCCGCTGCCCCGCGCGGGCTTGCTGTCGATCGCGATCGTGTCGGCGATGTGCGCCCTCGCCCTGCTCAGGGTCGCGTCGTACGCGGCCTCCAGCCGAATCGGGGTGGACGGCGGCTCGCAGGGGCTCGACCACTTTGCCCAGCGTCAGGCACTCGCGCAGTCGCTGTTCCCTCGCTCGTCGCTCGACGAACGCCGCGCCCTCGCGCTCGCGCTGCAGGGCCGGTGTGACGCTGCAGACGAGGCACTCCGCCGATTCGTCGCTTCGCATCCCCACTACTGGGGTGCGCGCGTCGAGGTCGCGCAGTGCTTCGCGCGGATCGGGCGGACCCGCGAAGCCCGGCGGATCTGGAACGACGCCGTCGCGGTCGAGCCACACGTCCGCGAGTTGACATCCGACGACGGGCGCTAGGTTCGCGTGGTCGTGTCGCGCGGGCTCACTCGCACGCGTGGTCGATCTCGAAGCTCGCCTCGGACAACGCGAGCACGTCTTCGCCCTCGCCCACCACGAGCGGCATGCCGCACGCATCGTGGAACGCTGCCGCGTAGACGGCGGCATCGGACATTGCGGCGATGCTCGACAGACCTGGCACGACCAGATGGTAGCGCTGGCCCACCAGCAACACCTCACCGAAGCGCTCGCGATCGATCGACAGGTGGACGTTCCCCGTGAAGTAGTCAGCAACGTCGACCGTCAAGCACGGAATCGCGCCAGCGGCGACATCTTGCGGC
>Ga0105046_10014151_pt1 | contig 12316 bp, 9 predicted proteins | sample MAT03_FD_78385 | JGI IMG/M metagenome (GOLD analysis project Ga0105046, IMG submission 78385) | Freshwater microbial communities from Lake Fryxell liftoff mats and glacier meltwater in Antarctica - MAT-03 (megahit assembly) | ecosystem: Environmental > Aquatic > Freshwater > Ice > Liftoff...
GCAAATCAACTTGGACAACGGACCAGAGATCAGTAGCTCTCGAACGCAATTCATGAATCGTGTCGTGCAATTCGCGGACAAGACAGGATTGGACATCGAGCTGGTTTACTATCCGCCGTACCACAGCAAGTACAATCCGATCAAGCGTTGTTGGGGCATCTTGGAATCTCATTGGAATGGTACGATCCTGTCAGCAGTCGAGACCGCGTTGAAGTGGGCATCGACGATAACTTGGCGAGGCGTGCAGCCGATTATTGAACTGGTCGAAGGAGTCTATGAGCGGGGAGTAACGCTTTCTCGCATGGAGTTTGGCCCAGTTCTTGAGCGCCTCGAAAAATCCGCGAGCCTCAAAAAGTGGACGTCAAAATCACCGCTAAGCCGGTAGATTATTAAATTCCGACTGCCTTACTGACCGGCATCGAAAGCTTCCGCGACAGCCGCGATCCTCTCTGCCTCACTCGGAAACGAGTCGACGTAATCTCTCTCTGCCAACGCCAAGTCGCGGGCGATTCGAGGGCAACCATCACTGCTCACCCCATCCCAACCACACAGCATCAACTCATCACGACGCTGCAGCAACTCCGACGCGGTTTCCAAACGATCTGCAGCCATACTTCGCTCAAAGCAGGCTCCCGTCACTTTGGCCAGCGGATCGGCATACGGTCAAATGCGGCACGGTCGGGAGACGCTTGAACACGCCCGGGAGCCAAGCGAATGATGAGTTGAGTTGGAGGTAGCGTGTGACTATTGGCAATCAAGTAATTTATTTGGCATTGAAAGTTCATGGCCATGGCTACGCCGGCCCGAGCCGACAATCGTCGCTAAGCCATCTTAGAAATGAGATTGGCAGTGCTGTTTGACTTTCCCCAAGTCCATCACGTCACCAGTCCCATGAGTTGGTCATAGCTGGTGACGACGTCGTATTTGACGTTGTCGCTAGTGATCTTGGCGAAGAACTTGCGGGCGCAGTCGATTTTGGCGGATTCGATTTTTTTGAGTTCAAGGGAACTCATGCTGCCTGTGGTCTCCGCGATGAAGAAAACATGCTTGACCTTGCCTTGCTCGAAAGCGATCGCCCAGTCCGGGTTGTAATTGCCGACGGGGGTCGGGATTGAAAAAGCCCTGGGTAGCTTGGCGTAAATAACGACTTCGGTCGACTTGTCGAGCGTCTCGACGAAGGTCCGTTCAGTTTTGCTGTCGGTGATGACGTAATCGTAGACGTGCCGTTCGGCTTCGTAGGCGTTGGAAATATCGGCTTTCTTATCAGCGGTGAAAATGTCGGTATAGTGCTGGCCGTCGAGCGGATTGTAGACCAGGTGCTCGATGATGATCGTGGCCTTTTGCTCGTTCATTAGCCGAGCTGCGCTGGAGAGAAACTCCTCAGGGTTGATCCGGAACTGCTCAAAAGTCGTTAGAAGAATTCGCGACAAGATGCTGACCACTGTCTTTCGAGTCAGCTGAGTCGCTTCGCCGAGCTTTCCAACCAAATCGTAACGGATATTAGTCGAGACAGGTGCATCCACGGTGTCGGTTTGGTTTTCACGCACCTCGAATGCTGTTCGGCGATCTAGATCTTCGACCGTGTTGGCTTCCTTCTGGATGCCGCGGTGGACTTCGTACCGGAGCTTTGAGACATGCAAGTCTTGGTTGAGTGCCGCGACGCAATTGGTGATCAGCTCTTCTGTCTCAAACTCGACCGCGTAGACCGCTTTATGATTGATGCGATTCCACAGATCCTGGAACTCTTTACGATCCAGGTTCTTCTGGTTGATGGGGTTTCCCTTGGGAGTGCGACCATTGGCGAAGTCAGGAAGTTTTGTGTCGTCGAACACACTGTCGATTAGTCGGAAGATCGGCTCCGCGTAGGGTTTTAGCGGTTCAGGAAGATCGGCGATCGTTCCTGTATCTTTTGCTTCGTGATACTTCGCGGTGATCTTCTTGTCGTAGTCCGTATAGCCGTTCTGAACAAGGTAAAAGAAGATTTGTGAGGCCATTTTGGCATCGACCGTTTTGTCGCCGCTCTCCATCCGCAGCAGTTTGCCGGTGAAATACTCCTCGCTCGCGAACCGAGGACGGGCGGATAGAGACTCTCGCATCTCGCCTTGTAATTTCGTGACGAAGTCTTGGAAACTTTCGTTGGCGACCACGGTCAAAACGTTGACGTCGTGGACGGTTGTTTTGTCGTCAATCCGCTGGCCGGATGCGTCGACACACAACCGCAACCCGCGACCGACTTCTTGGCGACGCGTTACAGTCGAGCCTTCGTAGTCCGTGGGTTTAAGCATTCCAATCACGAACACGTTCGGATTGTCCCAGCCCTCGCGAAGGGCAGAGTGCGAGAAAATGAACCGCACGTTTTTCCTGCTTCGTGTTGAATCATCATCGCTTGCTTCAGGAAGCGACAGCAACGTCTCTTTGTCCTTCAAGATCAGATCATAGGCATCAATATCGTCGGTTTCGCCTTTCGTTTCTCCTGTCTTGGAAACCTTGGGATCAGTCAGTTTTCCCTTCTTATCGATCGAGAAGTAGCCCGCGTGCGTTTTGGACGTTTCAATGCCGTTTAGATAGGCTTGGTAATTGGTATCTTCGGCAAACATTGTTCGCCGTTCTTCGCGGATCTTCGCGTACTCGTCCTCGAAATAGCTCGCGTAGTCGCCATGAACTTGGTTGCCGTCTTTATCGTATTGGCGATACTTAGCCACCGTGTCGATGAAGAACAGAGATAAAACTTTGATGCCCTTGGCATAGAGCTCCTGCTCCTTGTCAAAGTGTGCCTTGATCGACTCGCGGATTTGTAAACGACGCAGAGTGTCTTCGTTGTTATCGCCACTGGTTGTGCCGGCGATCAATCGCTCGCCGTTGGTGAACTCGATGTAGCCTTCGCCGAAGCCTTCTACACCGCGGGCGTCGATATCAGCGACGGTGAAGCCCTGGTATTGGTGCAATTCGCCGGAGGCGACAAAGAGGTCGGTTCCCTTCTCTACCAACTTGCGAATTCGCTTGATGCCGCTGGCCGTCTTCTGTTCAATTTCGAGCACGCCCACCGGTGGTTTGCTTTTGCTCAGCCGGATGCCTTCCAGGTACAGATAGCCATTGGTGCCCTTGAGTCCCTTGGTCGCGATACCACGGACGGCGATCTTCTTGACCAGCTTTTGGTTGTAGGCGTCCAACGCGTCCAGCCGGTAGACCTTGTTGTGAACCACTCTATGGGTCGCGGAATAGCGAAGGATCATCATCGGCTCGAACTGTGCCAGCGCCTTCACCGTTTGCGCCCCGCCCATCCGCTGCGGCTCATCCAGGATCAAGATCGGCTTGTTCTTCTTCAGCACGTCGATGGGCCGACGCGATTGGAAATCATCACGTTGCGAGAACATGATTCGTGCGGCATTGTTCGCCGCGTCCTCCTTGAACGCATTGAATGCTTGCACGTTGATGATCATCACGTTAACGCCCGCGTCGGACGAAAAGCTATCCAGTTCGTGCAGTTGCTTGCTGTCGTAAGTGAAATAGCGAGCGCGTCGGCTGTACTTTTCCAAAAAGTGCTCGGCGGTGATCTCGAACGATTTTTGCACGCCTTCGCGGATGGCGATGCTGGGGACGACGATGATGAACTTGTTCCAGCCGTACTGCTCGTGCAGCTCAAACATCGTCTTGATGTAGCAGTACGTTTTGCCAGTACCGGTTTCCATCTCGACGTCGAGATTCAACTTGCTCGACGGGCTTGCAACAAGCGAGGATGACTGCGGGATATTCTGCTCGAGCTGAATCTGTTGGATATTGGCAAGCAGTTGCGGTGGCGTCAGCCGAAGATCAGCGTTGCGAAAGCCTTCGAGTTCTTCCGAGTCGATCAGCCCTCGCGGCTGAGCGGTCATTTCCAGCCCCGGGTCGATCGAATACTTTGGCGTCGTGACCAGTGGTTGGCCTGCAAAGCAGTCCACCACCGCCTTCACAGCGTCGGTTTGATAATCTTGTACTTTGAACTGGATTTTCATTAGATATTGAATGGTGAATGAGAGAGTTTACTGGCTTACGAGCGGCATTTTCGATCGTATTCCTGCTGTCCGCTTTGCTTAGCTCTGCTAAACACGCCACGGCCAAATTAATCGCAAGTCCTTTTGCAGAATTCACTTACAAACCATTCCCTGTGCCGCTACGCTGCAAATCAATCACAGCACGCATTTCGTTTAATGCTTGATTGCGAATCTGGTCATAGTGCCTCGATGGTGGCACATCAAGATTGGCAAACAGGGGCGTCGCTTTACCCTTGCTGCTACGCTGTTCAGCCTCGGATCTCGATTTCTCCATCACTTCCATGGCTTTCCGTTCCGCATCCTTGAATTTTTCACCGCCGCGATGATGACGAGTTAAATAGATTAAGTGAAAATGAGTTCGGTTTTTCAGTCCATGAAGAACTTGAACCGCGCTCGCAAACTTGAAGTTGCCAGCCTGTCGCAGACGTTCCATGTAGAGCGACAGGATTTCCATGTCACGCTTCTCCGGTTCGATTTCTTCGATCCATTCATGAACGTTCTCAATGCCAAATGTTTCATCAAACGTCCTCCGAATGTTTGGTCGGCGATCCTGGATCAATCGACGCACATGTTCCGTCATCAACATTACGACTGCCTCGCCAGGATCGTGACGCAGTAGAGGAGTAATCGTCTCCAAAGGCAGCTTCCAACCTTTGGGATCAATCAGAATGAAGGGAAATGTGCTGGAGTCTTTTGCGATGAATGCACAAATATCATCCACGCAGTCTGCGTAGTCCGCATTGCGACATTCGATCTCAATACCAGACACGCCAATCGACCTCGCCTAGATCTTCAAGCAAGGGCTCGACCGACAGAAATTTTATCGATGCTTTGGATTGCTTCAGTTCTTCCATTCTCGGCAAGCCCTGTCGTCGATTCTCCACACTCGTTCCCCACCAAATGTGCGATGCCAGTGCACCACGCGACAGTTGGGAGTCGAGCAGTTTTCTCATCCGTTCCGCACGCTTGGTAAGAATCTGAAAGGTATGCTGATCCGCCATCAACATCGTGTCGTGAACCTGGAGAATGAAATCGTCCGGTACGTCTTTGTGAAACAGATCGCTCATGGAATTGACGAATATTCGACGTGGTCGTTTCCAAGAGAGCGGTTCGCGAATCTTCTCTGGCACGAGCCGAAGATCGAATCGTTGTTCGTAGGGATGACCCGGCACTCCACGGAACCGCTCCGAGAAAGTCCGCGCGTAACAGTTTGCGCAACCGGATGTGATCTCGGTGCAGCCACGGACCGGATTCCAGGTTGCATCGGTCCATTCGATCGAAGAATTATCGCTCATATTTCTATTCCCCCTTGGTATGTCCAATCTACGCGCGAGCTGGACACGTCTGGTCGAAGTGATTTCACTATTCTCAAAGGCTTTTTAATTGGGTGTTGGGCGACATTTGCTTGAAGATTTGTTCGACGTTGATTTTGTCGGCATCGGTGGCGAAGCATTGGTCGCGGAAGACGGCTCGCAGCGGAGTTTTTGCGGCGATTGCCTTGACCAACGACTCGGGGACGTCGGGGTCGAAGCAGGCGATAAGGTCGGGTGACGCGTGTTCGCTGTCATTGACGAAGAACACTTCAAAGTGGTCGATTTTTTCTGTGCGGACAGGAAGTCCCAGATCAACGCCGCAGTCGAGCAAGACTTGGAACAGCAAATCCTCGCCTGAGCGATCCGGCTTGATGTTATCGACCAGTCCACCAAGCATTGCCTGGGATGTGTCTTGCGGAAAGTAGTAAACGTCCTTCATGTTGGACGAGTCGATTTTGAGGACGCGGAAACCAAGGTCACGCGACTGTAGTAAGAGTGGATTTTCCGCTGCGACTAATGTAGAACAACGCCTCAGTCGCTCCTTGCTTATTTCCGCAATGGTGGGAGACTTTCCGAGCTTGCGTAGCAACTCAATTGCGTTGGTGCCGACGCCATTCTGCGCCGTCTCTGCTTTAATTTCCTCGTTTAGTTGAACCATGACAAATCGACGAGTCATACCGTCTTCTAAATTCTGCAACCAAACCGCGTGTGCCGTCGTCGATGACCCAGCAAAGAAATCTACAACAATATCTGAATTCATCGTAACGGAGCGTACGAAGTACTTCAGAAGCCCAGAAGGCTTGGGATGGCTCATTACATCACAGCCGAATATCTGCCGCATCTCGTTAGTCGCGTCTTCATTCGTCGGCACTCCGTTAACTCGGTAAGACAATAGATTCGCCGTCTTCTTCAACGCGCCTGTTCGATTTATGTAGTTGGGCCGGAATGGAATCTTGCTGATAAGAATTTCATCACCGGCAGTTACGAATGAGTCGAGCTTCGCTTGTGAATATCGCCATTCGCCACGAAGTCGAAACATCGCTGCGTTTGTCGAATCTTTAACCTCAACACGATCAAGCAGTTCGGTCACGATATTCCCTTCGGACATATCCTGTGGTTCTATTACGCCATCGTCGCACGCAAACCTGACGCTTTTAGCCTGGAACACCAATGTCGAGATACTGTTCCCAGCGTTGTTGAACGGGAACTTCTTGCCATCTTCGACTTTTCCAGCACTGAAGGGTGGCGATAGAAAGCGGTCCTTTGCAACTGCAACGATGTAATCAGTCACTGTTCCCATGCTGGCGCTCAAAAAGGATGGCTTCTTTTTCTTCTCCCAAACAAACAAACCACAAAGGTTCCCTTGCCCAAAAACTTCCTGGGTGACCTTCATCGCGTTTGCAAGCTCATCGTGATCGATTGACATCAACAATACGCCATCGTCGCGAAGCAAATTTCTCGCGATCTTCAATCTCGCAAAAAGCATCGACGCCCAGTCAGAGTGAAATCGTCCATTTGCTTCAGTGTTTTGCACCATACGTTCTCCGTCGAGTCCATACTGGCTAGAGCGAATCAGGTATTCGTCAATGTTTTCCGCGTAGTCATCGTCGTAAATAAAGTCCTCGCCTGTGTTATACGGCGGGTCAATGAAAATCATCTTGACCTTACCCAGGTACGTTTCCTGAAGCAGCTTCAGCGCTTCTAGGTTGTCGCCTTCGATGAACAGGTTTTGCGTCGTATCGAAATCGACGCTTTCTTCGCGGCACGGTCGCAGTGTTTTGGCGATTGGGGCGTTGGCGGCCAGCATCGCTTCTCGCTTACCTGGCCAGTTGAGGTGATAGCGCTCGAGCGGACCTTCGACGATCTCGTCCGACAACTCTTGCCTGAGCAAATCGAAATCAATCTTACGCGTGACCTTGCCGTCGGCTCCATGCGCTTCGGTCACGCAATTGGGGAAGATTTCTGCAATGCGATCAATATTCGACTGCACCAAATCGGGACTGTGCATCTTGAGTTTTTCAGGCATCGGCTTCCTGCGACGTTCTTTGGCTAAGTTGGTGAATGCGTTGGTTGATCGATCGAACATGGCTGTTCAGCTCGACTCGTCGGTTGAACTGCTTTTCGGTGTTGATCCTTTGCGTGATGCGGGCGGCTTCGCGCCGATGGATCAAGATTTGTCCGTGCCGTTCCACATGCTCGCGCAGCGATTCGCCCTCGCGAGCCGGTACGTCGATCATCGCTCGCAGCAGGTTGGCGTAGAGTATGCCGAGATTCAACGAGACGGGAAGCGGCGAGCGGTCAGTATCGGTTGATTGCCATGCGCTGGTCACGTAGTGACTCGTCACCCACGCATTGCGGTCCGACTCGCTGGTTCGTTTGTACGCGGCCGATTGCCGGACTTGGCCCGCGACGTAGATCTCGTGAATGGTTGGATTGGGGATGGCTTGATCGATGGCGGTCAGCACCGCGTGATCCAACTCGCTGCCGCTACCCTCAACTTGGATCACTTCGATTTCGGGAACTTCATCGGTGGCGGGCGTGTTGATGGTCTCCGGCGACAATTTGTACGCCCATCGCACCCGCGAAACCTGGGCGATGTCCGTTCCGGATTCTCACCTCCTTGTTCAACTGCTTGCTCGTAAACCCAGTCCAAGAAATCTCGGATAACCGACCGAGATAGCTGCTCGAGAGGAACATATTGGCCCCAACTGATCCACTTTCTCACGGTGGCTTTGTATCCGTCGCTCGTGCCCTTTGAGTGCATCTTCCCTCAGCAATAGCGTGTGACGGCGGCTGGAAACGTCGTCGACATCTGAAGAATCTCCGAAGTTTCCGTCGACTACTTCCAGTAGGCTCCGCTCGACTTACAACGGGGTTGTGTGCTCCTGCTCGATCTCCGAATCTGCGAATGGAATTGAGACCCTCCAAAATAGTTAGAGCCATCGCACGGGGCACCGGTCGATGAAACCGGAGCACTTTTGCGTTGGCGGATTCGGCGCGTCGGTGCCCCACGAACAAAGACACCGATGCAACTTCGGCTGAAGACTTCGGGCTTGCGGTCAATGCAACCGCAGCGGTTTAGGGATTGCAGTTGCGGGGCGTGCAGTGGCGAGAGTCTCTCTCCTAAAGATTCAACTCTGATCATCATATGCGAGACAGGAGAATCTGAAAACCGAGAACCAAGCCTGACCCTGGCGACAGCATCCTCCTGGCGGCAGAACTCAGTCAGTTGGTAAAGAATCAAGCACCCGGTCTCGCAGGCTCAATGCCGCTTGGTTGCCACGAGACGTTAGCAATGCAAGCAGTTTTTCAAATGCTTGTCTCAGCGAATGGTCGCGAGCGATGGTTGCGGAGTGTCACTTCCAAGCGACGCTTAGAACCGATACGAGTGACGATTGCAGATCACGGGTATCCCAAAAGTTGTTGTCCTTCTCATCCTCGATCCCGTCTGAGATCCAGACAACTCCTGAACACAATATTTCCTGGTACGCGGGCTGAATGAGTATCGCGAAGAATCCTCTTGCCACTTCGGGATGAGTGATCCATCTTTTGACTGCTCGCTCCATGGTTGGCTTGATCGCTTTCAATGGCTCTGCGTACTCTCGGCTGCCGCCGAGCAGCCCGGTGGGATGTCGCAACCCCAACAGCCCAAACGCGATTTCGCTCTCGTTTCGGCTTCCAAGTCTCCCGCCACGCAAATCATCGCGACTCAAAAGTTCTTCGATCATTGGCTCCCAGCGCCGTACGTATACTTCGGGAGACGGAGTGAACCGAACACCATCACCAAACCACGACCAGAAGAAGCGTTCGATCCAATCCGCTAAGAATCCCGGCAACGAGAGAATCGGCTTCCAAAGAGCTTCTGCCTCATTTTCATCTTCAGCGAAACAAACGCAGCGGGCGACAAGGTCATAGATCCAGTAATCAAAGTCGTTCGGCCGGTCTGAAAGCTTATGATCGTCACTACTTTGATCAGGCTGCGGTAGTGTACTCAGAATTGCATCGCGGAGTTCGACGACCATCGCTGAAGATGGTTTTCTCAGTTCGTCTTGCAAAGCTTCGGTGCTGCCAAGCCAAGCAAACGCAGTTGATAGAACATGAGTATCAACGTTCAATTGCGAACGTCGCCACTTGCCTTGTTTCGCTAAAACAGATTTTTCATCAGTGTCTTCGACAGACTCAACCGGCGTCGATCGTGATACGAATGCTAGTTTCTCAAGCCGCTCTGCTTCACTTTCGCCCCGCGAAAACGCCTCGGTGATTGAGATGGGCTGTAGCGTTCCGTCAACGAATCGCTGAATTAGGCCGTCGCAGCCAGCAGTCAATCGCTCTTGCTCTTCTACAAGCGAGCTAATCAATTCTTCGTCGCCAGCATTGGACACTTCCAAGTCGATCCCCGATCTCAAGTTCGCGATGTGGCTGTGGATATTGAAAGTAGATCCAGTCGGTCCATCGCGATCCCTGACGCAACATCTCAATCAACTCAACGAGTTCCCACGGGCCGAACTCGACAACGGAGTGGTCGATCCAGTCTTGGTCCGCCAAAAATGCCTCGGCCAGTGCCTTGTTGGTCCACAGCAAGTACATCCGCTCGTCTCGTCCGGTTTGCTCCATGCCAACGTCAGGTGGCAACAGCAGAACAAGCTCGTGGCTAGCGTTCGCGACACTGAAAAGAGGCAAATCAATCTTGATCCGATGATCTGGTTGCCCCTTCGGCCTTTCTGTGCCCCCCTTCGCTGGCAAAAGAGGAATCGTGCCCCCCGGTGGAAGCGTCGACGTCCAACACATCTGTCCGTTCTCCGAAACATTAGATGTATCAGCGTCAGCGATGTCTAGCTTTTCCCTGATAGCTCCACCAATGTGTTTCAGCATCCGCTCGGAGCAAACAGGATTCGCCAAACGGAGTTGGGGAACGTACATCGGCATGAACGCGAATAACGCCAGTTCAGACTCCTGCGGGTGAAGGCTTTCCGTCCCGATCAGTTTCTTCGCCAAGCTCGCAATGCTTCCGGCCAGCAAGTCGGCGGCTTGCACGAGTAGCTGCTGATCGGATTGCTGAAATTCCAAGCTGTTGATATTGCGAATTGCTCCAAAAGGGACATCCATCCCTTCCAACTGAAAACGATGTTCCTCTGGGGCCGAGAGAAACGATTGAAAGATCCTTGCGAAATCCGTCTGGTACGGACCTTGCTCATCGTGAACGATTCGACGCGGCGAGACCTGATGCTCCCGTCCAAGCTGCTCAATCAACATCGCCATTGAGATCAGGCAGGACGCGTTGATTGTCGCCGAACCCTTCCCAAAGACTTCCACGGCGTGAACCTCCGCCGCAGCGATCTCGCCTAACCGATCTTCGCTGCCCAGCATCAACTCAGCCACTTCCGCATTGACGTTTTCACGGCAACTCTCCACGACTCGGCTCAGTGCGGACTCGAAGGCGGCTTGGGTTGGTTCCCGGTAGGCAGCCGCGAATTCGTTCAATACAGGCGTCGGAAGTCGCTCATAAAGCGTGTTGGCAATTTCGCGTTTCGCGTCGAGGTCGAATCCGAACGGGCTCCGCAACTTTGAACTGTAGAATGGATCGAGGAATGTCTCGACAATTTTGCCAGCGATGCAGTATCGCTTCTCGGCCAAGACGAACATGGGTACCAATCCGAGCTGCCCCAAATTCGTCATCAGCTCGGATAGCAAAAACAGCCTTCGCCGAAACATCTTGAACTTCAAGTCAAAGGTCTGCGGCGAGTGCTGCTGACGAAACTGCTCCATCAATACCGCTGAGTCCACGATCGCCTTGTCCGGAACGATCCAGCCGGCCAGCACATAGAACGGATCCTGTTGGCTGACATAATTCGGGCCATCGTTGAAGGATTCGTCAAGGTAGATGGTCGATTCAATTGGCATGGCGAGATTCACTTGAGGGGTAGTTTCTGTTCGATATACCGACTCCTCCCGTCGGTTCATGGTTCGCGGAAGACACATTCGTTAGCGAGGGTGCGATACGCTCAATGCGCTGAATGATTCGTGCATTACGCGACTTTCAGGTTCATAGGGTCGTGGACGGTCGGTCTTGCCACAAGCCAGTCCTTATAGACGGTGCCCCAAACTCCGTTAACAACAGACAGCGTAGTATCCGACATGCCGCACCTGAAGTTCTCTAAGCCGAGGCCGAAGAGGAGTTGAAAAGCTGTTCACGTGGGACACGACGCGCGCCAAACGGCAGACGCTAACGGAATGCAAGTCGCCGTAAAACAAGTCCGCTCGATCACCCGTAAACTTGCTTCGGTTGTACAAACCGACCGCTCTGCGTCAACATGCAAATTCGCTTCGGTCCAGCCCACCGACGCGACTTTCGACGGCCTGCTTCAGTGCACCGGTGGCCGACACCGGAGCCAGATGAGATCTCGAGACTATCTCGGCGTCGCTTCATTATCGCTCGTTGTTCCTTACGATTAAAAATCGGAAGGTTTGAGCCGGCCTCGCGACAAATGCCTGACGCGAAGAATCTTCACTGTGGATCCATCGATGATGAAGACAACACGATGGGTTGGGTGGGCACCAATGCCAAAGTAAAGCTCACGAATGTCAACTCCAAGTTTTGCCGCTTCGGGTGATTGTGGTCGTCGGGCGGCAGAAGTGCTAAGCCCTTGCATCACGGGGAAAATCTCTCGGTACCAGCGGTTTGCCTGCTCGACTGAGCGATGCTCGCGCCACCATTCGTATGCCTCGTCGATATCGGCTTCGGCAACCGGCATGACCATGACTGTGAGCATTTAGTCCTCTACCGGGATTCCCTTACGCTTCCGGAATTCCGCATCGAAATCGTCAAGCGAGCGCCCGTCGCCGCGCCGTGCTTGATCCAAAGCAACTTGAATTGCCGCTCGTTCCCCATCTCGTTCAATCAAGTCCAAGACGTATTGTTCAACGGTGGTGAAGCCAGCACTGACAGCTAGTGACCTAATGAAAGGCTCCTGA
>Ga0105046_10014152_pt1 | contig 12315 bp, 12 predicted proteins | sample MAT03_FD_78385 | JGI IMG/M metagenome (GOLD analysis project Ga0105046, IMG submission 78385) | Freshwater microbial communities from Lake Fryxell liftoff mats and glacier meltwater in Antarctica - MAT-03 (megahit assembly) | ecosystem: Environmental > Aquatic > Freshwater > Ice > Liftoff...
AGACAGACAGACAGACAGTGATGTTGAAGGTTAGGTTCGTTGGTTGGTTGACGCTCTTTGGTACGAGTCAGTTGATTGCATGCATGCATGCAGTCCGAGGAGACACCACCGGCTGCATAAGAGACACACTGGGGTTCGTAGTTTATGCAATCCCGTCTCACGACCTATGAACACCGGTGCCTGGGTGGCGCTGCTACTGGGAAGCGATGTCGCTGTGATCCTGCTCTGCCTGGTGTGCGTCGTGCTACCGTGTGCCGTGATACAGTTCACCCTGATGCTCGGTGTTCATCGCCACCTGGTCCGGCGGTTTCGGTCGCATATGCCTCCCTCTGTGACAGCAGTCACAGAGACCGAGATGATGGCGGCGGCGGCGAGGCTACGCACCTCGATGGGTCTGGACGACGCAACCAACATCCATCTGGCTACCGTCGAGCTCGCGGCCGCAATGGATAGCCCTCAGCGCCGTGTTTCCTCACGCAATGGCGGAGTTGGCTCGATAATCGGAAGCAGCATCAGCAGTGCCAGTAGTCATTCGCTGTATAACAATGCGACTACAGCCAGCGGTGGCTCGTTGGACTACACGCCGTCGGAACCCGAGTTCCCAGAGCTCTATCGAAACCAGTGCTCGCCCCTCTCAGTGTGGGTGACTCCGGCGTCGATATTTCCCTATGTTGACACCACCACGGGTGGTGTCAACATGCTCGATGCCAGTCGCGAACTCATTGAACCAGAGAACCTGCGCAAGATCATGCGCTCACAGGATACCAGTTCGCTCTACTCTCATGCCCTGGTCGCTGAGGCCATTGCGCTGATTGCGATGGCACACATGCGTTTGCCGGAGACTCTGGTTGCCCTGGGCTGCGATCTTAGCTACAGCGGTTCGATGGTCTCTGCCGTCTTTGACTCGTACGTTCGCCTACGATGCAGCCGCTTTATTTGGAGGACCCTGGCACAGGCATTGGCAGACATAGGAATTGACTGTCCGCGCCAGGCACTCTCTACTCCGCGTCGCATTACGCCAGAGGGAGTGGTCTCTCCACGCGGCGGCTGCTCTCCATCAAACTCAGCGATGACAGTACCCCCTCTGATGCTCCTAACGCGTCTGATCATTGCCGAGCCAATCAGGCGGCCTGGCGAGAGCGATGTACCTCTGGTGGCAGTCGAGACACGTCGCATGCTGTCACTGGTCGACGTGCGCACAATTAGCACCAACGAAATGGACATCGACGCAGAAAATCGCCCACTCAATCGTGCGGCGATTCGTCTGCTCGCCCAGGGCCTACTCGATGTCATCCTGGCATCTCTACCACTGATACCGGGACACCTGTTGCATCTGATCGGCTGTCTGTGCTGTAACTCTGACGACCGCTCCGCGTCCGATGTAGAGCGCGATCTTGCCACCATTATCTTTGGGCGCGTGTTCGGGGAGGCCCTTTGTAACCCGGTGTGGTTTGGCCTGTGTAGCCAGAACTCAGCGAAGAGCCACAGCACCCGTGTGCTCGCACTACTCGCGCGCTGGCTCCGGGTCATCAGTTCCAACAACATCGTATCGGACGCGGGAAGCACCGAGCTCACCATCGAGATGCTCTCACTGCGTGCTACCAACTACGAACGGGTGCACAATTTCCTACTGGAGGTAGAGCAGCATGCAAGCACCTGTCGCGACACTCTGCAGCTGCAACAGCAGCAGCCAGAAGCAGGTTCGATGCTGACGATACTACCCCCAGAGGAGACCGCCAAGGCGGTTGTGCTCTTGCATCACATTCTGCATCCCTAGTCTATTAGTCAAAAAGCCTCTTCTGTCTGTCTGTCTGTCTGTCTGTCTGTCCGTCCCTCCCTAGCTATGCCGACGATCACCTTTATCATGATGCGCCACGCAGACCGCGCTGACGATAGCACCGACGATAACGAGTCCACGGCCATCGTCCCCAGCGGTATGGATCCCCTACTGGACATCTCGTGGAACCCGCCAATCACTACGCATGGAAGGTGGCAGGCGTACATAACTGGTGTCAGGCTCTCTCGGGACTACTACCAGAATGCCGCACTCGGGACAAGGCTCGCCATCATAAGTAGTCCGGCAAAGCGCTGCCTCGAGACGGCTGCCTACTTTGGTCGCGGATTTACAAACTCGCGGGACAGCAGTCACTTTGTGGTGCAACCGGCGGCGATGCTCCTGGAGCCAATCAGTGAACGATACTTCATGCAGATGAGATTTCCGTCGCCAGAAGACGGCGAGAGCATCCATGTACCCGACGTCTTTCTATCACCCATTCTGACGAGGAACAACTTCTACGACAAATCGTCACCAGAGGGGCGCTTTGTAATCCCAGACACAAGAACCGACCCGGCGCGCACGGTCGAGCTGATCACCAGTGTCCTAATCGATACAATCAAGGCGATTAGACAAGGTGACACTCAGAACTGGGTGGTAGTCTTTGTTGGCCACGCCTCCCTGCATAGCTTTGCCGACTTTGGATTGCTCGGCACCGACGCCGAGTCGGTTGATCACCCCGAGAAGGCTAGCGTGTCTATCTATCAGTGTCGTCTGAATTCGGTTAGTTTTGAAGAGGTCACATTCATCCGGTTGATGTCGGCCCACCCCTACTGGCGAGAGAATTCCAACAACAACAACAACACCGACGAAGACGACGACTGGGAAGAAGGCAGCAGTCTGTTCGCGGTACCCAGCGTCACCGATGACACTCAACTAGAATCAAGTGGGTAGAACATCATAAACAACTGCGCATCTTGCAAAATACAGTTTTCAGCAGTGTTTGCATCGAAGGTCAGACAGACAGACAGACAGACAGACGTAACGGAACCACCAACACCCTACCCTACCCTACCGACTAGCCATGCAACCGTGTCTATTACCCTAGCACCGAGCCAAACCAGGTGCTATATTACAGAGGAAGAGGAGGAGAAGGAGGAGGAGCAGTAGTCAGTCGTACTGCCGAGACCATCATCACCGTGAACATGGCAACTGCCACAACGACCCGCGGCACTTTGCAAGTCGCCGAGAATGCAGAGACCTGCATGCACTGATTTTATCAAAGAAGCTCCGAGATGACCATGTCACCTGGGCGTCTCTCTTCGCCTGTGCGTCTGCTGACTGACTATCACCGAGCCTGGCACCGACGGTGGTTGCCTACAGTATGTTTGCGCCAGACCAGCGTCGGTCGGTCGGTCAGTCCGGCGCAACCAACCAACCAACCGAGTCAACAACCGCCACTTGTGTTGTCGATAACCGCGCCGCTATTCCCGTGTGGTATGTGCTGACCGACCCTCTCATTCACTTTTCCTGTGTGTTCTTTTTTCTTTTTGTTGTCACTCACGATCGCGCATAGACAACGCACAAACACATGCACTCCACCATGACGACTGTCACTAAGCCTAAGAGGGCGCCGTCGACTTTTGTGTTGTTTTGCAACGCTGAGCGCGGCAAGCTCAATGAAGCCGAGCCTACGCTTACGTTTGGCGAGGTTAGCAAGAGGCTCGGCGAGATGTGGGGTAAGCTGGCGCCCGACGAGAAGAAGAAGTTTGATGAACCGTTGGCCGCTTTACGCCTCAAGTGTGACGAGGACCTCGCTGTCTACAAGCAGATGTACTCTGAAATAGACGAGGAGAAGGACTACCGGAAGCGCATCAAGAATGCACAGAAGTTGGCATGCCCCAGGCGGGCACCGGGCGCCTTTCTGTTGTTTTCCAACGCTGAGCGCAGCAAGCTCAAGGCGGCCGAACCTACGCTTACGTTTGGCGAGGTTGGCAAGAAGCTCGGTGAGATGTGGGGTAAGCTGACAGGCGACCAGAAGAATGAGTTTAATGGACCGGTGGCCGCTTTACGCCTCAAGTATGACGAGGAACTCGCTGTCTACAAGCAGGCGTACCCCGACAAAGACGAGAAGGGTGACCGGAAGCGCATCAAGAAGTCACGGAAGCCGCCAGGCCCCACGCGCGCACCCAGCGCCTTCCTGTTGTTCGCCAAGGACGCGCGCCCCAAGATGCGCACCATCAACCCTGCCCTGAGCTTTGGCGACCTGGGTAAGAAGCTCGGCGAGATGTGGCAGGCCCTCGACACCGTGGATCGGCACATCTGGATTGTCAGGTCCAACGCCGAGAAGACCAAGCTGCAGGGTAATCCCGCCACCGAAACCACCAGGAAGGGCCGTCCGCGGACACATACCGATGACGACGACGACGACGACGACGACGACGACGCATACGGCGACGGTGACAAAATGGAATTCCAGTAGTAAGCAATCAAGTGCGAGGACAATTCGTTTAAAGAAGAAGAAGCAAAAATCAACGTTTGGGTTTTTTTTATTTCTGGTTCCAGGTGGCCCTCAGGGTCCTGCCTTGCCATTGGGTCGGTCGGTCGGTCAGCCGGCCGGCGTAACGACAGGAAGACGAGGCCTGGCTCATGGCACATCTTGGATTAGCAATTATCGACGACACCAAAGTCGTCTCTGAAAAGGCGATTCTTGTCGCGCGCCTCCCTCTTCCAATTTGTGTTTCACTAGTGAATGTGTTTGTTTGAGCAGCGTCTGATGCACATCTATTCGCTCACTATCCGTGTCTAGCATCCTACAGACCCAGTACAGTTGCTCTGTCCATGCTTTCTTTCACGATAACCGAAAGGCACAGCATTTCATCTGCTGACCGACTGACTGACTGACTGACCGACTGACTGACTCGACTCATACTGTGCCTCGTCGAGGCAGTGTCTGCATGTGTTGAGTGAGTCCGTCATGTGTTTTCTTAGCTTCCATGCACCAGGCCAAACGCTCGATTACAAAGGAGGAGTAAAAGTATTCAGTCTCAACGCAGAGACCATCATCAGCCACCAGTATCACCACGAACATGGCAAGTGCCACCACCGTCCAGAACACTTTGCAAGTCGCCACCGAGGACGACAATGCAGAGACCTGCTGGCGCTTTACCAACGATGAACTGAATTGTGAAGTGTTCTTCCGCTTGCACCGCCAGACGAGGTACCGCAACGCTGTCACGTACAGCGTAAGCAGCAATGAGGAGTCGGTAGACTACCAAGTGGTTGCTTTTGTTCTACGGCTCTCTACCGGTCTCGAGCCAGAGCGCGACCAAGAGGACCGACCCATTGACGACGGCGGTGACAGTGAGTCAGAGAGCTACCGGACCTCAGGAAACGCGTGGCTTTCTATTGTAAGACAACCTCCACCGTTGGCGTTTGTCGATGTGGCAACGCGCGCGCCACCTTTTGCTCGCATTACCGCCAGCATCGCCGTGAAGATCGCCGCCGCTCTGGCCTTCACCGGTATTCCAGAGCATAACGAGATCGAGCGTCTGCTACTGGTTGACGAGGCACACCTGATCAACGGTGGAGAAACCATAGACGCCGAGCGATTGCTACCCCTGAGTCTAATCATGGCCATGACCAAGGGTGCGACGTTTTACGGTCGCCTGGGTTTCGTTGGCGCCCGAGAAAAGAGAACAACAAGAACATTCGGCAACGACGACGACGACTTTCGACTCGATGGAACCACTGGTTTATGGCGGCCGGCTTTTTCCTCTGATGAGCCGTGGCGCACGATCTCGTCGCTGCCCAAATTTACACTGAACGGCGATCCATCAATCTGCGTGCGAGACTATTATTTTTCGGAGCGCAACAAACTACGTAAGGGTACACTCAGCGAGTTCGAATTTGAGCATCTGATAGATAGTTTGAAGCGTATGCTCTCCGTGCGGCTACCTCACAGAATGGTTCTGGAGCGTAGGCGCTATAGACAGTGGCTTGCGCGAGATATCCAACTAAAGCGCACAGAGTGCTCCGTGTGTGGTGTGGTGGCCAGTCAGCTGTGTATCCGATGCAAGCAGACAGTGCTCTGCGGCGAACGTTGCCTTGAGAGACATCATTGCGGAACGAAATATTAATTTATTCGGTGTCTTCGTCGTCGTATCGACCCCGCTTTCGCTCTTTGACAGAGTAATATTCTCTCTCGTTGGGATGAACCAGAGGAGGATCCGGTGCTCGATGCAGCGCGGCACCAAGAGTGCTAACGACAACCGATGCCAAGCGTACATCCGAGGAGGGTAGTACCAGAGCGATCTGCCCCAGACGCGACAGGATCCAGACTGACTCGCATGGCGCATAGTAGCAGTGATAGATTGCAGGCGTATCTGGCGGGATCCGCAAGTAGGCGTCGCGTACCTGCGCATGGCAGAGCTCAATGATAGAGGCACGCGCCGCCAGCAGCAGGGTGGCCTCGAATGTGATAGCGTCGGGCGTGGGGCACCCCTCCAAACCAATGTAGTAGGCCAGAAGCTCCATTGCCTCGTTGAGCAGGCGTTGTCTGGTCGCGGTGGTAGCACTGACGGCGCCACCAGAGGCCAGATCGGTAGAGACGCTCTCCAGATCTGAGCGGAAACGCCCAAGACGACCGAGGACAGCGGAGGGTGTTTCTGCTGTCATGTTTCGTTGTTGTTGTTGTTGTTGTTGTTGTTGTTGTTGTTGTAAAACCAAAAAGAGCAAGCGAAACTCACTCACTCACTCAACAGAAGAGCTCTTCCGGTTGGTTCCACTGTGATACTTGGCAACTAGCGGGCGAGCTAGTTGCCAAGTATCACGATCATCAGAGTATCACCCGAAAGAGATCCTGTAGCCAACCGTTGTACCAGGATATCAAAAGGCAGGGCAACAGCGGTACAATGCGCACTGGCATCACCGACACCAGAGAGACCAGAGGCTGTGCAATGGGGACCCACCGCGGCAGGTAGCCGTACCACAACGGGTTGTGCAGAACCATGAGCACCAGGAAGAACACCATCAGGATCCAGGCGTCGCCTGCCTCTTTACCGGTCTTCTCGTAGACTCTTTGTGGAAGCATATTGTAGCGCCACCACAGCACGGCGCCCACCAACATCAGAATGTCTAGAATGGCACCGAGCGTCTCTCCATGCGAAGACAGAGCGCACCGCACTAGCAACCAGCAAATCATAAGTGTTGCACTGCAGGACCATACACGCAGAGTACGGTAGTTGGGATGGGTCATCTGGAAATGAAAAGAAAGAACAAACAAGTGTTCCACCACTGCAATTTCTATTGGTTTGTCGTCGTCTTCTTCTTCTTCTTCTTCTTCTTCTTCTTCTTCTTCGGTCACATTGACGGCGGACCGATGATAGCCCGCTCTACAGCACCGCGAGCCTCGCTGTACAACAGCTCCCGTTTACAGTTGTGCTCGAGGAGTTTGTGCAGCTCTTCTAGACGACTGCCTGCATTGGTGTCGAGATAGGTGCGCAGGACCGAGTTGGGGCCGTCGTCGGCCTCTGCCAGGGAGCGCAGCTCAGGTGTCATCGCTTTGCTCAGTGACAGCAGTTTTTCAGCAATGTGCAGGCAGACGTCGTCCACCACCTCGGCGTCGTCGACGTGGTAGGAGCTCTCCAGGCGCTGGTTCCTACGGGCTGTACGCACGATGCTGACCTGCTCGCAACGCCGGATACCGATGTGTCCGATGGCGTCCCACATGTCGGCGGCGCGCAGCTGATTGCGCAACCAGAAGAATTCGCGGCGAACGCCTGCCGGATACTGCATGAGCCACTCTAGCGGCATCATACTCTCAGGGTGGAACCGTTTGCTCCAGGAGCTGGTCTCGATCACCTTTGTGATCAACTCGACGATGAAGATGCAATCTACTGGGTAGTCGTTGTCGTCGTTGTCGTCGTCGTCGTCGTCGTCTTTTGAGAGACGCGGCAGCGCAAGTGCACCGGGATTCTCGTCTAAAAATTCCATTATAATATTATTCAGGCCAATAACGATCTGAATGTCGCTCAGGAGCAGGTCGGCCCGAGTCGGGTCCTGCTGCAGAGTCTTGTGGTCGCGTGCGTCGTGCATCAGGGCAATACACGCCAGCAGAAGCCGGCGCAGAGCGCTGAGAGGCCGATCACGGTTGAATCTCACAATGTTCTCGAGCACGCGATAAACATGGTCCAAGCCATGGGCGGGATCTGCATGTTCATAGGCGCGCCGCGCCAGTAGTTTTAGTGTAGAGGGAACCCATGGATGCTGGTAGGCGATGTCGACAACAGTGTACTCGCTCAAAAAACTCATAGCCGCAGACGAAAGTGTCATTCACGAAAACAAAAGGGTGATTATCAGTGCAGATTGAAAAAAGGAACCAACGCCTCACTTGCAAACTAGGTGGTGTTTCATTTCGCCTGGCTCGCAGTAGTATGTGCCAAAAGAAAGACCGTGTTCCGATTGGTTATTGCATTAGGATCGGACCACACGAGGAGGAGGAGGCCGAGAAGAAGAAGAAGGACGTCGTCCAGTTGTGCGATGACGTTGAACCGTAGCACTGCCGTCGATGGAATCGTTGTCAGACGCCCGCCTGTAGTGATCCAAGCGGAGCCAGTCCAGGGTGCTTTCAGTGCGCTTTGCATCAATGTACTCACGATATGCAGCCGGCCACATCGCCCAGATCTCCTGACGATCAAAGACGGCAACTTGATTCTCACGCATGTAGCACATTACACCGTGTGCAATGTACAGTGTAGTATAGAGCGTTAGGGTGTAGCCAAAGTGGATCTCTGGAAATGCAGCCGATGCAAAAGCAACTAGACGCACGCCACAATCGACTAGCTTCTCTTTGATCGTCTTGCAGCTAAACGGTCCGATTGCGTCTGGGCCGCGGATCGATGTGTTACTCGCCACGCCATCTCCACGACCACCGCCCATCTTGATCTGGATGAGCTCAAAAACAAAAGAGGAGGAGCCGTCTGCTCTCTCGTCGGGATCCCGACGAAAGACGACTCGATCCACTCCGCCATCTCTTCGTTTCGGCCATAAATGGTAGAAACTCTCACCGACCATCGACTCTAGGTCGAGACTAGCGTCAATTCGTAGATACTTGATTCGAGAGGACTTGCACGGCTTGACCGGTTTGTTTGATGCGTAGAGCGTCCGCGTGGCCACCTGATCGATCTTGTGCTGCTCAAGCATCAGGGTATCGATGTCCTGTTCGACGTCCTTGGGTGTTTGCAGACGTCGTTTCCAATCGGCATTCGTGCGAGCCTCTCGGATAGGAATATCCGTTATCACTGCTGCTACATCACGCCTGCAGCGGCGCTTGTCTTCGGCATCGAACGCTCGCATCGTCCTCTCGAAGCGTGCTCGATCTTCGAGGAATGAGACCAGCATGGTGTCAAGTAGTACCTGGTCGATTTCGGTCATTGGAAGAAAACAAAGAAGATGAGCAGGTAAACCGATAACACCAGATGTATTACTCTTTGTCAGTTTTGGCTTGCTGCTCAATCTCGAAAGTTTTGCAATTCTCAGCGTGCCTGATAAGATCAGCGTTCTTTTTCTTTTGAATCTTCCTCTTCCTGCTCTGCTTCAAGCGCACACATGACGGCCTCATCCTTACGGAAGAATGATGCTTCCCGCTCTGGGTTGAAGTCAGTCATGGCGAAAAAGTGAAAAACGAGAACAGATAGCATGCTTTCTACCAGCAGAGTCAGTCAGTCAGTCAGCGAGCGAGCGAGCGTGTTCTTTACCGATTTTCTCACATGAGTCTAGTCGGGCTTCGGCTGGTGAAACCCCACGCAGAGAATGCGTGGGACAATGTGAGCTTCCACCGTCTCTTTGAGGCGCGTACACACGGCTGTGAGATTGTCATGGTGCGCCTCTACGACAGACGGTGCTATCTCGGACAAGAGAGCCGGTTGGTTACATGGGTTCGCAAGTCGGATCGCAAACCCGCGACATTCATGGAGATGACAACGAGTTTCGACGACTTGCCAAGTTTTTGACCCCGGGGCAATAAAAGGCTACATTTCAGACAATCACTCTGTTTTCTATTCTTCTCGCTCCAAATGGCCACCCCAAATGTCCTCTCGTTCAGAGGAAACCGTCGCCTTGTGTTTCCGGCCGGCAGGCCTGACCTCACTGCGGCGTCTCTGTTGGACACCGCAGTACGACTCCTCCCGCTAGTGGAGGAGTACCGGAACGACGCCGGCGAGCCGTCGGATGACACGCGATCGCCTTCTATCGGGTGTGATGGAGGAGGAGTCAACACCAGCAGCAACACGAACCCAGCTCAGTCACACCTTTGGAGACCGGTGGTGTCGCCCGTGGGTCCCTCCGTGGGTGGCGGATTCTACCGAGACACTAGAACGTGCCCCGGTAGCTTTAAGAAGACCATCGACTGCAAGAGGGCTGGTTGTACTACGACCGAGTCTGCGTGCAACACCTGCGGTATCAAGAACCTACCTCTGTACCGCTTTGGCGAGTGTGGACATGGCTGTCTCTGCATCTATTGCGCCGACACCTTCCGTTCATGTCCGGTGTGCAGAGTGAAAGTTTCGTTGGTGCAAGAGTTTTCCTGAATGAATGGCTTTGTACGTTCGTTCGAGTCCCGCGGCTGGCGTCCTAGAGAAGTTTACTTACTACTACTACTACTACTACTACTACTACTACTACCAGAGACGGAAAGAATTTCATTTTACCACAGTTGTTATCTCTGACTCCTCCTCCTACCACCACTCAGCGATAAGCCCGAGTACACAACAACAACAACAACAACAACAGACTCACCGAAACGCTCACTAGTGTCCAAAGAACGTCAGAGCCCACTTCCTAACCAGGAGCTTTCCGGTAGTCGGGTTGAGCCTGAGGCGCCAGTGGCCGTGCGGTGATTCGCCGCGCAACAGCTTGGTGGTGTAGGTCCACCTCTGGATGTCGGTGCCCGGGTCGTAGTGCTGTTCGGCCAGAACCGAGCTGGTCCCAGCCGGCGAGACCAGCTCTACCGAGACATGACCGCGCCAGACCACCTCGGCATCCAGGTAGAGCTCAACATGCTCCAATGAGGCGATACTCTGCTCGTCCTCGGGGTAGTGGTAGGACGAGAAATCATCTCGGCGCGGCTCGTCACCCGGGTAGACGTCAGTGCGCGGTGTGAACATGCCAGAGGTGTAGGCACGGTAGGGCGGAAGCAGAGTCCAGTTGGTGGCGGCCAACACCGCCGCCTTGACATCCACTAGACCAAAACCGTAGCGGTGAGAGACCCAGAGACCGGCGCCGTTCATGAGCCAGCCACCGCTGCCTAGGTGGCTGTCGTCGACTCGCTGCGCCGTGCGTGCAAGAATGTCCTGCACGTCGCGCCAGGTGAGATCAGGGCGACGCGAAAGCATCGCGGCCACCGCGCCAGAGACCATTGGCGCCGCAGCCGATGTACCACCGAAGCGAGTGTTGCACTCTCCGGGCGACGAGGAGCCAGGAATGCCGGTGGTGCTCACCAGGAACAGCGAGTCCGAGCCCGACGACGGTGCTACCACCAGCAGAGAGGCACACGACTCAGAGTACCACGCCTGTACCCCGGTGTGGTCTGTGGCGCCGACAGTCAGCGCGAAGCGCGACGAGGCGTAGCCGTCCTGATTGCAGTTGTCCTGATTACCGCGGCCGTTTCCCGCCGCCCACACGTAGATTACACCGCGACCGTGACGGCCCTGCTCGATGCCGCGGCGCATCGCGAGCTGGGTCAGAGGACCGGGGCCGCGCATCTCGCGTCCAGAGTCGGTGGGACCCCATGAGCACGAGTAGACATCGACGCCACGCGACATTGCGTGCGTGAGCGCCTGCGATTCGGTGGCATCAGAGACACCCTTGGCATCGCTCGCTAGGATCTTGACGCCAACCAGAGAGACATCGGGCGCAACACCGGCGCCGCACTTACCATTGCCGAGTCGGGCACCGACGAGACCGGCCGCAGCCGTGCCGTGCGAGTCACCCGCACCCGGACTTGGACTGGCCCTGTTGTGGTTGTAGTCCCAGGAGAGATCGCGTGCCTCTTGCAGATCGGGATGTGAAAAGTCCACACCGTCGTCGACAACTGCAACAATACAGCCCTGTCCACGCGATCCGAGATCCCAGGCGGCAACGGCGTTGAGATTACGCGAGCGCGGAGACCTACAGCGCAGAGAGGTCTCTGGTGCCTGACATCCATGCAGATGCCACTGCGCCATCAGCAGCGGGTCGTTGTACTCGGGCGCCGCAGAGGAGCGCGGTGCAGATGTGCGGCGCGTCTTGTGCAGATAGAGCTCAGACTGGCGGTAGGCGCCGCCGACGCCGGCAACCATACGCGGATCCAGGGTCGACGAGCTGCTGCTATTCCTCTCCCAGATGTGCCAGGTATCACGCGACCACTCTCCCAGGGTCTCTACGTGCTGAAAGCCGGCATGTCTCGCCAGGAAGCGAGACTGCTCGCCGCCATCCACAACGTGTACAGACCACCTCTCGAGTGCGCTGCGCGCTGGCGTGCAGAGCAGCAGCAGCAGCAGCAG
>Ga0105046_10014156_pt1 | contig 12314 bp, 11 predicted proteins | sample MAT03_FD_78385 | JGI IMG/M metagenome (GOLD analysis project Ga0105046, IMG submission 78385) | Freshwater microbial communities from Lake Fryxell liftoff mats and glacier meltwater in Antarctica - MAT-03 (megahit assembly) | ecosystem: Environmental > Aquatic > Freshwater > Ice > Liftoff...
AAAGGGGTCGGTAGTCAATTCTTGACACACTGACAGTGTGCAGCTTGATTGTTACATGGAACGAAGTATTCGCATCGAGATCGCGGGCGGGTTATACCGCGCTATGGCACGGGGGAACCGTCGCATGGACATCTTTCTCGATGACGCCAATCGCCTCTATTTTCTCAAAACCCTGGGCGAAGCCAGCTCAATGACAGGCTGGCGGGTCCATGCTTGGGTGTTCATGAGCAATCATTGCCGCAAAAATCGCGCCGCCACCGCTACCTGCTGACCGACCGCTTGCCTTCGCCGCACGCGCTGCGGGACTTGCGCAAGAGATGCTCCTTCGCGTGGAGGAACGCTTTCCCCGCGAAGACGGGCCAAGCATGCTTTTCGTCGTGGTCGAGCGCGATGCCACCATGTGGCAATCACGCCTTGCGGAAACACATACCGAACTTTTTTCACACAACCACACCGGCCTGCTCGTCATCGACCGCGCCACGGCAGACGCTCTCGAAGCCATGGAAAAAGCGGGCCTCATCGCACCTCAACTCCGCGCTGTCCGCACGGTCCATCCCGCCGCAGACACCCCCGCCGCCCTGCCCCACATGCGGGAACGCGAAACATTCCTCGCCCGCCAGCTTAAACTCGCCGGAATGCTCCAGGGCGAAGGATTCGCCACCGAAGCCGTCGCTCCGCTGTCCAAAGCACTTCTCGCATGACCGAACTCCATGCTCTCCGACAAAACCTCACGCCCCCGGCATCCCTTGCCAACTGCGCCGCCCCGCCCTAGACCGCATTCCGGGCCGAAGCCCTCCCCACGGCGACCACCTTCCTCGCCGCCGGAGAACAGCCCGACATTGCCACACAGCAAGCCCTCAAGACGCTCCTCACGGCGTAAATCTGCAGCGCGATGGTAGTGGCGATCCCGTCGACAAACCTGCACGCCCACGGCTCCACTCGACCGCAGCCGCGCACTCCCACAATTGCAGCAACAGGTGCCACGCGAAAATTACGCGTTTATTCGATTGCACAACCCCTGCCCGAACGTTAAAGCCGCTCCCTCACATGACCACCGGCTGGGACATCGCATCGGCAATCTCGCTCTACAACGTGGATCGTTGGGGCGGCGGGTATTTCTCCATCAACGCAAAAGGCCACGTGGAGATTCTTCCCACGCGCCACGATGCCGCACGCATCGACATCATGGAGGTCATCGAGGATGCGCGCGAACGCGGTCTCAATTTCCCCATGGTCCTCCGCTTCCAGGATCTGCTCCGCGACCGCGTCGAAACAATCAATCGCGCGTTTGAATCCGCGATCAAGGAAGCTGGTTATCAAAAACCGTATCGCGGCGTTTTTCCGATCAAGGTGAACCAACTCCGCGAGGTCGTGGAGGAAATCATGGATGCCGGAAAAGCTTTCCACTTCGGCATCGAAGCCGGCAGCAAACCCGAACTCACCGCCGCACTCGCCATTCACAACGATCCCGACAGCCTCATCATCTGCAACGGCTACAAGGACACGCTGTTCATACAAAATGCGCTGCTCGGGCTCAAGCTCGGCAAACGCGTCATCATGGTCGTCGAGAAAATTGAGGAACTGAACCAGATCCTCGAAGTCTCGAAGGAGTTCGGAATCGAGCCGATGATCGGTCTGCGCGTGCGCCTGCAATCCAAGGGTGCGGGAAAATGGGCGCAAAGCGGCGGCGAAAATGCAAAGTTCGGATTGAGCACCGCCGAACTCGTCGCAGCGAGCGACAGACTGAAAGCCGAAGGACTCGCCCATTGCCTCAAGCTCATCCATTTCCACGTCGGCTCGCAGGTGCCCGACATCGGCACCATCAAACGTGCGGTCCGCGAGGCGGCACGTTTTTATTCGAAACTCCAAAAGCTCGGCCACGAAATAGGTTACCTCGACGTCGGCGGCGGTCTCGGCGTGGACTACGACGGCTCGCGCACGACGTTCGACAGTTCCACCAATTATTCGCTTCAGGAATACGCCCGCGACGTGGTGTACAACATCATGGACGTGTGCGACTCCGAGAAAGTCCCCCACCCGATCATCGTGAGCGAAAGCGGGCGCGCCATCGTGGCGCACCATTCCATCCTCGTCGTCGAAGCATTCGGCGCGATTGAAAAAGATAAGGCCGAGGTGAAGGTCGTCGCCGGTCCGAACGATCCGAAGCTCGTCACCGACATGCTGGAAATCCTGCGCAGCATTTCAAAGCAAAACCGCATGGAAGGACTGCACGACGCGCAGCAGATCAAAGAGCAGGCGCAGAACATGTTTGATCTCGGACTGCTCGAACTCGAGGCCAAAGCCAAGATCGAGATGTTGTACTGGAAGATCAGCCAGAGCATCGTCGAGATGTGTCAGGGCATGCGCTACATCCCCGATGAGGTGCGGGAATTGGAAACCGCGCTGGCCGACCAGTTTGTCTGCAACTTTTCCGTGTTCCAAAGTCTCCTCGACCACTGGGCGCTCGGACAGCTCTTCCCCGTGATGCCCATTCATCACCTGGACACTGCGCCGGATCGCAACGCGACCCTCGTGGACATCACCTGCGACAGCGATGGCAAGGTGAGCAAATTCATTGATCTCAATGACGTGCGCGAGACGTTGCCGCTTCACAAGCTGAACCCCGGCGAACCGTACTACATCGGCTTTTTCCTCATGGGCGCCTACCAGGACATCATGGGCGATCTGCACAACCTGTTCGGCCGGGTCAACGAAGCCCACGTCTTCCTCGAAGACGATGAAGAGGACGGTTTTTACATTGAGGAAACCATCGAGGGCAGCACGATCGGCGATGTACTCGGCATGACCCAGTGGAACCAGACCGAACTCATCCGCCTCATCAAAACGCAGGTTGACGCGGCGATCAAAGGTGACCGTCTCAAGCCCAACGAAGCGATGCGGTTGCTCGGCGCTTACGAGCGCGTGCTCAAGACGTACACCTACCTCCAGCTCAGCACCACCAACGGAACCAAATAAGTCGCCCGTCTGCGGAATACCCCCGCGATAAAGCGGTAGCTGAACATTTGGGAAGGCCTTGCACTTGCTCCGGCTCCGGCTCCATTCGACGCGCCGACGAGCAAGAGCAAGTAAAAGACCCTCCAAGATTGCTCATCAAGTGGATCTAAACCTCCTGCGCCGCGTTGCAGGCGACGGCCCTTTTATACTGCCGGATTTGATGGCTGGCATTCGCCGCGCTTTTCATCCGCAAATTCGTCGCGATCCATTGCGTGGACACGATGGTTTCCCGCTTGATTCTCACAGCGATGCGCACCTTGCGGGGATCACTGCCACGTAACTGAGCGAGGTTTTCCTGCGTGAGGCCTGCTTCTTCGAGACCTTGCTCAAGAATACGCAAGGCCCGGTTCTCGCCGTGGGTTCCACTTTTGCGCACAGACGCCGAACCCAGATTCCGGTGCGCTTTGGAAGCCCATTCGCCAATCCGCTGGAGTTTCTCGGAAAACATAGAGCTTCCCCAAAACCACCCCCGCCGGATCGTGCTCCTGCGCCGGTCGCCCTCGGGTTCCACCGGAGGAACGCCACACCGCTCCCGAGGTTCCGTCCGGGCTCTCTCATCCAGTCCGCGAATCCACTCCTCGCGCCCCTCGACATCATCAGCAAACCCCAGGTTCCGCATGCCGACCTCGCCGACAAACCCTACGGGCCGGGTATCCGGCGGAAGCAAAAACCCGCCAGCAACGCTGCTCCAGCGGAAATCGGCGATGCTCTGTCCGGTTGCAGGATTGATCAACCCCGCGCGAACGGGGTTTAAGTGAAGGTAATCGGACAAGGTGCGGTAAAAAAAGGCGTCGCGCCCCTCGACAGGTATCGCCTTGTAACGATCCGCAAACAGTTTTCCCTCATTCAGATACCGAACTGCAAACCGTCGTGTGAACGCGTTTTGCAGCCATTGCATCCCGGCCACCAGATTTGCAAATGGTGCCTCAATAAAAAGATGGTAGTGGTCGGGCAGCAGCACCCAGGCATGCACACGCCACCCGGTCATCGAACACGCCTCGCCCAAAGCATTGAGAAAATACTGATAATCTTCAGCGTCGCGAAAGATCGGCCTTTTCAAATAACCCTTCACGCGGATGTGATAAAACGCCCCATCATACTCAACGCGCAATGTTCTGGCCATGAACCAGCTCTAAGCGCATCAGCGTAAGGGAGTCAATGTTTGCTGATTGTCCCCTGATTTATTTTCACGTCGTTTTCTTTTAAAGCGATGCACAAGGTAATATTTACGTATCGCAGACTTCACTTTCTCTCGTGACGCCTCTTCTATTGCTGTCCGCAGTATCATGGATTCACGCGCATCACTCTATTCAAACAGTCAAAACCGTCTGCGGATCGGTATCTACTGTGAGTCCCCGGGCGAAGAACCAGGCGGCGCGGAGTTTTGTGTGGCGGTGGCCGCGGAAGAACTGAGCTGGAATCACGAGGTTCAAATCGTTCACCACAAGAGCAGCGAGGGAATCAAGCACCTCAGCGACTACACAGGGTGCGATCTCAGCCGGGTGCAATTTCGTCACGTGGAACCTGTGCACGATGCCTCGGTCCGCATTTGGCTTCCAGGACGCCGCCGGACAAAGGCCTTGTACTGGCGACGGGAACTCACGGAAAACTTCGATCATTTCGTGGCGTTTGTTCACAATAAACCACCGTTTTGTTATGCGAAAAACGGGGTGCTCGTCGTCCTCTTTCCCACCTTCAAACCGCGCATGAAGTTTTCGTTTTGGCAAAGCCGCATGGAAACCTGGACGCATAAGGTGGCGATCTCGGAGTTCAGCCGCTTTTGGGCTCGCAAACGCTGGCGCATCGACTGTGAAATCCTGAACCCGCCGGTCGGCCTGGATTTTAGATCAGCCGATAAAATGCCACGCATCCTCAGCGTGGGACGTTTCGCGACCACGGGACATTCCAAACGCCAACATGAAATGATCACGGCGTTCCAATCAATCTCGCCTTCCCTTCCCGACTGGACTTACGCCTGCGTGGGCGGTCTGAGCCCGAATCCCGCCGATCAGGATTTTTTTCAAAAAGTGCGCACCCTCGCCGCCTCGGGAGCCATCTCAGTGGACGCCAATCTCCCCCGGAAAAAACTGAATACGCTATTCGAAACGTCCTCCATTTTCTGGCATGCAGCGGGGTTCGGAGACGACGAAAACCAACGCCCCGAGAACGCGGAGCATTTTGGCATCACCACCGTCGAAGCCATGGCTGCGGGCTGTGTCCCGGTGGTCATCGCCAAAGGCGGCCAACCCGAAATCGTGGAACACGGCGTGAGCGGGTTTGTGTGGAGCACCCTCGACGAACTCCGTGGGTTCACACGCCGACTCGTGGAAGACTCCGCACTGCGCCAAAAGATGTCGCAGGCCGCACGTCATCGCGCCAAAACATTTGGAAAAGCCGTGTTTCTACACAAGCTGCACACGCTGCTCGGCCTTGGTTAAACCTAAATTCCGAGATGAAAGTTGATCGTTGATGGTGGATAGGTTGAATAGGCGCAACTTGCGTTGAACCAAGGTTTCACCCTGCGGGTGAGGAACCCGTCCGGCGTAAGTCGCTGAATTCCAACAATCAACAATCATCTCTCAACCATCACTTTCCTTGCTAGGATAAAGCGTCGCCCACCTGCTCTGGATCGTTGCGCCATTTGAAAATACAACGGTTTATTTTCGTCCATTTGGCAAAACGCGCAGCGCGGATTCAATCCCCGTGTACAACACGGACGTCCAGGACGGAGCACCTTCCGGAGGGTGCGCTGCCTTTTGCCGGAAATCATAGGGAGCGAGAATCACACGAATATTTTTCACTCCGGCCAGCGCGGCCATGATGAACAAATCCTCCGCCGCCTCGTCGCCCATCGCGAGACATCCGATCGAACCGCTGCCGCCGTGGATCATGATGTCGCTCCCCGGCTCGGTCCGGCCCTCGGCAGCAGCCCTTCGGATGTCGTCCGCGTTGGGATAATTGATGCGCAACGAGAGGTGAAACAGGCTGTTCGGATTCAGCAGTTCGATACCGTAGATTCCCTCAGGTACCTGCATGTCGCCCTCACGAAGCTTCGGTCCGCTGCGTCCGCTCGCTCCGAGGATCGGGTAGCTGTGGACAAAAACCAAACGCTCCTCGCGGTCCGTGGCGAACACCTGAAGCTCGCGCTCTTCCTTGAGTCCGACAAAGCACAAACCCTTCGGCGGCCACGCGGCATTCGCTTTTTCAAACAACGGCACACAACGCTGTTCCACCACGCCGCGAAACTGCTTCACCCGGCTCGCCACCGTGTGGCTATCTGCCCCCATCCGTCCGCTGAATTTGAAGTAAAAAATCCCCGCAGCAATCCCGCCTGTCACCAAGGCAAACAGCAACATCACAACCTGCCAATGTGATTTCGCGGATGCCATAAACCATGTTGACTAAACAGAACTCAGGCCTTGGCGAGTTCCGCAAAAAGCATGCGTCCCGCGCTGGTCTGCACCGCGCTGGAAATCACCACCGCCACCTCATTGCCAAGCCGGGTCCGCGCATGATTGACCACCACCATTGTGCCATCGGGTAGATATCCCACCGCCTGATGATCCTCGCGTCCTTCTTTTACCAGAAGGATATCTATTTCTTCGCCGGCTACATGGGGAGGTTTGATCGCCCGCGCCAGGTCGTAAAAATTCAGCGTCGTCACATGCTGCAACCCGGCGATTTTACAAAGATTCGAGTCATTGGTGAGCAAGCGCGAACCGAGCGCACGGGCGAGTTGAACCAAACGTGTGTCCACCGCAAGGTTGTCGTCGCCAGAGGATTCCTGAATCGAAACCTCTGTGTGCTTACTGCTCTGCATCGCCCCAAGACAATCGAGTCCGCGCCTGCCGCGATCGCGTTTGAGCGGGTCGCTCGAATCGGCGAGGCGCTGCAATTCGTTCAGCACAAAACGCGGAACCACGAGCGAACCTCCAAGAAAACCCGTCGCGCAAACGTCCACAATGCGGCCATCTACCAGAATACTGGTGTCCACCACGATGGGAATGTCGCCGCCGCCGGTTTGCTGAAAACGCACAAACGGAATGATGAGCGCGAACTCGTCGCGATTACTGCGCACGGCGAGCATCATCCCGATGTAACCGCAGATGCCGTACACCGAGAGACTGATGAGCCACTGAGTTTCTTCGTTGAGGTATTTGAGAATCTCCGAGGCCAGCAGCAGGCGGGCCAGCAGCAACCCGATGAAAAGACCAAAGGTCGCCGAGGAAAAAACTCGGAGCGAAAACCCGTTGAGCAACCGGTCGGCCAACACCACCATGAGGCCAACGATCAAGCCCGCCGCAATGCCGGGCCAAACCATAAGCGTGCGCGAGGCGGAGATCATGAACCCCACCACCATCGCGAACACGACGAAAAGAACACGAAAGAGGTTGATCGTGAGCGCCGGGGATTTCATCGGCGCGGTGCCGCAGCCTCCGGCTTGGCCTTCGGATCCTTGTAAAACAACACGCCGCGTTCGCGTAAATTGCTTATGAACACACGCAAGTTGTCGGAAAGTTGCTTGTCGTTGAGCAGCGTCGGCACAAGGCCCGGCCCGGTCTTCATCTTGTTCATCACCTGCTCGGCGCCATCCATCACCTTGCGCGCGTCCGCAAGCGCCTCTTTCAAATCCGCCGCCGCTTCGTCCGTGGTGGCAAGCGCCTTTTTCGCCGTCTGCACCGCATCCTGCGCATCGACCACGATGACTCCGATGTCCTTCGAAGCAGTGACAAACGTCTCACTGGTCTTGCGCAGGTTGTCAAATGTCGTCGCGAGGTTCTTCTGGTTTTCCTCCACGAGCACGCCGTTGTTCAGTTTGGAAATGGCTGTGCGCATCTCCTCCGACGTGGCCCGGAGCGATTCCAACACTTCCTCGCCTTTTTTTTGCAGCGCGCCAAACCCGCCCAGCTCAAAACCTTTTACCACACTTCCCGGCGCAAGAATCTGCTCCGGATTGTTCGAATCAAACTTCGCCGCATCGAACTCAGGCGACGGCGTGATTTCCACAAATTTGTCCCCCAACAACCCGCTGCTGCCGACCTGGAACCGCATGAACTTCGAAATGTTCACCCCCTCCTGGATTTTCAGCGGCACAATCACCCCGGTCATCGTTTCATTGATCCGCGGCGTATCCGCAACGAACCCGATCCGCGCACCCGCAAGCTGGATATCCGAGTTGCGAATGAGTCCGGCGGCGTTATCGAACGTCACTGTGAGATCGTAAAACTTTGAAAACCCCTGCCCGATGCGCCCAAACTCCGCGACCATCGCCGCAATCACGGCAAGCCCGGCAAAAATAAAGATGCCGACTCGAATTTCTACCCAGCGTTGCTTGTCCATGATGCGTTAATCCGTTTCCCCCGAGTGACCCAACACAAAATCACGCAACAACGGATCTGTCGTTGCCGAAAGTTCCTCCGGCGTCCCGCGGAAGTAAATTTTTCCCTCGTGCAAATAGGCGATGTCGTCGCCCACATGAAATGCGCTTTTCATATCGTGTGTCACCACGATGGAAGTGACGTGCAATCGGCTTTGCAAGCGTCGAATCAGGCGGTTGATGCTGTCCGAAACGATGGGATCCAGACCGGTCGTCGGTTCGTCATACAAAATGCACATCGGCTCGCTCACGATGGCCCGCGCCAGCCCCACCCGTTTCCGCATGCCGCCGCTCAGGCTGTCCGGAAGCTTTTTTTCCGTGCCCGCCAGGTCCACCATGTCCAGTGCAGCCGCCACTTTTTGCGCGATCAGCACCGGATCTTTGATTCCGGATTCCCGCAACGGAAACGCGATGTTCTGCTCAACGGTCATCGAGTCAAAAAGCGCCGCACTTTGAAACAGCATCGCCACCTTTTTCCGGATTTTTGCCAGGGCGCGCTCGCTGAATTGCGTGACGTCCACGCCTTCCACCAGGACGTGACCTTCGTCCGGGCGCCACAGGCCGATGATGTTCTTGAGCAACACGCTCTTACCGGAGCCGCTTCGCCCCAGGATCACCATCGTTTTGCCCGGCATAACGTCCAGATCGACTCCGCAAAGCACCTCCTGTTTGCCGAGCTTCTTTTTCACGCCCTGAATCCGGATCAGCGGTTCTGCCTCGCCGGGAGCAGGGGGTGATTTTTCTTCGTTTAAAACAGGCATGGGTCGCAGGCGGGATTAGACGCCGCCAGGGAATACCGCGTTCAAGAGCAGGCTGAGGAAAAAGTTGATGACCAAAATGGCGAGCGAGCCGTTCACCACCGCCTCGGTCGGAGCCCTGCCCACACCCACGGCCCCTTCGGTCGTCTTCAGCCCTTGGTGACACCCGATAAACACGATGACAAACGCGAAAACAAAACCCTTGGTCAGTGCCATCTTGATGTCCCGCGACCCGGTGAACGTGCGCATGTAGTCCAGATAGTACGCCCCCGGAATATCGAGCAAATGCACTCCGACAAAATACCCCGCGATAATCCCGAAACCCACGCACTCCGCGACCAGCAACGGCATGGAAACCATCATCGCCAGCACCCGCGGCACCACGAGGTAATCCACGGGATAAACGCCCAACGCGCGCAGCGCATCGATTTGTTCCGTGACCTTCATCGTCCCGATCTCCGCCGACATCGCCGCGCCGACGCGCCCCGCGATCATCAAACCCGTCAGCACCGGGCCAAGCTCCCGAAACATCGAGACCGCCACCACCGAACCCACTGCGGTATCCATTCCCAGCCGACTGAACTGAAAAAACGTCTGCGCCGCAAACACCGCCCCGGTAAACGCCCCGGTCACGATCACCACCGTCTGGGAACGATGCCCGACTTCGTGAAGCTGATTCAGCGCCAAACGCCAGCGGATCGGTGCCACGAACATCGAACGCACGGAGTCCGCCGCGAGCATGAAGAGTTCGCCAAGGTACCCAAAAAACGCGAGCGTCGTTCGGCCAAGCCCTGCAAAAAGATCGAAAAAAATCACAGTATCCCTCCTGCCCCTTCCGTTGGATGAAACGTTCCTCGAACTCGAAACATCACGTGCCGCTGATCCGCTGCGTCTTGGTCTTGGGTCTCAGTTCGGGAGGAATCGTTCCCACAATTTTGGCAGTCAAATCCAGCTTACTGAAAATGGACAGAATCTGCTCCACGCTCAGCACCGGTTCGGTAAATTCGAGATACACGATGTCGTGATTCACATCGACCTTGTAGCGCAAGCCCGGAACCGCTTCGAACTCATGGCCGAGCTTGAGAACATTTTCAGTGTTGCGGACGCCCGCTGCATACAGTTCAAGTTCGATCATAGGTTTGGATGGGGTGAATGCTTTGGAAAATACGACCTGCCAACGCCGTTGCCAATGGTTTTCCTAGGGTTTCAATCAAGAAATCCAATCAAGAAATCCCGTCAGGGTGCGGGCTTCGATGCGCGGCGCAGGATTTCAAGCGCCTCACTCCAGCGTCCGGCACCGGCCAGCAGATCTCCCGCCAATTGACGCAAGTAAGGCGGACACGTCTTCTGGGCGTCCGCCTGCATCAGCACCAGCAACGCGGCCTCACGATCTCCCGCTGCCTGTTTCATGGTGAACAACGTGTAGGCGGCGGCAAAATCCGTCCGATCCCGCGCCCAACGCAAACGCATCTCGTCCTCCCGCCCCTGCACAGGCGGCGGCAGGGGAAACTCGGTCAGTGATTTTTTGAAAATCTGATACCCATCCTGAAATTGCTCGAACTCAGCCAGACTGTCCGCAGACAGACGAAGGATCATCCGGCGATCCTCCTCGCTCATTTGGTCAATCCTCGGCATCAGTTCATCAAGCAAAACACGACGCTCCGCCGCCGGGGCCATGCGAAGATACGGCACGAGCAGGTCATTTCGATCTCCTGCCAACTCCCGTAACTGGCGTCGAAAACTATCCCGCCCGTTGACCTGCTCCAGCATCCTCACAAAGTACACCAGATCATCGCGCTCATTCATTCTACGCAACCCTTCGCGCCACGCCTCAAGCGCAAAAGCCGGATAATCTTTCGCCCACAAAAAGCCCTCAGCCATGGCAATCTCGCCAAAGTGCGGCTCCAGAAATCGCGCCCGCTTGAAGTCCAACCGCGCTCGCAGAGGTTCGTTTTCTTCAAATAGCGCTATTCCGCGCTGATAATATCCCCGCCAATCCAAGGGTTTCCGGGCAAGCGCTTCATCGGCCAGGCGCAGCCGGGCTTCCGCACCAATTCCCGCAGCGTTTTCCAGCCGATCCTTTTTTCCCCAGCCCGTGGTCAACATCCACGCCCCGAGCAAAAACACCACCAGTCCGGCAATGCGAAACATTCCCCGCGCCCAAACCGACACCGATTCCGCCGGCCGATACGGCATCGCCAAAGAAGCCGCCAGCAGAGCCGGAAGCATGCTCCCCATGCGATGACCGGGAACATCCACCAGCGAATGGACCAGAAACGCACCGGCGGCGATCGCACCCGCAAACCGCACGCGCAACGCCGATCCCGATTCCATGGGAAACCAGCCGCGCACCATCACCACCACTCCCGCCGCCACGAACAACACCGCAATCCATCCCGATTCACACGCGAGTTGCAGCCAATCGCTTTCCGGATGCAGCACGCCCTGCTGAATCATCGCCACCTGTTGAAACTGCGGGAACACCCCGGCGAAACTGCCCATGCCCACGCCAAAGACCGGGCTCGCCGCAGACATCCGCAAAGCGTCCGTAAAAATCAGCTTACGAAAACCCAGACCCGGACCTTCCGCCTGGAAAAAACGTTCCAAGGTAGCCCCGCCAAAAACAAAAAAGAACGTGCAAAGCAGCAGCACACCGGACGCCCCGAGCACGAGCACCTTTTGTTTCTGCCCCTTCCAAGCGATCAGCAGTACAAGGACTGTGGCGCCGAGGAAAAAAAGCCCGATGCCAGCACGCGAATATCCAGCAATCAATCCCGCCAAAATGCACAGCACCGCAACCATCAAACCGCCCGCCCTGCGATAACGCCGTTCCCTCCATGCGTGCGCCGCACCGCCGATCCCCACCAATCCGCCCACCAACAGGAAGTTCGCCGTGTGGTTCCGGTTGGGAAATGGTCCGAACTTTTCCCCCTGCCAACCCGGCACCGCCCACCCAAAGCTCTTCCCCAACAGCGCCCAGACCGCAAGTGCCGCAGTCACGATCACAATTACCCGCGCCAGCAACGATCGCTCCCCCCGATGCCAACCGCCCGCGCCCAGCCAAAGCCACCAAAGCAGCCCGGCCAACAACGCAGGCAACCCCGCCACAACCAACCGCGGCTGCGGCGAAAGCGTCCAGGGCAGATGCACTCCCAGCGCCGCAA
>Ga0105046_10014157_pt1 | contig 12313 bp, 9 predicted proteins | sample MAT03_FD_78385 | JGI IMG/M metagenome (GOLD analysis project Ga0105046, IMG submission 78385) | Freshwater microbial communities from Lake Fryxell liftoff mats and glacier meltwater in Antarctica - MAT-03 (megahit assembly) | ecosystem: Environmental > Aquatic > Freshwater > Ice > Liftoff...
GCTCCCGCCTTCGGCGGTCGGGTTTACGGCTGAGTCTTGGGTGCTGGGTGGTGGGCTGCTCCCGCCTGCGGCAGTCGGGTGATTCTGGTTCGTTAATTTCGGATATAGCGGCACAAAGCGAGCCAGAACCTTTAGGGGTGTGACAGAAGTCGCGCTGGGGCTCACGTAACCAACCGTCGGAGGTCGCCCAGAGGCAACAGGGCTCTCGACCACATGCCGCCTGATCGAAATCCAGGGGGCTTTCCCGCAACCCGTGCCATTTGGGAGCTGCGCACAGCTCCCACGGCGGGAATGTCACCTGGATTCCTTATGCAGAACTGTGATGTCTGCTCCAGGCCGGAACCAATCGGTTGTTCCTTAATCAGATTCCGGCCGCCTTGGCGGTAGACAGATGTGTCCACCAGCCCCAGTCGCGATCAGCCCAGCGGTAGACCGTTGTGTCCACCAGCCCCAGCCGCCGGCCGCCTTGGCGGTAGACCGATGTGTCCACCGGCCCCAGTCGCGATCAGCCCAGCGGTAGACAGATGTGCCCACCAGCCCGAGGTACCCGCAGCCTTGGCGGTAGACAGATGTGTCCACTCACCTCCAGCCACCTCCAGCCACGACGGTAGACCGATGTGTCCACTCCCCCCGGCCGCCACCATCGGCCAGTCACGGCCACCCTCCGCAAACCGCTAAGCCCCGACGCCCATGACCTTCTTCAGTTCTTCTTCCTGAACCGGATCCAGCACGGCAAGGATGTCGTCGCCTACCCTGAGCTCTGAGTCGGGGGTGGGCACAAAACCGACCCCGTCCCTGAGGATGGAAATCAGCAGGGTCCGGTCCGGGGTGTCTATATCCCGCACCTTCATGCCGGCGATCGGTGAGTTCTCGTTCAGCCTGAACTCGATGATCTCGATCCTTTCCTCTTCGAGGTCGAGCAGGTGGACCAGGTTCTGGTGCGGAACCTCGTGCCCGAGCAACCTGAGGATCAGGTCGGTCGATGAAACCACCGGCTTGATGCCGAGCAGGTCGAAGTGAGGCCGGTTACTGGGGTTGTTGACGCGGGCGATGATCCGGGCGACGCCGTATTTCTCTTTCGCCACCTGGCAGATCAGGATGTTGTCTTCGTCGTCGCCGGTCACCGCGACGACCATCTCGGCCCGTTCGATTCCAGCCCGTTCGAGCACCCAGAGCTCAGAGGCGTCGCCGTAATGGACGTTGTGTTCGAGCTTCTGTTCGACCGCCAGGTAGCGGCTGCGCGAACTCTCGATCAGCGTGACTTCGTGGCCACCCTGAAGCAGCTCCCTGGTGAGGTTTACCCCGACCTTTCCGGCACCTACGACGATCAGGTACATGTCAGGCCTGCCCTTCCGGGGAACCCGCCCTCAGGCGGGTTTCAAGCATCTCGGTCGCGACCCGGGTCGGGCAGATCGTTTCCAGCCCCTGTTCCCGGTACCACTCTGCCCTCAGTGGGTCGAGGATACGGGCGATCACATTGTCGACCTCGTATCGCTTCTGGGCGATCTGGGCAATGACGATGTTGGTGTTGTCACCGTTGGTTGCGGCGACAAAAGCGTCGGCCTTCTCAATTCCGGCGGTCTCGAGCGCTTCGACTTCGAGGGCGGTGCCGACCGTGAATATCCCACCGGCGTCTTCCCAGGCACAATCCATCCCGACCTCCAGCCTGGCGTGGGACTCGGGATCCCGATCCAGGCAGGACACCGTGTTCCCGTCCTTGAGCATTGATCGCGCAAGACTCGACCCGACCCTGCCGCAACCGACAATCAGAACGAACATCTGGTCATCTTACGGCTTCGTGACCGGAAGGTCTTCCGCCTCTTCGGGGATCGGTTCGGCGGGTGGTGCCGTCAGCAGAACCCGGCACGGTGAACGCTTGAGCACGTAGGCAGTGACCGGCCCGATTTCTTCGGGACGGGACTCTCCGACCCCTCCCAGGTTGCCACCGCCGCGGATCAGGCTGGGCGGCTCTGCACCCATGACGATCGCGTCAGCATTCCAGCGGCCGGCCGCGAAAACGATCCCGGTACCCACCTTGCGCACCCGCAGGATCTCCACCCGGACCTGCACCGATCCGTATTCCTCGGCCACCTCCCGGGCCCTCTCGGTGGCCCGGATGGCTTCGGCCTCGACTTCTTCGGGCAGCGGGTCGTCGAGGGCGAGGGTCAGAGGGACCGGGATCAGGTAGATCACGGTCAGGGCCGCTCCTTCCTCCCCGCGATCGGCGTCCTCTTCGGCCGCGAGGCGGCCCGCGGTGCTGACGATGTCATCGTCAAGCCTGGTCCCGAAAATCGGCACGACGATGTTGTGGAGTTCGAATGAAATTTCCGGCCGGGTCAGCGCCCGCGGCTCGACCGACACCTGTTTGGTGAGACTCACGTTCTCGACCAGGCGGCGGTAGATGACGTAGCTGACCAAACCGAAAGCTAGCCAGCCGAGTCCCACCCAGCGGGCCGAATCGTGGAGCAGCAGCACCGAAGCGAGCGCCAGCGTGCCCATCACCGCGCCGAGTACGGCGGGCAGAGGAGTCTCCGCGCCCCGGAACCGGATCGCCATCGGCACCCGGAAAGGGCGCTCGGCGTCCGGTTCTGTCCGCCGCAGACGCAGGATCGAAAGGTGGGCGATCGTGATCGCCAGTGTCGCACCGAAGGCGTAGACGCCGGCCAGCATCTCGACATCACCGAGCAGGGCGAGCCCGAGCACGATCAGCGCACAGATGATGATCGCTTTGTACGGCGTCTCGTAGCGTCGGCCGAGCTGTCCCAACCAGCTCGGAATCTGCCGGTTTACGGCCAGCGCGTAGGCGTGGCGGGACACGCCCAGCATGGCGGTGTTCGCCGCCCAGATCAGTGTCGGGGCGGCGATCAGGGCGACCAGCCACCGCATGCCGTCGGAAAGCCACTCGGGCTCATAGGCGTTGACCACACCAAGGACCGGAGCTTCTATGAAAGTGGTACCGAGTTCGGTGGATGGTCCGTCCGGACCGACAACCACAGGCACCGCCATCAGTGCGACCGCGGCCATACCGGCATAAAGCAGAGGAACCATCCACATCGCCCGGGTGACCACCCGCCCGAACTGTTTCGAGTTCAGGTCCATGTCCGGGGCGAGGTTGGCGACCGCCTCGATCCCCGCGTAGGCGAGCATCGCCAGCACGGCAGAGTAGATGACGTCTTCGGCCCCGGGGCTCGTGAAAAGGTCGAGGTTCTGGGTGAGCCGTTCGGGCTCCATTACCACCAGGACCCCCACCCCGACCACCAGGAGCTGAAGCAGCAGGTCGGCCCCGGCCAGGAACATCAGGAATTTCGGCCTTCGTCGGGCCGGGATGTCGAGCCCGTTCATGACGGTGATGTAGAGGACCACCGCACCGACTATCGCGGCCCCCCAGACCGTGCCGGAAGTGTCACCGGTGATCGGCTCCAGGTAGTGGGGCACGGACAGAACCGCCAGGGCGATCACGATCAGGTAGTCGAGCAGGATCACCCATCCGGCGATGAAGGCGATCAACTCGTTGAAGGCATGCCTGGCGAATGCGGAGGAACCACCCCGTTCGCGCAGCATGGTGCTGCCCTCGAGATAGGTGAACATCGTGATCACGAAAAGCAGCCCGGCGACCAGGAAGATCAGTGGTGTCAGGCCGAGACCACGTTTGGCGACGACTCCCAGAGCAAAGTAGATCGAGAAGCCGACCGCGGCATAGGTGATGATCAGCAGCCAGAGGGCGCCGGAATCCTCTCGGTCTTTTCCGGGCAGCTTCATTTGCCGTTCACTATCTTCGAGTGGAGGCGATAACGCGCGACGCCGATGCCAATGAACGCGGCCCCGATCAGGAAACCGGTCGAGATCGGGCCGCCTCCGTTGACCAGGGTCAGGACCAGAATGGTGATGCCGATGAGCACGAAGGCGAGTGCTATGACCCGGATCGCGACGTCGTAGGCCTTGCCGCCTTTCATTGCGCCTCCCCTTCGGACACCACGATCACGCGGCAGGGCCTTTCGCGCAGCACCGTCTCGAGCATTTTGCCGTAGAGCGGAACACCCTCCCGGGAACGAAGCGACATCACGACCGCCTCCGCTTTGGAGGCTTTGGCCTGCCGGGCGAGGAAGTAGCCCTCCTGCCCGGGCCTCACCCGTTCTACCCGCCCGGTCACCCGCAGCCCGGCGATCAGTTTGGCCCGCTCGATCTTGCTCTGGGCCTCACGCTCCTCCTCCTCCATCTCACCTTCGGTCGTGTCGAGCGGAAGGTGCGTCGGGACCGTGAGCAGGGCAGTGATGTGGATGCCGCGTCGGCGGTCCGAGGTCAGTTTCGCCGCCGTCGCGAGCAACTCTTCGGAGAACGGCTGGTCGGCCGCGAACGCGACCACGATGCTGCGGTACTCGAGCTCCTCGACCCCCAGCGGTTCGGGCAGCACTACCTTCACTGTCCTGGTCAAGGGCAGGCTCTGGTGGCGCCGGTAGGCGACATAAACGACACCGCCGATCACCATCCAGCCGACACCGACGGCCAGGGTCTGTGGGTTCAGCGCCATCACGACCAGCCAGGCAAGGAAGGTGCCGATGCCACCCAACACTGCGGTGAACGGGACCAGAACACCCCGGAAACTGAAGTTTGCCCTCGGCTTCCATTCCCGCTCCGCGTCCGGGTACTTCTGCCTCAGCCTGATCACCGCGGCATGGGCGATCGTGAACGAAAGCATCGCGCCGAAGGCGTAGAGCGTCGCCAGGAACTCCGCCTGGCCTGGCAGGAGCGTGACAATCGCGAGGATCGCGAAAAGAATGATCGCGATGTACGGGGTCCGGAACCGTGGATGGATCTGCCGGACGACTTCGGGGAGCTGGCGATACTGGCCCATCGAGTAGCTGAGCCTCGAAACCCCGATCAGCGCCGCATTGGTGGCGATGGTGAGGATCACCGCCGCGAGCACACCGACATAGATCCGGAGTATTTCGGTTAGTCCATCTCCCAGACCGAGGTTCTCGACTATGCCGAGGATCGGATCGTCGGCATAGGTGGTTCCCAGTTCGGTGAAGTACTCCCCGGAGGAACTGAGCTCGACCGGCATCGCCGAAAGAGCCACGATCGGGATCAGCAGGTAGAGCGCCATCACCGAGACCACGACCAGTCCGACACCCTGGGGCACCGAACGGGCCACGTCCCGCGCCTCCTCCGACATGTTCGAGATCGTCTCGATCCCGGTGTAGGCGATCATGCCGACTGCGATGCCGAGCGCAAAGTCGGACCAGGTGGGCGCCACTCCAAGCTGAACGTTGGAGACGAGGATGTCGGGGTCAAGCACCAGGAAAAGGCCGATGCCGACCAGGATGATCTGTGTGGCGAGGTCCGCGACCGCCAGGATCGTGTTCAGCTTCGCCGATTCCTGGCCGCCACGGATGTTCAGCCAGGCGAGTAAAGCGATCAGGACAGCACCACCGATGATGTCGCCCGGAGCATTACCGAGGGCCGGCCAGAAGACGGCCAGGTAATGGGGCACGAAGTAGGCCGAGATCGCGACCGTGATCGTGTAGTTCAGCATCTGCCCCCAGGCGGCGATGAAGCTGACCGTTTCATTGAAAGCGTGGCGGGCGAAACTGGATGAACCGCCGGCCTCCGGGTACATGACTGTCGCTTCGGCGTAGGTCGCCGCCGTACAGATGAAGATGATGCCCGCGACCACGAAAGCGACCGGGGTCAGGCCAAGGGCGAACGCCGCCGTTACGCCAAGGGCGTAGTAGATCGAAGAACCGACATTGCCATATCCGGCCGAAAAGAGAGCGCTTGCACCGTGGATCCGGGTGAGGCTCTGGTCACGCGGTATGCGCTCAGCCAATTCGCCCCGCTGGATTCAGCTCATTCGAATGCACGGCGGCGACTCTACTCCGCTCGGATCGCCGGGGATGAGGAATCGGCACTCACGCCGCCTTCTCAGGGTGCGACAGGGTTCAATTTGTGCCCCAGGCCCACTGCAGCGCAAGGGTCAGCGTGCCTGCAGACGATTCCGTGACTTTGAACGAAACCGGCATGGCCACTCTCATTTCGCTCACCAGGTCACTTTCCGGTGACACTTCAAGAGTGAAACGCGCCCAGTCACCTTCCCTCTTGATACTGCTTACCTGGCGAACCCCAGGCAGATTCCGGAGGGTGGTTTCAGCGACCGCGGCCATCGCGAGCTCCGGCAGCGGTGCCACGGTGACTGTCATAACGATGCTGTCGTCAGCTTCGGAGGTAACGGCGGGCTCTTCGCTTTGCCTGGTGGAGGGTGCCCTGCCGGCCGGTGCCGGTCCGAGAGCCTCAACTGCTGCGACCAGTTCGGCGACCCGTTCCCCGAGCTGCTTGAGTTCCCCGGTGATCGACGTAGCCGCAGCCCGCAGACTCTCGACCTGGTCCTGCCTCAGGTCGGAAAGCTCTTCTAACTCCTTCTCCGAGTGGACACCCATGTACCTATCCTAGTGCGCGGCGGAGAGTGACACCGGAACCGTTTCAGGGGTCGCGAAACGCCCAGGTCAGGGTGAGTAGATCTGGGCCGCGATGACGCACCAGTTCTTGTCCGGGTTCGGATCGTTCGCCTTCCAGCGGGAGGAAACGAGTACCCGCTCACCACTGTTCAGCTGCAGGAAGAGCATGCCGTTGTTCGGCAGCCTCGAGACGATCGGCCCCGAGCCCTGATTCACGAGGAAGTCATCGGAGCCTTCGCGGGTGATGATCCTGCCGCCGACCGGACTGTCGATCGCGATCCGGCGGACACCGGTCGGGCCGGCTTCGCAGACCACGCTGACCTCACCGAGACCGGGGAAGTCGGTCTTGGAAATCGTGTTCTTTTCGGTCGCGTTCTTCTCACGGCGCCAGACGATCTGGGCCGAGCGAGCGAGTGGTTTGTCTTCGAGTTCGGTTTCGGTTCGAAAAGTGGCTTCGACATGGCAGCGCGAGCCCTTGCTGCTGTTGAAATCCCATTCCCAGGCCATGTTGAGGGTAGTCGGCGGCGCCAGGGAAACCCCACCCGGACCTTCGATCGGCCCCCGGTCCGAGATGATCCCCTGGAACTCTCCGGTTGAATACTTCTCCGGCGGTCCGAACTTGTTCAGGCCTTCGCGAAAGTCAGGGCCGGTTCCGTTCGCGTATTTGGCTTCGCGCAGCGACTTCTCGCTGAAGGTGCCCCAGTTCTTGTAGGTCCAGTTCATCATCGCCGCCTCGCGGCCACCGTTTGACGGGTAGAACCGGATCCACTGCTGGTCAGGGCTGCACACGATTTCGCCATAACCGATGCCGGGTGCCACGAAACCACCGGTCTCGCGGCCCTTGAAATCGCCACGGGACCAGTTGACGACAACCTTCTGGATCTGTTCACCGGTCGGCTCGATCGGTTTGGCCCCGCCGCCGCCACTGACGAAACGAACGGTCTGTTCACTGCGGCGCCAGATGCCACCGTCTTTCTCCTGCCCGACGAGCACGACCTTGTATTTGCCCGGTGAGAGGCGGCCGCTGATCGGCAGCTCGGCAACGATCTGGTTGCGGCCCAGGTCAGGGATGACCTGTTCGGCCACGGTCGCACCATTGGAATTCTGAAGTGTCACGCGGACCCGGCCGACGGCGATGCGGCGGATCGGGCCGAGTGCAAACCTGACGGAGCCGACGTTGTCACCCACCCTGGTGCTGACCGGAAGCGCCCTGACCGGCAGGCTGGGCTTTCTGAAGCCCCACTTGGCCTTCTTCGTACGGGCCTTGCTGCAGCCCCCCTTGCGGGCGCTCACGTCGACCCGGTACTTGCCGGCGCCGATCGCCCGGACCGTTTTCAGGCGGATGATTGAAGTTCGTCCCGCCGCCAGCCGGCCGCTCATGCGGCCCTTGGCGAAGACTTTCCCCCCGCGGCGGACTTTGACCCTGGCCCCGTTGACCCTGCTTCCGGGCTTCACGTACACCCAGGCTTGCGATTTCTCAAGCAGATCGGTCGGGTTATGGCTGCTCAGCTTGACCGAAAGCGGAAGCTTGTTGCATTTCTTGCCGGCCGCGGAAGCGGGCGCAGCAAAAAGCAGCAAGCCGGCGAAAGCGGCAAGCAGGATCGAAACACCGAGTGAAATCTTGCGAGGCACGTCTCTCATGATGGCACTTCCTTGTAAACCCCCGTTCAAGGGGAAGTCGCGGCGGGGCGTTATTCGCCTTCAACCGCCCCGTTGCCAGAGTTGCCGCTATTGGCGTTGCCTGTGCCGGTGTTGTAGAAGATCACGTCCGGCTCGGAGGTCCCGTCCAGCCATCCCTGCTCGGTGTCGCGGACCTCGTCTGGCAGCGGCACCAGCGCGGCCCTTTCGGCCAGACGCTGGGAGTTCGAGAGGCCCACCGAAAGGAAGTCGTTGATGTCCGAGTCCTTCATGTTCTTGTAGTTCACCGTGAGCAGGAGCTGGCGGGAAAGCGGGTAGGTCGCGTTGGTCACTGTGGCCTGCGACGGGAAGATGCACTCCGGCTTGCGGAAGTCGTTGCTGGAGCTGACTTCCATCGGCCGCAGCTGCTCTTCGAAGGCTTCGTAGTAGGAGAAACGGAAGAGGCCGATGGTTCCGCGGACCTCCTCGATGCGACGCAGTGCGTCACGGTTATCCCGGATGTACCTCTTCGACGGGTCAACGGCCGCCCTCAGGTCCTTGAGGTTCTTTTCGGCCCGGTCGAGGATGCGCTGATCACGGGCCTGGTCGGCCGGCGGGCGCTCGTCCCGGATGCCCTTGGCCCGTTCGTCACGGGCGTCCTTGACCGCCTGCTTTGCGTCAGCGATCGAGGAGATCACGTCTTCCAGGATCTGCTGGGACCGCGGGAACTCCTCGGCCAGCCGGAAATCCTTGTTGGTGCCGACAACGGCACGGCGGACACCGGCGTCAGTCGGGTATGCCTGGTAGTCACCGCGGAGCGAAAGCAGGGTCGGCTCGGTGTCGCCGAGGACGTACTGCCCGAAGAAACCGAACACGTTCGAGTCTTCGTTCGGGCCGGCGACCTTCATTCTCGGCGCACTCGCATCGAGGGTGACGTTGTGGTCGTAACCGACCTGGGCCCAGCTGTTGATCGGCGAACCGGCGCGGAAGATGTTCCTGACTTCGTCGAAGCTGAGGCAGTCGACACCGACGTCGGTCTCGTTCTTGATCGCGAGGATCGCAGCGTCGGAGGCGACCTGAAACTGGACCGGCACGATTCCCCGGGCCATGCACTTCCTGTACTCGGCGGGCGAGATCGGCCTGGCCGAGTCGACTATGTCGACTGTGCCGCGGCAGAAAGCGTCAAAAGCGGATTGCTCGTTGCCTCCAGTGATCGTGATGGCCGCCGATCCACCGGTGCTTTCGTACGAATTCACGAGACTCTCGGTGAGTGACCCCTGGGACTTGCCGGCAATCCGGATGTTCCCTTCGGTCCGGGGCGTGGCCTTGGCCGCCTGCTGGGGGGTTTCGCCCTGGCTCGGATCCTGGAAAACTGCGCCCCCACCGGAAATGCCCTGGTCCTCGGATGCGGAATCGGACTCGATGCCGCAACCAGTCACCAGGATCAGCATCCCGATCGCGGCGAGCACAGTGGCAAGCTTGTTCCTGGAGGCCGTCATGATCATTCGCTCCCGGCCGCGGCGTTGGCATCCGATTCGGATTCGGAGTTGCCGCCGGGACCGTCCAGATTCACCTGTCCGAGAGGCGGATCCTGGTAAAGCGTCGGCAGCTCCATAACCTCGAAATCGTCGAGGGTGAGCCAACTGAGTTCGGATCCGTTGATCACGGCTTCGGAAGTCCCCCGCGGCGAATAGAGCGTCGGGACGGCGGCGCGGTCGACGACGATTGCGCCGTACTGGCGTAGTGCGACCAGGATCGATTCAGCCGAACGGCGCCGTGCGCCCCGCAGGTTGACGTCGCGGTCTTCGGCGGAGACGTTGGCTTTCAGTCTGATCCGGGCACCGGCAGGCAGCGAGTTCGGGTTCCCGATGCCGTCCGTCACCGATGCCGGCTGGACGAAGTTGCGCCGGGCCAGGCCAGGGACTGCGATTGCCAGAGCATGATTGATCCGGCCCTGAGCGGCTTCCTCGGCACCAATCACTCCGGCAAACAGCGGCAATCCGGAACCCCGGGCACCAACAGCCCGGTCGGGGTTCTCGACTATCGGCTTGGAGAAGCCGGGCCCATCGAGGGTCCAGGCCTTGCCGTACTGGTACGAGATCGAGTTGTCGGTCTGGCGGCGGGCCCGCCAGAAGTCATAGCCGATGCCGGCCCCGGAATCGATGACGCTCAGCCAGCCGTCATAACGCGGATCCGGGGTCGCGTTGGCCGGGATCGGCAGCGAGGCGGGAAGCTTGGGGTCGGTCGAACCGCATTTCTGCTGGCGGCAGACGAATTCGGTCACTTCGGCGCCATCTCCACCGGCTTCGACGATCAGCGGCGCCCAGGCTTCGGTGTTGATGAAGAGCCCTTTGGTGACCCGGCGGATTATCGTCTGGATGCCCTGCTGGCCGGGCTGTTCGCGGACGGCTAGACGTTCGGTCGCCAGGTCGAGCATGCGGTTCGAGTCCGTGTCTACGGCCAGACCATCGACTTCGGTGTTCCAGGGGCTGTTGTCGGCGAATACGCGTCCACCGGCAACGATCGAGTTGCTGTCTGACTGGCTGACTGCGTTGGCGGTCTCGCTTGAAGTCTGTCCGGCCGTTGCCTGTTCGGTGTTCGTCTGCTCGCCGGTGGCGCCGGTGGCGTTCTGTGACGCATTGTCACCGGAGTTGCCGTCGTTGTTGTTGTCACCGCCGCAGGCGGCTACACCGACGCTCAGCAGGGCGACCAGCGAAAAGATGGCCAGCCAGCGGCCTGGATTACTTGAGCCCATGTTCATTCACCTTCCAATTGCGGAGTCGAAGACTCTCCGGAACCGGGACTGGTAGAGGGGCTCGTGGCCACTCCGGAACCTGAAGACGGGCTCGAGCCGGGAGCCGACTGCGGCGACGATTGCGAACCCGAGGTTGCTGAAACCGATTCATCCGGTGGATTGCTACCGGTCGTCGGGGGAAGGTCGGGTGTGACCGGGCGCGGCGTGCTCTGTGGCTGCGAGATGTCGGTCCCGGAATCGACACTGGCCGGCTTGGTTGCCGCGACTTCGACCAGTACATAACGATCGGTCCGGAAGATCGGCGTCATGCCCGGCTCTCCACCGGACACCGCGAGTGGCCACTGCTTGCGCAGCTGGTCACCGGCACGGCTGATGGTGATCAGCATGTAGTCGACGTTGCCGAAGGGATCGTCTTTGACCGCTTCCCAGTCACCTTCGCCCTGATCGGCGCGATCGTAGAACAGGTGGGATCGCCCGGAGAGAATCATCGGGCCGTAGCTGAAGTTCTCGTCAACGAGGATCCTGTTCTTGTCCTGGGGCAGCTCGTCCTTGATGTAGTTGGCCATGCTCAGCTCGGGATCTATCCCGACGGTGTATCCGCCGACCGAAGAGGTCCCCTCCTGGCTGTCCCGGTCCTCAACGAAACGGGTGAAGGCCTGAGCCTGGTTCTGATACTCGTAGTCCTGCATCGCGTTCCAGCCAAGTGGCAGGGCGGCGATCAGCCCGATGATCATGATCAGCCCGACACCAATCCTCCAGCCTTCCTCTGCCTGGAACACATAGGCGGCACCGGCGAGCGCCAGAAGCGCCAGCGGCAGGCCGACCGAAAGGGTCATCAGCTGCGCCTCGTCGGCGACAAGGACCCGGATCAGCGGCACAGCGATCGCCAGAATCGCGAGGAAAAGCAGGCCGAAAGCCAGGGAATCACGCTTGAGGATGCCGGCCAGCAGCAGGAGGATCACGGTTGCGAATCCGAGCGGGGCTATCCCGAGAACCACGCTGAACAGGTCACCCAGAGCATCCATCGGGGAACCGGTGACCGCCTGGAGCACACCGGTCGTATTGACCTGGATGAAGCCAGTCTGGGCGGTGATCCAGCCGAATGGGCTGCCAATGATGATCCAGTTGAGCAGGATCCAGACGAGCAGTGCGTAGACGACCGGGGTCAGGAAAATGATCAGCGATGAACGGATCTTCTCCTGAGCGCTGCCAGCGCTGATAGCCATGATCGTGATCGCAAAACCGACGGCCCAGAGTGCATATCCGTAGTCGACCATGACCGCGACACCCATGCCGAGTCCAGCGCCGACCAGGTAGCGGGTGTCGCCGCTCATCTTCCAGGAGATCACTGACAGCAGGCTGATTCCGGCGAAGACCATTCCGAAGAGAACCGGTTCGCCGTTGCCGGCGTAGTAGACGAACATCGGGTTGAGGCCGAAAAGCAGAAGCATCGGGATACGGAAACCGAGCGGAACTTCGCAACGCCGAA
>Ga0105046_10014158_pt1 | contig 12312 bp, 10 predicted proteins | sample MAT03_FD_78385 | JGI IMG/M metagenome (GOLD analysis project Ga0105046, IMG submission 78385) | Freshwater microbial communities from Lake Fryxell liftoff mats and glacier meltwater in Antarctica - MAT-03 (megahit assembly) | ecosystem: Environmental > Aquatic > Freshwater > Ice > Liftoff...
GAGGGGAAACGGCGAAACTTATCGTCCAAGTTTGCCGAAGACCCGCCGATGTCTTTATCTTGGCGATGATGCCGGAGGGTCTCGATTGTGATTTGGCTTGGGTCACGCCCACGGCTGTCTTGCTATGGCGATGCGGGCCTGACGGGCGTTGCTTTTACGCAAACGGCGCCTGCCTAAACTTCACGGGCAGCACCCTTAGCGAGTTGCAAGGGGAAACGTGGAAGCTCAGCCTTCATCCCGATGACGAAAAGGCCGCGACAGCGATCCTTGCGGCGCACTTGCTGACCCACCAACCGTTCACGCGCAATTACCGTCTACGGCGCTTCGACGGAAGTTACAGGGGTGTTATTGAACGAGGCTCACCTGTCCAGGATGCCAAGGGCGAATTCGGTGGCTTTGTGATCGAAGCGATGCAGATTGAAGAGTCAGGGATGGCCCCTCCTTCGGACCTTGACGACTTCTTTGAGATGTCGCTCGACCACGTATGTGTTGCAGGCTTCGATGGCTACTTCAAGCGGCTGAACAAGTCGTGGACACAGACGCTGGGATGGAGCGTAAGCGAGTTGATGTCTACACCTTCGATCAAATTTGTGCATCCAGAAGACCGCGCGGCTACGTTGGCAGCGCGGGGCAACTTGCACGATGGCAATTCGATTTGGCATTTGCGAAACCGGTATTTATGTAAAGACGGAAGCCATCGCTGGTTTGAATGGCGTTCGGTGTCGCATGCAGAACGAGGCGTGGTGTACGCGATCGCTCGCGATATCACCGAGCAAACGCAAGCCGAGGACCGACTGCGGCAAGCGCGTGAAATGGAGGAGAACCTACGACGACAACTGGTGTTTGCGGATCGCATGGCGTCCGTTGGTACACTTGCAGCTGGCGTAGCGCACGAAATCAACAACCCCTTGGCTTACGTTGCCACAAACATAAGCTTGATGTTGGAGGAAATAGACGCCGCGACTCCAGCCGAGTTGGGGACCTGCCTCACTAATTTTCGCGAGATGGCGCAGGAGGCGCACGTGGGCGCCGAGCGGATTCGAAGGATTGTCCTTGGTCTCAAAACCTTCTCGCGCTCGGAAGAGGAGCGACCAACGGTTGTGCACATTGAGGCACTGTTGGATCTGTCAATCAACATGACCCACAACGAGATTCATCAACGCGCGCAGCTCGTGACAGACTTTGCTGACATTCCTGCCGTGTGGGCCGATGAATCGCGACTTGGACAAGTCTTTATCAATCTTCTGATCAACGCTGCACAGGCGATTGAGGAAGGCGATTGTGAGTCCAACGAGATCCGCGTTGTGACACGCAAAGATAATGTGGGACGGGTGGTGGTCGAAGTGCGTGACTCAGGTCATGGAATACAAGAGCAGCATCTAGCGCGGATTTTCGACCCATTTTTCACCACCAAACCCACTGGTCTTGGCACGGGATTGGGGCTTTCGATCTGCCACAACATCATTGCCAGTTTGGGCGGGCAAATTGATGTCACAAGTGTCGTAGGAAAGGGCAGCACGTTCCGTGTGGTGTTGCCTGCTGCACAGCTCCCCTTGGCTACGACTCTCAGCGGAACAAAGCCTCAGGATCGGCAGTTGACCGGTGCCAATGTGCTGGTGGTGGATGATGAGACTTCCATTGGCGCAGCACTTACCCGTGTTTTGCGTGGGCATACAGTGACAGCGGTAACAAGCGCGAAGGCAGCTGTTGCGCTTTTACAAGAAGGCCGATCTTACGATGTGGTGTTCTGCGATCTGATGATGCCGCAAATGTCGGGCATGGACTTTTTTGGACAACTGCAAACCGACTTCCCCCAGGTTGCAACGAAGGTGGTGTTCATGACGGGCGGCGCCTTCACGCCCAAGTCACACGCCTTCTTGGATCACACCGCCAACCAATGCGTAGACAAACCGTTTGAGTCGCAAAGAGTGCGCAACATCGTGCAAGAGTTTTTGAAAGGGCCTCGCAGATGAAGCGCGGAACGTACAACGGTTGCCGTCTGTTTTTCTTGGGGGGCGATGGCTGCCCAAGGCTGTGGGCGGTTGGGTTACGATCCGGTTGCCTTACCGAATAATCCGGTGGCATTGTTCGATGCCGGAGCCGAAGACGTCGCCATCGATGCAGCCACCGCCCGTGATACCGGTGACATTCTGATGCCCGACGCACTGGGCCCCATCGTTGACGCGTCGCCACACCCACAAGACGCAACTGGTAGCTTCGATGCTTCTGGCAATGCCCCGACGAATATCACTTTGCCTTACCTGCAAGATTTTGAAGCGTTGTCTACAGCGTGGAGCGAAAAGATCATTGGCACCGATGCCGTGGTAGAACGTGACAAAAGCCGTCCGCACGGCGGCGACGCAAGCCTCAAGTGCAGCAAAGGCGTTGCAACGGGCTTGCGCTATTTGGAGGTTGCGTTGGCCAAAGCGTTGACGACCGGCGAGGTCTATTCTCGGGTATTTTTGTACGCCCCCAGCTCTTGGTCCGTGGAAAGTTGGCTGATCCCGATGGAGATGAAAGGAACCACCACTCACGACAACAAGTTCTCGTTTGATCTGTCGCTGACTGGCTACGGAACCAATCTTTCCGGCGTGGGATCTTCGACCACCGCCAACGCAACCCTGCCACGTGACAAATGGGTGTGTGTGGAATTGGCGTTGAGTCTGTCGGCAACCAAAGGTTGGCCGCGCCTGTACGTGGACGGAAAACTTGCGGACGAGCATCTCAACGTCCATACGTTGCTCAGCGATTCTGATCCCGGTATAGAACGCTTTCGGGTGGGTCTGAATCCCGCCGCCACGCAAGGTATTGCCGAGATTTGGTTCGACGACTGGGCAATAGCAACGGCACGCATTGGCTGCCTTTAACCTTTTTGCCTCGAAGGGAAAGACATGAAGCACATAGTTGTTCGCGCCACTTTCATCTTCGCTTTGTTCCCTTCGTTGGTGGTGCTGTACGTCGGATGTATCAGTGACAAGGCCTCAGACATCGGACCGTCGGCCATGTCCCTTCAGTTTTGCGCGCTTGTTGGGGCCCCTGTGTTCCAATTGAATCGTGCGGCTGCACAGTGGCCGCCGATTGCCCCATGAAGGATCAGTACACGTGCCACGTAGGAAAGCAACGCTGCGGCCCATTCGTTCAGTAGAAATATGCCAAAAGTACAGTTGATGAAATCCCTCGAAGTACGGTTCAACAAGAACATGGGGCGCCACAAGGGAATTGATTGGAGCTTCGTTCACGAGAAGCTGGAAGGCGATCCAGAGAAGTTAAAAGCTATTGCAGCCATGGAAGAGTCACAGGCCGAACCGGATGTCATTGGGTACGACAAGAAGACAGGCAAACTTAAGTTCTGCGAGTGTTCACCTGAGAGTCCGAAAGCACGAAGAAGCCTGTGTTACGATCGTAAAGCATTGGATTCGCGCAAGGAAAACAAACCGAAAGGCCGTGCAATCGACATGGCCACAGCCATGGGCATCGAACTCCTTACCGAAGAACAATACCGAGAACTTCAAACACTTGGGGAATTCGATACGAAGACCTCCAGCTGGGTAAAGACCCCTTCCGACATCAGACAAGAAGGAGGCGCGATCTTCTGTGATCGTCGCTATGGCCACGTGTTTACGTATCACAACGGAGCTGAATCGTATTACGCCGCACGGGGCTTTCGTGGAATTGTTCTTTTGTAGCGTTGTAAAGTCTGCAGAACATGCAGGTCATTGAAGCAAACCTAGACCGCCAGGAAGACCAGCGCGATGTGCTGGCGATGACTTCAATGTATGCGGTTGACGTGATGGGCAACGATGCTCCATTGCCCACAGATGTGTTGGAACGGCTTATATCCGGTTTGAACAACATCCCACGACGATCATCTTCTTGGCTTACGACAAAAACGAAGTTGCAGGGATCGCCACCTGCTTTCTTGGCTTCTCGACCTTCGCCGCAAAAACGCTAATCAACATCCACGATTTGGCGGTGGCTCCGAATCATCGCGGCCACGGAGTTTCCCGCGCGCTGCTTGATGCGGTTGAAGCGAAAGCGCGCGACATAGGATGCGTCAAGGTGACGCTTGAAGTGCAAGAGAACAACGAACGCGCTCTACGCGTGTACAGCGCAGCGGGATTCGCGTAAGCGATTTACGGCGCTCACACCGGCGGTTCTTTGTTTTGCAGCAAGGCAATTTAACCATACCACTGCGCTGGTGCCTCTGCCGGTGCAGGAGCAGCTGTCCCGCGGCGATTACTCGGCTATCCTGTCGCCGATGTCGAAACGCCGCCTGTGGAACCGCCTGCGCCTGGACACCGATCATGGCGAGGAAGAGGCGCGCGCGTTACTTCAAAAGCGCATCGCCCTAGTCATCGGGACGGTGGCGCTGCTGTGGCTGGCGGTGTCGGTGACCAGCTACGTTAACGCCGCCCTGTTCATGCCAGCGTCCCTGACGGCGCCGGGCAGCACCCGCGCCGGCCTGGGGCACAACGGTGGCATGCTAGCCCTCTTTGTCTGTTGGTTGTTCTGCCGGGGTGGGGCGAGATCGATCCGCACCCTGGCCTGGCTGGACGCCGGAACAACGATCGGTACGGCGGTGGTGATGGCGGTGATCGTCAACGCGGTCGACGTACGCTTCCGTCCGGACCTCAGCATGAGCATGGGAATGCTGGGAACGCTGGTTATGCGAGCGGCGGTGGTCCCAAGCAACGGCACCCGCACCTTTGCCATCGGGGCCGTGTCTACGCTGATACTGCTGGCCGGCATTTTAAATCTGCACTGGAGCATTCCCGCCAGCCCTGATGCCTTCCCGGCGGTGGTGCTCGCGACCCAAAGCGGCACCTGGCTGGTGTTCGGCGTCCTGGTTTCTGTCATCACCTCGCGGGTGATCTACGGGTTGACCGCGCAGGTGAAAGAGGCGGCGCGTCTGGGTCAGTACACGCTGGAGCGGAAGATCGGCCAGGGCGCGATGGGCGTCGTGTACCTGGCCCGGCACGCCCTGTTGCGCCGGCCGACCGCCATCAAACTTCTGGCGGGCACGGCACCAGGCGAACGCGCCCTGGAGCGTTTCGAGCGCGAGGTGCAGACCACGGCCGCCCTGCGCCACCCGCACACCGTCGCCATCTACGACTACGGCCGCACGCCCGAAGGGGTCTTCTATTACGCGATGGAGTACCTGGACGGCATCGATCTCGAACAGCTGCTGCGCGACGACGGCCCGATGCCCGAGGGTCGGGTGGTGAACATCCTGCTGCAGGTCACTGGCGCGTTAGAGGAAGCGCACGGCGCTGGCCTGATCCACCGAGACATCAAGCCCTCGAACATCATGCTGTGCGAGTACGGCCGTCAAGTGGACTTCGCCAAGGTGCTCGACTTCGGTCTGGTGCGCGACGCCAGTGCGCCCGAGGCCGGCCACAGCACCTCGCAGGTTCTGACCGGCACCCCGCTTTACATGTCACCAGAGGCCATCAACGCCTCGGCGACGATCGATCCTCGCAGCGACATCTATGCGCTCGGTGCCCTGGCCTACGCGCTCCTGACCGGGGCGCCACCATTCACGGGCAACACGGCCGTCGAGGTCTGCGCCCACCACCTGCACAGCAAGGTGGTGCCCCCCTCTCAGAGGTTGCCTCATGCGCTCACGCCCGCGCTGGAAAGCTTGGTGCTGGATTGCCTGCACAAGCTGCGCGAGGAGCGTCCCGCCAGTGTGGCCGTCGTCGCGGAGCGACTGGCAGCGTGTCCGGTTCCCGCCTGGACCGAAGAGTACGCGCGCACATGGTGGTCCCAGCGCGGCGCCACGCTGCGCGCCGCCCGGTGCAGCGGTGCGGCCGGCAGCAGTGATCGCGTCGGCGCGACTGTGGCGGTGGACCTGGCCGAACGGGCGCAGGGCGCGTGACGAACGGGCCCGTGGCAGCTATCCCACCCGCCGTTCGATCGTAAGCCCCAGCCGCTCCATCCGCCGATAAAGCGATTGCCGAGACATGCCCAAGGCGGCGGCGGCCTTCGAGATCACTCCCTGTGCCAGGTTCAACGCCTCCTCAATGCCCGCCCGCTCAGATTCAAACGGATCCGTGCGATCAGAAACGGCTTCACGCGTTGGCGCGCTGGGCAGACCCGCCTTGCGCGGGCGGCTTGATGAACTGTCGACAATGCCTAAATCATTTGCGGTGACGGCGTCGCCCAAAGCAACCAGCACAGCACGCTGCACGCGGTTCTGTAGCTCACGCACGTTTCCCGGCCACTCGTGGTTTTGGAGCGCTGTGACTGCCTCCTTCGACAAACGAAGCGAGACTTTGTTTTCGCGCGCGGCGTACATCTGCAAGAAGTGCTCGGCCAACGGCATGATGTCTTCCGGCCGCTCAGCCAGTGGGGGTACGAACAGCTCTATCACGTGAAGACGAAAGTAAAGATCTTCCCGGAACGTTCCAGCCGCTATCGCGCGCTGCAGATCTAGGTTGGTCGCGCTGATGACCCGCACGTCAGCTTTGCGCGTGGTTGAGGAGCCAAGTCGCTCGTACTCACCTGACTGCAAGACGCGCAACAGTTTGGCTTGTGCGGCAAACGGCAGGGTGCCCAATTCGTCCAGAAACAAGGTGCCGCCATGGGCCGATTCGAAGCGCCCGATGCGCAATTTGTTAGCGCCCGTGTATGCCCCCGGCTCTGCGCCAAACAGCTCCGCTTCGAACAAGTTGTCGGGCACGGCGCCTACGTTGACCCTAACGAATGGCTTATCTCGCCTGCGTGAATTGGCCTGAACGATTTCGGCGATCTTCTCTTTGCCAGAGCCATTGGGGCCCGTGATGAGAACGGGTGCATCCGACGCCGCGATGTTAACGGATAGGCGCACCACTTCCCCAATGGCATCGCTGGTGTACACCAACCCGCGCAGGTCGTAGCGCTGAGCCAACTCCCGGCGTGTACGCTGGCCGCGAGCGCGAAGAAAGGTGTTCTCCTGGTGTAAAGCGCGCAAGGCCATGAGGTTCTTCACCGTCGCGACCACTTTGTCGTCTTCCCATGGCTTCGCCAGATAGTCGGCGGCACCTTGCTTTACCAGAGCCACGGCAGCTTCTAGGGAAGTGAACGCGGTCATCAGCAGCACCGGCAGGTCGGCATCCAGGGCACGTATCGCGAAAAACAGTTCGGTGCCCTCGCGGCCTGACGTCTCAGCGACGGTGAAGTTCATATCCTGTACCACCGCACCAATGTCTTCGGTGGTAATCAGCCGCAGCGCCTCAGCTGGGGTGCTGCATGCGATGGTAGGAATGCCGTTTACGTCGAACAACACTTCCAGCGCCGTGCGGACGGCCAGCTGGTCATCGATGATGAGAACTTTCAGCATGCGAAAGCTCCGCGCAGAACGGTGGACGCCTGCGCACGATCGTAATCGGCGACAACGGCGGTATGTTTAGAACAGATCAGCATGATTGACTCTTCACGTTCATACTGGCACTGCATGTCTTAAGCCAAACGTCGGCATGCACGATACGGCCGCTACACCAGGCTTCGCAGAGCTCCCATCCTGCGCCGATGCGTACACGTGTCCGCGGACGGACAGGTGCTCGGCCGGGAAAAACATGGAGCACGTCGTTCAAGCGACACCCGAAGCTGCCTTGGGCGTGCGTCCGTAGAGATCCACCGCGAGCGTCTCCATCCCACCCCAAGATGGTTTCGACCGCCGCGCCTTAACGCGGGCCAGAAGCTCTGGCGCGGCCTCTCTCCACCATTCAAGGGCGTTCTCGCTGGTCCAGGGCTGCGGCAACGTGAGATCGTTTAGCGTCGCCAATATCTCAGCAGCGGTCGCCGGGCGCGCCGCCGGAACCTTCTGCAGGCAACTTAAAACGAGGTCTTCAAGCGCGGGCGGGATGACCTGCTCCGTCCGCAAGGATGGAGGCACAGGGGTTCCGTGCAGGTGCTGCGCGCAGATCTCGATGAGCGTCCGACCTTTGAAAACCGGCGCACCAACGAGCAAGAAGTAGGCGACGGCGCCCACCGCATAAAGATCGACACGGGCATCCACGCGGCCGGGATCGGTGATGGACTCTGGCGCCAGATAAAGCGGCGTTCCCACCAAAGCGCTGGTTCGAGACTCAGCCGCCGATTCATCAGCGGCATGCTCTTTTACAAGTCCGAAATCCACCACTTTGATCTGATCGGGAACGCAGCCTCGCACACAGATCATGACGTTGGCTGGTTTGATGTCGCGGTGAATGAGGCCCACGCTATGCGCTTCCACAAGAGCCCCGCAAAGTTGTTTGAGCAGGTGCACCACTCGCGCCACCGGCAAGGCACCGCTGTGGGCCACCAGGTCCTCGAGGGTGATGCCGTCGAGGTACTCCATCGCATAATAGAAAACGCCTTCGGGCGTGTGACCGAAGTCATAGATGGCAATTGTGTTCGGGTGCGTGAGGCCGCTCGTTAGCTGGACCTCGCGCTCGAAACGATGCACGTTGCGCGGGCCGGCCACATCGTGCCTAAGCAGCTTGACGGCAGTGGGGCGACGCAAAAGCGCATGCCGGGCTCGGTAAACCACGCCCATGCCCCCCTCGCCGATCTTCTCTTCCAACGTGTACTGCCCCACCGTAGCGACCTCACGCACCCGCTGCGAAAGGCCGTATATAACTTTCGCAGCGACGGTGGCGACCGTGACGGTCAAGGTCGACCACATGGCCACGTAGGCCCCGGCGACCAGGGGCAGCCAAGGTTTCGCGGCCAGCTGGACGTCAGACGTGGTCCTCACGGTGATGACGTAGGCAACGAAAGGAGCCACGCAGCCTGCGGCTGCGCTGACCCAGAAGGTCCGGCGGGCGGTGCCAGGGACAAGAATCGCACGGGTGGTCACCATCGCCAGTGTGATCATGGCAATCAACAAGGATTCCGCATGTCCGTTGCTGACGGCCACCGAGTCTTGAAATCCGTCTGCCTCGACAAGTGTGAGGCCGCCAAAGAGCATGATACCCAGTAGGGTTCCGCCCACGTCGATAGAGTTCAGCTGCTTTGACGATCGACGGCCGCGTCGACACGCCAACCACTGAAAAGCGAATACCAGCGTCGCGGCGGCGTGCCACAGCATGGGCGTCGAGGTAAGGGGGGGCCAAATCTTCTGAAGAATCGAGATCATCGCCGCGCCGTACACGTAAAAGGAAAACGACAGGATGAAGAACAAACGCCCGAAGTACGCGAGACGATGGTTCACGAGCAAGCGGTCGTCCTCGGAGTTGCTGGGAACAGCACTCCAGTCCGGTAAGGCCGTGAGGCCATGTGAGGTGATTGTCATGTCAGGAGATCTGTTTAAACATGTGAAAGCGATAGAAACACGCGGCTCGCGGTGAGCGAGTTCATTGAGGTGGGATCATCCGGAAGCCACAACACGGCGCTGACGCCCCCGCCTTCGCGTCGATGCAGCCGCAGCCGACCGCGGTGACGCTCGGCAATCTCACGGCACAAGGCCAAGCCCAGCCCGCTGCCGTTAGGCTTGGTGCTGAAGAATGGAAGGAAGGCGTTGCTTAAGGCTTCATCCGAAAACCCCTTGCCGCGATCAGATACGACGAGGCGAACTCCGCCATCTGTGCCGCGATTTAGTTCCAAGCTCACCTCGGCGTTCGCGCCGCTGGCTTCGTGTGCGTTCTTGATGAGGTTGATCAATACCTGCTGTATCTGCGGCATATCGAAACGCGCCGTTAGCCCAAGAGCAACAGAAGCGTTGAGCTGCGGCCATAGTGCGGTGATGCCTTGGACGAACGAAGCGCAGTCCACGAGCTGCAGCCTCGGGTCGGGAACTCGCGACAGCTTGGCATATCCTTCGAGGAAAGATTGCAGGTGCAAAGCGCGCTCCTCGACGGTGTCGAACACCTTCCCTAGTTTCGCAAGGCCCTCAGGTTGCGTGACCAAGGTTCGAGCGGATCGAATCAGTGACGACACAGGGCCCAAAGAATTGCTGATCTCGTGTCCCAAGATATGGATCACCTTTTTCAAGGTCGCATTCTCCTGTCGCACCAGCTCGTAACCCATGGGCTTCACGGCGACCAGCGTTTGTGGTTCACCCCCCAAGCTCAGATAACGCTTCGCCAACAAAAACGTTTCGGCTTCGCCATCCTTTTCGATTGTGAAAAGCTCTTCGCCATCCGACAGCAGCGCATGCCGCAACGGCAGCGGCGCACGATCCAGCATTGTGAGAAAATTCTGTCCTTCCACATGACTGCCCTCGAACAACAGCTCGCGGGCAGCGGCGTTCGCCAATCCGATGCGCCCCCCCTCGGAAAAGACAAGGATGGCAAACGGGGTGGCTTCTAATGTGTCGCGGACGAGGGTGAGCGCTTCGGTCCGTGACGCATCTCGCTCAGCGGTATCAGCAACGGATTTCCTCAACTCAGCCCGAGCGGCCTTCAGCAGGTTTTGCGCCCGTCGCAGGGCCACAGCGCCGACAATCGAGCCTATCGTGCCCGCCGCAGCAGCGGTGCCAAGAAGAATTCCCCAGAACATATTGGACGGACAGTTGCACCAAATGCGGCGTGGGACAAGCTCAATGCCGCTGGATCGGCCCCACCCGCGGTCTGCGAACGCCTTTGGTTCTAAAGGACCTCGAAACGGCAATTATACATGATGAATGTTGACACCAACCGTCCCGACCGATCGACGGGCGGCGTCCACTGCGAACCGCGCAGCGTGTTTTTGCACGCCTCCCCGAAGCCGCCCGTAGTCTCAGTTACCACGGCCAAGTCTGCAATGTGCCCATCAGGCATGACGCGTGCTCGGACGACAGCTTTGCCTGCAAGGCCACTGCGGCGCGCTTCAGGTGGATAAAAGCGTTCGAGCGCATCGGCAAGATCAGGAGACTGGGGCGCGCGCGACAGATCTGCCAGACCCACCACCGCGGGCCCTGTATCCCTCACACCGGCCATGTCACTGCCCGCCCGGCTTCGGCCCGTGACCTTGGCGCCCGGCGTACCGATGGGCCCTCGCATGGCATCACCACTACCTGTAGCGGATGACCACCCTGGACCTGGCCCGCTGTTCGTTAAAGTGACCCCCGTGAAGTCGGCCGGAGTTTCTGCTTGCGCAGGAGCTTCGCTTGGAAGCGGCTCGGACGCAGGCTTCGCAGCCGGAGCCCTGTGTGCCCGCACCACATGTTTGACGGCGGGAGCCTCGGCTTTCGCTGGCTCGAAAGGGGGGTGTGGCGTGGGTGGCGCGACGGCCATCTCAACGAGAGTCGGAACACGTGTCCGTTTGGTGTCAAGGTGGTCATCAGGTAGGCGCGCCAGGCCGCCGAAGGCAGCCACGTGCGAGCCCAAGCTCGCGACGCTTACGGCGCCCCACAGCAGAATGTCTTTTCTTAAACCCATCGGGGTGTTCCTTTCGTGCAAGCAACGACAATCAGTGTTGGGCAAGGTCTTCGGGATCAACGTTGATCGCGAACTTGGTGACGTCTTCTCTGCGTAAGACGTCGATGACGTGTACGACGTGCGAATGGCTAACCCGCCCGTCGGCGGCGATCACAGCGCGTGTTTCAGGATCGTTTTTGCGTGCGACCTTGATGCGCACGCGCAGCTCAAGCTCCTCGATGAGTACCGCATCCAGATACGTGCGACCCTCTTTGTCAATGGACACCGAGAGTGTCGTTGGGGTGTTCTCTCCCGTGGCGCCTTTCGGCAGCTCCATGGGAATGGCCTTGGAAACGACGTAACTTGCGGTGACCATCAAAACGACCAACAAAACCAGCGTGATGTCTACGAGGGGGGTGATGTTGATTCCCGTGATTATATCGTCATCATGTGAAGCAGAAGCGGCCATGGGTTTCTCTTTTCTTGGGAGTAAAGAATTCGTTTCTTAAAGAAGGTGCCTACGACGTCTTGGTGGCTTTGAGCAGCGCGAGAACGTCTTTGCCGAAAGCGTCCGCACGCGCCAATCGCGATTTGATCACGCGCTGAAATGCGTTGAAGAACGAGATGGCGGGCAGCGCAACCAAGATGCCAACGGCCGTAGCAACCAACGCTTCGCCCACTTCGGCCATCAACCCTGCCGTAACCTTGCCTGCACTGCTGTTGAGCTCATGGAAAGCGCGGATGATGCCAATCACCGTGCCCAAAAGCCCCACGAAAGGCGCATTTGCGCCGAGTGTTCCTAAAAAGGCCAAGCGACGCTCCATCGTCAGCTTTGCAATTTGCGCCGCTCCGCCCATACGCTCTTCTGCCGAGGCCGAGCCGTCGCCGATGTCTTCGAGCCCGGCAGCCACCACCTGGGCTTCGGCAGATCGCGACCGTCGCAGACGTTCGATGGCTTGGGCGACATAGCCTCCACGGAGCAGAGCCAACACTTCGGTGCGAAGTTTGCGGA
>Ga0105046_10014160_pt1 | contig 12311 bp, 12 predicted proteins | sample MAT03_FD_78385 | JGI IMG/M metagenome (GOLD analysis project Ga0105046, IMG submission 78385) | Freshwater microbial communities from Lake Fryxell liftoff mats and glacier meltwater in Antarctica - MAT-03 (megahit assembly) | ecosystem: Environmental > Aquatic > Freshwater > Ice > Liftoff...
ATCTCGTTACCAACAAGAATCACCGGGCCAGGGGCATTTTTAATTGCTATTAAAAAGGAAGCTGCTTGCGCCCGTATTTGTTGGTCTACAGTCTTATTTGACAGGTAATTTCGACTATTTTCAGGGGTTTCAAAGCTATTTTCAGCGTTTTCATGCGGCATCAGGAGGTTGGTCAGCCACAGCGTCAGGCAATCCACAACAACCAGGGTGTTTGCAGCGCTGTGCTGCGCGATGGCGCGGGCCAGTTCAAGCGGCTCCTCGACGGTTTTCATGCCGGGGACACGCTCAGCCCTGTCTTGCTGGTGGCGTGCAATGCGCGCTGCCATTTCATCGTCCCAGGCTGTGGCGGTGGCGATCAGCACAGATCGATGATCCGGTGACTGTGCCAGCCAATCGCGCACCAGCAGCTCTGCCCGGCGGGATTTGCCGCTGCGCTGGCCGCCAAGGATGAGTTCGCTGCGGTCAAGCATGCAGTTCAGACCAGGCCATGATGATTTTGTGAATCTGCTCCACCCCGTCCGTCAGCGCTGCCGGGCCGGGCTGCAAAATTTCCGCTGACTTGATTTCAAACAGCTGGTCGTTTTTAACCGCGTCCACGTCTTGCCAGCCCAGCCGGGCGCGCACATGCGCAGGCCTGAACTTGCGACCACACCATGAGCCAAAAATAATGTCCGGGTTGCGCTGCACGATGTCCAGGCCATCGGCAATGATGCGGCCTTTGCCCATCGGCTCTTTGGCGAGCTCTGGAAAGCAGTCATCGCCCCCGGCAATGCCCACCAGCTCGGACACCCAGGCAATGGCGCTGATGTGCGGGTCATACCACTCTTCGAAAAACACCCGAGGGCGGCGTTGAAGTGAGGCGGCGGCTTGCTCGATGTCAAGCAGGCGGCGCTGCAAACCGGCCATCAGCTCCAGCCCGCGCGCCTCCTGGCCAACCATGGCGGCGAGCTGGTACATCATGGAGAAAATCCCGGCCACGCTGCGCTGGTTGAAGATGGTGACCTGTATGCCCTTTTTAACCAGCTGCGAGGCAATGTCGGCTTGCAGGTCTGAAAAGCCGATCACGCAATCGGGCTGCAGCTCAACAATCCTGTCTATCTTGGCGCTTAAAAAAGCGCTGACTTTTGGCTTTTCTTCCCGTGCACGCGGTGGCCGCACGGTGTAGCCCGATATGCCGACAATCCGCCGCTCTTCACCCAGCATGTAAAGCCACTCGGTCGGCTCTTCGGTCAGGCAGACGATGCGTTGCGGGCCAAGGTGTGGCGTACCCCGGCTTGGCGCCAGCAAGCGCCAGTCAGTCAGATCAAAGGCGGCTTTTTCAGTCATGGCGAGATATCCATCAAGCTGGGCTTTCGGGTTTTACTTTGGCTGCCAGCGCAGCGTGACAAAGATGCCCCGGCCGGGCTGGTTGTAGCCCAAGATCGTTTCGTACACCTTGGCAGTGACATTGTTGACTTTGGCCTGAAGTTTCCAGTCATGGCTGAGCTTGTAGTCAGCATACACATCGGTCGTTGTGTAGCCCTCGAGTTTTTGTGTGCTGTTCACGTCGTTGAAGCTGTCGCCTACCCGCTGTACCTTGCCGCCAAAATTCCATTCTCCCACCGCATAGTCTGCTCCTGCCCGCCACAAGCGCGCGGCGCGTCGAGGCAATCTTTTGCCAGTCAATTCGTTGCGTGCATTCAGTGCATCAGCCGAGGCATTGAGCGTGAGCCCGCCGACGACGCCCTCATAAGCCAGCGAGAGGCCGTCGATACGTGCCTGGGGAATGTTGACGGGCAGTGTGGTGCTGGTGATAAACCCGCGGATCCGGTTGTCAAACCTGATCAGCTTCACGCTGTGCCCGGCATCCGACCAGGTCAAACCGACGTCAGAATTGTTGCCCCGCTCTGGCCGAAGGCTGGTGTTGCCAAATCCGGGGAAGTACAACTGGTTAAAAGACGGCGCAACAAAGCTGGTGCCATAGGATGCGTTGACGCGCACTGTGGGTGTGATATCGAAGCCATAGCCCAGCAGGCTGGTACTGTTGTTGCCAAACTGCGAGTTGCTGTCGCGACGAAAGTTTATCTGCCAGCTGTGCCGACCCGCGTTGCCATTGAGGCCCACAAAGTACGACATCACGTCGCGCCTGGTCACGCGATACGCAGTCGTGCTTTCAACGCTTTGCGTCAGGTTCTCAATACCCAGTAGCGCCACGCCAATCGGCGTGTCCACATCGTTTTGCCAGGTCAGCTGATCCTGCGTGGTTTTAAAGAGGCCCGGCAGATTGGCGGGTGACGCAACAATGGCGCGGCTGCTGTCAACGCCCTGGCTGTAGCGCAACTGGGTTTTCCAGCCGGGCAGCGGACTGCCTTCAATGCCTACCCGGGCTACGCTGGAGATGCCTGCGTAGCGGGTATCTCGGTTCACTCCGTCATCGCTGCGATTGATGCTGTCGGCGTAGACCAGCCCCGCATCCACTTGCCAGGACGGATTGAGCTGGTACTTGACCGAAGCGTTAAGCGCATTTTGGTCAAAGCCATCACGGTCCGGGTTGAAGTTGCCGAATTCAGCCTTTGAATTGGTGGCCGAAAATCCTGTTTCGCGAGTTTTTTGAGTACCTAGTGAGTAAGTGACGTCACCCGTGCCGCCTGACAATCCCGCTGAAGCTTGTGCATGGCCCTCACTGCCCAAGGTCACCGACGCATAGGGCTTGAAGCCTGCCTGACCCTTGCGCATGAAAATTTGCACCACACCGCCGACGGCCTCACTGCCGTATAGCGCCGAGGCCGGGCCTTTCAAGATTTCAATTCGCTCGATCATGTCAAGGGCAATGTTGTCCCAGGTGGCCGTGCCAGTTGTTGCCGAGCCATAACGTACGCCATCAATGAGCAAAATGGTGTGGCGCGCCTCAGTGCCACGAATGTTGATGGTGCTGCTTTTGCCCAAACCTCCGTTGGAGCTGAACTGAATGCCCGGCACACGCGATAACAGCTCGGGTAGCGTTTTTCCTGCTGATCTTTCAATCTCCGCGCGGTTGATCACAGTCACATCGCTGACGAGCTCATCAAAGCGGGTGGGCGTACGGCTGGCCGACACGACCGTTTCCTTGAGCTGCGGAGCGGCTTGGGTTTGAGAAGCTGGGGTTTGAGAAAGAGTCTGGGTAGAAACCGCTGAAAATGCAGCAGCCAAAGCCATAGCCAACACAGTGCGTGGCGCACCAAAAATACCAGATTTCATGAATAGAACAATCAACAAAAGGACTCTCACTGGCCTCCCCGCCAGTGCATGAGCAATACGACAACTCACCTTTTCAGGGGCGTGACGTCACCTTGTTGGCCGGTATCCGGGCTGACGGAACTGCTCTCATCGCCTTCCCAAATGCTTGTTCAAGGCACTCAGTGGCTGTTGATGAAAGCTGAATACAGGCTTAATTAAGGATCCTGCATTCGTCCGTTTGACCGTTGCGGGGGCAGCGCAGGTTAAAAGTTGCGGCGCTTCTGAATCCGGGCTGACCCGAACCAAATGGCGTTAACTTTCTCCTGCTTCCCGTTGAACTGCGGCATGTGAACCACACCGCGAGCACCAACAGGTAAGATTCTAAGCGCACGGCTGACTCTAAACCCTACAATTGCACGAGCCATGACCAACACCACTCAAATTAACCAGATCACGGAGCGCGTCGAGCGTCTTTTGCTGCGCTATGAGGAATTGCAACGCACCAATGCACTGTTGGCTGATCAAGTCGACGTGCTGACGCAGGAGCGTGATTCGCTCAAATCGCGTTTGGGCGCTGCACGGGCACGGGTTGATGCGCTGCTTGAACGACTGCCTGAAAACGCCGGTCACAGTCAGTCAGCGCCTTTGGAATCATTGAGGTCGGCATGATGAAACAGCTTGAAGTTCAAATCATGGGGCAAAGCTATTTGCTGGGTTGCCCGCCTGACGGAGATTCCCGGTTGCTGGATGCCGTTAACCGGGTTGACCTGGCAATGTGCAAAATCCGTGATGGTGGAAAAATCAAGGCCCGCGACCGCATTGCCGTGCTGGCTGCGCTGAATCTGGCGTTTGATGTGCCAGAGCCGGTTGCTGCGGGTCTCGCACCAGCAGAGCCAGGTCAGGAGTCAGCCCAACTTGCAGCGCTACTTCAGCGGCTAGACACTGCGCTGGGCCAGGACGGCCAGCTCCTCTAGGCTTTTTAGCTGGCTAACGCCTACAATCAATATTGTCTGCGGTACGCGCTGGGCTTTATATTTCCTTGTACCAATGCTTTTAATAGCACGGGCTTGGTAAATTGCCTGGTTGGCGCGCACGTCTCGCGTCAGACGAGCCCAAAGCCAGGCTGCCCTCGCCCACCTGAACCCTGGTTCAGGATGACGGTCCAGCGGTACTTGCAGACACCTTTTTGAGCTTACCCCCACTTCCAATACGGACGGTAGCGCTTCTCTAGTCACCGATTGAGCCGATAAACTCAGGCCGTTAAACCCAGTTTTTCTGCCAACCCAATGCGCTGCAACTTGCCCGTAGCGCCCTTGGGAATTTCGTCCATGATGAGAATTTTGCGCGGCACTTTAAAGTCTGCCAGTTTGGTGGCAGCGAATTCGCGTATCTCACGATCAGTCGCCGTTTTACCTTCACGCAGCACCACGGCAGCGGCAACTTCTTCGCCCAGTTTGTCATGCGGCATGCCAAACGTGACCACCTGCGCCACAGCAGGGTGATCCATCAGCACTTCATCAACCTCGCGCGGGGAGATTTTTTCACCACCCCGGTTAATGATTTCTTTCAGGCGGCCCGTGAGCGTGACATAACCATCAACCGTCATGGTGCCCTGGTCGCCTGTGCGGAACCACCCGTTGGTGAAGCCTTCTGCATTGGCTTTGTCATTGTTCTCATAACCGAGCGTGACGTTCTCACCGCGAATCACAATCTCACCCACCTCACCTGTTGCCAGCAGCTCGCCTGCAATGTCCATGATGCCGATCTCTGGGCCAGCGGCAATGCCTACCGAGCCAGGAATGCGTTTGCCGGGCGGTAGCGGGCTGCTGGCCATCTGGTGCGCAGCTTCCGTCATGCCGTAAGACTCGATCAACGGCGTTTTGAAGACCCGCTCAAGCTCGGCAATGACTTGTGGCGGCATGGACGAAGATGAAGAGCGGATAAAGCGCATCGGATTGGCTTCGATCACGTCCATATTGCCAGCAGCTCGCGCCAAAATAGTCTGGTGCATCGTTGGCACAGCCGTATACCAGGTGGGCTTGCATTCCTTCATCCAGCCGAAAAACTTCAATGCATTGAAACCCGGTGTGCAAAAAATCATGCTGCCCACCGCCATCGGCGCGAGGACGCCTGCGATCAGACCATGAATATGAAACAACGGCATCACGTGCAGTTCGCGGTCCGCGCTGTTCAGCTGCAACGTGTGGCAGATGTTGCGGGCCGAGGCACAAACATTGCGATGCGACAGCGGGACAATTTTGGGCCGTGATGTGGTGCCTGACGTGTGCAAAATCAGCGCCACATCGTCTGCCTGCGCTGGACCAGATGAATGGGCTGGTGCGGATTGACCCTTGAGATCGGAGATCAACTCAAAGTTGCCCGCGCCTTGTTCGGGCAACGCTTTGAGCTCGATCACCGCAACACCCAACCTTGCAGCAACAGCCAATGCAGGCGTGTCACTGCCAACACCAACAATCAGTGCCTTGGCCTTCAAGTCACTCAGGTAAAACTCAAACTCGTCAGCGCGATAAGCCATGTTGAGCGGCGCGGCAGTGCAGGCGCTGGCGACAGCGACGAAAGCGGTCGCCATTTCAGGGCAATTGGGCAACACGATGCCTACGCGGTCACCCCGACCAATACCCATGGCATTCAGGGCAGAAATAGTTTGTGCGATGAGCTGATTCATGGCGCCATAGGAAAGCGGCACGCCGCCTGGAGACATCATGACGGTGGATGCGGACGCTTGCAAGGCGACCATGTCGTGAAGTGTGGTGAAGTGGGTCATGACGGTTGAATGATGAGATAAAGATTCAGGAAATTTTTAAAGTGGCGTTGTGCTGCTGCAAATTTTTAGCCAGCAAACTGGCGAGCGCGTAGACGCAATGAATGGAGGGCGTGGGGGTTTGCGTCATTTGCCCGAGCTCAATGACAGACGCCACCAAGGCTTGCAATTCGAGTGCCCTGCCTTGCTCTACATCTTGCAGCATGGATGTTTTGTGTTGCCCCACCGCCTGCGCGCCTGCGATGCGCTTGTCTAAACTGACCTTGAACTGCACGCCGAGCTTCTCGCCAATCGCTTGCGCCTCGGTCATCATGCTGGCCGCCAGCTCGCGCGTGGGCGGGTACAGGCAAATGTCTTCAAGCGTGGCGTGGGTCAAGGCACTGATGGGGTTAAAACTCAAATTGCCCCACACCTTGAGCCAAATCTCGGAGCGGATGTCCCTGGACACGGGCGCCTTGAAACCCGCCGCTTTGAAAGCATCACTGATGGCGCGAATACTGGCCGTGTCAGCCCCGTCAATCTCACCCAGCGTGAAGCGATTACCTTCAATAACTTTGATCACGCCCGGCCGAATCACCTCGCTGGCGGGGTACACCACGCTGCCGATCACGCTGTCAATCGGAATGTGTTTCGCGATCACGCCATCCGGGTCAACCGCGCTCAAGGGCATGTCGGTGTAATTGCCAGCCAGCTTGTAAAAGTACCACCACGGAATACCGTTTTGCATCGTCACCACGCGGGTAGCGCTGTGCATCAACTGCGGCAAATCGGCGGCCACTGCCGCCACCTGGTGTGCCTTCAGGCCCAAAATCACCACGTCTTGCACGCCTACTTCGCTGATATTGGCGGTGGCCTTGACTGGCTTGGCCAACAATTCGTTGCCATTTTCTTCAATCAGCGTCAAACCGTTTTGGCGCACCGCCTCCAAATTGGCGCCCCGCAAAATGAGCGTCACGTCATGCCCGCCCAGAGCCAGCTTGACGCCCAACATGCCGCCGATAGCCCCCGCACCTACGATACAAATTTGCATTCTAGAGTTCTACGCTTTTAATATTTGATTCGTATGTATTTTTCAATACGCCAATGCCGTCTATCGACACTTCCACGACTGTACCCGGCCTGATTGGCAGCACGCCCAGGGATGTGCCGCAAGCGATTACATCGCCGGGTTGAAGTGTCATTTCGCGTGACAAACAGGCAACGATTTGTGCTGGCGAAAAAATCATATCGCTGCACGGGTAGTTTTGCCGCTCACGGCCATTGACCAGCGTGCGCACGGTCAGCGCTTGCCAGTCCAGGCCGCAAGCAATTACCGGCCCGAAAATGCCAAAAGTGTCGAAGCTCTTGGCACGCGTCCATTGGGCAAACGACGCGTCCCGCGTGAGCAAGTCCAGCGCCGTTACGTCATTGACACAAGTCACGCCAAAAATGGCATCCGCTGCGTCATCCACACTGATGTTTTTACAGGTTTTGCCAATCACCAAGCCCAACTCGCCTTCATACACCACGCGACCTTCGTAGCTGGAGGGCACTGTAAACGGTTGCCCGTGTGCGCAGTAGCTGCTAGCCGCCTTGATGAACCACAAAGGCTCTGCCGGGATGCTCAAGCCCTGTTTGGCAGCCTGCGCGTGGAAGTTATTCCACAAGCCAATCAATTTACCTGGCACACAAGGCAGCATAGTCGTCACATCGGCCAGCAGTAGCGACTGTTCGGTACGCTCAAAGGTACCGAACAGTTCACCCTGACAAACTGCAACACGGTCACCCTCCAAAATGCCAAACCCGGCTTGACCATCAGCCTCGTAACGTATCCAGAGCTTCGCAGTCATGCTTTGGCAGGCGTTATACGCTTGAACAACGCACCAATCAAAGGGATGAACAGCATCAGTGAAGAAAGCGCAGTAATGACGGAACTGAAAAGAAAGGCTAGGCGCATGGACGGGCTTTTTTAGTGTTTAAAAAATAGCACACAGGATCAAAATCAACAAGGTGTAAATTAGTATAAATATTTCCCGCCTGATGCATGGTAAAAACCAGAGCAAAGTTGTTGTCCCATGCTACTCGAACCCCTGCTAATTGCCGAACTCGCCGCCTTGGGCATTACCACTGGATTTCTGGCGGGCTTGCTGGGCATTGGCGGCGGCATGCTGATGGTGCCTTTTATCACCATCATCATGTCCAACCGCGGAGTTGCCCCGGATCTGGCCGTCAAAATGGCAATTGCCACGTCGATGGCAACGATTATTTTCACATCCATGTCCAGCGTTTGGGCGCACCATAGACACGGCGTGGTTCGCTGGGACATCGTCAAACGGCTAGCCCCCGGCATAGTTGCGGGCAGCTTTGCCGGAAGCCTGGGTGTTTTCGCCCTGCTCAAGGGCTCCTACCTGGGTATTTTTTTCGGTCTGTTTGTGGGCTTCTCTGCCACGCAGATGTTGCTGGACAAAAAGCCTGAGCCCACACGCCAGTTACCCGACACGGGCGGGCTGCTGGCGGCTGGCGGTTTGATTGGGTTTTTGTCAGGCTTGGTAGGTGCGGGTGGTGGGTTCATCAGCGTGCCCTTCATGACCTGGTGCAACGTCGCCATTCGCAGTGCAGTGGCAACATCTGCAGCGCTCGGGTTTCCGATTGCCTTGGCCAACGTGATCGGCTATGTCATCAGCGGCAACTCCGTGCAGGGTTTACCGCCCAATTCTTTCGGCTACATCTGGCTGCCGGCTTTGCTGGTGATTGCCAGCTTCAGTTTTTTTACCGCGCCCTACGGCGCAAGGATTGCACACAAGCTGCCCGTCGGCAAACTCAAGGGCATCTTTGCCAGCATCCTGTATGTGCTGGCGGCTTACATGCTCTACAAGGGCATCACGAGCTAAGTCGTCGTTGGCGCGGACATCACCACCATGCCGTCCTCGTCCGCGTACAACCAGTCGCCAGGGTGAACCCACACCCCCTGAATTTGAACGGCTACATCGCGCTGGCCTTCACCGCGCTTTTCGGTCGGTAGAGGTATCGCCGCCAAAGCGCGAATGCCGGTGCTGCACTGCGCAAGCTCAATGACGTCACGCACGCAGCCGTCAATCACAACACCGGCCCAGCCGTTTTTTACCGCAGCAGCGCCCAGGTTGCCGCCCAGCAAGGCGCGCCTAAGGGAAGCGCCACCGTCAACCACCAGGACACGCCCCTGACCTGCTGAATCTACTGCCGCCTTGACCAGCGAGTTGTCTTCAAAGCATTTGATCGTGACAACTGCACCGCAGAATTTTTGCCGTCCACCAAAGTTTTCAAATACCGGCGGCAGAACCCTGAAGCTGCCCGTGGCATCGTTTTTATGCGCGTCGCAGAGGTCGCAGGTGGCGAAATCAAGGAGGTTTTCAGTTTGCATGGCGTAGCCTTTGTAGAGTCATTGAAACGCATTTTCTCGCGCCGGACACGGGTTTGAAGGTCGGTTTTTGATTTTCAGAGGCAAATATGCATCAGAAACTAGCAAAAAATGTCTTTTCCCCTATGAAAAGCGCTCTTTCTCCAGTAGCATCCGCAGTGCCACTAGAGACTAGTTATCTTCGGTGGTGATTTATCAACTTCTAGAAGGAAAATCAATCATGGCAACTGCAAAAAAAGCACCGGCTAAAAAAGCACCCGCAAAAAAGGCTGCTCCGGCAAAGAAAGTAGCTGCGAAGAAAGCAGCTCCCGCGAAAAAGGTAGCCGCTAAAAAAGCAGCTCCTGCAAAAAAGGTAGCAGCCAAAAAAGCAGCTCCCGCCAAAAAAGCTGCGGCCAAGCCAGCAGCCAAAAAGGCGCCTGCTAAAAAGCGTACCCCGAACGCCGCGTTCATGAAGGCATTGACACTGAGCCCGGCGCTGGCCGCAGTGTTGGGCGACAAGCCACTGCCGCGCACTGAGATCGTCAGCAAACTGTGGGTCTACATCAAGGCCAACAAATTGCAAGACAGTATCAACAAGCGCATGATCAACGCCGATGCCAAGCTCAAAGCCGTTTTCGGCAAAGCGCAAGTGTCGATGTTCGAGATGGCTGGCCTGATCGGCAAGCACGTCAAGTAATCTCCCCTCGGGCTGAGAACTTAAAAAGCCGGCGAAAGCCGGCTTTTTTTATGCACCAGGATGATGGATACCTGAAACTCAAAACTTTTGTGGCCGTATCACCTCAATGCTGGAGAAAAACAGGCTCACGCCGTAGTGGCTGGCATATTGGTCAATGACATGGCTGGCCATGGCATCGGCTACTGCCTCGTCGCAAATAATCTTGATCTCGATCATTCGATCAGCATCCCAGCTTCCCTCATGCGTTGCGTATTGGGAGCCGCCGCGAACGTCGTACACGGTGTAGCCCTGCGCGCCCAGCCGCCTGGCGTCGCTGATCAATGATTTTTCAAGCACGGCTTCGGTGATGATGACCAGCAGTTTTTTTTGATGTTTAAGCATAGTTCGTGACCTTATTGGGCGAGCGGTTTCAGCTGAGGTATTGCGCCAGCTTCAGATACAGCGGGATTCCGAGCAGCACATTAAATGGAAAGGTAACACCCAAAGCCGCAGTGATGGACAAAGCGGCATTGGCCTGCGGTACGGCTATACGCATGGCCGTGGGCGCAGCAATGTAGCTGGCGCTGGCCGCCAAAGCCGCCATGATGGCGATACCGCCAGTGCTCAAGCCAAGTGCCTTGGCACCCAGGGCGCCCAACACGGCAAGACCCATGGGCGCCAGCAAGGCGAACGCTATCAATTTGATACCGTAGCGTTTCAGCTCGCCAAGCCTGCCGCCCGCCACCAGCCCCAGTTCCAGCAAAAACAGCGCCAGCACCCCCTTGAACAGCAGCGTGAAAAGTGGCGCGATCGGCGCTGTACCAGCTTCGCCCATCAGCGTGCCAATGGTTAAGCCCCCCACCAGCAGGAAAACAGATTTCCCCAGGAAAACATCATGTGCCAGGGCGCTCCAGGAAAAGCCGGTTTTGGCGCCAGCAGCGCCGCCCTGCTTTTTTTCAGTCCATCGCGCCAAAGCGATGCCCGCCACAATCCCCGGTGCTTCGAGCAAGGCTACCCACAGGGCAGCGTGCGCTTCAAACTGGATATTTCTATGCGTCAGGTAAGCACTAGCCACAGCAAATGTCACCACACTCACCGAGCCGTAATGCGCTGCAACTGAAGCTGCATCAAACCCATTCAAGCCGACCAAACGCCTGAGCACAGGGTAGAGCAGCAGAGGAATCAGCAAGCCCAGAGCCAGGCAAAACAGCATCTGTGGAACGATAGTGTCCAGGCTTTGTTTTGACAACTCGACCCCACCCTTCAAACCAATGGCAAGCAGCAGGTAAATTGAAAGCGTCTCATACAGCACGCCTGGCAATGCCAAATCACTTTTGACCAGCCGCGCCAACAGGCCGAGTAAAAAGAATAGAACAACAACATCAATCATCAGAAGAGCTTTTGGCTAATTTTCAAGAACTACGAATCTCGTGCCAAGCTATGACTTGCCATGTAACGCGTTCTGGGTAATGGCGGACAGCGTGCTTCTGGTGGTAATAACTTCAGCATCCAGCATGACCTCTATCAGCGTACCCTTTGCACGGGCCAGCGCGGCCAGCAGCTCGCCCTCAAACTCAGCCGTTCGGGTGATGCGCACCCCCGCGTAACCGTAGGCACGCGCCAGCGCGGCAAAGTCCGGATTTTGCAAATGTGAGCCGCTTGAATGGTTCGGGTACGCGCGCTCCTGGTGCATGCGTATCGTGCCGAACATACCGTTGTTGAGCAATACGATGATGGTCTTGGCACCATGTTGCACGGCTGTGGCCAGCTCCTGCCCGTTCATTAAAAAATCGCCATCGCCGGCCATGGTCAGCACCACGCGCCCGGTGGTGATGGCTGCGGCAATGCCTGCGGGTACGCCGTAGCCCATTGCGCCAACCGTGGGTGCCAGCTGGGTTTTAAGCCCCTTGACCAAACCATGGTGTTTGTAGAAGCGGTGTACCCAGCTGGCGAAGTTACCCGCGCCGTTGGTTAGCACTGCATCAACGGGCAAGTACTTTTGCAGCAGGCCGACGATGGCAGGCATGTCGATCTCACCGGGTAATTTATTCGGTTCAAGGTTGCCCAGGTAATCTGCGTTGGCCTCTTGCGTCCAGGCCTCCCACGGTACATTGACGGGCGCTGTGAGCACCTCCAGCGAGCGTGCAGCAGCGTTCATGGTGGCGTTGATGGCCAGATCGGCCTGGTACACGCGATGGAGTTCTTCTGGACTGCTGTGGATATGCACCAGCTTTTGTTTGGGTCGGGGCGCTTCCAGCAAGGTGTAATTATTGGTCGTCATTTCGCCCAGGCGCGGCCCGATG
>Ga0105046_10014163_pt1 | contig 12309 bp, 9 predicted proteins | sample MAT03_FD_78385 | JGI IMG/M metagenome (GOLD analysis project Ga0105046, IMG submission 78385) | Freshwater microbial communities from Lake Fryxell liftoff mats and glacier meltwater in Antarctica - MAT-03 (megahit assembly) | ecosystem: Environmental > Aquatic > Freshwater > Ice > Liftoff...
ACGCATCGCTGGGCGAGCTTCCTGGTCGGCGGCGGGCCTTGGAAGGAAACCTGCGTTGAGTTGCTCTTCGAGAAGGAAGTGTTCCATCGCGTCTCCGGCACGGAAGCCGAGGACATGCAACGCGAGTTGATCGATCTCATCAAGTATGCGGGTAAGGAAATTCAGATTCGCATCGTCGATACGCATACCGGCCACTGGGGGCACATCAACTTCGACGATTTTCGGTTCCACCAGGACAAGCCGAAGTTTGCTCCGCGACCGAAGAAGACCCCAGCCGGTCCGGTCGATGTGGTCAAGAACGCAGGCTTGAAGCCCGAGGCAGCCGCGGCCGCGATGACCGTGCCGCCCGAGTTTGCCGTTTCGCTATTTGCAGGCGAGCCGGATGTCCATCAGCCGATCGCCTTCTGCATCGACGATCGTGGCCGGCTCTGGGTCGCGGAGTGTTACACCTACCCGAAGCGAATGCCGTTCGATGGGCCGTTGCTGCCGGAAGCCGAGCGCAAGAAGGGCGACCGCATTCTGATCTTCGAGGACACCGATGGCGACGGCAAGTTCGACAAGAAGACCACGTTCATCGAAGGCTTGAATCTGCTCACGGGCCTGGAAATCGGCTTCGGCGGCGTGTGGGTCGGGGCCGCCCCGTATCTGATGTTCATCCCGATTCTGGCCGACGACAAGCCGGGTGAGATCAAAGTGCTGCTCGATGGCTGGGATGCCGTTTCGGATACGCACGAAACTCTGAACTCGTTCATCTGGGGCCCGGACGGCTGGCTGTATGGCTGTCACGGCGTGTTCACCAAGAGCCGGGTCGGCAAGCCGGGCACGCCCGATGCGGACCGCGTTCCGTTGAACTGCTGCGTCTGGCGTTATCATCCGACCAAGCACGTGTTCGAAGTGTTCGCTCACGGAACCAGCAATCCCTGGGGCCTTGATTACAACGAGCACGGCGAATTCTTTATCGAAGCCTGCGTGATTCCGCACTGCTTCCACATCATTCAGGGTGCTCGCTACCTGCGGCAGGCGGGGAGCCATTTCAATCCGTACACGTTTGCCGACATTGGCACGATTGCCGACCACTTACACTACGTCGGGGCCACCCCGCACGGCGGCAACAATCGCAGCGACGCGGCCGGCGGCGGCCACGCCCATTGCGGCCTGATGTGTTATCTCGGCGGCACCTGGCCCGAGAAATACAAGGGCCAACTGTTCATGGGGAACATTCACGGCAAGCGCATCAACATGGACATCCTGAAACCGAAAGGCAGCGGCTACGTCGCCAGTCACGGGCCGGACTTCCTGCTCGCCAACGACGAATGGAACCGCTTTATCAACTTCAAATACGGCCCTGACGGCAACGTCTACGCGATCGACTGGTACGACAAGCAAGCCTGCCACCTGACCCAGCCGGAAATCTGGGACCGCACCAACGGCCGCATCTACAAGATCAGCCTACGCGGCTCGAAGCCGGTGAAGGGGATTGATTTGCAGAAGCTATCGGACGAGGAGTTGGTGAAGTATCAGACCCACGAGAACGAATGGTATGTGCGGCACGCGCGGCGGATATTGCAGGAGCGGGCGACAAAGGGAAGTCTTGCTGCCAACACTAAGGAACTACTGACCGAACTTGCAAAGAGCGAAGATCCGAAAGTGCAACTTCGAATTTTGTGGACATTGCATGCTATCCAGGGCCTTCAGCAACAGTATTGGCAAAAAATCCTTCCAACTTCTGCACCTGCCGTGAAGGCCTGGGCAGTTCGGATCGCTGGGGAGCTGTATCTGAATGATGAATACCGCAGCAAGCAGAGCGAGACGTTTCAACTTGAGGCACAGCAGTTCGAGATGTCTGTGCATACGCCGGAGGGAAATAAAGATCCGATCATGCGGCGAAACATAGCGGCTTGCCTTCAAAAGGTCGAATTTTCCACCCGCAAACAAATTCTGAGGAGCTTGATCCACTACGAAGAGGACGCGTCTGATCAAAACCTGCCTCTTCTCTACTGGTACGCCCTTGAGCCGCTTGCTGGTGAAAAGCCGAACATGGCAATCGATGCTCTAGCTTACTGTAAAATTCCCCTCTTGGTCCAGTTCACGGCCCGACGCATCGCGGCCACGGCGGGTAAGGAACAGAACGACTTGTTGTCGAAATGGTTGGCCCGGGAGGCCGAAGCCAAACGGGCTGATACGGTGGCGCTGATCTTGCGCGGAATGGCCGAGGGTTTTCGCGGCCGTAAGGACGTTGTTATGCCGTCGGACTGGGCGGCGACGGCGGACAAACTCGCGCTGCTCGACAAGCCTGAAATCGGTCCACTGACGACTAGCGTTGCCATCTCCTTCGGCGATCCCAAAGCTTTCACTGCCATGCGACGCGATTTGGCCGATTCTAGTAAGACTCTTAGTGACCGCCAGGCCGCGTTGACCGCTCTCGTCAACGGTCGCGACAAGGAATTGGCCCCGCTGCTTCAGAAGCTGATCGCGGAGCCGGGCTTGCGTGGCCCGGCGATTCGTGCGCTGGCGGGCTACGACGACGCCAAGACGCCCGAGGTGATCTTCGCCAACTGGAAGAGTCTGAGTACCGAGGAAACCCGCGATGCGCTCAGCACGCTGTCCTCGCGCCCGACATATGCGAATGCGTTGTTGGATGCCGTGGCCGCGAAGAAATTGCAGCCGTCCGATATCTCGGCGGACATCATTCGCAATATGCGGAACCTGCCGGACAAGACCGTCGGCGAGAAGATCGCCAAGGTCTGGGGGGCCGTCCGCGATACGCCGGCCGAACGCAAGCAGGACATTGCCGTCTGGAAGAAGAAGCTGAACGCGAAAGGCACCGATGACTTGATGCTCGGCCGGGCTTTGTATGCCAAGACCTGCCAGAATTGCCACGTGCTCTACGGCGTCGGCGGCAAGATTGGCCCGGACATCACCGGCTCCAATCGCAAGGACCTCGACTACTTGCTCGAGAACATCTTTGACCCGAGTGCGATCATCCCGAAGGATTATGCCCAATCGGTGATTTCGCTGAAGAGCGAACGCATCCTCACGGGCATCGTCAAGGGAGATAACGGTGTCGCCTATACGATCCAGACGCCGACCGAGACGCTGATCGTCAACAAGGACGACGTCGAGAGCATCAAACCGAGTTCGCTGTCGATGATGCCCGACGACCAGATGAAACCGTTCAGCGACAAGGAAGTACGGGCGTTGTTCGCCTACTTGCGGCACACTCAACAAGTGCCCATGCTGGCGACGGCCGAGAACGCGAAAGACCTGTTCAACGGCAAGGATCTCACTGGTTGGACCGGCGACCCCAAGTTGTGGAGTGTGGACAACGGCGAGATCGTCGGCAAAGCAGCCAGCAAGCTTGAGAAGAACGAGTTTCTCTACAGCAGCATGGCGGCCGAGAATTTCACGCTGTCGTTCAAAGTGAAGTTGACACCCCCGGCCGGCAACAGCGGCGTGCAGTTCCGCAGCGAGCCATTAGCCGACGGCGAAATGAAAGGCCCGCAAGCTGACATCGGTGCCGGCTGGTGGGGCAAACTCTACGAGGAAAATGGCCGAGCGCTGTTGGAAGCCAAGGGGGGCGAAGAGTTCGTGAAGCCAGGCGAATGGAACGACTACAAAGTGGAAGCGATCGACGGCAACGTGAAGATCTGGATCAACGGCAACCTTTGCGCCGATCGCAAAGACGACGACAAGTTATCGCGACGAGGCGTGTTCGGCTTGCAACTCCACAGCGGTCCGGCCCAGGAAGTGCGATTCAAGGAGTTCAAGCTCGAGGTGATCAAAAAGTAAAAGTGGGCGTTTGTGAAAAGTTTGGCTGGCGAATTCATGGTGCCAGCAGTCCACTGGAGTCCCGCGAGTTCCATATCTTAAGCAGATGGTCGCGTTGCGTATCGGAACCCGGGGTAGCAAGCTTGCGCTGTGGCAGGCCAATTACATCGCGGATCATCTGCGGCCCGTGCTCGACCCTCGGCCCATCGAACTCGTCATTATCGAGACCCACGGCGACCAGGTTCAAGATCGGCCGATTTCAGCGATGGGCGGCTTCGGTGTGTTCACGAAAGCAATCCAGGAAGCATTGCTCTCGAACCGCGTGGATGTGGCCGTCCATAGCCTGAAGGACTTGCCGACCATTCCCGTTCCAGGCCTGACGTTGGCGGCCGTCCCGCCGCGTGGCCCGAATGGCGATGCCCTGGTTTCGACTAAACATGCACGATTTGCCGACCTGCCCATCGGTGCGATCGTTGGCACCAGCAGCCTGCGACGCAAAGCCCAACTGTTGAATCGCCGAAAGGATCTGCGGATCGTGGATCTGCGTGGCAACGTGGAAACACGTTTGCGGAAGCTGAGCGAGCAGAACCTGGACGCTATCGTGCTAGCTGAAGCAGGTCTGTTGCGGCTGGGGCTAAGCGATGCCATCACGGAGATACTGGATCCGAGTTGGATGCTGCCGGCCGTGGGACAGGGAGCAATTGGCCTGGAGTGCCGCGAGGACGATGCCGCGACTCGTCACCTGGTTGAAGCGGTGAATGATCCCGCGACGTGGAACGCGGTGCGAGCGGAACGAGCGATGCTTTGGGCACTCGGCGGGGGCTGTTTGGTGCCGATCGGTTCGTTGAGCAAGGTCGAAAGTAACACTCTTACCTTGCGGGGGGCCGTGCTCTCGCCCGATGGCTTGCGTAAAATAGTGGATACTCATCGGGGGCCGCTGGATGAGCCGATGAATATTGGTTCGGAGTTGGCAGCACGTTTGCTGTCGGCGGGAGCAAGGGAATTGCTTTCTTCACTCTAACGCTTTGCTAACGCGTCGCGACGAAACGGGAAACATAATGGCTTTTTCCATTCTTGGTATCGGCACCGCTAACCCAACGGGGACGCTGAATCAGCACGATGCCCAGAAGGTTGCGGAGTATCTGTGTGCCCAGTCGGCTGAGCAGGCCACGTTCATTCCTGCGATTTATGGGGGAAGCGGCATTTCTCGCCGCTTCATTTGCCTGGGCACGCAGGTGATCCGGGACATTGTCGAAGGAACGAAGATTTCGAATTCGCCGTTTCTGCCGACCGGAGAGCCGGGCGACAAAGGGCCCACGACCCGCGAACGCATGGCGATTTATGAGGCGGAAGCACCGTTGCTCGCGATCAAGTCGAGTGCGGAAGCCTTGGCGCAGTCGGGCGTGTTACCGAACGAGATCACCCATTTAGTAACCGTGTCCTGCACGGGCTTCGCGGCACCGGGATTCGACGCGGCCATCATCGACGATCTGGGCCTGTGCTCCTCTGTGGAACGCACACATGTTGGCTTCATGGGTTGTCATGCCGCGTTGAATGGGCTGCGAGTGGCTCGGGCCTATGCGGAAAGCGATCCGAAAGCGCGGGTGCTCGTCTGCTCCGTTGAACTGTGCAGCCTGCACTACAACTATGGCTGGGATCCGCAAAAGGTGGTCGCCAACGCCCTGTTTTCGGATGGTTCAGGGGCAGTTGTCGGTGCCGCGGATGGTCCTTCCAATTCGTGGCATGTGACTGCAAATGGTTCGTGCATGATCCCCGAAGCGGCCGAGGTGATGACTTGGACCATCGGCGACCACGGTTTCGGGATGACCCTTTCCAAGAAGATTCCGGAAGTGATCGGCAAGAAGCTGCGGCCCTGGCTGGACGAATGGTTGGCCAAGAGCGGGAAGAAAATCGGCGACATCAAATCGTGGGCGATCCATCCAGGTGGCCCGAAGATTCTCGATGCCGCGTCCACCTCAATCGGGCTGAAGCGTGAAGAGACGTGGGCATCCCGTGAGACTCTCGACCAGTACGGCAACATGTCGAGTGCCACCGTGATCTTCATCCTGAAGAAGCTGATGGCCAAGAACTCGCCGCTACCCTGCGTGTCGATTGGCTTCGGGCCTGGTCTAAACGTGGAAGTCGCGTTGTTCGAGTAGCGATTCTGCCGCGGCCTTACCCAATGCCTCGCGTCTCGCGGGATCTTGCATGAGCTTGTATAGGATGCGTGCGAATTCGTAAGGTGCTCCCTTCGGCACAAGGAACCCGGTTTCGTTGTGTCGAATGATGGCTGAAAAGTCATGCGAGTCCGTCGCGATCACGGCTCGCCCGGCAGCCATGGCTTCAAGTGCGACGTTGGCACCGCCAGTTGGCTGCGGGAGGATGACGATATCCGCGAGCGCGAGAAGATTAGGCACATCCTGCCGTGCTCCCAGAAACACCACATGCGAGCCTTCCGGTGCCAAACTCTGAGCGGCCGATTCGATTTTCTCTCGGCCCGGTCCATCGCCGATCATGACTAGCCGGGCCGTGGCTTCCGGATAACGGATGTACTCGAAGACCCACAATGCCCCAAACAGGTCCGAGTTCCGCATCTGCCCAGCGGTGACGAGTAGCGGGACATTCGACGGGACACCAATCGAACGGCACAACGCCTCGCGGTCCGGTGGAGCAGGAGCCAGGTTGACTTTTGGAGGAACGACATTCACGAGCGAGGCAGAAATGCCTTTGGCAATCAACTGATCGCGGGCAAACGGATGCGGGGTGTGGACACGGCTGACCTGATTTGCCCAACGTCGATCGAGCCGGCCGAATTTCTCGCGGCCCGTGAGTGACAGCACGATCTCTCTTGGACCCAGGCCAATTCCCGCCAGCTTGGCCGCTCGCAGTGCCGAGAGGCCGAAGACGTGCAATGAACCGTCGCGAATCTCGGCCAAGCGTCGGCGAAGTAAGAGAAAATCATCGATGTCGAAGAAGCGTCGGCCACGATGACCTTCGACGCTGATCCCTGCGCTTCGCAACGGGGTTGAGAACGGCCCATCGCCGGCCAGCGAAAAGACATTCACCGGATGCCCAGCCGTTTTTTTTGCGGGAGCAAGTAGCGATACTTGCTTGGCATGGCTGGCGTGGCCGAGATCGGGAACGAGAAAGGTGACGGGTCGCATCGCGTCAGGCTGGCCCATCCAGGACGCCGATGAACGGCAGGTTGCGATATTCGTCGTCGTAGTCGAGCCCATAGCCGACGACAAATTCGTTGGGAATCTCAAAGCCGACGAAATCCGGCTCGATGGCCACGACTTGGCGACCTTTCTTGCGAAGCAGCACGGCAGTTCGCACCGAGGCCGTGCCCAAGTTACGCAGATGATCGACCATGTGCTTCAAGGTTCTGCCGGTATCGAGAATATCGTCGATCAACAAAATATGTCGCCCCTTTAAGTCTGGAAGCAGGTCGTCCTGAATGTGCAACTCACCACCCTTCGTAGTCGCTCCACGATAGCTGGAGGCCTGCACGAGTGCGATCCGCAGCGGCAGATCAAGGCGGCGAATCAGGTCGGCCAAAAACACCAGGCAGCCTGTGAGCACGCCGACAATCGTGAGCGGCTGTCCTTCGTATGCACGGCCAATCTGGCCCGCGACGAGTTCGACTCGCTTCAGAATTTCAGCTTCTGGAATCAAAACACGCACGTACGACGCTCCGGGGTGTAGGATCATTGAACGGAGTTCGAAGCGATAGGGAAGAGTGGATTCGTTCATGTTGATCGATCTCAATTGCGATCTGGGCGAAGGAGCAGGCACGGATGCCGAGTTGCTGCCATTGATCACCTCGGCAAACGTCTGTTGCGGGGCTCATGCCGGAAACACGGAAAGCATCCTCGCGACGCTGGAACATGCTGCGAAACACGGCGTGGCCATCGGTGCCCATCCCGGTCATCCGGACCGCGTGTACTTTGGTAGACGCGAGTTGCCGACCCCGCCGCGAGATGTGCTGGAAGAGACGATTCGGCAAATCGATTTCCTGCGAGCTTTAGCTGAGAAGTTCGGTCAGAAATTGCGTTACGTCAAACCCCACGGCGGCCTTTACCACCAGGCCAATCTTGACGATGCCTTCGCGGAAACACTTGTTGCCGTCTGTGAATGGGCCAGCCTTCCGGTTATTGGTCTGCCAGGCTCAAGACTGGAACATCGGGCGAGGGGTCGCGTGTCGTTCTTCGCCGAAGGGTTTGCCGACCGTTCCTATCGTGCCGATGGCTCGCTTGTGCCACGCGATCAGCGGGGTGCATTTATCGAGAGCCCTCGTGAAGCCGCGCAACAAGTCATGAAACTGATCTCCGAACGTGGTGTAAGAACCATCTGCGTTCACGGCGACAATCCCCAGGCCATCGAGTTCGTTCGAGCCGTTCGCGAGGAGTTGCTTCGAGCCGGGACCGAGTTGCGGGCGTTCGCATGAGCCTTCGCGTCATTTCGCCCGGCACACACACCCTCGTCGTCGATGGCGGCCGGCCACGGACGCGTTCGCTCGGCATTCCGCTAGGCGGGCCTGCCGATCGTTCAGCGCTGGCGCTAGGCAACACTCTTGTGGGTAATGCACCGCAAATGCCCGCACTGGAGATTGCACTCACGGGGCCTACCCTGATTGCGATTCGAGACGTAGGAATGTGCGTTTTTGGTGCGCCCTTTCAAGTTTTTCGCGATGGCGTAGAGATCGAAGCCGGGCACACGTTCACCTTGCGGGAAGGACAAACTCTGCGAATCGGCGGCACACCGCGAGGTTGTCGAGCCTATCTCTGCGTGCCGGGTGGCTTTCGTTGTCCGAAGATTTTGGAAAGCGTCACCGGCTTCTCTCCATTGGTGTCGGAGGATGTGCTGGAATGTGATTCGTCGATCCTTCCCGGTCGTGGACTGGGCACGGGGCTTGCCCGTTCGGAGAAGGTCGTTCTTCTTCGTTGCCTGCCCGGACCGCAAGCCGACTGGTTCAAGGAGGGATTCTTTGCGAACACGTACCGAGTCACGCCCGATTGCAACCGCATGGGCTTGCGGTTGGATGGCCCACCGTTGAAGATGCCTAAACGCGAACTCATTTCGGAGGCGGTCGCACCGGGTGCCATTCAGATTACCAACGAAGGCAAGCCGATCGTGCTGGGCGTGGATGGCCAAACCATCGGGGGATATCCGAAGGTGGCCCATGTCATATCAGCCGATCTTGATGCATTGGGCCAATTGCGGCCGGGCGACGAAGTGCGGTTTCAGTTGGTGAGCGAGCGGAAAGCGGAGGAATTCTTCACTCGACAACGTGAAGAGCTTAACGAAGTTCTGCGAAGAATCGCATTCGCCCTCGGTTAGTCCGTATTCGCCGTCGCATTCTTCTCCTCTCCATGTTCAATATCCAACTGAAGCGACCGTCGCACCGGTAGCACCGCATTCCACGAGAAACTGCTTGAATCCAACCCGAATTTGCTCGTCGCACCGATGAACCAAAAACTCAACGTCTTGAATCACTCTCAGGACGTGATTGGGATCGTTAAGGCGCTGCGGCTTTCGCCGGGGTCGATCGCAATTGTGAATGCAGTCATGCCGGCGCTGAAAAATATCCGCGAAACGATTTTCGAATTGGTCGAGCGAATTCCTTCTTGCGATGTCCTTGTCCCTCGCTGTAGCGAGCGCCGAATAAGCTCCCGTCGTGATGCCAAAGAGTCGAACCTTGGCATCGGGATGGCAAATCCAGGCTTCCAGCAGGTCGAGAAAAAGACGGCTTCCCTTCGCGAAGAACTTGTTGAAGATCTTTTGAATTGTCTGCAAGCTCAATACGTTTTCTCGTTCCATCATCTCACGGGCCGCCATTCGCCAGCGCCAATTCTCCCGTTCGTCGTACTCCTCCAAAATTGCGCGAATCGGAAACCGAATCTCGTAGAAGAACTCGGGAAGGGTGATGGTGCCCTGTCGAGATTTGGCGATGATCGTCGATGCCACGACGTCGGTGCAGGCGTCACAAAAATAGGCATCGAGCGCTCCAACCGCAAACATCCACGAACTTCGAAGGAGGTCCGAACGAAGCAGTTCTTCGCTCGGGATTGCATGACGGAGCGATGCAGCGTGAGCGAGGATCGCCCTGGCACGTGCCATATCTTCGTTGAAATGTAAAAGGGCTGTGGTAGGCATGTCGAATCGCTAGTCGGCGTAATTCAAGACGCGCTCGTTGAAGCGAATCACATCGTCTTCTTCGTCGTAGTACACATTGCGATCCTTCGGATAAACAACATTCCAAAGATCGACGAGCGTTTCCGGTTCGAGGCCGGCACGAATCTCCTTGGCGAGCAATTCTGCAACGTTCGTCGCCTTGGGATGGCCTACCTGAATCCGCGGTTCGCTGGGATACATTTCCGCGTAGTACTCGACGAGATCATCGAATGACGAATTTTCAATTGCCCTTGCGAGGCGCTCGGTTGCCTCGTTAATCGCAATGGCTGGCATGTCGTCCTCCTTCTTACTTCCGTTTCCCAAAGAATTATTCTAACGTTTCCTGCTGGCCTCCGATAGCTCTTTGCTACTCACTCCTTCTTCACCCCGCATTTTCCGCCGTCGCCTTGTCCATCGGCGGTCGCTTGAGATGATGGCCCGTTGCTTGTTGATAGGCATGAGCCACCGCCAGCAATTCCGTCTCGCCGTACAGCCGGCCCGTGAAGGTGATCGAGACTGGCGTCTCCGTGTCGCCTTGCTTCGTGAACCCGTTCGGAAGCACTGCCGTCGGGTGGCCCGTGAGATTCGTGATCGCCATGTCCACGTAGGGATCGCGATTCACATAGAGATCGACTTTCTCGAACAGCTTTTCCATTTCCCGCATCAGCAGCGTGCGAATGCGATTGGCCCGGATGTACTCCACGGCCGGGATGAATTGTCCGAAGCGGAAGGAGTTGGCCCACGTGCCGATGCCTTCGTTGATGCCTTTGCGAGTGAGATCATCGAACGCGGCCGCACACTCGGCATACAGAATCGTTTGCACATCCGCGGGATATTGTTCCGGTAGTTTGATCGGCACCAGTGTCACGCCCAACTCGCGGAGGAGTAGGATTTCCTTACGTTCTTTTTCGCCCTTGCCTTCGACGAACCCGACCTTCAGCGACTTGAGTTCACGTTTCGCCGGCCAACTAAACGGGCGATCCACGGCGGCGGCATCGCCAGCGTCTGCACCGTGAATGGCACCGAGCACGAGGGCACAATCCTCCATCGACCGACAGATCGGCCCGAGTTTGTCCATCGTCCAGGAAAGCGTCATGCAGCCCGCCCGGCTGATGCGTCCGAATGTGGGCCGCAATCCGCTTGCCCCGCAACGCGTACACGGAGAGACAATGCTGCCCATCGTCTCGCTACCAATGGCGAAGCCGACCAGACCCGCCACCACGGCAGACGATGAACCCGCCGACGAACCGCTTGAGCCTTGTTTCACATTCCATGGATTGCGCGTCATGCCGCCGAACCACAGGTCGCCTTGAGCGAGAGCCCCGAGCGTCAACTTCGCCACCAGCACGGCACCGGCATCTTCGAGTTTCTTCGCAACGGTTGCTTTCACGTCGAGCGTTTGATCCTTAAACGGCCCCGCACCCCAGGTCGTCTTATAGCCGGGATAGGCGATCAGATCTTTCGCACCCCACGGAATGCCGTGCAATGGACCGCGATATTTTCCAGCCGCGATTTCCTTGTCGGCCGCATCCGCTTGCTTGAGCGCGAGTTCTTCGGTGAGCGTGACGACACACTTGAGAGCCGGATCGTATTTCTTCAGCCGTTCCAAATACAGTTTGGTGAGTTCCAGGGAAGAAACGGCCTTGGTTCGCACGAGTTGCGAAAGGGCAGTCAATGGTAGAAATGCCAGATCTTCATTCGAGGCCGGCCGCTTCGGAACCGGGCTCGCGATCGCTTCGACAGTTCCACGCGGCTCGAACTTCGCTGGGGCCGAAGAGGGTATGAACGCGAATGCGGGCGGCACATCGTTCGTCACCGCGACTTTGCGATTGCGCTCGAACGTTCGCAAAGCCCCGTTCAGATTGCGAACGAGAGCCTTGCGTTCCGCATCGGAAAGCTTCAACCCCGTAATCCACTCGGCTTTCTCGATCATCTCGGCCGTGACGGTCGTGATTTCCTTCGGCACCTGTGCAACAACCGCTCGCTGGAAGATTGTGCTGCCGATGCCGAGGGCGGCCAGCGACTTCATCAATTGGCGACGCGATGGAGTGAACGGATGATCCATGTTGAGTGCCGTGATAGTGGTTTCGAATCTCTATGGAACGAGTATAGTAGCCGGCAGAATCTTCACGCCAGAAGAGTGACAAGATGCCGGCAGTCGATCCCATCGCGATGATCCGCCCTCGACGAGAAATCATGGGCATGTCGGCGATTCTGTTACCCTACGACGAATGGGGGCAAATCGATTGGGACGGTTTTCGCGAGCATCTTTCACGCACGTTGTCGGCTGGACTGGTGCCAGCAGTTAATATGGACACAGGCTATGTGAATCTCATTACACCCGAAGAACGCCAGGCGGTGCTGGCA
>Ga0105046_10014166_pt1 | contig 12308 bp, 8 predicted proteins | sample MAT03_FD_78385 | JGI IMG/M metagenome (GOLD analysis project Ga0105046, IMG submission 78385) | Freshwater microbial communities from Lake Fryxell liftoff mats and glacier meltwater in Antarctica - MAT-03 (megahit assembly) | ecosystem: Environmental > Aquatic > Freshwater > Ice > Liftoff...
GCCGGCTGTTTCGCCACGATGTAACGAGACAATGATAATTCCGCACGCTCAAGGGACTCATTTGAAATGTTGTTGCGACAATAGATCAAAATTTTTGATGACTCATCGGGGATTATTTTCTCTAGATTTCTTATTCCAAAATCGGTGTAAGGCAGATTAATACTTCCTTTAGCATGTAACAATTCAAAAGACCGTTCGGAACGCGCATCAAGAACGACTGTTCCTGGTGTTGCCGCTAACTTGGCGAATTCTTCCGCCGTCAAAAGCCGTTCCTTCCGCCGTTTTTGTACATCGAGCACCGCTTGCGTGAATTGGTCAAAGTTACAAGCTCCTCCGCGATGCTTCGCATTCAATTCCCCTGGTGTAACGTTTAAGGGTTCTTTCGCAACCTGGGCCTGAGCCGTTTGGGCAAACACAAAAACGACAAGAACCGTCGTCAAAAGCTGCATTCGAAACATGAGGTGCTCCTTAATTAGATGATAAAGCTGTTGTCGTCCACTTCGATTTCAGCGTCGTTGAAAATGTACCGGACAATCCTTGATCGCCGATGTCAATGCTACTGCAAACATTGGTCCACTCGCTACTGGGGATAGGCCTGATTCCGAAAACGGATAATCAAATAGCTCGCACCCACTCGTCCCCGGATCAACGACGAAGTATCCCATCCTTAATTTGTTCTGGCTTCGTTACGCCGCAATTTGAGCCAATTTTTTAGCGAACTCGGGTGCCTGGCACCTGTCGGACCCAAAGTGGTTTTCTTCCGGACGTCTGGAAGGAGAGGCACCCAGAAGCGGTACGGAGCCTACCGCAACGACGAGCGCCGGGACAAAGCGGAGCTAGCCAGGTTGCGTACAAGCAGCCGAAAAGTTCGGCCGTAGCAAATCTGCCAACAGACGCCCGTCCCACCAACGGTCCCCTCACGCAGCCACGCACCCCGGAAAAATCCAGTTCGATAGTTCTGTACGCTTACGACAATTTTGGTATCATAGGTCACTTCAATTCACTACCATCTTACAGATGGTTAACAATCTGTTTCGACTTTTCTCCGGAGATGGTGTCATGCGCAATTCTCTCTTGGTTCTAGTCTGTTTATGTTGCTTCGTTAGCACCAAGGCGTTCGCTCAAGAGGAACGGCTTGTCGTTCGAAAGAGTTCGAAAGATCCCTCGCTTTTTGTTTGCGAAACCAAGCATGCAACTTTCAATGTGCCCAAGGATTGGCAACCCAATCAAAGTGGTGGAGCTACGTACGCTATTTTAACGAAATCTAATGAGACCTACCCAAAAGTCAGTCAGATGATTTCGATCGATATCGGGAAACCGTCGGAACCGACTGCCAAGAAGCTTGCCGAAGCCTTCGCAAAGAAATTTAATGGAAGTGTTGGAGAAGTAGCGATTGAGATCGATGGTGAAAAAGGTTGGCGTGTCACAATACCGACCGACAAAAAATCCATTCGTCCCGTGGATTGCATCGTTGCCTTTAAAGACGGACGTTCATTCCTGCTCATCGGTGCAGCAAAAGAAGCTGGTGATTTGCCCAAAGCCCTCGACGAATTGGTTGCGGGTTGGAAATGGAAGAAATAGCTCAAACTGTAGGGCTATTACACAATTGGAGGCGGACCTCGAGCACCAAGTAGAATGGTCGCAGCGGTCCAGTTCCTATTTAATAGCCATGCGGTTCACGTTTGACTCGCACTTATTGCAACCCTAAGTCTCTATGACGCATCCTCATCAACTTGTTAGGGCCTTGTCTCTCACCGATGCCAGCGCTCTGGTTGTGGGGACTGTTATCGGCACTGGCGTATTTTTGAAAGCCGCGCCGATGGCCCAAGCTGTCGGTTCCCCGATGTGGGTCTTGCTCGCATGGGTCGCTGCAGGACTGTTGTCGCTGGCCGGTGCGCTCACGTACGCCGAACTGAGTTCGATGATGCCGGAAGCGGGCGGTGAATACGTTTACCTGCGTAAGTCGTACGGCGAAACCGCTGCGTTTCTGTTCGGTTGGCAACGCTTCATCGTCGCCGGAAGCGCGTCGATCGCTAGTCTTGGTGTGGGCTTTTCCATATTTCTTTCAACCGTGATTCCACTCGAGCAAGTTTGGCTAGAAAACGATTTCAAATTGCTAGGCCAAGCCATTCATTGGCAGTTTGGACTTAAGCAAGTCGTTGCTGTCTCCGTGATCGCGCTGTTGACAAGCATCAATTGTTTCTCCGTAGCATTCGGTGGCAGGGTTCACGTCATCCTGACCCTGCTGAAGATCAGCGGCATCGCGTTTATCGTGTTCGGCATTTTTATTTTCTCCCGCGGAACTACTTGGTCCAATCTTGCTGCTCCCAGTCAATCGCAGTGGAATGGACTGTCCGCGTTTGGTACCGCGATGCTTGCAGCGCTGTGGGGATACGATGGTTGGAACAACATGCCGATGGCGGCAGGCGAAGTTCGAGATCCGGGTCGTAACATTCCCCGCGCATTGATTCTTGGCATGCTCGCCGTTATGGCGATCTACTGTTCGCTCAACCTTGCCTACTTTTACGCGTTGCCATTCGATCAAGTCGCCTCGTCAAACTCAACAAAGTATCGCGACGCATTACCCGTAGCCGCTCGCGCGTCGCAAACATTTTTGGGTGACTACGGTAGCCGCATCGTAGCGATCGTTTTCATGGTCTCGGCCCTGGGCGCGCTCAACGGTTCCATCTTGTCGAACGCACGCGTCCCGTTTGCGATGGCCCGAGACGGATTGTTCTTTAAACGTATGGGTTTGCTCAGCAAATCGACGCGAGTCCCCGTTGTGTGCTTGATGGTCCAAGGAATTTGGGCGTCCGTGCTCGCACTCTCCGGCACCTTCGATCAATTGACGGATTGCTTGCTTTTCGCGTCATGGATCTTTTACGCGTTGGTGACCTCAAGTGTTTTCGTCATGCGCCACAAGTTTCCCGAGATGGATCGCCCGTATCGAACCTGGGGTTACCCGTTCGTCCCCATCGTTTTTGTACTCGTCGCCGTTTGGCTCATTTTCAACACGCTATTTTCCAAACCAGTCGAATCCATCACCGGAATTGTGTTGATGGCCGTTGGATTGCCGCTGTATTTGTACTTCCGGAGAGCTAACCGATTCTAAGGCGAGCGGCGGATTAGAATGTCCCAATAGTAGATTGGGACCATTGTCCCGATCGAAAGGTTTGGTCGGGACAATGGTCCCAACCTACAGTAGTTTACAACGACGCACTTACTATTATCAATCGAAGGCGTTCCCGCCGGAATTTTCCATTTTCATTGAGTTTGCAATGCCCACAGCTTGTTTTCGAATCTGCGTTTTCTTGCTGCTCGCATTGAACTGTGATTGCATCGTCGTAGCACAATCAGGTGCGACGACGCGTGTTGCGAATGAAGGCTTTTTTGCTGACAAGCTTTATCCGATGATGAAGTCGGCGCAATGCGACTTATGTCATAACGACAATGGGGTCGCGTCTGCTACCAGTATCGAGTTTCCTGATCGCAACGCGACTCCAGAGCAGATCCTGGCTTTTGGATTCCAGCTTAGGGAGTTCGTCGACAGGGATGAACCGCACAATTCTCAGCTATTGTTAAAACCCACCAATCGCGAGGAACATACCGGGGGTGTACGTATCCTCCCCGGGAGCGAGCAAGAGCAGACTCTGCGAGCCTGGATCGACTACTTAGCGAACTTGTCTGACGTCGAGCAATTGCGAGCGAGTGCAATCATCGAGCGAGCCAGCCAATGGAGTCTTCAGCCGCTCAATGTTCGCCGACTGACACACAGCCAGTACAGTAACACGATCCGCGATTTGTTAGGCGATCAAAGCCAACCGGCCAACATTTTTCCCAAGGAAGACTTTATCCACGGCTTCAAAAATCAGATAGAAGGCCAAAACATTTCGCCGCTTCAAGCAGAAGCGTATAGCGAAGCTGCTGAACGATTGGCGCGCAGCGCGTTTCGTGGCGGCGATCCGCGAAACCTGATTCCAGTAAAGCCGTCATCGCCGTCGGACCGGGGTGCCGCAGAGAGCTTCGTGAGTCAATTCGGTTTGAAAGCGTTTCGCCGGCCGCTTTCTAACGAAGAGACCAACAAATACGTCCGCCTTTTTCTGAGTGGATCAACAAAATCAGGCGATTTCAACGCGGGCGCTCAATTGGTTGCCGAGGCGATGCTTCAGTCGCCCAATTTTCTATTTCGTATCCAGCGACGGGAGGTGCAAAGCCATGAGCAATTTGAAATCGCCAGCCAGTTGTCGTATTTGCTTTGGGACACAACGCCGGACGATCCAATGCTGCAGGCTGCTTCCAAGAATCAATACTCCAACGTGGCCCAGATCGAGGCACAAGCGCGACGGATGTTGGAAGATCCTAGAGCTGCAATTGCGCTCGATGAATTCCTCGCCCAATGGATGCGCTTTGATCGTGTGCTTGATGCTACGCGTGACCGGCGCAAGTATCGTGAATTCAATAGTGAAGTGGCCGCGGCAATGACCGAAGAAACGCGGCAATTGTTCCGCCATCTTGTTTGGAACGACAAAGACTTTATGGAGTTCTTTACTGCTGACTACACTTTCATCAGCACGAGTCTGGCTCAAATCTACGGTATGCCGATGCCTGCGATGGAGTTTTCTCGCGTTGATTACCCTTCAGAATCTGGACGCTCGGGAGTCCTTGGTCACGGATCTTTCTTCGTTTTGACTAGCAAGCCGGCAGAAACATCGCCAACCTCCCGCGGCCTGTTCGTACGTAACCATTTCCTCGCCCAGGAGATCGCGCCTCCGCCTCCAGGGGTCAACGCTGTCCTACCGGAAGTCGTGGAAGACAAACCGTTAACCAATCGACAACGTCTGTCAGTACATTTGAACAGTGAAGCTTGCGCTAGTTGCCATCGCTTGATCGATCCAATCGGCTTCGGCTTCGAACAATACGACGCGATCGGAAGTTTCAAAACGAAAATGGCTTTGAGGTTTGGTGGACGGGACAACCCGTCCACGAAGGAGTTGGATCTCGATACGACCGCATTTGTTCAGGGAATCCCAGATTCCGAGTTCTCTCGCCCCAAAGAGCTTGGTAAACTACTAGCAAGCAACGAAACCTGTCAGAGATGCATTGTCAAACAATTCTTTCGCTACGCGTTTGGACGCGAGGAATCATCCGCAGATCAACCGATCCTAGATGAAGCCTTCGAAAAGTTTCGCAATTCAGGATTTCGGTTTCGCGAACTGATCATGGCCATGGTGACTTCAAAGTTGTTCCTACAACGAGATTTCAAACAAGCCCCGGCGGTAGAGTAACATTTCGTTTGCGTGGGAGTTCATCGTGTCTAAATTCAAGGTTTCGCGACGTCGCTTCTTAATGGGTACCGGACTTTCGGGCGCCGCCATTCAGGTGGGGCTACCAACCTTTGACTCCATGTTCAATTCGAACGGAACGGCCTATGCCGCAACGGCTGAGCAAGCTGCACAACCAATCCCAACGCGATTTGTTCTTTGGTTCAATGGCAACGGCATCGTCGAAAAATATTGGATACCGCGCCAGGACGGTGAGCATTATGAGATGACTCCTTGTCTGCAACCTCTGGCCAGATTCCGCGACGACATACATATTCTTAGCGGCGTCGATAATCCTGCTGCTCGTATTGGAGCAGGCAATGGTCATCACAATTCGATGAGCGGACTGGTTGCGGGCGAAAGTTTTTCAGGCCGCGGTGCTGGCGGGCCATCGATCGATCAAGTGATTGCGAACCAGATTGGACAGGAAAGCCGTTTTCGTTCGTTACAGATCGGTGTCTGTCAAGAATCATTTGGTGAGAGCATCCAGCGCAATATGAGCTGGGCTGGACGTGATCGACCCTTGCCGCCAGAAATGCTGCCGCATCGACTCTTTGATCGCCTCTTCGGTTCCAAAGAACAATACTGGATTGAGCGCAAACGGAGCATTCTGGACGCCGTTGCGGACGATGCCACCGCGTTGAAGCGAGATTTGGGATACAACGATCAGCATCGGTTGGAAGAGTATCTGAGCTCCATTCGAAGTTTAGAACGCTCCGTTGCTGGCTTGCCGCCCGAGTATTCAAACGTTGTCGAGCAACCGTCTCAAGGCGGTGACCTCAAGGACTGGCCTCGCATCGCTAAACTTCAAACCGATTTGCTCGTCCATGCACTCGCGTCGCGCCAGACTCGCGTCGCTTCCTATATGCTGACTAAATGCCAAGGACTCTCTCGCTTTCCATGGTTAGGATATACCTACGAACGCCACCACGAGTACACGCACGGTCGGGTGGAAACTCCCGAGGGTCAACGTATTATGCGTGATATTTGCCGATGGCACGTCGAAGAGTATGCCTACTTGCTGGCGAAACTCAAGTCGATCCCTGAGGGCAAAGGCACGCTCCTGGATAACACTTGCGCGCTCTTCATTCACGAACACGCCGAGTGCAATGCACATAAGAATGCCGGACTGGCGATGATTGCGGCTGGCCATGCGGGCGGAATGAAAACCGGCCTCCACACGCGAGTGACCGGCACCATCGGTGATCTCTATCTGACGCTAGCGGAAGAAGCCGTCGGAGCTCGAATCGGCCGATTCCCGACCAGCGAAAAGAAGTTAACTCAAATCATTTAATGTAGAGCAGTTGTCCCAACTGCTTAGGCAACGATTTCCTCACTGCTTTTCCGCAGCTGCGATTTCCGTTTTGGGCCACCAAGACAGGTAGCAACTAGGTAATCCAAGCCCTATCGCTTCAACCTGCTCGGGCGTAAGTGCAACTCCGCCGATATAAAGTTTCTTGAGACTTGACTTTGGTGAAAACTTCGTCAATCCCTCAAAAGTGATCTTTGTTTCCTGCAGTTCCAGGACCTCAAGGTTTTCTAAGTTCTGACACGCAACTAAAACCGAATCGTCGATGTTGGCCGACTGCCCAAGCTTTAAGTGACGCAAAGAAGGAATTCCTGCAAGAGCAGCGACCCCCTTGCTAGTCGTCTTCGTCCGGCTCAAGTCCAGTGATTCAAGTTTCTTGAGCCGAGCTAATTGTGCCACTCCGCGATCGCTGATGGCCGTTCCTGACAAATCCAACACCTTCAATTCGCTGAGGTCTGCAATGCTGCCCAAGTTGAAATCGGAAACGTTTACGCTCCATAGACCGGAGTCCGTGCGTTGCTGGCCACCGACACTGAGCTCTCGAAGCTTAGGTAGTAGCTTGAGCAGAGGCAATGCTGTGCCACTCATCTTGTTGCCGCCAAAAGAGAACTTCTCAAGGTTTGGCAATTCGCTCATTCGTTCGAAGCTGTCATCATTCACGCGACTGAATCCAACGTCGAGCGATCGAAGCGACGCCATGTTCGCGACATGCTCAAAGAGAGTACTGGTTACTTTGGTACCGCGAAGATTGAGATGCTCGAGCTGCTTCCAATGCTTCAAATGTGCGATGCCCGTATCGGTAACATACTCGGCGTAATATAAGTTGAGTGTGTGAACATTGGCAAGCAACTTCAGTTGTTCGAGACCCTCGTCGGTTACTTTCGTGTAAGCAAGGTCGATGGTCTCAAGCGCCGTAAGCTTTGAAAGTTTCTTGAGATCGGAATCCGTCAACCAAGCGTGCCGCAGGTCAACGCTGGTGATCACACCGGTCGCGTCGTGACCACTTCGACCTCCTAGCGATCGAATCCACTCTTCCGAATTGGCGGTCAATTCTTGCGAAATTTCGGCTATAGCACACGAAAGGTGACAAACTGAAATAAACGAGATTGAGCCCAAGATTAGACATTGAGCCATAAATTGCAGAAATGTTTTTTGTTGAACTATCATAAAATCGTATCTCTACCGCCGGTTTGGATTCAAATTTGCGAATTAACTGCGACGGCGTTTCGGATCGCTCGAAGAAGCTTCGAAGACAATCTCGCATTCTGGTAGCGCGGCTCGGATTCGCTCAACTCCGCTCGCAGAATAAAATGTATGGTATAGATTCAATCTACGAAGTCGTGATAGTCCCGCTAAACTTTCAGAACTCCCATCGGTTGCATTGGTACTGTCAAGACTAAGACTACGAAGGCTTCCAAGTCCAGCCAGTTTCTTCAGCCCTTCGTCACTGACATCGGTGTAGTCAAAATCTAATTCCTCAAGTTTCAACGACTTGCCGATCGAGCTCAAACCAGCGTTGGTTATCCGCGTGCGGACCAGTGTCAGCGACTGCAACTCACTCAGCTCTTCAATCTGTCGAAGCCCTTTGTCGCTAACTTTCGTATAGCTTAACAAGAGTACTTTTAGGCTTGGGATTTTTCCGAGTTGTTCCATTCCTGCGTCACCCACATCTGTTCCATCAAGATCCAATCGCGACAAGGCTGGAAGAGATTTGAGATGGATCAAGCCCTTGTCTGTCAAGTCCGTGTACGCCAATGCGACGCTATGCAAGCTTTTAATGGCAGCCAATTTCTCGACTCCACTGTCATCGATGGGCGAATTCGTGAGGCTCAATTCTTCGAGTGGTAGTCGACTGAGATGTTCGATTCCGAGCCCTTTCAAAGTTGTGCTCTTGAGTCCAAGCATGCGCAGTTTGTCGAGCCCATGAAGGTGTTTCAATCCTGCATCGGAGATCGTTGTGCCGCTCAAGTTCAACTCTACGAGGCTGGCCAGATTTTCCAAATGCGCTAAACCCAAGTCTCCAATTTCAGTCGATTGAAGATCGAGTTGCCGCAAGTGAGCGAGCCCGATTAAATTGCGAAGAAGATCGTCCGTAACGACCGTTGACGCGAGCGAGATGGAAGTAAGTTGCCCGTCTTTCATTTCAGACCGTCCACCGATGGCTTCGACCCACTCGGCGACTGCCTTATCGCCTTGCCCCTCGACGACCGTGTTGGCTTGGTTTGAAATACTAGGGCGGTTAGTTAGATCTAGGAACTCCACTTCGCAATTTGGTAGTGCGAACCGCAACGATTCTGCACCCGAACGCGTAACGCGAGTGTACCGCAAGTCAATCATCTTCAGTTCCGTCAAACATTTGAGCTGTTCCACACCTACGTTGGTCACTTTAGTTGCGTAGAGGTTCAGTTCCTCCAGCTTGCTCATGGTCGCAAGAATCTGCACCGAGGAATCGGAGATCGCTGTGCCCTGCAAGTTCAACTTTCTTAACTGCGTCAGCTTTGCCAACTGCGCTATCCCAGCGTCGGTTAATTTGGTCCCGCTCAAGTCGAGAGTTTTGAGGTTTTCAAGGGAAGCGATACTTGCGAGTCCCGAATCGCTAATCAATGCGTCACGCAGCAAGAGCTCTTCCAGCGAAGTAAGTCCCTGGAGCTGAAGCATGCCTTTGTCATCTACTGGGCAGTAGACAAGATCGAGTGATCGCAGATTCGTGAATGCGGCCAGATGACGTCCTTTAACGGCTGTGTTTTCTAAGCTCAATTTTTTAAGACTTGGTCCGAGCGTTTTGATCGCCTCGAGGCCGTCGTCCTGGAATTTGATACTTTCGAGATAGGTGTAGCTGAACGACAGCTCTTCGAGCGTCATGATATTGGCGATGTGTTTGAGATCACCGCTGTAGTCGGTCCGTGCGCCAGCACTGGGGTTCCACATCGGACCGGGCAAGTACAGAAAGCGGAGGCCTTTTAACTCGGACAAGCGAACCAGATCAGTTGGTGAGATGTTTGTACCGACCAAATCAACTAGGTCGACGCGAAAGCCGTTCGTCGGCAGTTGACAGACCTCGCGCGTTGGTTCAGATTGGCCCTCGATGCGAACGGAGCCACCATTAAGAATGGTCCATTCGGCAACGGAGCGATCCTGCGATTGAGCCCATGAAGATTTAACTGTCGTAGTAAGCCAAAGGAATACGACAATTCCAAACGTTGCGCCGCAACGCACTAGCCAAATACGTATCATGTTGGTTCCTCGACGAGAGTTAGTGTCAGAGCCATGTCTATTTCGCCAACGGTTTACGCAAGACACGACCTGATCTAACACCGGTATGTTCACCCGCGTTGAGTACGAGTTTTCCGTTGACAATGACGTACTGGATACCTTCGTTATACTGGAGTGGTTCCGTGTACGTAGCGAGATCGTTGACTTTGAGAGGGTCAAAAACCGTGATGTCGGCATAGAAGCCGGGTCGCAAAAGTCCGCGATCTTGGATCCCAATTTTTGCAGCGTTGAGAGAAGTCATTTTGCGAATCGCGTCTTCTAGTCGAAGTATCTTTAGTTCTCGGACATAGCGGCCGAGGACTCGCGGAAATGTACCGAAGTTGCGAGGATGAGGGTTGCCACTACTTAGCTGTCCACTTGTCGCCTACGCGGAACCGTCCGAACCGATGGAACACCAGGGCTGGACCATGGCTAGGTTCATATCGCGCTCCTCATGGTGAGCATAAACAGTACTGACCGATCCACCTTGCTCGTGCAGCACGTCGAACAAGACGTCCACCGGATCGGGCGTCGGATTCTTGTTTTTACTTTTTTCTTTGATCACAACGTCCATCGTCATACCTCGATAGGGACCCTCCTCGCTGATTAGCATCCTGCTCCAATCTTTGCCAACTGCGGTGTAGTGGTTGTACCATCCAGGAATGCCATTCTCGATTTCAGGTTTCATTTTTTCCCTTGCCGTAGCTTCTTTAAGTCGCTCCAACAAACGCACATTACCACCTTCATGTGCCCAGGGCGGAATAATGCTGCTCAGGTTGTTGTTACCGCGAGTATAGGGATATACGTTTGCTTGGACGTTGATTCCCCGCGCTCTGGCTACTTCGAACAACTCGATGACCCCTCGCATTTTGCCCCAAAATTGCTCATCGGCAATCTTCAAGTGGATAACATCCACGGGAACGTCAGCTCGCTCACCGACGCTTATTGCCTCCGAAACCGAGTCGAAGACACCCGTCCCCTCATTGCGAATATGGGTTGAATAGACGCCGTGGTACTTCTTCACAATCTGGCACAGGTCTACTAGGTCGTCCGTGGTTGCAAGCAATCCTGGAGGCGTCATGACTTGGGCTGACAAACCAAACGCTCCATCCTGCATGGCCTCCTCGAGAAGCAACTTCATTTCGTCAAGTTGCTGTCGCGAAGGGCGATCGAAAGAGTTGCCCATCACACTTTGCCAAAGATTGTTGATACCAACATAGCTGGCGACATTGACCGAGCTGGTCGAAGATTCTAGAGCGACGAAGTAATCGGCCAAACTAGAAATTGTTTTGCTTTGACCATCAACGATTATTTTTTTGGTGGGCGCTGCATTCTTATTCGGTCCGCCCGAAGCGCCTTCACCCAATACTTCCGTTGTGACACCCTGGCGTATTTTGCTCTGTGCGTTTCCATCCTTGAAGAGTGACCAATCCGAGTGCGAATGCATGTCGATGAAGCCCGGCGAAATGACCAATCCTTTGGCATCGATCTCGATGTCCGCAGATCCGCTAACGTGGCCTAATGCAACGATGCGGTCACCTTTTACAGCGATGTCGCCATAGAACCATGGGTTGCCGGTACCATCCACAACTTTCCCACCTCGCAAGATTAGAGAAAACTCTGCATCTTGGCCTGAGCTTTGTCCAAAAAAGCAAGCAGACAGTAGGAGCATCCAGCAAATGCGAGTCTTGTTGGAAATAGTAAAACTGCAAGCTGTCAAAATCGTCGTCATTCGTAGTTCTCCTCTGCGCGGCCCCATGCGGGTATCAACAGCATTTCGTTGGCAATTTGTCGATTGTACTCAGGAACCCGATCGGCGCGATACACCCAGCTGTCGCGATGTCTCCATCATCGCGGTATTAGATTATAAACGGAAATACCTTCGATAGCGATCTATGGTATTTGAATTCAATCTGGTGCGTCTTCAAGTCTTATTTTTTGGGTATGCCATTCTTTGTGCGACGCTCCGCGTCGCAGGAATCACGACGCGGAGAGGCTGTGATTTTTTTGATTCGAGACAGCATAGTCGACTTTTGCTCCGCAAAAGAGAGGTATAAAATCAGACTTTCGCGGAGCGAAAGGCGACAATTGAGAATCACGACGCGGAGCGTCGTGCAACTAAGTTTGCCTACCCAAGTTTTTAGGTTGGACGACGCACTAGCCTTTGCTTCCGCCCTTCCGCCCATCGCGCAATTGTTGCCTTCCCGGTTTCAAGTCGTCGTGTTCGTTCCTCAAGCACCGCCCGATGCCAATTCAGCGCGTCTTTTTCTCGGAACTTAGTCCTGCGTCAAGTTCAAGAATTAGGGTTCATGACATCACGCGGAGCGTGATGAGTACGGACTTATCACGCTCCGCGTGATGGTGCCGAGCATCGCAATCCTAGAATTAGGGTCGATTAGCGACGGTGCCAGGCACGTGCCAGGCAC
>Ga0105046_10014167_pt1 | contig 12308 bp, 12 predicted proteins | sample MAT03_FD_78385 | JGI IMG/M metagenome (GOLD analysis project Ga0105046, IMG submission 78385) | Freshwater microbial communities from Lake Fryxell liftoff mats and glacier meltwater in Antarctica - MAT-03 (megahit assembly) | ecosystem: Environmental > Aquatic > Freshwater > Ice > Liftoff...
AATCAGTGCCCTGAGATCTGCCTTAGCGACTTTGTAATGGTAGCAGACTGACGATTGCGCGTCAAATAAAGTGCTGCTGACGATTATCCTTACTATACTGTGGCGAACTTGGCGACGATTGCGACCCGCCAAATTCCCCGTCCTTTTCCCGCCCCTAGCTCACCAGGAGTTCGTTGATGTCCATGCGCTTTGTTTGTTTCGCTGTCGCTTGCTTGCTTTACCCCTTCACTGCCGCCCAGGCTCAGGAAAAACCCCAGCCAGTGCGAATGGGGTGCGGGTTGATGACGTTTGACACGGTTCCCGGTTGGGGACTGCGACCTGACGGGAAATCGTCCATCGGACCTACGCACGGCTCCGTGGCAATCGACAAGGAAGGACACATCTATACCAGCGCCAACGCAGGCGTTTTCGTCTTTACGCCGGATGGCCAAGTCGTGCAGTCCTACCTGGGCAAGGATTTTTCCAATATCCACGATATGGAAATTCGCGACGAAGCGGGGACCGAATTCATTTACGGAGCTCGCAATAACAATGCGGAAGGGATCAAGTTCAACGCTCGCAGCGGCGAAATCGTCCTACGGCTCGGATTTCCAAAAGAGTCGGGACTTAACCTGGACAAGTTCAATCCGACCGCAATCACCGTGGCCGCGAACGGCGATATTTTCCTAGCCGACGGATACGCCAGCAATCATATCTTCAAGTTCGACAAGACCGGCAAGTATCTGATGCACTTCGGGACCAAAGGCAACGGCGAAAAGGAATTCAACACCGCTCACGGCATGACCCTGGACACTCGCTACGAACCCAATCGCTTGCTGATCTGCGATCGAAACCACCAACCCAAAGGCCGCTTGGTGCATTACACATTAGATGGCGAATTCATCGAAGAAGTAATCACGGGCTTAGGGATGCCAACCGCGGTCGCGATTCAAGGCGATTATGTTTCCGTCCCTGATCTTCAGGGACGCGTAGTCATTTTGAACAAGTCCAACACGATCATGGCAGTGCTCGGGCACAACCCTGATTCGAAACTAGGTGGCAGCTACAACGTCCCTCAAGAACAATGGATCGAAGGGATCTTTAGCGGCACGCACGGATCCTACTGGGACAAAGAAGGCAACCTCTACGTTCAAGATTGGAACGTTTCGGGCCGGATTATGAAACTGGTTCGCGTGAAGTAAAAGCAACCAACTTTCGAAGCTGTGCCCTCAGAAACTACACCCTCGGAAGCTACACGATCAGAACTTGCCACTGCTTGCTTGCAAGCAGTGGCTTCATCAACTGGCAAACGAACGAGTAGCTCCGCTACTCGCTATCGTCATCGTCATCGTCTTCCTTTTCTTCCAAGCCAGGTGGAAAGTAACATTCAGTCGGCGCGCCCGGGTTGAACAGCAGCCCGCAATCTTCCGGCAATCCATCGAGCAGCGCGTTGCCGTCCAGCATCACGGCTGGGTAATTCTCGGCATCAGGCAATTCGTCTCCGACATCATGAAGAAACTCCGATGCAAATTTTTCTTGAGTGAAGGCGACCACCGCAGTGTCCTCTTCAACTTCGACCAGCACCACGTTGAAACTGCCGTCATCATTCTTGCTGACTTCACCGGTTTCAGAATCGAATTGCTGGAGAACCATGAATTCGTGCGATCTAATGATTCGATGCGCCTCGCCTAAGTCACCTTGCTCGTGAGCTAGAAATAACGCATCGCCAACAATATCATCAGCCGGATCGCCATTGTCCATCGATCTATTCTTTCGATTCATGCAGTGTGAGGTGCGACAAGGCCCTAATGTAGACCGGTCAGAAGTGGTTTTTAACCTGCCTCGAAGAGCTTCGCTAGTACACTCAATTAGATGGCGGCGCAAGACCATTGAAATCAAAAATCAACCAGCCAAGAATTTGCTGGTTACTCAGCAGGCTTGCGAATCACTAACAAGAGGTGCGTCGGTGCTTGTTCTTCGTTTGCGGTGACAGGTGCACCTAATTCAAGCCCTGCGGCAATCGGTTTCGACCGCTCGTTCGAAGTTACATAGCGACTCAGCGGAGCCGAAGAAAACTGAGCCGCGTCCTCTAAGCTTTTAACGGCGACATTAGAGAGCACGATCGGAGTTGCCAGCGATTGCGAACCGCCTACGACAGGCTTCTGAGCCTCAAGCAGTTTGCGTACTAGATCTTTGCCTGGAATATCAAACGCCATATCCATCAACACGAAAGGGAAGTCTTTGTCACGTTCCCAGAAAATGTTCATGGCTCGATCAACATTCACGCTGGGCGCTCGTACCAAGACTAAGGCCACTTGGTCGTCCTTATCACTACCCACACCCGGATTAATCGAACGCGTCGCGTTCAACACTTCAACCACGTCGCTGGACGCCGAAACCGCAGTCGACCAATCGATTCCTGCTTGCTTCAACACACTTGCTATTAAATTTAAGCTGCGAGCTTCTTTCGACGGCTGAATCTCCAAAACCGTCAAAATCTCCAATCCCATTTGACTCACCGACGGCTTCGGACGCTCATTGCCAACCAACGTCTCCCCGCCTACCACATTCGAATCGATTTCAAGTTGCTTTTCAGTTTGAATTTCGCCAAATTGTGGGTCTTCTGCTACGCGACGGTCACTACTTAACTGTTTTGCAAGTTGATCTGTTCCGCCGGATCGTCCTCCGCTAGCGATCCACCCCGAGAAATAGGCTACGAAAAGCAAGCTCGCCGCTGCGGCGGCTAAGCTGATCGCTGCTGTTCGCCAAGCACGCGCAGACGCCGACTGACGAGTTGGCACGACATAAGTTGATTCTGAGCCACTTGTAACTGATTTTGGTTCGATAGATGGACGTTGAGTAGCAGGAAGATGGCTTGCTTCTACTTGAGCCACCGCGAGCACTCGAGCGGCAAAGTTTGCAGGTAGCTTCCGTTGTGGAAGACTGCGAAGTTCGCTACCCAATTGACGCAGTTGCTCTACTTTAAGTCCAAGACGTGCGTCAGCAGCCATCGCGACTTGTAATTCGCGCATTTCTCCCGCTGTCAGCTCCCCGTCGAGGAAGCCGCTAAGCAAATCATCAATATGCTCATTCGCGGACATAAATGACTCCAAGGCGATCACAACGTGCAATCGCTCGCACGTCCGCCTTGTGACCTAATTTCTGTGACCTAATTTCTGTGATCTAATCGGGTGTTTACCGATGTTTTCCTAATGCCATTCCGATGGTATCGAATGATGTTAAGTTCCCGATAGCCCATCTCAGAATCAAATTTTGACCGTTTTCGCGTAAATCCTGAGGACGCACCGCCATGCGAGGGGATCAATCTTGATCATCCAGCGCCTCATTCTGGGACACAGGTACACGCCGCGACTCAACAAACCCGCTCAGAATCAGATGAGCCGCCAGCCGGTCGAGCTGTTTCTTCTTTTTCGCCGGCGAAAGTTCCGAATCTCGCAACATGTGCCTCGCTTCCGCAGTAGTAAAGCGTTCGTCAAAGAGTGCGAAGGGCAAATCAGTGACCGATTCGAGCCACTCTGCAAATCGCCGAACTTCAACCGACTTTTGACTCTCTTTCCCATCGCAATGGATCGGCAATCCCAACACCCAACCGCAAATCGCCTCGCGTTTCGCAAGCTCCACAAAATAGGCCGAATCCAATCGGTCGTTGCGCCGGTTGTAAGTTTCAAGCGGAGTGACCCACCGCTGGCTCGGATCGCAAGTCGCCAAGCCCACTCGCACGGTGCCATAGTCGACTCCCGCTAACCTGCCGGTCGTCGGAAGCGAACTGGCATCTTCACCCAGTGCTGTTGTATCACCACTCGCCATAACTGCTCTTACTGCACCTGTATTTAACTCTAAGTTTCTTGCTCAGCAGCTACGCTGCAACTTGCTCTGCATTACCGCCCACTCTGTCCATCTTAATCCATGCCAGCGAGTCAAACATCGCCACAGCCGAAGTCGACTGCTTTGCGGCTCGATCCTCGGATGGTTAGACTTAGGGCTCCCTGCACCTACCCCGCGCGAGTCCAGATAATGAATATTCGATTTCATGCGTTACTTACCTTAAGCCTCTTCGTGTCCCAAGCTTTACTGACGCACACGCAGCTCAACGCACAAGATGCTTCACAGACAACTTCAAAAACCAGCTCACAAACCGCCGCTTCACCTGCGGCACATCCAGCCGAAAATACGTTGCAACCGAACTGGTTTCAGTTTCGCGGACCCCGTGGCGATGGAACCGCACCCGGCGAGCATCCTCCGACGACTTGGAGCGACACTGAATCCATTCGTTGGAAGACTCCGATTCATGATCGCGGCTGGTCATCGCCGGTGATCCTCGGCAATGAGATCTGGTTGACGACAGCCACCGCAGACGGTGTGAAGATGTATGTTGTCTGCGTCGACCTAGCGAATGGCCAGATCAAGCATGACAAGTTGATATTTGAAAACACCGAAGTGCAAAAGGATTATCACGCCACAAACAGTTACGCTTCGCCCACTCCGGTCCTCGACGAGCAATTCGTCTTTGTGCACTTCGGCAGCTACGGTACCGCTTGTTTGCGTCGCTCTGATGCTGAAGTGGTTTGGCAACGCCGCGACTTGCCCTGCAATCACTATCGTGGCGCCGGCAGCTCGCCCATCCTCTACAAAGATCTGCTGATCTTTCATCAAGATGGATACGACCAACAGTACGCCGTCGCTCTGAATCGCAAATCGGGCGAAACGGTTTGGAAAGTCGATCGCAAAATTGATTATGCATCCGATGACGGCGATCAACATAAAGCTTATTGCACGCCGATTGTGATCGAAGTGGCTGGGCAGATGCAGTTGATCAGTCCGACCGCGAACGCTTGCTTGGCTCTCGATCCGCTAACTGGTAAAGAGCTCTGGAGAGTGCGTTACAGCGAACACTCGACCACCGCTCGACCACTTTTCGATGGTAGCAATCTATACATCAACACGGGCTTTAGCAAAGCTCAGTTATATTGCGTTCGAGCAGATGGCAAGGGAGACATAACCGATTCACCCAAAGTCATCTGGACCCAGCGAAAGTCGATCGGTTCGAAACCGAGTCAGTTGTTGGTAGGCGGTCGGCTGTTTAATGTCACCGATGATGGCATCGTGACTCGTATGGCGACTGACACTGGCGAAATCGCTTGGCAAGATCGAGTCGGTGGCAAGTTCAGTGCGTCGTTGGTGGCCACCGATGAGCACTTCTTTCTCTTCGATCATGATGGCAAGAGTTACGTTTACACGCTGGCCGATGAACCGCAAAAAGTTGCCGAAAACAAATTGCCGGATGGCTGCAACGCATCCCCCGCGATCGTCGACGACTCGTTGATCGTCCGCACCACCACGCATCTGTATCGGATCGGTAAGTGATGGCGGTTCGCAAAGGATTTGCGTCCACGTCGGCAGTTCAAACTTCATCGCAAGGCAACGAGAACTTGGCAAGAGCAACACTTGATGACGCGCTGACGCTCGTGGTCACTAAATTTCATAGTATCACCGACAAAGCTGGCCAGCCCTATGTGCTGCACTGCTTGCGAGTGATGCTGGGCGTTAGCGATCCGCTCGCGAAGCAGGTGGCTGTGATGCATGACTTGGTGGAAGATACCGATGTCACAGTCGACGCTTTAAGAGCCCAAGGTTTCGCTGAACAGGTTTTAGCGGCAGTTGAATTGGTGACTCACGATCTCAGTTACAGCTACGCCGATTACGTGGTTCGACTGAAAGCCAACGAGCTCGCGCGACAAGTCAAACTAGCTGACCTGCGCGACAATTACTCGATCGACCGTGTCGCCTACCGCGAAGAACATCGCGCTCAAGATGCGGCGCGCATGCAACGCTATATACTCAGTTACCAGTTCCTAAACGACAACATCGATGAAGCTAGCTACCGACGCCAAATGCTTACCGTGGAATAATGCTCTGTGTGGAAGTCTCCAAAACCCGACACGCTCAATCCAACCGCTGCAAACGATCCATCGAAAAGATCGCCGTTCGCTTTCAACGCCGGCCTCGATCCAGCTCATGACAACTACGCCGTCGTAATCGTCGATCGTATTTTCAAAGCGGCCATTGAGGCGCAAGCGACAGATGTTCACATTGAACTGAATCGCGAGCAGACGCTGTTGCGTTGGCGAGTTGACGGAACGCTCGTCGATCTAGGGAGTGTCCCCAACGGTCGCAGCACATCGATTTTGAATCGAATCAAAGCCCTCGCGCGGTTGGTCACCTATCGCTGCGACATTCCGCAAGAGGGCCGCATGATGCTCGCCGACTACCAAGTCGAAGCTCGCGTTGGAACATTGCCGACACTGCACGGCGAACGAGCCGTCATTCGACTTGCGTTGGCACAGAAAAAATTGCTCAACCTGCATGAGCTCGGAATGGCTGACGAGGTATTGGAAGACCTGCGATTGGCTACGAGCGCCACATCGGGTGTGATCTTGATCACCGGCCCCGCCGGCGCAGGCAAAACAACCACCGCCTACGCTTGTTTGAAAGAGCTTATCTGCCAAGACACGTTTCAGCAGCGAAGCCTCGTGACGCTTGAAGATCCGGTTGAGATTGAGTTTCCTGGAGTCGCACAATCGCAGATCAATCCGCTGGTTGGTTACGATTGGGCCAGCGGCTTGAAAGCCCTTTTTCGACAAGATCCGGAAGTCATGCTGGTCGGCGAAATTCGCGATGCAGCCACGGCTGCGGTCGTGTTCGAAGCGGCCATGACGGGACAGTTGGTGATCACAACGATGCACGCTCGAAGTGCTGCCGACGCCATTCGCCGCTTGCTCGATATGCAGATCCAGCCCCATCACTTGCTCAGCGGCTTGAACCTGCTCGTTTGCCAACGCCTGCTAAAATCGACCTGCGAATGCCAAACTGCGAATGAGCATTTTGATCATGCTGAGAAAAATGCCGCGAGTAACACAGCGAACAATGCCCTGCGGAAAGCTCTGCCTCTCAACGAGGCAGTATGTCCTATCTGCAGCGGCTGCGGTTACACTGGTCGCATCCTTTTGACCGAGTCATTTCCGCGGATCGAAAGGGAACTTGCCAAAGCCATCATGTCGGATGCCGATTCCAAGTGCTTGGAGTCGCTAGCGCAGGGGGCTGGCATGGTAACATTGTCACAGCAAGCGACGAACGCAGTTCAGGCACATCGCACAACGCTTGCAGAATTACGTCGGCATTTCACTCAATGAACCAACCGCAATTGCAACTGCAACTTTCCGACCGCTTAGCCCTGTGTGAGCAAGTAGCGAGGCTAGCCCGCGCTCGATTGCCGATCTCGGGTGAGCTCTCGCGAAGTGTTCGGACCACGCGACTTCGAGCCACTGCGGCTCAAGTCGATGAGCAATTGCAATCCGGTAAGTCGCTGGCGCAGACGCTGGCCAGCGACGATTCACGCGATTCAAGAATTTTGGCCGCTTGCATTCAAGCGGGTGAAAGCAGCGGCCGCTTGGACCGAGCGCTCGAAGCCTGGACTGCGATGCACTTGTCCAATTCGCAAGCCACCCAGTCGCTTCGCGCGGCCATGCTCTATCCTTTAACTTTGATCGTCGTCGCTCTGTGTTCGCTTGGCTTTGTAATTTGGACTTTGATTCCGGAATACAAGACGACCTACGAACTGTTCGACCGCGACATGCCGCTGTGGTTAGAACTGTTAACTCAACTGCACGGTTACTTCTGGTGGTTGATGGGCGGCTTGGCCATCTTGGCGGTCGCGCCCTTGGTGATTTGGGCCATTCGACGGAGACGTTTTGATGCGTTGGGTCAGCCGTTCGACCGCGCTCAACGCTTTCAACTGCAAGCACTCGCTACAGAAATATCCGGCCTGCTTCTCGCCAATCAATTGCCATTGATGCAAGTCGTCAAGTTGAGTGTGGCTGTCACCGGCGCAAGCGATTCCTATGCGGCAACTGCCTTCGATAAACTTCAAATACGAGGCAATATTGAACCACTGGGCCGCGAAGTAACGCTGCTACTGGCTGCGATTCATACCGGCATCATGGATCGCGCACAGGTCGTGAAGCTCATGGGGTCGTTAGCCAATTTCTTGCGCCAACGAGCTAAGGATCATTCGCAGCGGCAGGTGCGTTGGTTGCCAATGTTAGTTGCTCTCGTCGTCGGGCTGCTCACCATCCTGACTTACGTTTTCCTCGTCTACTTGCCTTGGCTACTATTGTTGAAGCAGATGATCTCTCCGACTTCTATGGGCCACTAGATGAGCGACCAACAGTCCGCACCGCGCCTTCCGAGAACTCTTACACGCACTCAGTTAACCTTGGTGCTGCTACTTGTAACGATGATTCCATTCTTGCTGGTCGTCGGGCTATGGTTCTCGCTGCCTGAAGGAGCAGAACCGGTCCTGCCCGCTGAAGTCCGAGTTGGTCCGATGGCTTGGCCCAACGAGGGTGCCCCCGACGCGCGCTTGGTGCCTTGCATGATCCTCAGAAATCCAACCAGCGACCAATGGCAAAATATTAATTTGGCCATCAATGAACAGTTCTATTACTTCCACCCCGAACCGCTTTCCGGCGGTGAGCAGATTCACATCCCCTTAAAATTCTTTCACACGAAGGGTAACCAGTTTTACCCGCCCGAAAAGCAGAAATTGAAACTGGTCACCGTCTACGCTCAGATTCCCGATGGCTCGCGCGCCGTCATTGAAATCGATGACTCGCAGCTAGTAAATCTTGCGAACCCCAGCAAATAAATCCTACATGCCAATTTTGTAGCGGAACGCCTTAGCGTTTCGTTCTCCACACCGCAGAACTGATCTTCAGGGATTGTTCACCAGCACTTGGCCGATCGGTTGCATGTCGGGCCAGTAACCAAGAACATATGTGTTGCGGCCGTCTTCAACGCGAACCGTGCACTGAGTTGGACGACCACAGGGTCGCTCATTTACAACCGGTTCCAAGTCTAGCGAGTGCGTGCCGCTGGGGAGTTCAAGTCTGAGCATTTGAATCTCGCGCGGCAGCAAGCCCCAACAACGCGTGTCGGCTGACTCGGTCGCTTCCCACGCAACTCCAAGGCCGTCCATTGCCAAAGAAGCGATCGGTGCGGAAGCGTTCAACTGGTCTTTCGCTACATAGACGGCACCCTTCTTGATCACACGTCTGGCAATGGCTCGCGCCATAATGTCGGAGCGCTTGGCGTTGAAGGTCTGATGAGCCAAAGCGTGGAGGTCAGTGAGCGGCAAAGTGGTGCTAGTCGGCACTCCGTTAACGCGTACGCCGAGCACATCGAAGGGCATGGGAGAACTTACAATCTCAGGTACTTTGATCGGGGCTAACGTAGGCGGCACGCTGTATTGTCCGATGACTGAAACGATACGGTCAGCGATCAGCAACGCATCGCTGGTCGCTTGCGCGGCAACTTCGGTCTTATAGGGGCCGCGACCAATCATGCTGAACACATCCACAACGCCATGCCCCGGGCTGCTATGCACGCCATGGGAGACTCGTTCGATATCCGCCACAAGAAACGGCGCCGCCGGCAGTAGCTCCTCGGTGGCCTGGTAGGCGCGCAGCGCATCGTCATAATTCGACAACGACACCTCGCGCAGCACGCCACGCATGTACGGCGCGATAGGTGGAACGCGATAAGACTCGAGCACTCCGTCGCCCCATTTCGATTTCGCTTTCTCGCGCAAGTCATCCGTCTTGTCGATGGTTTGCAACGTGTAGCTTTCCGCATCCACTCCGTCTTGCATCAAACTGGAAAGTGTCAGGAAGACTCGCAGCAGCAGCTTTTCGTAGTCCTCGCCACTGTAGGCCTTGCGTTGATCGTCCGTGAGCATCGAAGTGGCGGACTCCAGCGCGCTATCCTGCTCGAGATGATCCCAGCGATCGCGAATATCTCGCAACCGCTGTTCGCACGCGCGCGGCTGACCGCTGACGAGCTCAATCATGGCCAAATCAAGTTCGACTACTGAACTATCCGAGCGACGTTTTTTTTCGGAGAGCTTGTCGAACTGCTCATGCGCCTGATCGAGCTGATTTGAGTAAAAGAGCTGCCGAGGTTGTGCGAGTCGATGCGAGTGCGTGGAGCATCCACAACTCGCAGTGATTCCAAGAATCAGCGCAAGTGAACAAGCTGCGACCGAACCACCTGTGGCGGACACTGCAATTACTTCCAAGCCTTGAACGGGTTGTAGTTGACCGCTTTGCCTAAGTAAGACGAGTGATAACCCTTGCGAACTGACGCTTGTTCTTTTGTGTAAGCGCCCGTGTGCGTGTCAATCAACTCAAGGGTCAGCAAGTAATCGCGCTGCGAAGATTTGTTGCGTTCCGTCGTTCCGCTGGTAAGAGTTGCGTACAACAAGTAGTCAACCGGTTGACCATCCCGTTGCAACACCGAGCAGAACAAGTTCATATTGTCTGGCACCAACAGAGAATCAGGCCGCAGGCGAGTCTCTTGCAATCCAGCATCCACCATGCGGCGACTGATCGCGCGAAAGGCTTGCGATCGATTGATCTGAGTATCAATTTGCTGGTAGATCTGATCTTTGAAGTCGCCCAACTCTTCGGCACTCTTGTTCTCGACTCCTACGAAACACACACTGCGTTGGATCGGCATGCCTTCAGGGCTGACCAAGCCGTGCTGGCTGGCAACTTCGGCGGTGCCCAGCATTTTAGCCACGGTCTCATCGATCAACGGATTAAAAACCTCCGCGCCCGCCGAGTGACTACCGACCAAATCGGGTTGATCGTTTTTGATCAAGTGGCCGTACTGGTAACCGCGACATCCCACCGCGACTCCCACGAGCACCAGCGCACCCGCACATAGAACCAGAGGCTGAGTTTTTCCGAATGGTCGTTTGAAAAGCATAGGGGAGGTAGCCATCCATGGTTCTCCGAAGTTTAGGCCGAGGCAGATGAGTTACGGTGTACTCGAATTCTGAGCTGCCCCGCAAGTTGAACCGCGACGCAACTGTTTTGCTATCATGATCTGCCCAGCATGATGAACACATAGCAAATTGATCCATTGTAAAATCGGCATTGTTCGATAGGGTTGTGTACTGAACGCCGACGGGAGCGCCCGATTCCTGGCGGATTGTTAGGCTAGCAAGGCTTTTGAGCCGATGAATTTGGTTCGTCGATTTACCAGCAACTCTCGTTTTGCTACTCATTCCCACCTACTAGCAAACTCTCTTTTAGAAAACAGCCAACACGCATGAAACCGGTAGTTCAAATTTCGCTCGACGTGACCACCATTAAAGAAGCCGTCGAAACCGCTGAAATGGCGTTGCGAGCGGGAGTGGATTGGTTGGAAGCTGGCACGCCACTCATCTTGGCCGAGGGTCTGCGGGCCGTTCGAGAATTGCGAGCTCGATTTCCTGAGACGCCGATCATTGCGGATCTCAAGACGATGGACGGCGGTTACCTCGAAGCCGAAATGATGGGCAAAGCGGGTGCGAACTTTGTCGTCGTGATGGCTCGCGCACACGAAGAAACACTGCGAGTTGTCTGCCAAGCGGGCCGCGATCACGGTATCGGTGTGATGGGCGATAACTTGGGCTGCCCTGATATGGTTGCGGGTGCTCGGTTGCTCGAGGAACTTGGCTGCGACGTAGTGATTCATCATATTGGGTACGACGAACGGCGCGGAATCGCAGCCCGCGGCGAGAAAGCTCCGACACCGCTCGATCAGCTTCGCGAAGTCGTGAATGCGGTCTCGGTTCCAGTCCAAGCGGTCGGAGGTTTATCGATCGATCAAGCAATTCAAACGCCCAGCTTCGGCGCACCGCTCGTCGTCATCGGCGCACCGCTGGCAATCAACCCCGATCGATTTCAACGCGCCGGTGGCGATCTAGAAGCGGTGCTCAAGCAGATCTGCGATGAAGTCCATCGTTACGGCGACGTCGCGGTGAAGAACAACTTCACTGTCCCCTGGCCGAACAAGTCATCAAATTAGTAACCGCACTATCCACTCCCTCTCTATACGATAAGCAAGTTCATGGCTGCAGCCCTCCAACCCGCCGTAGTAAACTTCTCTCGCGATCCACATTCCGTTGAGCTCCGTGAGATTCCGATTCCGACGATCGGCCCCGACGATGTACTCTTAGAAGTTTCCGCAGTTGGCGTTTGCGGCAGCGACCTTCATCAATGGACTAGCCAGCACAGTTGGCCAGTGAATTATCCAGTGACGCTTGGCCATGAGTTCGCGGGGCGAGTTTGCCAAACGGGAGCGAACGTCAAAAATTATCGCGAAGGGGATCGAGTCTGCAGCGAGACGGCGGCAGTCATCGATCCAGACAGCCCTATGACGCGCATCGGTCGCTACAACTTGGACCCAAATCGCAAGGGCTTTGG
>Ga0105046_10014171_pt1 | contig 12307 bp, 8 predicted proteins | sample MAT03_FD_78385 | JGI IMG/M metagenome (GOLD analysis project Ga0105046, IMG submission 78385) | Freshwater microbial communities from Lake Fryxell liftoff mats and glacier meltwater in Antarctica - MAT-03 (megahit assembly) | ecosystem: Environmental > Aquatic > Freshwater > Ice > Liftoff...
GATCACATGCAAGCCGGTGATCGGAATTGCCGAAGCCAGCCTCTATGTGGCAAACTCAATGGGGGCAAAATTTGGCGTCGTCAGCACGCTCAAACGCACCCAACACATGGTCGAAAAGACGATCGAAAAGGTGGGCCTCAGCAGCCACTGCGCACTGGCCTTATGCACGGATCTACCCGTGGCCGCCACCGCAGAGGATCGTGATTTGACACTCAACGTGCTAGAAAGCGGTGCCCGCACCGTCATCGCCGCTGGCGCCGAGGTGATCGTCCTGGGTTGTGCCGGCATGAGCGGGCTGGATGAGTTGCTTGCCGCCCGGCTCGGTGTGCCAGTGATCGATTCAGTGGCCGCCGCCGTGGTTTGGGCCGAGGCGTTGGTGCAGCTTGGTAAATCCACCAGCAAGGCCAACACCTATCGCCCACCAGAGATCAAGCCGATCACGGGTTATCCAGCCTACATGCAACCAGAAAATCTAAGTCATCGCCCAAGAATAAGATTAGAGATTAGAGATTAGAGATTAGAGATTAGAGATTAGAGATTGACAGAGCGCAATCTCTAATCTCAAAATCTCCAAGTTATTTCTGGGCGATGACTTAGTCGCAGCGAATCCACAACTTTATGGAGTCAATATGAAAACATTGATCAAAAATGGACGAATTGTCACCGCCGCCGACGAATACGTGGCTGATCTCCTGGTTGATGGCGAAAAAATTGTGCTGATCGGCGCCAACTTGGATGCTAGCAGCGCCGACACCGTGATCGATGCGACGGGCAAATATGTGCTTCCCGGCGGCGTGGATGTCCACACGCATCTGGCCATGCCGTGGCGCGGCATCGAAACGATTGATGACTTTTTCACCGGTCAACGCGCGGCGGCCTTTGGCGGCACCACCACCCATGTCGATTTTTCAGTGCAGGCCAAGGGTGGCACGTTGCACCAGGCGATTGCCGATTGGTCGGCACGCGCCAAAGATCGCGCCGTGATCGACTATGGCTTTCACGTCGCGATTACAGACTTGACCGACACTGTGATGGCCGAGATCGCCGAGTTGCCCAAGATTGGCGTGACGAGCATCAAGATGTTCATGGCCTACAAAGATTCGTTGCAAGTCGACGACCTGACCTTGTTCAAAAGCATGCAGGTGGCGGCAAAAAGTGGCGTGCTCTCGTTGGTGCACGCCGAAAATGGTGACGCCATCGAAGTGTTGACGGCGCAAGCGATTGCCGATAACAACACGGCGCCGATCTACCACGCCCTCACCCGGCCGCCCGAATTGGAAGCAGAGGCGACGAACCGTGCGATCCGCCTGGCCCAAGTGGCCGGTGATGCGCCGCTGTTCGTGGTGCATTGCACATGCGAAGGCGCGCTCGAAGCCGTGAGCGCGGCCCGTGCCCGCGGTCAACACACCTACGCTGAGACCTGCACCCAGTATCTCTTTTTCACCAAAGATGCGCTCTTAGGCACGCCCGCCGATGAGTTTGGTGGGTCCAAATATGTCTGTTCGCCCCCGCTGCGCGAGAAGAGCGATCAAGCCGCGCTCTGGCGTGGCTTGCGCACCGGTGACATCACCTCGCTGAGCACCGACCATTGTCCGTGGCATTATAAGACGCAGAAGGTGTTGGGCAAGGAAAGCTTCGCCAAAATTCCCAACGGCGTGCCCGGCATCGAAGATCGCCTCTATATGCTGTGGGATGCAGGCGTGTGCAGCGGACGCATCACGCCCAGCCGCTTTGTTGAACTCGTCGCCACCAATCCCGCCAAGCTGTTTGGTCTTTATCCCAAGAAGGGGACGTTGGCGGTGGGCAGCGATGCCGACATTGTGATCTGGGATGGTGACACGAAACATGTCGTCAGCGCGCGCACCCATCACAGCGCGATTGATTACAACCTATTTGAAGGCTATAGTGTGTGTGGCAAGGCCGAGAAAGTCTTTGTGCGCGGCAACCTGGTCGTGGATGGCGACGAGTTGTTGGTTGAGCCGGGCAGCGGTCAGTTTGTCCACCGCAGCAGTCCCATGTTGATCTAGGGCAGATTGATCATATATATGTCGATCTGCCGGGTTTTGCCGAGTATCAGCGCAAAACCACGCGCGTCATTCCCGTCGTTGTCTTAACGCGTATAGAGTAAAGGCTCGCTCGGCTTGGCGATTACCACAAGAGGGCTAGGGTTGCTTGAGGGATATGGTATAATTCTTGCACGCATTTTTAGGCGCGGGTTTAAACTGCGATTGCAAAGCGACAGAAAGAGAACATGCTCAAATTACCGTATGGGGTTAGCAATTTTACCAAATTGGCCAAAGAAAAGTACTACTTGGTTGACCGCACTGCGTTTATCGCCCAACTAGAGCAGATGAACGAACCCTATCTCTTCTATCTGCGTCCGCGCCGTTTTGGCAAGACGCTCTTTGTTTCAATGCTGCAATGTTATTATGGGCTAGAGTATGCTGCACAGTTTATCGAGATCTTTGGCAACTATACAATCGGGCAGACGCCAACACCACTTGCCAATCGTTATTTGGTCTTAAAACTAGATTTTAGCCGGATCAACACACAAACGCGGGAAAGCACCTTTGCCGGTTTTCTGGAAAATGTGAACCAAGGGGTGAGTCATTTTTTGAGTGCCTATCAAGCGAATTATACGGAGGCCGATCATCACTATATTTTCTCTGCCGAAGAACCAAGTATTGTCCTCAGTCGGCTCTTTGAGCGTACAAAGAATCACCAGAACACTGGCAAGTTCCAAGATAAAATTTATGTACTCGTTGACGAATATGACCACTTTGCCAACGAACTAGTCGCCTTTCGCTTAGAAGAGTTCAAAACCAGCGTCAGCCGTAATGGCTTTGTCCGCAAATTTTATGAAAGTATCAAAACCGCTACCGGTGATGGGGTGGTGGATCGCATCTTCATCACCGGTGTCTCGCCGCTGACGCTCGACAGTTTGACCAGTGGCTTCCACATCGGCAAACATCTCAGCCTTGATATTCAGTTTCACCAAATGATGGGATTTACCGAACAAGAAGTTGCCGAGATTCTTACCGGTGTTGGGATGGAAGAGAGCAACTTGCCGGCTACACTGGCGGATCTACGCCAATGGTACAATGGCTATCTTTTCAACAGCAAAGCCAAAACCAAGCTGTATAACCCCGATATGGTGCTTTATTTTGCTTCTGAATTTAGCCGCACCAGAGAATACCCCGAAGAATTGCTCGACATCAATATCGCCAGCGACTATGGCAAACTGCGCGATCTCTTCCGTGTGGAAGGCCAAGAGGTGCAAAATCTGGCCGTCCTCAACGAGTTGATTACCGAAGGACAGGTCTCCGCCCAACTGACACGCCAATTCAGCTTTGAGAAGGATTTCACACGGGATGACCTGATCAGCCTGCTCTTTTACTTGGGCATTGTCACGATCAAAGCCGCCGAGCTTTCACGCTTTATCTTCGAGCCACCGAACTTTGTCATCACCCAGTTGTACTTCACCTATTTTCAACAAATTGTCCTGCGCCGTGCCGCGCTGCGCGCCGATGACCTGCGTATCTACGACCGCGTCCTCAAACTGGCGCAAGAGAACGACATCGCCCCGTTGATCGAAGCCGTTGAGTCGATTTTGCTGCAACTCTCCAATCGCGATGCGGTTGGTTTTGATGAGAAGTACGTCAAGGCTGTCTTTGCCGCGCTCCTCTATCCTACCCAAATTTATACGGTCATTAGCGAATATGAAACGGATCGCCGCTATGTTGATCTCCTCCTTACCCGCCGCCCGCCGATTGACCCCAATTATCAGTTCGCCTTTGAGTTGAAATATCTCAAACAGCAAGATGCCGATCAACTCGAAACGGTGAAAGCAGCAGGATTGACCCAGATCCAGACCTATCTGCGCCATGAAAAATTACAGGGACTTGCTGACTTGCGCGCGTGGTTGGTGGTCTTTGTGGGACCCAAGGCACAGGTGGTGATGCCTGTGGAGACGGGGAAGTAAATCTTAGACTGTCCCCAAAACTAGATAGAGAGGCCAAAGGCTTAACCTGCTTTTTCAACATAGGAAACTCACATGACGACCCAACCCAACCCCAATCGCACTTCCCTGGTCCCCCACTATACCTTTGCCGACACACTGGCAGAGCAGGAAGCCCAACTCCGGGTCAACCCGCTCATGCAGCGGCTGATCGCCGCCCGGCAGGGTTATGCCAACGATCCCCATCGCCCGATCTATCACTACGTCAACCCAGAAAATACGCTCAACGACCCCAACGGACTTTGCTTCTGGCAGGGGCGTTGGCATCTCTTCTATCAAGCCTATCCACCCGAGGATCCGCGCCAACATTGGGGTCATGCCGTAAGCACTGACTTGGTTCACTGGCGTGATCTGCCCTATGCCATCTATCCCAACCCCGAAGAGTGTTGTTTCTCGGGCGCGACCTTGGTGGAAGCGGAGCGGGTAATTGCCATCTATCACGGCACCAAGGTGGGCAACATGGTCGCGCTTTCGCATGACCCGCTGCTGCTCAACTGGGAAAAATTAACTGGGCAAGCCGTGATTCCCAGCACCAATCCCGATGGCTCGCCGCTGCCCTACCGCGTCTTTGACCCTTGTATCTGGCAGAAGGAGGGCGTCTACTACTCGCTTTCGGGCGGAACCCGGCCGCATGAACCATCAGGCAAACGGCGCGCCGCCGACTTTCTGCTCAAGTCGCACGATCTGGTGACCTGGGAATATCTGCACCCCTTTGTCGAAGGCGATGTCTTTACGTTGGTAGGCGACGATGGCGCCTGCCCTTATTTCTGGCCGATTGGCGACCGCCATCTCTTGCTCTTTTTTAGCCACATGAGCGGCGGTCAAGCGCTGCTGGGTGATTATGACAAAGGCCGCCACAAATTTGTGGTTACCGCCCAGCATAAGTTCAATTTTGGCGCTTTTCCACCCGGCGGCGTTCACGCCCCATCGGCGACCCCCGATGGCAAGGGCGGCATCATCGCCATCTTCAACATGAATCCGGCCAAGCCAACTGTCGGCTGGGATCAAATCATGACCTTGCCGCGCCGGTTGACCCTGCTGGGCGATGATAAATTCGGGCGCGATGCGCTAGCCGTGGAGCCGGCAGGGGACATTGAATCCTTGCGCGGCGAGCACCACACGGTGGGCAGGATGACGCTGCCGGCCAATCAGGAGATTGTGCTGGAAGGGATTGAGGGCAACGCCATCGAGTTGATCGCCGAGATCGACACCAACGATGCCCCGCTGGTCGAGATCAATGTGTTGCGTTCGCCGGGCAAAAAAGAGTACACGCGGATTGCCTTTTACCGCGAGCGCGGCTACCGTAACTGGGAACGGTATACCGGTTGGGAGCGCGATCAACTGCGCTCCGCCACTGACAGCCTGATTACCCTCGATTCCTCCTATTCCTCGGTCGCGCCTGATGTTCGTTCGCGTGCGCCAGAGACCGCGCCCGTCTATCTGGCCCCCGACGAGCTGCTGAAGTTACGCATCTTTGTGGATAAGAGCGTGGTCGAAGTCTTTGTCAACGGCAAGCAGTGCGTGGCGGTGCGTGTCTACCCTGGCCGCAGCGACAGCGTTGGGGTCTCGTTGCGTGCGCAAGGCAAGGATGCCGTGCTGAAGAAGCTGGATGTGTGGCATATGCAGAATATCTATACGTCGGTGCCCAACGCGTCATTGCCGCCGCACCGCTAGAGCAGATTCCGGTTGATGGGCGCGGAGAGAAGACTGAGTTGGTCAAGCTCTTTGGCGGTCTGTACGCGGTTTAAAGTGTTTCTCGATCCGCATCCACCATGCTATACTACACCTATGCGAATCTTTAACACATCGGGTCCCTGTGACCCTGCACGGCATTACACGGTGATGCGCGAAGGGCTGGTTGCCCAGGGTCAACGGTTGGTTGAGCAAGGGCGCTACTTTACCCTCTTTGCCCCGCGCCAATCGGGCAAGACCACCTATTTTCAGCTACTCTTTCGCCAACTCAGCCAGCAAGGCTATCTACCGATTTGGATCAGCTTTGAAAGTCTGAAGACGGCAACGCGTGCTCAGTTTTACAAAACCCTTCACTGGTATCTACAATCCGAATTTGCCCAAGTTGGCATTCAAATTGAACAGCCAATCGAAAACCAGATCGATCTACAAATGTACCTGGCACAAGCTTCGCTCCAATCTGCGCCGCTTGTGCTTGTGATCGATGAATTTGAAGACATCCCCGAGGTGGTTAAGAGCGAAGTATTGCACACCTTTCGTGCCCTTTACCAAAAACGTGATCATCATAAACTGCACTCGGTTCTGCTCGTGGGAGTCAGCAGCCTGGCGCAATTGGTCGTCTCTTCGGCTTCACCCTTCAACATCGTCGATCAATTGGCAATTCCTTACTTTAGCCTAGACGAAGTGCAAGAATTGGTTGCCCAATATGTCAGCGAATCGGGACAGCCCTTCGATGCAACCGTCATCCAGGCAATCTACGAAAACACCAGTGGGCAACCGGGCTTGGTCTCGGCCCTCTGTGATCATTTGGTCACGCAGGTTGTCACCGATCCCACACAGCCGGTTACGATGGCGGCTTTTTATCCGACCCTCCAATATTTTCTGACCAAACGACAAGACAAGAATATCCTCAATATCATTGAAAAAGCCAGAGAAAAACTGGACTTTATGCTGCGCTTGCTCTTTAGCAACACCCCGATTTCCTTTACAATAGACCACCCCGATATTGCCTATCTCTATGCACATGGGGTGATTGATGAAGCCGAAGGGCAGGTGATCATCCCCGTGCCGCTCTACCACAAACGGCTGATCACAGCCTTACGCCCACTCGTCAACGGCGAAGCATCTGAATATTTCTCGGCGCATGAGAAACTGAGCGATTATGCACAGGGCGACCGCTTACAGATTAATGCGATCATAGACAAATATCGCGACTATGTACAACGGCGCGGCTTTCAAGCCTTCGACACCGAGCATCTCAAGGAAGGAGCCTGGCACTATTCGTTGGATGGCTTTATCAACTTCTTTATTGAACGGCTGGGTGGCCAAACCTTTGTCGAAGTCCCCAGTGGGCGTGGACGCACCGATATTTTGATCCTCTATCGCGGTCACAAGTATATCATCGAGACCAAAATCTTTATCGATGCCAGCTACTTCGAGCATGGCAAATCCCAACTGGCCGATTACCTCGCCAGCGAAGGGCTGGCAGAAGGCTTCTACGTCGGTTTTACCAGCAAACACAGCGCAACCGATACGCTTTACTTTGACGAAATGATCAAGGGCAAACGGATCTATACCTGGCTGATCCGCACCGATTTTAAAGCGCCGAGCCGCAGGGTGGCGAGGGGGCGGAAAAAGAAAAGTGAGTAGGAGTAGGATGCCTGCCAGCCGGCACCGACTTGACCAACGCCTGGAGTGGCACCAAGTTCGCTGGCGGTCAACGTATCGTTGCCGCCGCGCCACTGGAGCAAATTCCGGTTTAGGGGCGCGGGGAGAATGCGGAGTTGGTCAAGCTTTTTAGCGGTTTGTAGATGGTTTAAAGCGACATCTCCCAGGCGCACACATTGCGCACCGTCGCCGCGCCAGCCTCGATCACAAAGCCCAACCGGCCACCCGGTGCGTGGGAGAGGGTGTAACATTGAATCAGTTCGTCATTCACATACAACTCGGCGTGGCCAGTGCGCACCAGCAGCCGCCAGCGGCTTGGCTGATTGGGCGTAAAGGGCAGCGGCTTGCCATCATCGGGGCGGAAGGCGTAGCCGTCGTAGGGGCCAACCTGTAGACGGCCATCGTTTTGACCCAGCAAGATCGTGCCGCGATTGGCACTCTCGCCTTCAATAAACAACCCTGCGCCGCAGCGCAGACCATCGGCGGCAGTCAGGGTGATCTCCGCTTCCAGGATGACACCGCGCGCTGTGTTGTATTTGACCGGCAAGATCGCCACGCCACCGGCGGCAGCCTGCAACTGAAGTGCTTCGGCCTGCAATGTGCAATCTTCGGGCAACAGCCGGTGCAATTGACAGTGATCCAGCACCACCGGCTGGGTGGCACCTTTGAGTGCCGCATTGCCCGGCCACCAATGCAAGGAGAGGATGCCGTCGGCGTCGCACTGCACCACTTTGAGCGGGGCAAAATAGATGTCACGCGGGCTGTTCACATCCCACGTGCGCGGCACGGTGTGGTGATTAAGCAACAACGTGTCGCCACAGCGATAGAAGCGGGCAAAATAGGTGTGCAAATTGGGGCTGCTGCCCAACAAGAGCGGTTGGCGCGGGTCAAGCCGGTAGGGGCCAGCCTGCTGGTCGGCAACGAGGACAAACATCCCCCCTTCACCAGCGGGTAGCCGGGCGAGGTGACGGGCGCCCAGCGGCATCGACCCCACGCCCAAGAGCATGTAGTAGCGGTCGCCGATTGGCTCAACCGCGCCCACCTCCACATGATCACCCCACAGCCCGGTTTCGATCACCGGCGGCGCGGCGTGGAAATGGCGGCCATCGTCCGAGACGACGCAACCGGCGGTGCCGCAGAGACCGGGCGGCCCATCTTTGGCGACGGCAGTTAGAAAGCCAATATAACCGGGGCCGTCGGCGCGTGGCAGCACCCAGATGCAATCCCAGCGCTGGCTACCAAAGCGCGTTGTGCCGGCATACCAACGCGGGTCAGCCAGCGAGAGATAGTCATCATCGGGCAGGCGCCGCCAATGGAGCAGATCATCCGATTCGGCAAAGGAGATCGACTGGTCGCCATTGCGCTCTTCCGAGAAGTTGAGCATAAAGTGATCGCCCACACGCCAGACCATCCCCGTGCCCAACCAAACCGCGTCCGGCGCTTTGTGGATGATCGGACCATGATCGACAAAATGCACGCCATCTTCCGACATGGCCACACTCATGCCGTCCCAGCGCGCATCGGCACGCGAGTTGTGCAGGTAGAAGAGATAATGTTTGCCCTCATGGTAGTAAAGCCAGGTGTCCCACATGCGGGCGACAATGGCAGGTTTGAAGATCATAGATGTACTCTCTTTTTTTATGCTTGTTGTGGTTGACGATGTCGTTCTAAAATTTCGCTCCACAGCACCAACAGCCGACAAAGTTCGGCGCGATTGGTGCTGTTTTCCGCGCCCAACGCCAATACCTTGACGCTGGGTGGCTCGGCCATGGGCACCAGTTCACTGGTTTCCAGCAGATTGGCTATGGTTTCCAAAAGGCGCAAGCCTTCGGCATAGTCGGTGGCGCCGCTGCCCAGCCAGCTTTGGGCTTGGGCCAGGACGCGGGTGGCCGCGCCCTCTTTGTCCACATTGGGCGGGACAATCTCGCCGCTGCGTTTGCGGAAGAAGCCCTGAATCGCTGCCACAATGCTGGGGTCGCGCACCGTGCCGTCGGGGTAGACAACGCCGTGGATGTCGCGCCAGCGGCTCACGCCGATCATCAACTCCCACAGATACCAGCCCATCCCGCTTTGCTGGAAGATTTCCAACGAAACATCGTAGGGATTGGCACGCGCTAGACAGGCAATTTCTGAGACAAAGAGCGGTTTCTGGTATTGTTGGGCAAAACCCAGTGCTTCGTCAATGTGGGCGCGCATGGCGCTGCGGGTGGCCCGGTAATCGTGGAAGGAAAGCACATCGACATGCGCCCCAATTTCAGCCAATTCTTTGGCATAGGCCACGCCCACGGTGACCAGGTGGTGAGGATCGAGTTCTTTCATCACCCCACAGAAGTGGCGGGCAAAGTTCCAGATGGTCTGGATGCGCTGTTCACGTTCCGGCACGCCCTCTTTGAGCCACGAGGTGATCGTGGGTTCATTCATCACATCCCACATCAACAAACCCGGCTCATTGCCCAGGGTCGCGACGAGGTCGCGACAATAGGCTTCCCCGGCCGGCCAGAACGCCGGGCCAAGCCGTTGCACGCCCGGATTGGGAATCCATTGGTTGGCGGTTGCCGCGTAGGTCGGCTCGGTCTCATCAAAACAGGAGTCCCAGATGGCGGGCATGACGCTGATGCCGCGGGCGTGGGCAGCACGCACAAAGTGACGCAGGCGGGCCAGAAATGCCGCTGGCTCGCGTTCATAGACCACATAGGCCAGAAAGGGGCGGGCACTGTTTAGCCCCAAGCGTTGGGCATAAGTCAGCTCACGCTCGACCAGTGCTTCGTCATAGTCGCGCCAAAAGGCAATGTCATGGGCGGCACTGCTGGGCGTATAGTTGAAGCCACGGAGGTGGCTGTAGGGTTTGAGATAGTCCATGCTGAAACCTCGTTCAAAAAAGGGGCCGATCCTTGCCGCGGCTGAGCAGCGATTACATTTTGATGCCCGATTCCATAAGTCCTTCGACGTAGAACTTGCCCAAGGCAAAGAACAAGATCACGAGCGGGATGGAGGCAAGGACATAGCCGGCATAGAGTGGCCCCCCAGCGCCGAAATCCACCCCGTCATTGGTAATGCGCGACAACTTAAAAAGACCCACCGAGATAACCTGGAGGCTGGCGTCGCTGATTGTCACCAGCGGCCACAAAAAGGAGTTCCACGACTCAATGAAATTCAGCACGGCCAGGGTTGCCAGCCCGGGTAGACTCAGCGGCAAGGCAATATGCCGGATCAGTGACCAGACGCCGGCGCCATCACAGCGCGCCGATTCAAAGAGTTCCTCAGGAATGCCGGTGATAAAGGTGCGCATCAAAAAGATACCAAAGATCGGCCCACCGGCAAGATTGGGAATGATCAGCGCCCAACGGGTGTTGAGCAGCCCTAGGTTATTGTACAGCATATAGGCTGGAATAAACGAGAGTACCCACGGCACCATCAACAGGGAGATAATCGCATAATAGAGCGGTTCGCGCAAAGGGAAACGCATACGGGCAAAAACATAGCCGCCGATCAGCGAGAGCAAGAGCACACCCGCCAATCCCACCACCGCCACCAGCAGTGTGTTCCACATAAAGGCGTCGATCACCTGCCAGGAGGCACCGTAGTTACTGCCCCGTAACGGCAGGCTAATGCTCCAGCGCTCCCAGCGGTATTGCAAACCGTTCTTGAAAGAGAGCAGAAGCATCAGATAGGTCGGGATCAGTGAGAGGAGCAGGAGGATCAGAATGGTAAGGTGCAGCCCTACCTGCGCAGGTTGCCACGGACGGCGCCGGGTTATCGTTTGATTCATTTTAGCGTGTGACCTCTTCATTGGTGGGGCGAATGCTGCGGTTGATGAGGATCGTCCCGCTCATGGCAACGATAAAGAGCATCAGGCCGATGGCAGACGAGTAGCCAAACTGCTGGCCGCGAAAGGCCGAATGATACATCGATAACCCTGGCACCATGGTCGCAAAGCCAGGGCCACCATCGGTCAGCACGAGAACATTCTGGAAAGAGGTGATCGCACCGATCACCGCTAGGATTGCCAGGAGCCGCACCTGCCCCAATACGAGCGGCAGGTCGATGCGGTAGACACGCCCAATCCCCGTACAGCCATCCAACGCCGCGGCCTCGTAAACCGACTTTGAGATCTGCCCCAGTCCGCCCAGGTAGATCAGCGTGCCGACGCCCCACACCCAGGGAAAACCGACAAACATAATGGCGTAAAGGGCTGTGGCTGGCTCGCCCAACCAGTTGCGTGCCAACCCGTCCAAACCCAACGCACGCAGCAGATCATTGATCGGGCCCAGTTGTGGGTCATACATCTTTTGCCAGAGCAAGATCGTGACAATGCCCGGCACCAACATGGGGATAATGACCAGCAGGCGATAAAATTCCTTGATAGCCTGCGAGCGCACAAAAAAGATCAACTCGGCCATGACAAAAGGCACAAAGACGCCGACAAAGAGACCAAAAAAGAGCAGCTTTGTGATGTTGAGCAGTTCTTGCGGGGTCACGGCATAGCTAAAATAGCTGGTAAAGTTCTCCAGACCGACAAAGGTGGCTGGGAGGCCGGGCCGCCACCGGTAGAAGGCGCGCACCAACCCCAAGATGGGCGGGTAGTAGCCAAAGACAATCAGCAGGATGAAGATCGGGGAGAGCAGCGCATAAGCCTGCCAAGATTTACGGACAGCCCCCCAGGTGCTACCCCGCGCCTTGCCCAACGCTGGGCGGAGCACTTTGGCGCGCGCCCCAGGCTGGGCCGCATCTTGCTCGGTTTTCGGAACAGTCGCCATGCCAATCTTCCTCAAAACTATTTCGTGGCTATTTTGTGATTATTTCGAGTCGGTGGTCAGGGGGGCCTGCACCGGCACCTCGACCAGATAGTGTTTGTCTACCTCGAACAAACGCGCCACGTTGATGTCGATCAGATGGATCACAGTCGGCTCCAGCAAATCGTAGGGGCCGGCC
>Ga0105046_10014173_pt1 | contig 12306 bp, 2 predicted proteins | sample MAT03_FD_78385 | JGI IMG/M metagenome (GOLD analysis project Ga0105046, IMG submission 78385) | Freshwater microbial communities from Lake Fryxell liftoff mats and glacier meltwater in Antarctica - MAT-03 (megahit assembly) | ecosystem: Environmental > Aquatic > Freshwater > Ice > Liftoff...
CAATCTCTCCGCCACTGCCACGGTGGATCTGGGCGGTGGTCATTACGGCAGCACGTCCGAGTTCGCCACGAACGTGACCGTGACAGCGGCCATCACGAACGCTGCACCGGTACTCGACACGACTGGCAGCCTGACGCTGAATTCAGTCAACGAGGACGCTATCGCCTTCCCCGGCAATCTCGTATCCGACATCATCTCCAGTGCCGGCGGAGATCGCATCACCGATAGTGACACCAGTGCGGTCGAAGGGATCGCGGTCACCGGTGTCGACAACACCAACGGCGTTTGGATGTACTCGCTCGATAACATCACCTACGACTCGTTTTCTGATCGCGGAGTGTCGGACGCGGGAGCCAGTGATGCAGCGGTCGTATTGCTCGACGCCAATGCCTTCATCAAATTCTACCCGAACGCGAATTACAGCGGACCGGCCGGGAACATCACCTTCCGGGCTTGGGACACAACTGACGGCAATGCCAGTGGGGCCTGGGGCCTGGCCATTGGAGCCACCGGGGGGACGACCGCTTTCAGCATCGCGACTGAAACCGCGAGCCTCTCCATCACCGGGATCAATGACGCTCCAGTGCTGACAGCTGGGGCGGTCGCGAATCTGACGGTCGCCGAAGGCTCGGGATTCATATCACTGGGGTTGAGTAGCGTCATCTATGAGCCCGGGGGCGGAGTGGATGAAGCCTCGCAAGCGCTTACGTACGCCGTGACCAGTATTCCTGGTTCGAGCCTCGGCGACATCTACTTGGCGGACGGGACGACAAAGGTCACGATCGGTCCCTATTCGCTGACACAGATTCAGGGCATGCAGTTCCAGCCCGCCAACAATTCCAGCGGCACGACGGGTTTCCAATTCAACGTGTATGACTCCGGCGGCACCGCATTTGGAGGAGCCGACAATGTCAGCCAGTTCATACTAATCACTGTGACCTCGGTCAACGATGCCCCCACCGTCACCATGACGAGTGCAGCGCTGACCTACACAGAGAATAACGCCGCGACTGGCATCGATCCGGCGTTGACCGTCAGCGATGTCGACAGCGTGAATCTCACCGGCGCAACGGCGACGATCTCGGCCAACTACACCAACGGCCAAGACGTGCTGGGCTTCACCAACCAACTGGGCATCACCGGCAGTTGGAATGCGAGTACTGGAACACTCACTCTCGTGGGCACAACGAGTGTTGCCAATTACCAGACGGCCCTGCGATCAGTGAGCTACTTCAACACCAGCCAGAGCCCGAGTATCGCCGTACGCACTGTCGAGTTTGTCGTGACCGACGCGGCGTTGCCCAGCACTCCCGTGAATCGTCAAATCCAGGTCTCCGCAATACACGACGCCCCGGTCATCGCCGCCAATTCACTCTCCCTCTCGGAGGGCGCAACGGTCGTGCTGACAGCTGCGAATATCAATGCCTCGGACCCCGACAACCTCCCCGCCGAATTGACTTGGAGCGTCAGCAACTTGTCTGGTGGTCAATTTGAGTTCACCACCGTACCCGGTGTGGCCATCACGAGTTTCACCCAGGCTCAGGTCAACAGTTCATCAGTCCAATTCGTTCACAATGGGGGCGAGGCGGCTCCGAGCTATGACCTGACGCTGAGCGACGGGGCCATTTCCACGGGGCCAATCGGTGCGAGCGTTACCTTTGCGAACAGTAACGATCCTCCAACCATTAGCTTTGTCACGAATCAAATCATTGCCGAGGACTCCACTCTCGGCCCGATCGCGTTTACTATCGGTGATGCCGAGATAGCTGCGGGTTCACTGACGGTGACGGCCACTTCCAACGACAGCGTCCTCTTCCCTAACGGTAATATCGAAGTCGGTGGGTCCGGTTCCAATCGCACGATTAAGCTCACGCCAGCGCTGAACCAGAACGGCGGGCCAGTGACCTTCACACTGTCAGTGAGTGACGGCACGGATACGACACGGACGACTTTCGAAGTCACGGTCACTGCGGTGAATGACATACCGATGATCTCCACCCTCGTGTTTATCACACCCGAGAACACGGCCAACGGGACAGCTGTGGGAACGGTCGTGGCTACCGATGTCGATGCTTTCGAGACGCAGGCATATACCATCATCGGAGGCGACCCCTTGGGGGCATTCAGTCTTGATTCGTCGAGCGGGATTATGACGGTCAGCGACAGTGTTCAGCTCGATTTCGAGACAACTCCCGTTTGGAATCTGACAGTGCAGGTGCGAGATGGTTCAGGATCGACTGCTGAGGCCGAAGTCACTGTTCGATTGAGCGACCGGAATGACAATGCACCGATCATCACGAGCCACGGTGGGGGGGATTCGGCGAGTCTTGCCTTCGGCGAAAATACCACGAATATCACGACCGTCACCACCTCTGATCTCGATGCGGTGTCGACAATCACCTATTCCCTGTCGGGGACGGATGCCGGGTTCTTCCAGATCGTTCCGCTGACGGGTGCGATCTCGTTTGTGACGACTCCCGATTCTGAAAATGCACTCGATGCTGATGGCAACAACATCTATGAAGTGACTGTGCACGCGACAGACGGGACGTTCACTGACACCCAAGACTTGTCGATCACCGTTACCGATGCCAATGAGTTCGGTGCGTCGGCGATCAGCGACAACAATTTGGCGATCGACCAAGTGGCCGAGAACGCAGCAATCGGGACGGTCGTCGGAGTCTCCGCGTTCGCTGATGACTCAGATGGGACAGACATCATTCGTTATCTGCTGGATGTGGATGCCGGTGGGCGGTTCGCGATCGATCCGAACACAGGCGTGGTGACGGTCTCCGGAGCCATCGACTACGAGGCCACGACGACTCTGGCCTTTACCGTTCGGGCTCTCAGCTCTGATGGGTCTTCTTCTGTCAGGGACTTCGTGATTGCGATCACGGATGTCAATGACGACACGCCGATAGTGACGCCGAATCAGAGCTTGTCTCTCGCAGAGAACAGCCCGAATGGCACCTCACTCGGGACGCTGACGACGTCCGATATCGATACCGTGGGAACGCTTCAGAACTGGCAGATCACCGGCGGGACAGGGGCCGGTGCGTTCGTTATCAATCCCGCGACAGGAGAGATCACTGTCCAGAACAGTGCGCTGCTGGACTTCGAAACGTCTCCATCGCTGACACTGTTCGTCACCGTCTCTGATGGAGTTCAGGCCTCGGCACCGCAGTCCGTCACGATCAACTTGAGCAACGTCAACGAGGCTCCGCAGATCACCGGACCAACCGACACAACGATCAACGAAGACGGAGTCGCTGCCGCCCTGCCCGTCTCCATCAGCGATGTCGACACAGCCGCCAACTCACTCATCGTAACCGCCAGCAGCAACGACCAATCACTCATTCCCAACGGGAATATCGTTGTGGCGGGGAATGGTGCCAACCGCACGGTCACGATCTCGCCGACCGCCAATCTGAGCGGCGGACCGGTGACAATCACCTTGACCGTAACTGATGGAACCCTGTCCACGCAGACCACATTTCAAGTCCACGTCACTGCTGTCAATGACGCTCCGACGATCTCGATTGTACCGAACCAAATTATCAATGAGGACACCTCGACGGGGCCGCTGGCGTTCACCGTTGACGATATCGACGGCGATGTGAACGCCCTGATGATCACGGCCACGAGCGATGACCAAAGCCTGATTTCCAACGGCAATCTGGTGGGGTCAGGAGTGGGGTCCAACCGCACGATCACGGTCACTCCGACTGCGGATCGGAACGGAGGATCGGTCACGATCACCCTGACCGTCAGCGATGGAGTGTTGACCTCGCAGCGAATATTCACCGTCGACGTTCTCGCCATGAACGATCTGCCGATCATCACTCCGCAAAACTTTGTCGTCAACGAGAACAGCGTCGCGGGCACCGTCGTGGGCTCGGTCGTCGCGAGTGACATCGATGCGGGAGCGGTCCTGACCTATGCGATCGGCGCGGGCAACCTCAACGGGGCGTTCGCCATCGATCCAGTGACCGGCCAGATCACAGTGGTGAATCCCCCAGTGCTCGACTTCGAGACGACTCCGCCATACCTGCTCACCGTCTCCGTGACCGACAGCGTGGGGACTCCGCAGACGGAGACAATCACGATCGACCTGAATGACCTCAATGAAGTTCCGACCTCGCTGCTCTCCAGCCACGGAGCCGTCGACGAGAACAGCCCGCTCGGCACTCGGATCGGCACGTTGTCGTCGACCGATATCGACGCGGGAGACTCGGCGACCTACTCTCTGGTTGACGACGCCGGTGGTTTGTTCGCTGTGTATCCGAACACGGGAGAGATCACCGTCAATGGCTCGCTCGACTTCGAGACCTCCGCCAACCACACGATCATCGCCCGCATTACAGACAAAGGCGGACTGGTTCTCGATCGCAGCTTTATCATCTCACTCGTTGACATCAACGAGGCCCCCGTCCTGGTCGGCGACACGTTCGGATTGGCTGAGAACAGCGCGAACGGGGCTTTCGTGGGCACACTGGTCGCCGCTGATGTCGATGCGGGCGACACGCTGACATTCTCACTGGTCGGCGGCAATACCGGGGGAGCGTTCGCCATCGATACAACCACCGGGGTCATCTCGGTGGCCAATGGCGCGCTGCTCGACTTTGAATCCCAATCGGTCTTCTCGTTGACTGCCCAAGTGGCCGATGCCGCAGGATTGATTCAGCAGCAATCGGTGACGGTCAACTTGTCCGATCTCAATGAGCGACCAACGCTGGGGGCGAGTCACTTCCACATTCCAGAGTGGTCAGCGGTGGGCACAGCTGTCGGTGTCGTCTCCGCTTCGGATGTCGATGCCGGAGACTTCCTGACATACTCATTCGTCTCTGGCAACACCGGCGGCCGATTCGTCATTGATCCCGCCACAGGCCAGATCTCTGTGGCCAATGCGACGAACTTTACGTTTGAATCGCGCTCGTCCTACACGATCAGCGTCCGGGTACAGGACGCTGGTGACCTGACTCAGACTTCGGACATCACTCTGGTGATCGACAACGTCAATGTGGCCCCGGTCGCTATTGATGACCGCTACATATTGCCGGAGTCCACAACACTCAAGACAACTGTGATGACTGGAGTCCTGGCCAACGACAGCGATGTCGACCCGTCCTCGATCACAGCTGTCCTCGTGCAGGGTCCGCGGCTTGGCACCTTGACATTCCGGGCTGACGGCACGTTTACCTACGTGCCCGATTCCCGGTATTTCGGAAGGGACTCGTTCACTTACCAAGCTACAGATGGACTGGAATCCAGCGGGATTGTCACGGTCACACTGGAGGTGGAACTGATCGCCCCGGGAGGAGGTGGCCTAGGCAGAAGTTCCGATTCCGAGACTGACGATTCCAGCGAGACGGACTCAGGAGGAGGGTCCGGCTCGGGAGACAATGACTCCGATAGGAACTCCGGTGCTGCAATCTCGCCCCTCGGAACCGGAACTGGGACTGGGGCCGCCGGTGGATCGTCGAACGCCCGTTCGTCCGGGAGCCCCGAAGGTGAAACGGAGGTCGCACTTCTTCCGACACTTGGGGCGGAGTTGATCGAGGATATCCCCGAAGCGGGACAGGCATCTGATCTTTTGAAGAGCCTGTCGCAAGGATCGAGAAAGCAAAAAGCAGGCGTTCGAGACCGAGCGATCCATACGCTCTCTCCAGTTCTCAGGGCACTGCTCCCCGACCCGATTCACAATCTCTCGGCTTCGATTCTGGAGAATCACGTCATGTGGAACCAGCTCGATTCGATCCGCAATCAGCTGCATGAACAGGGGCAGGCATCAGTGGGCGTCGAGGATTTTGTCGTCGGCACAACGACCGCGGTGACGGGAGGGCTGACCGTGGGCTACGTGATCTGGTTAATTCGCGGCGGATCATTGCTGGCGACCATGGTCTCGGTCGTACCGAGCTGGATGTCGTTCGACCCGCTGCCCGTGATGGAACGATTTGAGGAAGATCTGCGAGAGGAGGACCAGGAATCATTGGCCTCGATCGTCGCTGGAAGTGCTGGAGCTCGTTCATAAAGCGTTCGGATGAGTAGCGTTAGGGCGTATAATCCGTCGAGTATCCCAGTTTGCGGTGCTGACGGCCTCGCAAAGGAGCCGACTGGCTTGCCTCTCGGGGGCGCTAGGTCTCACAATACGCGTTCCCTCATTCGGCTTGAGGGTCTCACTTCGCGCTGTCTCCCGCCTGACGCCTCATCATGCCCCCGATTACCAAACTGCTTGTTGCCAACCGGTCTGAAATTGCGATCCGAGTCTTTCGCTCGGCTCACGAGCTCGGAATCAAAACCGTGGCGATCTACGCCCACGAGGACCGGTACGCGCTGCATCGTTTCAAGGCGGACGAGGCGTATCAGATCGGCGTTCCGGGCGAACCGATCAAGTCGTATCTGAATATCCCCGCGATCATCGCAGCTGCGAAAAAAGCAGGGGCCGACGCGATCCATCCGGGCTACGGCTTCCTGTCCGAGAAGCCCGCTTTCGCGCAGGCCTGCAAGGACAATGGAATCATTTTCGTCGGCCCGAAGGTAGAACACCTGGAGGCCCTCGGAGACAAGACTGCGGCCCGCAAGATCGCGATTCTCGCCAAGGCTCCAATTCTCAGCGGGACCGAGGACGCTCTCCAGGATGCTGCGGAAGGTGTCTTGGCTTCGAAAAAGCTAGGCTATCCAGTGATTCTCAAGGCCGCTCACGGTGGGGGGGGGCGCGGGATGCGCGTAGTTGAAAGCGAAGATCAATTCGTCGCCAGCTACGAGACTGCTCGCCGCGAATCGCTGACCGCCTTCGGCAGCCCCGACATCTTCATCGAGAAGTACATCCGTCGCGCTCGCCACATCGAGGTTCAACTCCTGGGCGACCAGCATGGCAATTTGGTCCACCTCTACGAGCGCGACTGCTCCGTGCAGCGACGACATCAAAAGGTCGTCGAACTCGCCCCCGCGCCGAACCTCGACCCGAAGGTGCGTGACGCCCTGTGCCAGGCAGCTGTCAACATCGGGAGACAGGTCGGCTACGAGAACGCCGGGACGGTCGAGTTTCTGGTCGATGCCGACACGAACCAATACTTCTTCATCGAGGTCAATCCCCGCATCCAGGTCGAGCACACCGTGACGGAAGAGGTCACTGGGTTCGACATTGTGAAGTCGCAGATTCTCGTCGCGATGGGGCGGCGTCTCGACGACCCCGATATCGGCATGACCTCGCAGGCGACCATCAAGACTAATGGCTTCGCGATCCAGTGCCGAGTGACGACGGAAGATCCCGAGAACAACTTTACGCCCGATTATGGCCGCATCGCACACTACCGGTCCTCGGGCGGGATGGGTGTCAGGCTCGACGCTGGATCGGCGTTCTCTAGTGCGGTCGTGACCCCCTATTACGACTCGTTGCTGGTTAAGGTCACCGCACGCGGCAGACGCTTCATCGATGCGATCTCTAAGATGGAACGCTGCCTGGACGAGTTTCGAATTCGAGGGGTGAAAACGAACATTCCCTTCCTCAAGAATGTCCTCACGAACAACACTTTCGTCACTGGGCTCTGTACCACTCGGTTCATCGACGATACGCCAGAGCTGCGAACACTACCAAAGCGTCGCGACCGGGCGACCAAGGTCTTGTCGTACCTCGCCGATGTGATCGTCAACAAGAATTCCCTCGTCAAGGGGCGACCCGCCGCAACCCGCATTGCCGCAGCCCCGCTGCCACAATCGTTGCGGGCGGTTGATTCGAAAGCCCCCCTTCCGACTGGAGCCCGGCAAGTCTTCCTCGACCACGGTGCGCAGGGGCTCTCGAAGTGGATTCTCGATCAGAAGCAGCTGCTCATCACCGATACGACCTTCCGCGACGCCCACCAGTCGCTGCTGGCGACTCGCGTGCGGACGTTCGACCTCTTGCAGATCGCCCCCGCTTACGCGGAGAGGCTACCACAACTCTTCTCTCTGGAAATGTGGGGTGGAGCGACGTTTGATACGTCGATGCGGTTCTTGAAAGAGTGCCCGTGGGACCGACTCTCCGAGATGCGAGCCGCCTGTCCGAACATCCTCTTCCAGATGTTGCTGCGAGCCTCGAACGCGGTCGGCTACACGAACTATCCGGACAACATTGTGCGGGAGTTCGTGAAGGAAGCTGCTGCGTGTGGGAACGATGTGTTCCGCGTGTTCGACTGCCTGAACTGGCTTCCCAATATGCAGGTCGCCATGGATGCGGTCTGCGACGCCGGGGGAATTTGCGAAGCAGCGATCTGCTACACCGGCGATATCACCAACCCGACCCGCACCAAGTACGACCTCAAGTATTACGTCAATCTGGCCAAAGAGCTGGAGAAGATGGGCGCTCACATTCTGGCCATCAAGGACATGGCCGGTCTGTGCAAGCCCGACGCAGCTGCGACCTTGGTCAAGGCGTTGAAGCAAGAGATCGGCATCCCGATCCACTTCCATACGCACGACACCAACGGCATTCAAGCCGCGTCGTACATGCGGGCGGCGGATGTCGGCGTCGACATCGTCGACTGTGCCATGGCCCCGCTCTCCGGCGGGACATCCCAGCCGAACCTCAACACGCTGAGCGAGTCGCTACGATATCAGCCGCGCGATCCGCATCTCGATTCGCAAACTCTCGACGAGATCGCGGAATACTGGCGGTCGGTGCGTCAATTCTACACCGCGTTTGAGAGTGCCCCACTCGCGGGCACAGCTGACCTTTACAACCACGAGATGCCTGGCGGCCAGTACACCAACCTGTTCGAGCAGGCTCGGTCGCTGGGTCTTGAAGACCGCTGGGCCGAAGTGTGCCGCCTGTACGCTGAAGTCAATCAGATGTTCGGCGACATCGTGAAGGTGACGCCGACTTCGAAGTCGGTCGGAGACATGGCCCTCTTCATGGTGGCCAACAATCTGACCTGCGATGAGGTCCTCAACGGCACCCGCGAGTTGTCGTTCCCCGAGGGGGTTATCGACCTCATCAGCGGGGCCATGGGGCAGCCTCCCGGCGGGTTCCCGCTGCAAGTCCAGAAGCGTATCCTCGGCGACCGCAAGCCGTTCACCGGTCGTCCCGGTGCCGAACTGCCGCCCGCCGATTTCGAAGCCGCTCGCAAGAAGACGCTCGAACTGCTCGATGGCGAGCCGGTCGATGAGGTCGGCCTGAAGCGGCACACCCTATCATACCTGCTCTACGGCAAGGTTTACGAAGGGTACGCCGCTCACCGCCGCCGATTCGCCAACACCAGCGGCCTCCCCACGCCGAACTTCTTCTACGGCATGCAGCCTGGCGAAGAAATCACCATCGATATCGAGCCCGGCAAGACGCTATTCATCAAGTACCTGAACCAGGGCCAGCCGCATCCCGACGGCACACGCACCGTTTCGTTCGAACTCAACGGCCAGCCCCGCGATGTCACCATCACCGACGCCAGCGCCGCCCCAGAGCAAGCTGCCCGTGCCAAAGCCGACCCTGACGATCCCGCCGAGATCGGAGCCACCATGCCCGGCATGGTCGTGCAAGTCCCCGTCAAATCGGGCGAGTCCGTCGCCAAGGGCCAGAAGCTCCTGACCCTCGAAGCCATGAAAATGGAAACCTCCCTTTACGCCGACCGCGACGGCACCGTCCGCGACGTGCGCGTGAAGCCCGGCGACGCTGTCGAGACCGGGGACCTGCTGCTGACCTTGGAGTTCAAGGCCGAGTGACTTCTAAGGTGTTGCGATCTCGGTCCTAAGCGGGAGCTTGGGACCGAGATCGACCCTCAAAACCCGCTACCGAACAGTCCTTCGAATTCGCTTCAGCAGCGACGCTTCTCCGGGGGCGTCTTGGCCGAGTTCCCAGACGGCGACTCCGGCGAGGCCGACTGATTGGGCCCAGGCGGTCTTGGCGGCGATGGTGCCGGGGCCATTGAAGAAGACTCCTTCGACTTCATCGAGGTCGGGGCGGGGGGCGTACTTCTGCATGATCTCGGCGTAGGTCAACGCCTCGCGGGTTTTGACCTGGCGGCCGTAGAGCGGGAGGCACAGGACGACCTTGGAGGCGGGCACGCCTTGGTCGAGCAACATCGCCAGATGCTTCTGGCATGACTCGAACGTGCTGTGCTTCCCGGCATCGTCGTACGACATCAGCATCACGTGATCGACAGCCGCCCACGCCTCGGCGGGCAGCTTCTGTGAGGGGGCTACCGCGATCGATAACTCCAGCCGGGCGGGGTGAAACAGCTGTTGAAGTTCTCTCAGCAAGCTGGCCAGGCCCAGCTGCTCGTCGGCTGTCGATGGATGCTCCCAATCGAGGTTCACTCCCGCGAGCGAATGCCGACGGCAAAACTCAACCAGTTCCTGTCCGAGTCGTGTGCGAGCTGCGGGACTCTGGCAAATCGCCGCAAAGCCATCCGACCGGTCCCAGCCGCCGACGCAGATGTGCGTCCGCAACCCGGCCCGAGATCGCAACTCTTTCGATGCGGCCCAGTGCGGGGCCTTCCAGCGTTTCTCGTTCAGGCTTCCATCGGGTTTCACTTCAATCGAAAACAGCGTGAGATCGGTCAGCGACTCCGCGACCTCCGCGGCCACCGCCTCCGCTCGATAGTCGGGCAAGTAGCCGCCGACTCGAAACGGTGGCTCGGCAGCAGGAGCGATCACAGCCTGTGCGGCGATCAGGGCCACGAAAAACAATCGTTGGACGATGCCGTTGATACGCACGCAATCCCCTTCGCAGAACACAAAACGAAAACACCCGTGGATGTGTCATAGACGGGTGTTTCACATTCGTCAATGCTGCGATTCCGTTCGACTAGATCAGTGTCGGATCATCGACCAGGCTCTTTGATTTCGGAGTGCTGGCCAAGAGGGCGGCTGGTGGTTCGACCGGGTCGTCGTCGGAGTCATTCCCGTCGCCGCCATCAATGGTGTCCTCTCCATCATCGGCCATCGAGTCATCTCCGCCTTCGCCGAGGAGTTCATCCGTGCCCTCTCCCCCTGTCAGGTCATCATTGCCGTTGCCGCCGAAGAGGGAATCATCTCCGGTCCCGCCGTCTTCGACATCGTTGTCATCGCCTCCATTCAACGTGTCGTTCCCATCGCCGCCGAGGAGGCTGTCGTCACCTGTCCCGCCATCGAGTGAGTCGTTCCCCGCTCCTCCGTCTTCGGTGTCGTTGCCGGTCCCGCCAGAGAGCTTGTCGTTGTCCAGCCCGCCGAGCAACGAATCGAGCCCATCTTCGCCTTTCAGGGTATCGTTCCCTGCGGACCCGCTTAGCGTGTCGTTCCCGACACCACCCAGAAGCCGATCGTTCCCCTCGCCACCATCTTCGGTGTCGTTGCCCGCCCCACCCGCGAGGACATCGTTCCCCGCTCCTCCGGCCATGTAGTCGTTGCCATCAGCTCCTGACAGGGTGTCATCGTCCGCACCGCCATCGAGTGAGTCGTTCCCCGCTCCTCCGTCTTCGGTGTCGTTGCCGGTCCCGCCAGAAATCTTGTCGTCGTCCAGTCCTCCGAGCAATGTGTCGAGACCGTCTTCACCCTTGAGCGTATCGTTGCCAGCCGACCCGCTGAGCGTGTCGTTCCCGACACCACCCAGAAGCCGATCGTCCCCCTCGCCGCCATCTTCGGTGTCGTTGCCCGCCCCACCGGCGAGAACATCGGTACCCGAGCCGCCGAGCATGGAGTCGTTGCCGTCAGCTCCTGACAGGGTGTCATCGTCCGCACCGCCATCGAGGACATCGTTCCCCGCTCCTCCGTCTTCGGTGTCGTTTCCACTCCCGCCAGCTAGCTTGTCATCGTCAATTCCACCCAGCAACGTATCCTGTCCGTCGTCACCCTTGAGGGTATCTTTGCCATCATTCCCGTTGAGAGTGTCGTTTCCTGTGCCGCCGCTGATCGAATCATCTCCCAGGCCGCCATGGATATCGTCGCTGAACTGGCTGCCGGTGATCTTGTCGTTGCCAGCGTTCCCGTTGATGGTCACGGAAGTCAGTGTCGTAAACGCGGCCTGAGTCACGCCGCTCAAGTTAATCTTGTTGTTGCCCGCTCCGCCGTTGACGACGATCGAGTGGACATCTGCGGCCTGGAGTGCGTTGGCCCCGATGGCTACTGCGACGGAGTTGAACGTGACCTGACCATCGAGGTTCGTCGCGACGGTCATCGCTTCCGATCCGGTGCTGGTGACCGTGAGTGCGTGTGAACTGGCGTCGTAAGACGCGGATGCGCTGAGCAAACGCTTCTTTTCCAGCGAGATGAGCGCGTGAGTCGGTCGGCCTGCCTGAGAGCGGCGTTTTGATTGAGACAGCCCCAACATTCCCTTCACCCCGTCGAAACGAACCATGA
>Ga0105046_10014174_pt1 | contig 12305 bp, 8 predicted proteins | sample MAT03_FD_78385 | JGI IMG/M metagenome (GOLD analysis project Ga0105046, IMG submission 78385) | Freshwater microbial communities from Lake Fryxell liftoff mats and glacier meltwater in Antarctica - MAT-03 (megahit assembly) | ecosystem: Environmental > Aquatic > Freshwater > Ice > Liftoff...
CGGCGTCGGCACGGCCGGCGTCGGCGCGGGCGGCGTCGGCGCGGGCGGCGTCGGCACGGCCGGCGTCGGCACGGCCGGGCTGCCGTCGCGCGGGACATAGCGAACGGTCGGCCCCGATCCGTCGCCGGCGTCCACGAGCACGGCCTTCATCGCGCCGCCGCCCGGCGCCGGGGTCGGCGCCGGGGCGACCTTCGCCGGCGGCTCCGCCAGTGGGACGTACCGGACGACCGGCGCGCCGCCGTCGCCGGGGTCGACGAACACGGCCCTCATCTTGGTCTGGGCGGTGACCCCGAGGGGGACCGCGGCCGCGCCGAACAGGCCGGCCAGCACCCACCGCCAGCGGTTCCGCCGCGCCCGTTCGGTCATCGCCTGGTCCTCCCGATTGGTCCGTGCCGCACCACGATCCGGTATCGGCCGCACGACCCGCAAACTTCACCCGACCGGCACGTTCACCCGCCGCCTGACGGCGGTCGGCTCGCCCGGCTTACAGTTTGGCTCCCCATCCCGCGCAGTCTGCGGCGCCGCGGCGCGGGGTGGGAAAAACTTCACCGGTTCGGCCCCGATTCGCCGCAAGAGTTCTTGACACGAGCATCACAGTCGCTATTCCCGACGCACTCGTTGACCAGATGGCGGCTGCGCGGGACGTGGGGGAACGCCCGCCGGCCGCGGCCGGAAGCCGGTGGGGACCGGCCGACGCGGGACACCGCCGCCGGCCGGACCGGGGTCGACGCCAGGGGGAGTTCAGGATGACGCGCACGAAGAGCCCAGCCGGCGTGCCGCGCGGACCCGTCGGCCTCGTCCGGGCCGGCGGGTTCGCGGCCCTGGTTCTGTTCGGGGCGGCCGTCCTCGACGTCGGCAGTCCCGCCGGTCTGGCGCAGCCGCCGGCCCCCGAGCCGCTGCGGCTCGGCATCCCAGGTCCGGGCGGCATCACCCCCGCCGTCCTCCAGCAACCCGCCCAGCCGCAACCGCTCCCGGTGCCGGTCCCGCAGCCGGGCGGACCGGGGAAGGGCGGCTTCGTGCCGCCGGGGTACGGCGGGCCGCTGAGCAACCCGTTGATGTCCGCCGCCCCGCCCGGCCTCGGCGGCTCGCCGAAGCTCACCGCGGCGGCCCAGGAGAAGCTGGCCAAGTACGTCGCCAAGCTCATCGACCCCGAGACCACCCTCGACCTCGCCTCCGGGCAGACGCGCGTCCTCGTCCTCAAGGGGACGCCGAGCCGCATCCAGGCCGGCGACGACTCCATCGTCTCCGTCAACGTGCTGTCCCCGAAGGAACTCATCATCCAGGGGCGGGGCGTCGGCGCCACGGTGCTGAACATCTGGTTCGCCGACCCGAACGACCCGGCGAAGACGGAGTCGCTGTCGTACCTGGTGCGCGTCTTCCCCGACCCCGAGGCGAAGGAGCGGCTCGACCGCGCCTACCAGGCGCTGGAAACCGACCTGAACAAGTTCTTCCCCGACAGCCGCGTCAAGCTCCGCGTCCTCGGCGACAAGCTCGTCGTCAGCGGCCGCGTCCGCGACTTCGTGCAGGGCGGCCAGGTGCTGCAGGTCGTCCGCTCGAACATGCAGGGCGCCGGCGGCACCGCGGGCGGCGTCAGCCCCGCGGGCGGAACGGCCGGGCAGATTCCGGTGCTGCCGCCGCCGGGCGGGCCGCTCGACCCCACCGGCGCCACCCAGGCGCCGAGCCTCGACCTGTTCCGCAACGCCGGCGGGCCGAACGTCATCAACCTCCTGGAGGTCGCCGGCGAGCAGCAGGTGATGCTCCGCGTGGTCGTCGCCGAGGTGAACCGCGCCGCGGCCCGCACCGTCGGGTTGAACTTCGCCGTCACCAATAATCAGGGGATCACGGTGTTCGCCAACCGCACCGGCCCGGTGGTCGGCGCCCTGCCGGGGCTCAACGGCCTCGGCGCGATCGGCGGCCTCGGCGGGGTCGGCGGCGGGTTCGGCGGCGGGTTCGGCGGCGGGTTCGGCGGCCAGGACGGCTCCGGCGGCGGGGTGCTCGCCAACATCCCGTTCGTGACCGACGCCGGCCGGCTGCCGTTCGCCCTGAGCGCGCTGAAGACCCTCCAGTACGCCAAGTCGCTGGCCGAGCCGAACCTCGTGGCGATGAACGGCCAGACGGCCAACTTCCTGGCCGGCGGCCAGTTCCCGGTGCCGGTCGTCAGCGGGTTCGGCGGCATCCAGGGCGGCATCCAGGGCGTCCAGTACGTCCCCTACGGCGTGCAGCTGAGCTTCACCCCGTTCCTGACCGACCGCGACCGCGTCCGGCTGGTGCTCAACGCCTCCGTGAGCAGCCGCGACCTGAACTCCGGCACCAACATCGGCGGCGGGAACGTGGCCGGGCTGAACACCCGACAGGTGAACACGACGGTGGAGCTGCGGCAGGGCGAGACGCTGGCCGTGGCCGGCTTGATCCAGACGAACCAGGGGGCGGACAAGGCGTCGATCCCGTTCCTCGGCGACGTGCCGGGGCTGAGCCAGTTGACCGGCCTCCACCGCCACCAAGCCGGCGAGCAGGAACTGGTGATCTTCCTGACCCCGGAACTGGTGCGACCGCTCGACGCCGACCAGCACGTGACGCTGCCGGGGCACGAGATCCTCGACCCGACGGACGTGGAGTTCTACCTGTTCGGCCGGCTCGAGGGCCACTGCCGCGACTTCCGCAGCCCGATCCGCACCGACTGCAGCCGGATCAAGCAGTACTACCGGGCCGAGGGCATGAACCTCGCCGGGCCGACGGGGTACACGCCGCTGCCTTGACAGGGAGCAGGAGACAGGAGACAGGAGACAGGGAACACTCACTGTCTCCTGTCTCCTGTCTCCTGCTCCCTGCCTCCTGTCTCCTGCTCGCCGAGGAGCTGCCCATGCGACCGATCGCCCTGCTCATCGCCGCCGCGTCGCTGTCCGCGTCCGGGTGCCTGACGGCCGGCGCCGGCGGGGTGCCGGCGTGGCTCGCCGCCAAGACCGACTTCGGCCCCGCCGGCCCGACCGGCTCCACGCCGGCGGCGCCGACGGACCTGGCCGCGAACGAGGCGGCGGCGCTGGCGCTGGCCATGGCCGAGGGGCTGGAGAAGGACGGCAAGGACTCCGACGCCGCCGCGTGCTACGAGCGCGCCCGCCAGCTCGACCCGGCCACGGGCGACCGCGCCGCCCACCGCCTCGCCATCCTGTACGACCGGAACGACGAACAGGCCAAGGCGATGGCCGAGTTCACGTCGCTGCTGAAGAAGCGGCCGCGCGACGCGGCGCTGCTGTGCGACGTCGGCTACAGCCACTACAACCGCGGCCGCTGGGCGGAGGCGGAGGTTCTGCTGCGGAAGGCGGTGGCGGCGGACCGGACGAGCAAGCGGGCGTGGAACAACCTCGGGCTGGCGCTGGCGATGCAGGGGAAGGAGCGCGAGGCGGTCGAGGCGTTCGAGAAGGCAGTGACGCCGGCCGAGGCGCAGGCGAACCTCGGGTTCTGCCTGGCGGTGCAGGGGAAGCGCGACGAGGCGAAGGCGGCGTACCGGCGGGCGCTGGTGCTGGAGCCGGCGCTGCGGACGGCCCAGGCGGCGCTGACCCGGCTGGACGCGCCGCCGGCCGCGCCGGGTGTCGGGCTGACGCTGCCGGACGCGCCGCCGGGGGAGTAAGAAGTGTGGCGAGCCGACCGCCGTCAGGCGGCGGGTGATGGGAACGTCACCCGCCGCCTGACGGCGGTCGGCTCGCCGTCTACCACACGTTAAACCCGCCGCCCCAGCCCAGCATCGAGCTGACCACCCGCAGCACCAGCGCGATACCGCCGAGCACGAGGCCGACGATCGCCAGCCCCCGGCCGTCGCGGCCGCGGAGGCCAATCAGGCCGGTCACAACGGCGCCGCCGCTGATCACGAACGACAGCGGGCCGAGGCAGCACGTCAGGAAGCCGAGCAGCCCGAGAATTAGCGACAAGATGCCGAACAGCACGCCGCCCTCGCCGCGCTTCCGCCGCGGCGGCAGGTCGTCCGGCTCGCGGCCGCCGGGGTCCATCACCGGCACGAACGCCCGGCCGCACGCCCCGCACGCCACCGGGCGGTTGAGCAGCTCCCGGCCGACCGTCAGGTCGGCGTCGCAGCGCGGGCAGGTGACGGGGAGTTGCGGCATCGGCGCTAATGACGAATGACGAATGACGAATGACGAATGCCGTCAGTCGTTGAACAGCTCGCTGATCGACTGGTCCTCGTGGATGCGGCGGATGGCGTTCGCCAGCAGCGCCGCCACCGAGATCACCTTGATGTTCGGCAGCTGCTTCTCGCCCGGCAGCGGGATGCTGTCGGTGACGGCGATCTGCTCGATCCCCGCGTCGCGCAGCCGGCCCACCGCCTTGTCCACGAACAGGCCGTGCGTCGCGCAGGCGTACACCTTCTTGCACCCGTGCTTCCGCGCGATCTCGATCGCCTTCACCATGCTGGAGCCGGTCGAAATCATGTCGTCGAACAGGACGACCGTCTTCCCCTCCACGTCGCCGATGAGGTGCGCCGCGGTCGTCTCGGTGGCGCTGGACCGGCGCTTGTCCACGACCGCGATCTGCCCGCCGAGCCGGCCCTGGTACTTCAGCGCCTTCTTCACGTTCCCCTCGTCGGTCGAGAGCACCACCAGCTCGGCCGCCGGGATGCCCAGCGAGCGGACGTGCGCGGTGATCTCGTTCGACGCGTACAGGTGGTCCACCGGGATGTTGAAGAAGCCCTGAATCTGCGCGGCGTGGAGGTCGAGGCAGAGGACGCGGTTGGCGCCGGCGGTGGTGAGGAGGTCGGCGACGAGCTTGGCGGTGATGGGGACGCGACCCGTGTCCTTGCGGTCCTGGCGGGCGTAGCCGTAGTACGGGATCACGGCCGTGATCCGGGCCGGGCTGGCGCGCTTGAACGCGTCCAGCATGGTCAGCAGTTCCATCAGGTGCTGGTTGACCGGCGGGCACGTCGGCTGCACGAGGAAGACGTCGCGGCCGCGCACGTCCTCGTCGATGCGGACCATCGTCTCGCCGTCGGGGAAGCTGCCGAGGTTGATGTTGCCGAGCGGCACCCCGAGGTGCTTGGCGATCCCCTCGGCGAGCGGCTTGTTGGCGCGCCCGCTGAAGATCTTGAGCTTGTGACTGCCGCCGTTTCCGGTCACCGCGTACCCCCGCTGTCGGTCCCGGCATTATGCGGGGTGGGCGCGACGCGAGCAACCGCCGAATGGCTCGGGGCTTCGCCGCTCGCGGCGTTGCACCGCATTGCAACGCCGCGAGCGGCGAATCTACTCCCGCAGCGCCGCAACGAGCGCGTCGGCGAACGCGGCCGCGTGCTCGGGGCCGGCCGCGGTCACCACCCGGCCGTCGGTCCGCACCGGGGCCGCGTCCAGCGTGAACTGCGGCGACGGGTACGACACGCCAAACTTCCCCGCGTACTGCTCGGAGTATTGGCTACGGGCGACCGTCTTCCCGTCCAGCACGCCGTGCTTCGCCAGCACCAGCTGGCCGGTGCAGATGCCGCCGATCACCACGTTCTGCGCCCGCGCCCGGCGGATCACCTCGGCCGTGACATGCGCCGTCGGCGGGCCCTTGCCGAACGCCTTCTCCCCGAACCCCTTCCCCGGCTGGCCGACGAACTCGCCCACGTCCTCGCCGACGAACACCAGCGCCCGCACCGGCGCCAGGTCCAGGTCCGGGTTGAACGCCAGGTCGGCCTGCACCGGCGGGCCGGGGTTGCCGTCCTTCTTCGGGTACGAGAAGCCGGCCGCGAACGCCCCCTGCGCGAACGGCGGCACCGGCCCCACCGCCACCTTCACCCCCACCCCGTGCGACTCCAGCCGCTCCCGCACCGGGCCGTAGTCCGGCGGGTACAGCCCCTTCACCGGCAGCACGAACAACACCTGCGGCGGCCCGTTCCGCCACGGGTTCGCCGCCGGCGGCTCCGTCAGCTTCGTCGCCGCAACGGTCTTCGCCGTCGGCGCGGCCGCGGCGACGCGCGGCGGGTCGGCGACGGGGGTCGTGGCCGCGGTCGTCGTCACCGGCTTCTTCATCGCCGTGCGCACGACCAGCCCGCCGATCAGCACCGCCGTCAGCACGCCGCCGACGGCCGCCCACCGGGCCGGCGTCCAGGTGGCGGCCGCGTCCTTCTTCCGCTTCTTGTCGCGCCGCGGCCGGGCGGTCACGATCACCTCCGTCGGCGGCGGCTCGGGCACGAACGCCGGCACGACCGGCGGCGCCGGGGTGACGGCCGGCGGCGCGGGGGCGAACGCCGCCTCGACCACCGGCTGCGCCCCGGCCCCCTCACCGCGGGCATACGGGGCCAGCGCGGCCGCGACCTCGACCGGCGTGGCGAACCGCGCCGCCGGGTCTTTGGCCGTCATCTTCGCCAGCACCAGTTCCAGGCCGCCGGGCACGTCGAGTCGGGTCGCGGCCAGCGGCGGCTGCGCTTCCGTGGCGTGCGCCAGAATCTTGTCGAACACCGACCCCGCCGCCTCGAACGGCGCCCGGCCCGTCAGCAGGAAGTAGAGCGTGCAGCCGAGCGAGTACACGTCGGCGCGGATGTCCACGGCGGCGCACCGGGCCTGTTCCGGCGACAGGTAGTCGGGCGTGCCCATGATCATGTTCATGCCGGTGACCGCGGTCGGCGGGTGCGCCATCGACTCGCTCGACCCCGGCGGCGGGGACTCGGCGGCGTCGCGGGCGAACCGGGCGAGGCCGAAGTCGAGCACCTTGACGTGCCCCTTGCGGGTGACCATCAGGTTCTGCGGCTTGATGTCGCGATGAACCATCCCCTTGTCGTGGGCGTGCTGGAGCCCCTGCGCCGCCTGGCGGATGAACTGGCACGCCTGCGGGATCGGCAGCGGCCCCTTCTTCGCCACGAGTTTGTCCAGGCTGACCCCCTCGACGTACTCCATGACCAGGAAGTGCAACCCGCCCGCCTCGCCGGCGTCGTAGGCGGTGACGATGTTCGGGTGGTTCAGCTTTCCGGCGGCGCTCACCTCCAGGCGGAAGCGGGCGACGGCGCTCGGCTTCTCGGTCAGGTGCGGGGCCATGACCTTGAGCGCGACGACGCGGCCCATCACCTTGTGCTCGGCCCGGAAGACGACGCCCATGCCGCCCTCGCCGAGCTGGTCCAGCAGCCGGTACTGCGGGTGGTCGGCGAGGACGGAGCGGGCGTCGCGGAAGGCGAGGATCGAGGGCATGCTGCCGGGCGGCGTGGCGTTGGTGCGGTCGCCGGCGCCCGGGTCGGCGGGCGTGCCGAGGTCGCGGAGGAGGCCGACGAGGCTGTCGTCGCGCACGTCGCGCAGGGCGGCGCAGCAGCCGGCGCAGGCGGCGACGTGGTCGGCGACGGCGGCGAGGTCGTCGGGCGGCAGTTCCCCACGGCCGAACGCGGCGAGGGTGTCGGCCGGCGGGTGGGTGGCGGCGGTCACGGGGCGGCTCCGCGGGGTGGGCAAGGTTAGGATGGCACACGCCGGGGGGAATCTGTCAGGAATTCCGCTCCGGGGCTTCGCCGCTTGCGGCGGTGCAGGGCATGCCCTGCACCGCCGCAAGCGGCGAAGCCCCGAGCCCCGTCTACAATACCCGCCCCCACCCGCCGCGGACGCCCCCGATGCCCCTGGTCCCGTGTCCGGCGTGCGGCCTCCCCCGGGCCGCGGCCGACGCCGCAACTCCCTGCCCCGCCTGCCGCTGGGCCGACCCCATCCCGCCGCCCGTGCCGCCGGCGCCCGAGCCGCCACCCCCACCTGCGCCCGAACCGCTGCGCCCGTCGCGCCTCCCCGCCGCCGTCCTCGGCGTCATCGGCGGGGTGCTCGCCACGCTGGCCGTGCAGTCCGGCCTGCCGCGGCCCGAGCCCGAGCCGGTGCCCGAGCCCGTGCCCGAAATCGCCGCGGCGCCGGTCTACCCGCGCGTCCCGTCGCTGCCGGTCGCCCCGCCGCCGCGGTTGGTCGAGCGCGACGACGACCCGGTCCCCGTCCCGATCCCGGTCGCCGCCGACGGCGGGTTCGCCACCCTGAAGATCGATCAGCCGGACGACCCGTTCCACTTCCCGAAGCTCGGCCCCGGCAACAAGGTGAAGCTGACCGGCCGGGTGAAGAAGCTGTACGTCGAGGGGCTCGATGGCGGCGCCGAGCTGGACGCCACGGGCCTGGCCAACGACGGCCTGTACGTCACCGGCCTCCTGGACGGCGGCGCCGTGTTGAAGGCGAAGACGGACGGCCCGACGGTGTCGTTCAAGTACGGCGTGCGCGGCGGGTCGGTGGTCGAGGTCGACGCCCCGAAGGCGGCGGCGGCGTTCGCCACCTACGCCCCGAAGACCGGCCCCGCGGTCGGCGGCGGCAGCCGGGTGACGCTCCGGGCGAAGTCGGTGTCGGTGGCGCTGCCCGTGGACGGCGCCGGGACGGTGCTGGACGTGACGTTCAGCCGCGGCGGCGCGCTGAAGCTCGACGCGGTGACCGGCGGGGCGCTCGTGCGCTACCGCCCCGAGCACCGGGCCGACCCGCCAATCAAGCTGACCCCGGGCCGCTTGAGCGGCGGCGAGCTCCGCGAGGAGCCGCCACCTTGACGCCGCTTGCGGCGTTGCAACGCCGCAAGCGGCGTCACTTCCCCAGGTGCCGGGCCAGGAACGCGAACGTGCCGCGGCTGAACACCCGGTGCCCGCCCACCTGGTACTCGATTTCGGTCCGCGTCGGAATCTTCAGCCGGTTCGCGTACAGGTAGCGCACCTTCGCGTACTCGTAGCTCACCATCTCGTCGGTGCCGACGCCGTCGTCGTGGCCGCGCTCCACCATGAACGGCCGCGGCGCGATCAGGTACGCCATCTCCGCGTAGTTGAACGTGTGCCCCAGGTCGAACTCGTACATCTCGTACTCGCCCGTCCACATGTAGCTGCGGTCCAGGTCCACCGAGACGTTCTTGCCGACCCACTCGTTGAAGTCGCCGGCGCAGATCGACAGGCAGTAGCGCATCTCGACCGCCGGCACGCGCATGGCCGTCTTGCCGCCGTAGCTCAGGCCGTAGAACGCGATCCGCGTGTGATCCACGTAAGGCAGCGTGACGAGCCAGTCGATGGTGCGCTGGTGCTGGCGGATGATGAAGCTGAACAGCGACAGCTTCAGCGGGTTGGCCTTCCGCTGCAGCTGGCGGAACGTGTTCTGGCCGATGTACGGGTTCTGCGGCGCGTACACGATGTACCCCAGCTCCACGAGCCGCCGCGAGAAGTGGTCGTACACCGGACTCTTCTCCACGTCGATGGTGCTGCGCGGGGTGCCCTCCAACCCGTGCTGACACACGATCACCGGCCGCTTCTCGCCGGGCTTCAGGTCCTTCGGCAGCAGCAGGATGCCGTAGGCGAACACGTCGTCGTACACGTCGATGACGACCTCGTGGGCGGTGAACTTCTCCTCGTCGAGCACCAGCCGCGTCCGCGGGTTCAACGGCATCGTCGGCTCCGGCAGCTTGCCGATCACCTCCGAATGGAAGTACTCGCGGAGCCCGTCCGACGACTTCTGCCACGCCTCGGGGCTGCTGGCGTCGGCCTTCGCCCAGAAGCCGCGGCGGACGGCCTCGCTGTCGCGCCACAGCTTCTGCGTGAACGCGACGAGCTGGTCGAACTGGCGCTTGTGCCGCCGCGTCACCTCGATCGGCGGCAGCGGTCGGGCGAGGGTGTACTGCGGCGCGTTGGTGGAGAGAACGCCCAGCATCGTGGACAGGACGTGCGCGTCGGGGTCGGTTTCGAGCTTGCCGGTGTACAGCGCGAACCCGCGCTTCATCTCGGCCTGGTAGGCCGGCACGTCGGGCGGGGCGAGCTTGCCGGGGGCGGCGCCGCCGCGGCCGCTCACCGGCGCGAGCGGGCCGGGCCAACTCGGCCACGCCAGGAACGGGTGGAGCGCCTTGCCATCCGCCACCGGGTCCGTCTGCGGCTCGACCGGCATGAAGCGGCCGGCGATCATCAGGTTCAATTCGGCGGTGCCGAACTCGGTGAGCTGGCCCCACACGTTGCGGTCGAGCGGCCGGTCCCATGTCGTTTCCGCCGGCACGATGTCGCCGAGCGGGGCGACGAACTTGATGCGCGCGTCGAGGGCGCCGGCGAAGCGCGCCAGGTACGCCCCCTCGCCGTGGCCGTACACCGCGACGCGCTTCCCCGCATCCCCCGGGGTGTTGGCGACGAGCCAGTCCACGCCGGCGAGGATGCGTTGCACCTCGTAGCCGGGCATGGTGCGGCCCATCTCGTAGGCCATGCGGTGAACGAACTCGCGGTGCGGCTGGTTCGTCTGCCGGCCGAGCTTCGGGTTGCCCGAGTGCGTGTCGTTCCGGTCGATCAGCACCGGCACGAGGACGCGGAACTGATTAGCGATGTCGGGCGCGATTTGCACCGACACCGGCACGCCCGGCACGAGGCCACACACCTGCTCCGGCGTCCAGCCCGCGTGCGGCACCACGACCGCGACGCCCTTCGCCTTCCCCTTCGGCTCCAGCAGCAGCCCCTCGGCGTCCACCCCCGGCAGCACCGCCCAGCGGACGTTGAACACGCGGTACTCGGCCGTCTCGCCGACGAGCGCGGGCGAGTTCGGGCCGCTGACGTACTCGAGCCGCGGCTCGACGCGCTTGTCCACGACGCCGAGGTACTTGCGTAGCCGCTCGCGGTTCGGCACGACGGACTTCTCGAACGCTTCCTGGCTGGCGAAGTCGGGCTTCCAGAGCGCGGCGCGCTTGCCGACCGAGTCGGCGGCGGCGCGGTCGAGGTACTTGTGGAGGCCGCCGACCATCTTGGCGGCGAGGTCGCCGGTGTCGGTGAGCGGCTTGGTGTTCGGCAGCTCGGCCGAGTGGAGTGGGAGGGGAGGATTTAACCACAGAGTCACAGAGAGCACAGAGAGAAAACGAAACCCGAGGGAGAGACCGTTCTTCACCATGTCTCGGCTCCTGGTTTTCTCTCTGTGCTCTCTGTGACTCTGTGGTTAATCCTGCTTTCTCAGAACAATTCCGTCACCGGCCGCGCCGGGTACACCGCGACGGCCGCCCCGTCCGGGCCGGGCATGGTCGCGCTCGACGGCACGCCGAGGGCGTGGAACACCGTCGCCACCAGCTCCGGCGGCGTCACGGGGCGGTCGGCGGGTTCGCCGCCGGTGGCGTCGGAGCGGCCGATCACGCGACCGCCCTTCACCCCGCCGCCGGCGACGAGCGCCGTCCAGCAGCCGGCCCAGTGGTCGCGGCCGCCGTTGGCGTTGAGCCGCGGCGTGCGCCCGAACTCGCCGACGGCGACGACGAGCGTCGTGTCGAGGAGACCGCGCTCGTCCAGGTCGGTGAGCAGCGCCGAGAACGCGGCGTCGAACGACGGGGCGACGGTGGCGCGGTAGTCGTCGAGGGTGGTGTTCAGCGACCCGCGGTCGGCGTGGCAGTCCCACGACGGGGCGTCGAAGACCGTGGAGAACTGGTTGATCGTGACGAACCGGGCGCCGCACATCAACAGCGCCTCGACATCGGCGCACGCCGTCTCGAATGAGTTGTGAACCGGTCGCGTGTTCCACGTCATCGGAGGCGGTGCGGAGAGGAAGCCACAGTCCAGCCCGTGACTCACGCGGATCCCGGTGTCGATCGCAAGGTTCGGGTACTTCCACCACGCGACGCTCGTGTCGCGGAGCCCGGCCAGGTAACCGACGACCGCCCCCGCGTTCGGCCACGCCGGGCCGTCGCGGAACAGGCGGCCGGTGTTGTTCAGCTGCAACCCGGCCTCGTGGATCGGCGGCGCGTCGTGGTGCATCGAGCGGATCAGGCTGAACTTGTCGGCCATCCCCGCGAGCTTCGGGAACAGTTCGCTGACGTACACGCCGGGGACGCGCGTCGGGATCGGGGCGAACGGGCCGCGCACGTCCGCGGCGGCGTCCGGCTTCGGGTCGAACGTGTCGAGGTGGCTCGGGCCGCCGACGAGGTTGATGAAGATGCACGCCTTCGCGCTGCCCGCGAGGGCGTGCGGCGCGGCCGCGGCGAGGCCCGGGGCGGCGACCACGGCCCCGGCGGTGGCGGTGCGGAGGAAGTCGCGGCGGGTGGGGTCGGTCGGCATCGGGTGGCCCCGGCGGGGTGGGAACGAGCCCCATCCTACCCGCCCGCCGGCGGGATGCAACCACGCGGTTCGTGGCAAGCAGGCGAACCGGCGGCGTCAGCCGCCGGGTGGGGGCGCGTTGCACCTACGCGCCCCCACCCGGCGGCTGACGCCGCCGGTTCGCCACTAACGCGGGCCGTACTTCTCCGAGAAGCGGTTGCGGAACAGCCCCGCGGGGTCGTGCCGCGCCTTGCACGCGAAGAACGCCGCCGCCCCCGGGTACGCCGCCGCGAACTGCGCCGGCGTCGGGTGC
>Ga0105046_10014177_pt1 | contig 12302 bp, 6 predicted proteins | sample MAT03_FD_78385 | JGI IMG/M metagenome (GOLD analysis project Ga0105046, IMG submission 78385) | Freshwater microbial communities from Lake Fryxell liftoff mats and glacier meltwater in Antarctica - MAT-03 (megahit assembly) | ecosystem: Environmental > Aquatic > Freshwater > Ice > Liftoff...
CACATCCATTGTCGAAACAGCGGCCGTTGGTGCTGAATTTTGATGCGCGCGGCACGTCGGGCCCAGTCGTGATGTATGAGACTCATTCAGGGAATTCCGTCGCGGTCAACAAGTGGGTGAATTCCACAGTGCGTCCTCGAGTGACCGGTTCACTCTTTACGGCAGTTTATCGTTCGATGCCCAATGGCACGGATTTTAGTGTGTTTCGGGATGCCGGATGGCAAGGCTTCAATTTCGCGATTCTTGACGGCGCACATCGATATCACCAGCCGGATGACACACTTGCTAATCTCGACCCACGTAGCGTTCAACATTTTGGCGAACAGGCGTTGGCGGTGTCGCAAAAGATTGCGAGCAGCGGCGAAGATTTAACGCCGACAAATGAGAACGCTTTGTTCTTTGATGTGCTGGGACTGTACGTTGTTCAATTTCCATTGTGGTGGTGTCTGCCGATTCGCTTCGCGCTGCTGATTGTGTCGGTGCAACTTTACGGCCGACAGATTCTGCGCCGCGGCGCAGTGCGACAGGCGGTGTGGGTCTGGCTGACAATGCTGCTGATCATTGTTGCCGCTCCAATCGTCGGCTGGATTGTCAGCGCGTGCATTCGAGGCACTATGATTCTGCCTCGCTCGTTTGTGTCGTATGGACATTTCCTGTCGTTCGCGATGTGGTGGCTGAGTGTATTATTGTCGCTGAGCATCGGGCACTGGATGCTGCGCCGAGTCGATCAACGCGATATCTGGAACGCATTCTGGCTGGGACAGTCAACAACATGTCTGGTAGTGTCGATCTGGGCTCCGGAATTTAGTCATCTGTTTTCGGTTCCCAGTGTTCTCGCCATTTTGGTGACGTTGACCATGCGATCAATTCCGCTGCGCACTCTGCTGACGACGGCCGGGGCCGGTATCATTCTGATTCCAGTGCAGCATCTGCTGGCGATCGCAATGGGACCAGCGGCGGGCCTGTTGCTTTTTCCGATGTTTGCACTGATTGCTATGCCAATGCTGCCCGCGTTGGGCGATCGACAGGGGAAGGCATTCCCATCGGTGAGTCTGTAAACGGCTCGACCGTTTGCAATTAACCACGCTGAAGGATGCAGATCTGAGGACAGATCTGCTTACGTAGTTCGACCTGTCCCAGGTCGAAATCCTTCGGCATTACCATAGGTTTATCGGACTCATTTCTATCCCATGGCCATTCGACTTTATCGACGATCGTCTACTTCGGCAGTTGTGATTTCATCTGTTGAGCGGCGGCTGCGTAGCTTTGAGCCAACTGTGCCTGTCCGACTTTTTGAAAGATCGGCACGGCGCGGTTGTACATTGCGATGCAATATTCACTAGGCGAATCGCCGCGTGCCTTTGGGATCTTAGGCAGAAATGTGGTGTAGAATTCTGCCAGCGTCTGATCACTGCCATCAACATTGGATGCGAGTCCTTCAAGACGATCCAGCATACGAGGCACATATTGGCCTTCCTCTGGATATTTCTGAATGGCGACGGCCAGAGCCTGTATCGCTTCGCCTGAGCGGTCTTCGCGCTCCAGTAATTCACTCAACTGCAGCAACGCGGAGAACGCCAGATCCGGGCGAGCGGCAGTGGAATAGACTTCCAGCAATTGATAGTACATGGTCACTCGCTTTTTAGCATCTTTTTCAAAGCTGATCAGATCACCAAAAATCGATATCGTGAAGTCCGGAAATTTTGCGAAGTTGACAAACAATTGGTTCAGCAAAGTGTTCATTGTTTTGAGTTCGGATTTCCCGAGTTCTCGACCTTGCGACAGTGTGGATAGTGCTGTCCATGCGGCTTCATTCCATGGATTCAAAGCAACCACGCCCGACAGATAACTCAAATGCGCTTCGAAGTCGAAGGCAAGTTCTGCGGCAAGTTCGGGATAGAGCAGCATCAGTCGATCTGCATGACGCTTTGCCATCGCATCCATGCCGACCTGCTGCAGGCGAAGTTCCAGAATGCGGTCGGTAATGGCTTCACCAGTATGTGGATCTTCGAGATTTCCAACGTAATAGTTATCGCCGTGATATCGTCCGTGGGATTCCAGTGAAAAGCGAATACTACGCTCACTGACAGCCTGAAGTTCCACCCACATGACCCATGCATGCGCGCCGCCGTAGCGGCCTTCGCCCCAGACATAGGCGGCGGGGACTCCGATGCTTTTGCCGACTCGTGCTGCGAAGTCTGCCTGCATCGCGCAGACTCCACCGAACTGGCGGATGTTGGCAAGAGTGTATTCTTTGCCATCCAGCCGACAGACTTTGCTCGCAGTATTCAGCATCTCGATGTCGTAAGGCACATCTGCGTAACACTTGCCAAACATTTGTCGCGACGGCAAATACGCCTGCAACGACCACTGACGTTCTTCGACCGGCGTTTTGTGATTCACCATCAGAGTCAGAAACTCCCATGGAATATACTGAGCCCGGCCCTGCATGAAGGATTCTGTTTCCGTGAAGTAACGAAAATTGTCCAGGCCACCGATCAAAGTGTCGGGCATTTTGGAATGCGTTCTTTGAGCCTGGTCGTCGTAGTTGAAAACGCCAGCTTCGTTGTCCCATACGACGGAGGTTGCGATGGCAAGGGAGCCGTATTTTTCAATCTGCTTTGGAAACTCCGTTCGAAGCTGATTGAAGAGCTTCATCGCGCCGGGTACGTCGTCAGCATTTGGCTGAATCGCGGTGAAGAATTCTTCTTTCAGATCCTGGTGATCTTCAAACCATTTCATGAGTTCATCAAAGTCGCCCGGCACACCCGTTTTAATATCGAGTTCATGTTCAGCGAGGAACTGATCTGCGAAAACCTTGCGGACCTGAGCGTACGAATCGGTGACAAATAGTTTTCGGGGCTGTCCCGGCTTTTTCGCGCGTTCTTCGTATAGCGGCATCAAGGCCTGGACGATGGCTGACGTCTTTCGAGTTGTGGTTGGCGGTGGTTCGTAAGTTCTCACGATGGCGACCGGCCGATCCAGAATCAATGATATCTGATCCAGCACTGACGTGTCAGTACAAACGGTCGCGACGAGCAGACGTTCCTTCGCAAATACGCTCAATGCCTCGGGATTTTTCCAAGGTTGATCGAAGGCTTTGCCGCCATTCTGATCGATCTTTTCAACGTCGGCCTGGCGCTGTTCTTCGGTTTCATACAGAACCACTGTGACCGGCTGTTGATTGACATTCAGTTGAGTAATGGTTCCTTCGAATGGCAACTTCACTGCGTTGTCAGTTGGTTCCGTCGCGGCGACTTCCAGACGCTGCTTTCTGAGATCTGCAGTGAACTGTCGGACGGGATTGTCGAAGCGTGAGACTTCAACGATCAGCGTTGTGTCGCTCGACAAGGCCGCATCGGATGTTTCCGTCGCGCGAATAGTGAACGATACATCTTCGCCAGCGAAAAGTTCCGACGGTGTCCAAGTGATCGTTCCGGATTGAGCATCAATTGTTGCGGCTTCGATGAGTTCATTCGCGTTGATCAAACTGTAGGTAACAGCAACGCCTGGTTGATCAGGATCTTTGGCCGTAACATTCAATTTCAGTGGCTCATCTGGCGTTGCGGTCACTCGCTGTATCGCATCGAACGTCGGTGGTTGATCCAATTCCGTGACAACGATCTGAAAACGTCCTTCCAATACATCGCCGCCGCTTTGAGCTCTGACAGCAATATCGAAAGTGCCAGGACCGTCGGCTTCGCCCGGCGTCCACGTAAATTCCCGCGTCGCCTGATCGATCGCTGAGCCCGGTGGTCCGTTGACAATTTCGATAGACGAGGTCTGCCCCGGTCCTGCGGACTGAATAGGTATTAAGAGTCTGAGCAGTTTGCCTTCCTCAATCGTCTGCGTTGGCAGGTCTTTGACGATGACTTCGGATGCTGTCGGTTTTGGCATGAAATACCACATACCAACGAGTCCAGCGATCAGAATTAGGCATATGGGCAACCAGATTCCGACAGAACTCTTTTGACGTCTGCGTGGCGTTGTTGCTGGACGATTGACATCGACATGAAACGCAGGCTGTGCTGAAATGTTTTCTGCCGGCTGATTGACGATCGGAGCCGGATTTTGGGGCTCTGGTTGCGACAGATTTACATCTCGCGGCTGTGTTGCTGGCGTCTCCTGCACAAGTTCCAGTGGTACCAGTTCCCCAAAAATCGCGGGAACCTGGACAGATGTCTGACATTTGGGACACTTGATCCGTTTGCCTGCGAATTGTTCCTTGAGTTTGATTTTTGCCTGACATCCACTGCATTTGACAATCAACATGAAGCACCTCACGGGACTGCTGGGTATTTGGCTTCACGGTAGCGATTGAATGCACGCAATTCCAGTGTGCCATAATTTTCCAGCAGCGTCGGCTCAGGCGATAGTGTGCAGTTTACGTATGAGCACGCGATGAGCGGAGTAGGTCCTGCTTGCCGAGCAGGACTTCGCGGCCCGCCGCGACCGGCGACCAGAAACAGGTAGAACATCATATTCAGGCTGACGGAGATGACGGTCACGATTTTGGGTTGCGCGACATCGTATCCCGTGTACCGCGAACCCACAGGGGGATCGCACCGATTTTTGCATGGCACCGATGTTTTATTTCATACAGTGCCGTCATAGTAAATGATGACAGGACGATTTTGGACAGGACGATGAGTCGCAAGATGATCGTCCGGACGCAAATTGTCCTGGCAATAATGCGATTCGAACGAACGAGCAGAGTCGAACACCCAGGTCCATGGCGGCGATGTTTCGCCGCACGGATGTTTTACCTGGCACCGATGTTTTACCAAGAAATTTTGGGTGAGTATCGCAATGTTCCGTTCGATACAGTGCAGACGAAGTGAACTGCTTACTAAAGGCGAAATCCATCACTATGCCAACCGAATAGTGCAGGCCCATCAATCAGGACAATTCGATTCGATTTCTCTGCACTCTCTCTCGCTTCGTTGGTAAATCGACTCGTCGTCACAAAGTATCCTCGATAAGCGGCTTGTTCTTCGATGACACCTTTGAATTGCTGAAGCGCAGGTCGGCCGACTGGATTTGTCGCTGCATACCGTTTGCATTGAACCACAATGACTCCGTCGGGATGCATCACGTATCCATCGACGCCAAAATCATTTGAGCGAGCAGTCAATCCAGTCGGATGACCGCACTGTTCGAAAAAACTCATGACGTGACGTTCAAATCTAATCGGATCCATCTCCATGGCAAATTGAAGAAAGGACTCGAATTCTTCTGGTGCCTCGGCCCGCTCTGGCGTCATTGCATCCGCTCGAAGAGCATCCAGAAGTTCTTTCTTCGCGCGCCTTGCTGTTTCGAATTCCACAAACGTGAGCATCAATCGAGTCAGTGGATCACGAACGCTTCGATCCCGCACGAATGCCTCGATTATCGATGTTGCTCCGGCTGTCCCGAGAAAGAGCAACAATGCAACGGGGGCTCCGATGGCCGAACCGAATGCCGCAATTCCCGCTCCTTCGGCCCCAAGGATTGCGGTGCCAACAGCAGTGACAGGGATTGCAATCTTGAGTGCCAACGGAAGACTGGAGCTTTTAAAGCTGCGGAGGCTCGTGCCGATGCTGTTTGCGAGCAGTTTTCCCGTCCGAACGGTATCAATGGATGCGAAAATTCGCTTACCAATTTCTACCTTTGACAATCCTTCGGTTGCGAGAATCTCTCGAGCACCGATAAACCATCGAATGATTTCGTCACGATCCCGCTCGACGCTGATCAAACGAATACCGCTGACAATCGACTTAGCAACGCTGTCTCGCACGACTATTGATGTTGATTGAGCACCTGCCTGGGCGGCCATCACCGCTGCCGCAAAACGGCTTTGCCTTTCCAGGGAACTCAGTTCTACCGACTCGACAGAGATGCTCTCTAATAGAATCCCATTCGCAGTCGGTTCGTTGACAGTCACAGAGTCATTCAGATCGCCTGACGATGTGGCTACATCAGATATTGCTACGGGTTGATCGGCGTGACGACGAAACCTATCACTAGCCTGCGCAATGATCGATTTACCTCTCGAAAATAGACCCGCAATCGAACGAGACGCTCGCTGCGAGTCTTCAGGCGTTGGTGGAGCAGCGACGGCATCTTCGTCTGGCAGTTCATTGTGGTTTTGCGGACATTCTTCCGGCATGATCAACAGTTCGTGTGTGCATGAATCGGTAATACGTCCAGAGGCGTAAGTGCATTACAACAGACGGAACTGCTGGAAATTGTCGCAATGCCCGCCGGATGAAGCAAGCAAGTGCAATAAAAGTGCAAGTGCGACAAAGGGAGTCGGTATTGGGGCCAGGTGAATGGCAATAGTGGAGGCTATCCTCTGGACTGCAGACGTTGCGTCAATTCCTGCCGCTTTGATTCATGGCGAGTGCGGAGGCGTTGATACTGCTCGGCCCTACCAAAGTGACTGATGCTGCTCCAGAGGCCCAGGCCAATGAACAGAAGTCCAAACAACGCGAATGGCGGAAAGATGAACGAAGTGAATAATGTCCAGAAGCCGCCAAAAATTACGGCAACGGCACCGCCGACAATTGCCGGTCCGCGTGACGGCACGGAAATTTGCCCGTGCTTGCCGTGTATCTTCGTTCCGAATGTTGTGCGCAGCATATTTCTGGATCATCCGAGTCAATGTTGCAAATGGGGATTCAGGCCCTGCGGGCCGACAGAGCCTTTGCCGGTGGCGTGAGCCACCGGAAGGATTCCTGATGATTCCCAAAAGGCCCGGAGGGCCGACACTGATTCAGCAGGCAATTATTGCTGTGTCGGCCCTCCGGGTCTTTCAGTCACTTTGCAGCGCAACCGGGGCCTCACGGCCCCGGCAGATGCTATGCCGGCCCATTCGGGCCTGAATCGCATCGTCTCATCAAAAGGGACACGCGGGTGCATGGAAACGCAAGTGCTTGGCCCTGATTTTTTAATTTCTAAATCGAGTGCCTTTGGGCTGACGTCACTCAACCCATGAACAACTTCAGGACGGACGTTTGCCCTGTGAGCAGAGCAAGGCATTTACCCATTCGATTAGCTGCCCGGTCATTGGTGGCACAGGGGCGATGCGATAATCGACAACCATGTCGTAGGCAGCTCGATCATACGCGATGTTCAAATCGGAATTGCGCGAGAGAACTGTCGGGCAATTCCTCGCCGCAGCGTAGGAATCTTGCATCCAGACAGTACCATGCCCGAACCTCGGATTCCATGTTCGACTGCCTTCGGGCTCCCGCCTCACTGTTCGCATTCCGTACTCTTCGAGAATTGTGAACTCAACAAAACTGGAGATATCCTCATGCCAGGACTCACTTCCTTTTTGCACCGCTTTGCTCCGCTTTTTCTGACACTGTGTTTGTGTCTTTTGTCAGTGCCCGTTGTCGCCGACGTTCCTGCTGGTTTTACGCCATTGTTCAATGGCAAAGACCTGACAGGCTGGAAGGGACTAGTCGGCAGCCCCAAGACGCGTGCCGCGATGTCGTCCGAAGAACTTGCTGCTCAGCAGAAAGTGGCCGATGACAGCATGAAGGCACACTGGAACGTTGTCGATGACGTTCTGGTGTTTGACGGAAAAGGCGACAGCCTCTGTACCGCTAAAGACTACGGCGACTTCGAATTGTACGTTGATTGGAAGATCCTCGAAGGAGGTGACAGCGGACTTTATCTACGCGGAACTCCGCAGGTACAGATGTGGGACACAAAATTCAAAGACTACTTTCGTCATGGAGCAGAGAACGGATCTGGTTCACTCTGGAACAATCAACGAAATCCTCGATTCCCCACGGCAAACGCCGACAAGCCGGTTGGCGAATGGAATACGTTCTTGATCCGCATGGTTGGCGAACGAGTGACCATCACGCTGAATGGCCAGCTTATCGTCGATAACGTCGTGCTGGAAAATTTCTGGGAGCGAGGGCTGCCGATTTATCCGCGTGGTCAGATTGAACTTCAGAATCATGGAAACACGCTGTATTTTCGAAATCTTTATATCCGTGAAATTGCGGCGGACGAAGCGAACAGAATATTGGCCGAAAAGGATTCGCAGCAGTTCGAAAGTGTCTTCAACGGACAAGATTTCAGTGGCTGGAAGGGTGAATTGGAAAACTATAAATTCGTGGACGGGGCGTTTGTCTGCAAAGAGGGCAAAGGTGGCACTGTCTTCACAGAAAAAGTGTACTCCGACTTTATAGCACGAGTGGAATTCAAACTTCCGCCCGGCGGCAACAATGGCCTGGTTCTTCGCTATCCCGGCACAGGCCAGCCACATGTGGATGGCCTGGAATTGCAGGTCCTGGACTCTGAAGATCCAAAGTACGCCGCGCTTGATCCAAGACAGTATCACGGTTCTGTCTATGGTCTCGTTGCCGCTCATCGCGGATTTCTGCGGCCTGTGGGGGAATGGAATTTTCAGCAGGTGACGATGCACGGCTCGATGATCAAAGTTGAGCTGAATGGTTTCACAATTCTGGACGGCGATCTCAGTGAGGTCAAAGAATCCAAAGATGGAGCAGTTCCGCCCGGTGCGAAGAATACGAGCGGCCATTTCGGGTTTGCCGGTCATCATGATCCAGTGGCATTTCGCAACATTTCGATTCGTGAACTTCCTGGTAAACCGGCAGAACCACCGTCACGAGATTCAGCCATCAGCCCCAAAGATGGACCGATCAAACTGTTCAACGGCCGGAACATGGAAGGTCTGTATACCTGGATTAAGGGAAAGACATACTCAGATCCGGACAAAGTCTTTACTGTCGAAGACGGCATGCTGCACATTTCCGGCAACGGATATGGCGGCATCACCACGAACCAGGCCTATCGGGATTACCATTTGATCGTGGAATTCAAGTTGGGCGATAAGACCTGGGGAGACCGCATAGATCGAGCACGTGACTCGGGCTTGCTGATTCATGGCTGGGGGCCTGATGGAGGTTACGGCAATACCTGGATGGCATCGATCGAGGCGCAGATAATTGAGGGCGGTGTTGGTGATATTCTGGTGCTGACGGGATCCGATCCGGAAACTGGACAGGTTCTGCCAACATCACTTGTCGCGGAAACTATGAAGGATCGCGATGGTGAACTCGTCTGGAAAAAGGGTGGAGAACCTAGCACAGTATCGTCAGGCCGTGTCAACTGGTTTGGGCGAGACGTGGATTGGGCCGATACGATCGGCTTCCGAGGCCGCGAAGATGTGGAGAGCAAGCTCGGAGAATGGACACGTTTGGAAGTCATCGCGGACGGTGACCATTTGACGTACATGGTCAATGGCGTTGTGGTCAACGAAGCATTTGCGGCTAATCCGGATTCCGGTAAACTGCTGTTGCAGACAGAGCAGGCCGAAATGTTTGTCCGTCGCTTTGAACTCTGGCCACTGGGGCAGGCTCCAAACGACAAGCAGAAAAAGGACTAAGCATCGAGCGGAAAACAACTGTCTGTACTTGTGTGGGATTCGCCAGAATTCCATTTTTGAGCTGTGTAAACGGCGGTAAGAAACAGGTTCAGGCTGCTGGCGTCAGTACGGATGCAAAAAAGCCCTTGGCAGATTGTGCTGCCAAGGGCCTTTGAGTTTAGAGTTTGCGTCATCCGTTTCGGATGGCTGCAAGATGCGTTATGCGGAGAAGCTGCTGCCGCATCCGCATGATTTCACAGCGTTTGGATTTTTGAACGTGAAGCCACGTTTTTCCAAGCCGGTGTAAAAGTCGATTTCCGTTCCGTCCAGGAACAGGTCGCTCTTTTTGTCAACAACAACACCCACGCCGTGGTGTTCAACCATGACATCTGCTGATTCATCGAACGCATTGGTGAAGTCGAAGGAATACTGGAACCCGCTGCATCCGCCGCCAGCAACGCCCACGCGGACAAACTTCAGTTCCGGACGGTTCTGTTCCGTCATTACTCGCTTAATTTCGCTTGCTGCTGCTTCCGTCAGTGTTACCGACATTTGTACAGATCTCCCAAAAACATCATTTCACAGGAATAGTCAGTAAAAACATGAGTGCTGCGGCAGTTCTTCGCCGTCGGCGCGCCGCAACGCACATCATTTAACGAAATTTAGACTTGCGGACACCGTTCTTACAGGCGAAAACCTCCGAAATTGCAAGATTCCCTTACTCTCTGCGCTGGAACGTCGACCAAACTGCAATAATTACGTATTTCGCAATCCGGATCGTAGCGAAAGTCGTCAAGACTTTCGGCGATTCAGGGCGAATCCGAATGTCTTGACGACTTTCGCTACCGTTCAAAAGTGATGACGCTCAACAAATGTTCCAATCGGATCTATTCACGATGAAGTCTTATTCTCACGTCTGGCCGTTGATGATAGTCGGCTCGGTATTGTTGACCGTACCGGGCTGCAATGATCTTCCATCCACGGGAAAATCGATTGCTGGCGCACCAGATGGTATCGCCGAAATCATGGTGATCTCAACGAACGGTGACATCGAGTTGGAAGAATCAAAGTTTCTGGAAGTGGTCTCCCGCACAGATCAGAAACTTGTGCTTGTCGATTTCTGGGCACCTTGGTGTGGTCCGTGTCTGCAGATGGCACCATCACTTGTGGCGATGAAAAAAAAATGGGGCGACAAACTCGACGTTGTCAAAGTCGATATCGATCAAAACTCCGCAATTTCGGAGCACCTTGGAATTCATTCGATTCCAGATGTTCGCATCTTTCGCAATGGTGTCCAGGTTGGAGACTTTGTTGGTGTGATGCCAAAAGACGAGATTGATGCACTGCTGCGATCTTTGCAATGAACTCAGATGAATCCGAGAATCCGGGGAGGCAGGAGCCTCCGGGGCAGTGTGTTCCGAGGCTGGAGCCTCGGAACAATGACATTGCTTCACACCGCGCATCGAGTATCGCGTTCTCCTATCGCGTCTGGTTGTTTCGGCTGGTCTCCGTTGTATTGGGACTAAGCATTTTCGGATTGATTGAACTGGTGTGTGTTGGTTTTGGGTGGGGCGAATCGCAAATCGGTGACGATCCACTGGTTGGCTTTAATGCGATTCGCCCGCTGTTTGAGAAAACAGCCGACGGCCAGGAATTCCATACATCGCCGGCGCGACGCGGCTACTTTAAAGAGGTCTCGTTTGCTGCGACAAAGCCCGATGACGAATTTCGGATCTTTGTCTTCGGTGGCTCAACGGTTCAAGGCAATCCGTTTTCGATTGAGACAAGCTTTCCTACGTATCTGCAGATTGCTCTCGATGCAGCCGATTCGTCGCGAAACTGGAAAGTCGTGAACTGTGGTGGCGTTTCGTATGCCAGCTACCGTCTGCTGCCAGTCATGCGTGAATGTCTGGAATATCGCCCTGATCTGTACGTTTTCTGCGGTGGCCACAATCAATTCCTGGAGCACATTTCATTCGAAGACGTGCGGGAATCTGCGGCTGTCACTGCTCCTTCGTTGTCGGTGCTTAATCACCTCAGGAGTTTTCGGATACTCCAGCGGACGTTGAAAGGTTCCGGCCATCAGAAAGAAGATCTTGCTCGGGAGGCCGGTGTCAGCCGTGCGATCCTTCCTGCTGAAGTCAACACGCTGCTCGATCAGCACGATGGCATGGCGAACTATCATCGCGACGACAAACTTGCGTCTCAAATTGCGGCGTCGTTCGCCGGAGATTTGCGATCGATGTCCAGGCTGAGTCGCGAAGCCAACGTCGCGTTACTGTTTGTTCTGCCGCCGTCCAACCTTTGCGATTGCCCTCCATTTAAGTCTGAATTTTCTGATACAACGTCAGCCGAGGTTCAGTCACAAATTATTACTGATCTGAAGCAGGCGCGGCAACTGGCAGCGAACGATTTGAGTCAAGCGATCGCGATAGCTCAACGCGTCACTGCCAAAGATCAGCGGTACGCGCTGGCCTGGTACGAACTCGGGCAGTTGCAATTGACAGCGAAGGACTTTTCTGGCGCAGCGTCCTCGTTGCGGAGAGCAAAAGACGAAGACATTTGCCCGCTGCGAATTACTACGCCGTTGGAGAACGGGATGCGAGATGTCGCATGGCAGGAATCCGTGCCGCTGATTGATGCCGATGAACTTCTGACGCGTCGCTGCAAAAACGGAATCGCGGGCGACGGGGTGCTGGTGGATCATGTTCATCCATCGTTTCGCGGGCATGAAGATATTGCTGTGGCGATTGCCGACTGGATGATTTCTACGGGTTTGGCAAATGCATCCAATGCCGCATGGAAAGAGGATGCGGTCAGCGAATGTCGTGATCGGTTGTCAAAGCTGGATGACTTGTATTTTCTTCGCGGGCAGCGGGCACTTCGAAGTCTGCGGCTGTGGGCAGCGGGGCGA
>Ga0105046_10014185_pt1 | contig 12298 bp, 8 predicted proteins | sample MAT03_FD_78385 | JGI IMG/M metagenome (GOLD analysis project Ga0105046, IMG submission 78385) | Freshwater microbial communities from Lake Fryxell liftoff mats and glacier meltwater in Antarctica - MAT-03 (megahit assembly) | ecosystem: Environmental > Aquatic > Freshwater > Ice > Liftoff...
GCACCAGCAGCACCGGGACGAGCGACCCCCACGCGATCGCGCGCGGATCGTGGGCCAGCCAATCGCGCAGCCACGGATCGACGCGCGCCATGCGCTCCGTTTCTGCGTCGAGTCGCGCCAGCGTCTGCAGCCGTTGCGCCGACGGAAAGCGCATCGAATCAGCGGCCAGAAACGCGCGTCGCTGCAAACGTGCGAGTTCCCGGCCCGAGCGCGACGGCGCACCCATCAGGACGAGCGCGCGAAGGGAATCTCGCGGGTGCAGGCCGCGCGACGTCGCGTCGGCGCGTGGCAGGTTGCGCGTCGGCGCGTCACGTACGGACACGCGGCTGTGGCGCGCCGCAGCCGAGCCCGCCTCGGCGGCGTGCAGCACGGTGAGTCCGCCATCACTGTGCCCCACCAACGCGAGGCGATCGGCGCGAACATTTGCCCGCGCGCGCAACCATGCCAGCGCCACGCCCACATCGTCGATTTCGTCAGACGCCGTCGCGCTATAGGCCACACCGCCGGATCGGCCGGTGCCCCGGTCATCGAGTCGGAGCACGGCAACACCACGTCGCGCGAGCGTGTCGGCGAGCGCCGCGAACAGTCGGTAGTCGGGCAACCCGGGCACCGCGAGGTTGCGGTCCTGCGGACCAGCGCCGCTCACAAGCAGCACCGCAGGCGCGCGTGGCACGTCACGAGGGCTCGTGAAGGTTCCGGCCAGGATCACCCCGTCGGAGGCCCGCAAAACCACCTCCTGGGCATCGTATGATGCGGTGTCGACCATTGCATCCATCGGCAAGGGGACATCGAACAGGGTGTCGGGAGGCGACGGGATGCGCGACAACCGAAGCCGTCGTCCGTGGGCCACCCCGCCGAGCACCTGACCGTCGCGGCTCACAGCCAGACGCCAATCACCATTCGCGTGGCGCAGCAGCAGGGAATCGCCGCTGAGCAATTCGACCTGCACACTGCGGAGCACGTCGGAGTTGGGCAGCCCGACGATGTGCACGGTTGTAGCGGTGCGCGGTGCCGCGAGTTGACTCCCGGACTGGCGCGCGCGTTTGACCACTTCCTCGAGCAGCGCGCCGGACGCGTCGTGCCACGGGACGGTGTGGCGTGGCGCGGCGAGCGCTCGCAGTGTGAACGGTGCCCCGATCACCGCGCCCTGCGTGACGAAGAGCGAGTCGGCGGCTACGTGCACGCGCCATGTTTCCGGCTCGCGTGATGCGGCCGACATTGCGCCGCGCTCGCGCAGGAGGTCCCAGCGCACCGGGCTCCCGTCAGGACCGTGCTGCAGCACGTAGCGAGCACGCTCACCGCGCCGAGGGAGCCACAGGTGCGCGTCCCGCCAGGTGGCGCCGCGACGCACGCGCTCGATGGCCACGGTATCCCCGCCATCGGTGCGCAGCAGAAATCCGTATTCCAACGACGATAAACGTTCGTCCGTGCGCTCAGGGCGGGGGCTTTTCCGAGGCAGCGGCGAGTCGGCACACGCCGCAACGAGCGCGAGCAACGGAGCCGCACGCCACACGCCGCGCACCAACCGCCAACTCACGCCGCCTCGGACTCCGCGAGCGCGCGGAGACGCGCCAGATCTTCGATGTCCCAGGCGTCGGGCGTATCATCGTCCTCGGCGACGTCTGCCGCCGCCTGCGGCGTTTCCATGATTAACGGAATGCCGCGCGCACGCGGGTCGTGCAACAACCAGCCGAACGCCGCCGCGCCGATCGCCCCGTGGCCGATGCGCGCGTGACGATCCTTGTTGGAGGCGAGCACGCCTTCGCTGTCGTTGAGATGCAGAAACGACGGTGGCTCTCCGGTTGCCGCTTCGAACGCGTCGAGTACGCGTGTGAGTTCGTCGCGCGATTTGGCGAGATCGTACCCCGAGGCGTAGAGATGACACGTGTCGAGTCCGTATCCGGCACGCGCGCGCAGCTCAGCAGGCAGCGCTGCCAACATGGTGCCGACTTCCTCCGGCGTGCGACCCACGGTGGTGCCGGCGCCGGCAGTGTTCTCGATGAGCAGTCGCGTGCCGCCGTCAGGCACCGCCAGCAGCGCGCGGCGCATCGCCTCCGATACACGCGCCAACGCGGCGTCGCGGTCACCGTCGGTCGCCGCGCCGGGATGAAAGCACACACCTCCCACACCGAGTGACGTGCTGCGTTCGAGCTCCCTGGCGAGTGCGACCGACGCGCGTTCCCACTTGGTGTCATCGGGCGTTGCACAGTTGAGCACGTAGCCCGCGTGCACGATCACGTGCTTCGGATCGATGCCCGCCTTCTGCAGCGCCTCGCGGAATCGGGCGATGCGGTCGGGCTTTACCGACACTTTGTCGTTATAGAACTTGGGGATGGCACTGAAGATTTGCAGCGCCTGCATGCCACCGCGACCGGCGCGTCGCGCGGCCATGGGAATACCGCCGTTGTCGATACAGTGCGCGCCGAGCAGGAGAGGCGGACGTGTCATGGCCGGAATGGTCAGAAGAGTGGGTTCGTGTTCAACGCGCGACCGCGCGGCGGTAGAGAAAGGTGGTGTCACCACCGGCCGGCGGTGCCTCGTGCCATCCCACCACGATAGCGCGTCCCATCACGTGCACAAACGGATTGGCGGCCGGATTGAGGCCGGCGTTCACGTTCAGGCGGCCCTCGAACACGTGACCGGCGGCGCGAGACACCGCCAGGGCGATGCGCTGGCGTGCGCCGCTATTCGGATCCTCGTACACCACCGCGACGAGATCTCCGTCGGACCCCACGCGCGCGGCCCCGAGTCGTTCGCCGTATACGATCGGGATGGGAGGCTCAAAGGCCGCGCGCGGGTCCATCTGATGCGCGTAAAAAATGCCGGGTCCTTCCGGACCAACGAGGGCGTAGCTCACATGCACATAGCCGTTGACGTCATCCACACTCAGGCCGGCGGCGGGTCGCTGACAGCCCACCGCGCCGCCTTCGGCGACATCGCGCGCGTCGGTGGAGCCTTGATCGAGCGTGTCCACCGGAATGGGTCCGCGCCAAGTGCGCTGACCGGCATCGCGCCAGGCCGTCAGCAGATGCACGCGTCCTCCCGAACGTGCCGACCACCAGACGGCCACATCGCCCCGCGTCGTGCGATGCACGCGCAGCGACTGTGCGCAGCGAGCCGCATCAAGCGGCTCGACGCCGTCGCCGAGCGCGGTATTGGGCGCCGGGGGCATCTGTATCACGGGCAGCGCGACAGGATCGGCCAGAGAGTCCTCAGATTGTGGCATGGTGCGCAGCAACTCCAGCAGCGCTTCACTGCGCGCACTGTCGTCGGCCATCGTGCGCGCGGCGAGTGGGATCGCGTCGGGGTCGGCCCAGTCGAGCGAGCGGCCGGAGTCGAGACAGGCCGAACACAGGGCGAGGAGCAGCAACGCACACACGTGCGACGGTTTGGCAAACAAAATGGTCTTCACACCAGTAATCTGACGGACGCACCTGCTCAGGGCACCTTCACTCATGACGAACCGAACGCCGGACCGCCAGATCGACTGCGCACTCTTGCTCGGCTGGGGGCCCGCTGGTGATGCTTCCCCGATGCACGTTGGCATTGTGGGACTCGGTTCGATGGGACAGGCGCTTGCCCGGGCGCTGGCCGCGCCGACGGCAACAACCGGCACGCACCATCGTACCGGTACCGATGTCCGGTTGGTGGCCGTGTCCAGTCAGCGTCCGGAAGCGGCCCGGCAACTGGCGCAGGAGCTCACGGGCGTGAGTGCCGTCATGACGCGGGCGCTCGCGGCGCACGTTGACCTGGTCGTGTTGGCGGCTGGTGACCGTGAGCTGCACGAACGCGCGCGCGACGACGCATGGCGCGAGGGCATCACGCTGGTGCACACCAGTGGCGCGCTCGATCTCACGCCATTGACAGCTGCAGCCGCACGCGGGGCACGTGTGGGAAGCTTTCATCCGATGGTGTCGCTGCCCGCAGCGCTCGCGCATTCCTCGCGTGATCAGGCGCTCCGATTTACTGGTGCGGTCGTGGCGATTGACGGAAACGACGCGGTGCGCGCGCAACTCGAAACACTCGCCGTGGCGCTGGGCATGACGTCGGTTGTTGTGCCCGCCGAATGGCGCACCCGCTGGCATGCCGCCGCAACACTGGTGGGCAACGCGAGCGCGGCGCTGGCGGCCCTCGCGGACGGTATGATCGGCGAGCTACCCGCAACCTCACGCGTGAAACGCGACGCACTCGCCGGACTGCTCGGCAGCGTGGCACACAACCTCCGTGATCTCCCCGACAGCACGCCGGCACGCGACGTCATCTCGGGCCCGATTGTGCGCGGCGACCTTGAGACGATCTCACGGCATCTGCACGCTTTCGCATCGCCAGCGCGCGACACCAGTCACCTTTCACTCGATGCCTATCGTCAGGCCGCCGCCCTCGTGCTACTGGCCGCGCGTGATGCGCTGCCTCTTGAGACTCGCGTCGCATTGACGGCGCTGCTCACCCCTTCGACCATTCCCTGATGCCCCGCCCCACGATTCCGGAGTTGCAGGCCCGCGCCACACGTGGTGAGCCGTTGGTGATGCTCACAGCGTACGATTCCACCTTCGCGCGCCTGGCCGAAGCGGCCGGCATCGACTTCCTCCTTGTGGGCGACAGCGTTGGCATGACGCTGCTCGGTCATCCGTCCACTGTGCCCGTCACGATGGATGACATGTTGCATCACACGCGGGCCGTCGTGCGCGCCACACTAAACGCGCACGTAATCTGCGATCTGCCGTTCATGTCGTACCACGGCGGCGAGGACGACGCCGTACGAAATGCCGGACGGGCGATGCAGGAAGCAGGGGCACAATCAGTGAAGTTCGAAGGTGGCGCACGCTGGGCTTCGTTTGTCACGCGCTGTACCGATGCGGGCATTCCCGTGATGGCGCACATCGGGCTGCGACCGCAGCAGAGTTCACTGCTCGGCGGGTATCCTGCGCAAGGTCGCACGGCCGAAGCAGCGCAACGTATTCTCGACGATGCACTCGCGCTCGAAGCAGCCGGTGCGTGGGCGCTGTTGCTCGAGAAAATGCCGCTCGAGGTGGCGAAGGCCATCACGGAGCGCGTGAACATTCCCACGATCGGCATCGGGTCGGGACCACACTGCAGCGGACAGGTGCAGGTCATGCACGATGTGCTCGGCCTCGACGAACGTTTTCGTCCGCGTCACTCGGCGCGCTACGCCGATCTCGCCGCCACTGTGCGCGACGCCTTTGCGGCGTACGCCCGTGATGTGCGCGCTGCAACCTTTCCCACCGATGCGCAGTCGGTGCGCGGTGGCGAGCGGCTCGAGGGATTCCCGGAACGCGATACGTGAGTGCGGCAATGGGTGGTGTGCCGGTTGATGCGGCCGGTGTGGAGCCGCTGGTCGTGCGTGATATCGAGACATTACGTACGGCGATTGCCGACGCGTGTCGCACGCTGGGCGAGCGCGTTGGCTTTGTGCCCACGATGGGCTCACTGCACGACGGTCATCAGAGGCTCGTGCAGCGTTGTCGTGCCGGGAATGACGTGACCGTGGTGAGCATCTTTGTGAATCCATCGCAGTTCAACAATCCCGGCGATCTGGCGGCCTATCCGCGCGATGAAGCAGGCGATATCGCACGGCTCGCCGCCGACGGTGTGCAGATCGTGTTTGCGCCCACGCCGGAGGTGATGTATCCGCCCGGTTTCGGCACCTGGGTGACGGTAGAAGACATCAGCGAGGTGCTCGAGGGCGAGTTCCGCCCCGGTCACTTCCGCGGCGTGGCCACGGTGGTCGCGCGATTGCTGCGCGCCGTGCGCCCCGGGCGCGCGTACTTTGGCGAGAAGGACTGGCAGCAGTTGCTGGTGGTGCGTCAGCTGGTGCGTGATCTGCTGCTCGACGTCGACATTGTCGGCGTGCCGACCGTGCGCGAGGCAGACGGGCTCGCGATGTCGAGCCGCAATGTGCGCCTCAGCGACGCCGCACGAACCGGTGCGCTTGCGATCTCGGCGGCCATTCGCCATGCGCAAGAAGCGTATGAGGCGGGCTCCCATGAGATCGACGATCTCGAAGCGCGCCTGCACGCCGTGCTGCGACGCGGGCCGACGTTGACGGTGGAGTACGCGGTGGTGGTGGACGCCGAGACACTGCGCCCGATCACACGGGTGGAGAGACCGGCGCGGGTGCTGGTGGCCGCGCACGTTGGCGGGGTCCGGCTCATCGACAACGGGGCGATTGGCTGACTGCCCGGTGGACCGCAGGTCCGCTTGTTAGTTTGTCCGTACGCGCGCGGTCGCCACTGCGCACCGTTCGCTCGACTGTTCCCCGAATGATTTCCCCGGAGACGTTTCATGTCTTTTGCCGCCTTCGACGGTACGCGTCGCGTGCCGCCCGCCGTCAACGAGCCGATTCGCGCGTACGCGCCGGGCTCCGCCGAACGCGCCTCGCTCAAAGCGCGTCTCACCAGCATGGCCACCGAGCAACCAGAGATTCCGGTGGTTGTGGGCGGCAAGCGCATTCACACGGGCGATCTCGGGCAGGCCACGATGCCGTGCGTGCATTCGCACGTGCTGGCCACATATCACAAGGCGCGCGTCGAAGATGTGAGCGCTGCGATCACAGCCGCCGCCGACGCGCAGAAGGATTGGGCCAACTGGCGCTGGGAAGATCGGGCAGCGGTGTTTCTACGCGCCGCCGAGCTCCTGACCACGACGCATCGTGACACGTTGAATGCGGCCACAATGCTCGGCCAGGCCAAGACTGTTTATCAGGCCGAGATCGATGCCGCCTGCGAGATGATCGATTTCTGGCGCTTCAACGTTGGCTTCGCACAAGACCTGTACAGCGAGCAGCCGCTGTCGAACAACACGGCGTGGAATCAGCTCGACTATCGGCCGCTCGAAGGGTTTGTATACGCGGTCACGCCGTTCAACTTCACGGCCATCGGCGGAAACCTGCCCACGGCGCCAGCGCTCATGGGCAACACGGTGCTCTGGAAGCCCGCGTCGTCAGCCATGCTCTCAGCATGGCACACGATGCAGCTGCTCGAGGCGGCTGGATTGCCGCCCGGCGTGATCAACTTTTTGCCGGGCGACGCGGTGGCGATTTCCGATCGGGCACTGGCTGATCCCGCGCTCGCCGGCGTGCATTTCACCGGCTCGACTGGTGTGTTCAACAGCATGTGGGAAACGATCGGGCGCACCATGGGCCGCTATCGCGGCTATCCGCGCATCGTGGGCGAAACGGGCGGCAAGGACTTCATTCTGTTGCATCCGTCGGCCGATCCGCAGGTGGCCGCCGTAGCGCTCGTACGTGGTGCGTTCGAGTACCAGGGACAGAAGTGTTCGGCCGCCAGCCGCGCGTACATTCCGCGGTCGCTCTGGAACGACGTGCGCGACCGTGTGGTGGCGATGATGGCCGACATGTCGATGGGCGACGTACGGGACTTCCGCAACTTCACCGGCGCGGTGATCGATGAAAAATCTTTCGCACGCAACGAGAAGTATCTCGCGCTCGCGAAGTCGTCGGCATCGGTGATTGCCGGCGGCAACACCGATCGCAGCACCGGCTGGTTCGTGGAGAATACGCTGGTGGAAGCCACCGATCCGTCGCACACACTGCTGTGCGAAGAGATTTTTGGCCCCATTCTCACCTGCCATGTGTACGATGACGCCAAGTGGCAGGAAACGCTCACGCTCGTGGACAGCACGTCGCCGTACGCGCTCACCGGCGCCATCATCGCGCAGGATCGCGCCGCGCTGCACGAAGCGTCAACGGCGCTGCGACAGGCCGCCGGCAACCTGTATCTGAACGACAAGTGCACAGGCGCCGTGGTGGGGCAGCAGCCGTTTGGCGGTGCCCGCGGCTCGGGCACAAATGACAAGGCGGGCTCCAAGCTCAACCTGGTGCGTTGGGTGAGTGCGCGGAACATCAAGGAAACGTTCAGCCCGCCCACCGATTGGCGTTACCCGTTCCTCGGTGCGGAGTAACCCGCACCAATGCGCACGCTGCAGTTTGTCACGTGTGATGTGTTCACCGATACGCCACTGGCGGGTAATCAGCTCGCGGTGGTATTCGGTGCCGAGGGACTGCCCGCGGAGACGCTGCTCGCGATCACGCGCGAGTTCAACTTCTCGGAAACCACGTTCGTGTTCGATGCCGAGCGTGCGGATACCACGCATCGTGTGCGCATCTTTACGCCGGGCGGTGAGGTGCCGTTTGCCGGCCACCCCACGCTCGGTACGGCGCACGTGCTCGTGGCCGGTGGCAGCGTTGCCGTCACCGGTGACTCCGTGCGACTCGTGCTCGGCGAGAACGTGGGGCCGGTGCCCGTGACCGTGCGGTGCGCAGGCGGTGCTCCAGTGTGGGCGCAGCTCACCACGGCGCAACTGCCCGAGGAGCGCACGAGTGGTGTGCCCTCTATCAACGAACTGGCCGAAGTACTGAGTCTCGCGCCGGAAGATTTTGTGGGCGGCACGCATAGCCCGGCTGGAGTCTCGTGCGGTTTGCCGTTTCTTGTGGCGCCGTTGACATCGGTCGACGCGGTACGGCGCGCACGTGTGCACATGGGCGCGTGGGATCAGTTTCTCCGCGGCACCTGGGCGGCGGAGCCCATGATATTTGCCGTGGTGCGTGATAACGACGATCGCGCCGATGCGCCGGACTCACTGCGTGAGGTTGATCTGCGCGCTCGTGTGTTTGTGCCGGGACTGTCGGTGCCTGAAGATCCGGCAACCGGCTCGGCCAACGCGTGTCTGGCCGGCTATCTCGCGGCGCGCACACCGCGTGATGGCACGCTGTCGTGGCGCGTGGCGCAGGGGATTGAGATGCAGCGTCCCTCGCGGCTCGATCTTGAAGTTGACAAATCAGGCGGCGTGGTGAGCGCCGTGCGCGTTGGCGGCGCGTCGGTGATCGTTACCGACGGGACGTTCCGGCTCCCGTAGGGCGGCGAGGCGGCTCCATCCCCGATAGCGTACCGGCATCTTCGCCGCTGGCACGCACGCCTTGTTCGTTCACCGCCGGTTGTCCCACCCGCAGCGCGGCCAGTCCGACTGACCATACCACCACACGATTGCGCCCGCTGCGCTTGGCGGCGTACAGCGCTTCGTCGGCACGCGCCAGCAGATCCTGCGCAATCGCCTCGTCGGTGACGGTGTCGGCAACCACACCAACGGAGGCCGTCACGGGAATGCGCAGCGCGTCACCAAATTCGCGCCGGCGAAACGCCTCGACAATGCGCAGCGCGAGATGCTGCGCTCCCGCGAGCCCACTACCCGGCGCGAGAATGGAAAATTCCTCGCCACCGGTGCGCGCAACGATATCACCCACGCGTGCATTCGCGCGGAGCAACTCACCAGCCTCCGCGATCACCCGGTCGCCGGCGAGATGGCCGTACGTATCGTTGATTTGTTTGAAGTGATCGAGGTCGATGTCGATGATGGCAAGTTCCGTCTGCGCACGAGCGGCGCGTGACAGCTCACGCCGGAACTGCTGTTCAAAGCCGCGCCGATTGAGACAGCCACTCAGCGGATCTGTCTCCACAATATAGGCCAGATGCGCGCGCATGCGATTGTATACACGCCCCACGTGCGTGATAGCGTCCGGACGCAGGTCGGCCGAGACATCGTACGACGCGGTGAAGTCGCCGTCTTCGGCGCGCGCGAACATGTCGAGCAATCGGGCCAATCGTTCGTGCATGTGGCTCTGCACCATCGTGACGAGCCCCGCGCCGACACCGAAAATCGCCAGCGTCACCAAGGACTCGGGCCACGACAGATCGGCGGAATGACGCACGCCGATATCGACGATCAGCAGATAACCCGCCGCCGTGGCGCCAAGCATCAGCAGCGCCGGCCCCCGACCGAAGTACACATGGGTGAGCTGCAGCGCGAACAGGGCAACCAGCAGCGCGCGATCGTAGTCGCGCGCCGGTGCGAGCACGAACACCATCACGAACACCAGCAGCAGATCACACACCATCATGAACGTGGCGAGCGCCCGGCCGGCGCGCCGCAGGCGCTGCACACGGCGATGCAGGCCAATCACCACCATCACATACACCGTCGCCGACAGACCGATCAGCCAGTCGGCCGCATCGGCGCCAAGCAGCGAAGAGGCGACTGGAGACACACTGAGCCAGCCCACGGTACGCAGCAGCACGGCCACACCGGCGGCGAGCAGCGCCAGCGCCACACGGTACCGCGTCTGCCACAGCAGCACGTCCGCATTGCTCTGTTCGTATCGCGAATGATCGGGGCCGAGCGAATCGGTCACTGGGTGCGCGAGGCGTCAGGGAGCGGACGAAGCCGCCGTCCGGGGCGTAGTGGATCGCTTACGCGCAAGTATATCACCGAAGCAGGGAACGTGCAGGTGGGGCGGTCCGACTGGGGGCGACGGCCATTGCCTGTGCAACGATCAAGGCGTGTCGCTGGTCACCAACGAGTCGAGCGAAGGCTCGCGGAGCGCTCGTACGAGATCAATGAAATCGTCGGACCAGGCGCGGCCCGGCGGCACGGTGGGCTCGCGCCAGTGCGCGCCGAGTCCGAGTTTCTGCATGGCAGGCTCGTTGCGCGTCACCACAACGGCCGAGGCGGACGTGCTCTCGAGGTAGCCGGTCTCGGCGGTTGTTCGGGGAGGTGACCTCCAGAATCGAATAGCCAGCCCTTCGGCCGCAGCCGCACGCACCGCCTCGTTTGCGATGGCAAGGTGTCGATTGCTGACGTGCAGCACAAGGACGCCATCGGGACGGAGGGCACGCAGGTAGACGCGGATCGCTTCGCGGGTGATGAGGTGCGCCGGAATCGCATCCGACGAAAAGGCGTCCGCGAGTATCACGTCGAGCGAGCCGGCAGGCAGACGTTCCATGACGAGCCGTCCGTCGCCAAGCAGCACGCGCGTGCTTCTTGGGCACGCCGAAAGATACGTGAAATACCGTGGGTCACTCGCCAGCGCCGAGATCGCCGGATCGATTTCGATGAAGGTTGCGGAATCGCCGTCGCGCAGCACACAGGCCATGGCCCCCGTGCCGAGCCCGATGAACGCCGCCTGCGCCGAGCGCGCGATGGGGAGCGCGGCCGTGACCGCTTCGTGTAGCGCCGAGCCGGCGGCGTAGTAGGTGACCGATGCGCGCGCGCGGGCGCTGTCGCGCCACTGGGCGCCATGCATTGTGCTGCCGTGCAACAGCATGTGCATCGTCCCCAGCGGACGCGCGACCTCGATCACACGGTACGAGCCAAAGAAGGTGCGATCGCGCGTGAGCAGTGTGCCACTGGAGACGCGCGTGACGGCCAGCACCATGATGCCGATCACGAGTGGTGCGACCGCGAGTGGGCGCGCGCGATTGAGCAACACCGCGGTACCTATCACGCCAAGTAATGCGCGATCCATCGGGAGCCACTTGAAGAGTGCAATCGCGAGCACGCCTCCGCCGGCCAGTAGCATCGTATCGGCGACGGGTTTCCAGCGAACTGGAAGGTGCGGACCAAAGAAGAACGTGGCCGCGAGCAACAGCGGATACTCAATGATCGTGTTGAAGACGACGGGCGCGAGGAGCGCCGTTATCGCGCCGCCGATGACGCCGCCGAGCGACACATAGTTGTAGAACTCGGTCAGGCGGGACGTGGGGGGACGCGCCGCTGCGAGCGCTCGATGACAGACCAGTGCGGACGTGAAAAGTGTGAGCAGCCGCAGGGCCACGTCGAGTTCCATCGAGTCAGAACGCGGCAGCACGATCACACACGCCACCATGGCCGCGTGCACGAAGAAGAGTAGCGGACCGGCTGCGGTTGCACCGGAGCGGAACGCGAACACAAAGGTGAGCAGATAGAGCACCAGCGGCGGCACCCATAAAAATGGTGCCGAGGCGATGTCGGTCACGATGTGCTGGGTGACCGCAATGAGAAGTCCCGAGGGCACCGCTGCGGCGAGCAGCCAACGGAGTCGTTCGCGCCAGCGCATACTGCGGTCGGTAGCAGGAAGCGCTGGTGCGGCGTGTGGCATCGAGTGGTGCGTCACGGCGGTCGTGGCGGCGCGTGCGGCGTCCGTCGCAACGTCAGCCCCGACAGGGAAACTTGCACGCTCACGCATTCGGCCCGCCGCCACCAACCCGCACAGCAGCACCAGCAGCGCCACGCCACCGTATGCCCACGACCAGCCCAATGCTTGCGCCCGCGCTCCGAAGGCCGGTTCAACGAGCAGTGGATAGGCGAGTAATCCAAGAATGCTCCCCAGATTGCTCGCTCCGTACAAAAAATACGGATCTGACGCATCCGGTTGATCGGTGCGGGCGTACCACGCTTGCAACAGCGGCGCTGTCGCCGATGCGGCCATGTACGGCGCGCCCACCGA
>Ga0105046_10014188_pt1 | contig 12297 bp, 15 predicted proteins | sample MAT03_FD_78385 | JGI IMG/M metagenome (GOLD analysis project Ga0105046, IMG submission 78385) | Freshwater microbial communities from Lake Fryxell liftoff mats and glacier meltwater in Antarctica - MAT-03 (megahit assembly) | ecosystem: Environmental > Aquatic > Freshwater > Ice > Liftoff...
AACGTTGCCGAGCTCAAGGGCGTCCATTACGCGATGCACGCCGGCATGTACGCCGCCCAGGCGATCGTCGACGCGCTGGAGAAGGACTCGGTCGATTTCTCGGCCTACGACGAGAAGGTCCACAACTCACTGATCGAGAAGGACCTCTACAAGGTCCGGAACGCCAGCCAGCCGTTCACCAAGGGATTCTTCGTCGGTGGCGCGCTCGCTTCGGCGATGACCCTGACCGGCGGCCACTTCCCCGGCGGCCACTGGAAGAACCACGACGACGCCACCTACAAGATGGAGATCGGCAAGGCGGCCGACAAATACCCGGCGGCCGACGGCAAGCTGACCTTCGACAAGCTTTCGTCGGTATTCATGACCGGCAACGCGACGCGGGATGACGCACCGAACCACATCAAGGTCCAGACCGAGGTTCCGCGTGAAATCGCCCAGACCTGGGTCTCGATGTGCCCGGCACAGGTTTACGAGATCCCCGAGGATCAGCTCGAGTCGAGCGCCTCGGTGGTCGACGTCCACGTGACCGCTTCGAACTGCATCCAGTGCGGTGCGATCACGGCCAAGGGCGGGCGACTGACCCTGCCCGAAGGCGGCGACGGGCCGCTTTACACCGAGACCTGAGTCCCGGTCACATATTCAAGTCGCCCTTCACGGGTGGCAAACAGGCGGCGCTGTCGAAAGACGGCGCCGCCTCTGTCTGCGGAGAGGGCTGTCTTCTCAGGCAGCTCTGCGCAGGTCGGCGGGGTACTCCCTGAGCCGGATCGACTGGACGTCGAAAACTTCCTGCTCGGGGGCGGGCCGCCGCTTCCTCGGGGGTATGACCCACTCGTCGCAACCGTAGAAGGCCTCAGCGAAACGCTGGGCTTTCATGCTTCGGGGACTGGCTTGATCAAATACCTCTTTGGCCATAGGGGCGTTCCTCTCCTACAGTAGTTATGGAAAGTGTCTTCGCCCCGTCGGACGGAAAACCTGCCGCAAATCACAGATTTTTCGGATCCGGCCCCCGGACCCCTCCGGCTGTCGCGACGGCAGTTGCTCTAGAATGAGTCGAATGAAGGCCGACATCCACCCCGAATATGTGATTGCCCACGTCCGCTGCTCCTGCGGAAATGACTTTTTGACGCGTTCGACCAAGTCGGAAATGCAGGTTGAACTCTGCGCCGAGTGCCACCCGTTCTACACCGGCAAGCAGAAGCTGGTCGACACCGGTGGACGCGTCGAGCGCTTCCAGCGCCGCGCCGCCAAGCGCGCCCGCGACAACGCCGCCGCCAACTGACCCGAACCGGGTCGCCGTTTTATCAGCGCCGACTTCGCTGCGGCCGGCCCCATTCCCCGAGCCGGGAGTGCTTTAACCCGTATGGGAGATAGGAGGCCACCCGGTTGCCTGGCGGCCCCGCGATGAGTGACGGGCCGCTTCCGGCCGGGCGCGACGCGCCGGTCGGTGGCCAGGCAGTGCTGGAGGGGGTGATGATGCGGGGTGTGACTACCTGGGCCGTCGCCGTGCGCCGGCCCGACGGGGAGATCGAGGTGACCCGCGACACGCTCGAGCCGTGGGCTCGCCGCCACCCGGCGCTGCGCTGGCCGGTGATTCGCGGCATGGTCGCTCTGGCCGAGTCGCTGGCTATCGGCTACCGGGCGCTCGGGATCTCCGCCAACGCTCAGCTGGAGGCCGAAGGCGAGGAGCCCGAGGAGATCGGCGGGGCCGCCTGGGTGGCGACGATCGTTTTCTCGCTTGTCCTGGCGATCGGGCTCTTCTTCCTGATCCCGGTAGGCCTGACCAGTCTGTTCAGGGACCAGCTCGGCTCGACCCTCCTGTTCTGGCTGGTCGAGGGAGTCCTGCGCACGGCGATCTTCATCGGTTACGTGCTCTTCCTGAGTCGGGTCAAGGATCTGCGCCGGGTCTTCGAATACCACGGGGCCGAGCACAAGGCGATCTCCTGTTACGAGGCCGGGGACGAGCTGACCCCGGCCCGGGCCACGCTGTACTCGCGGCTTCATCCCCGCTGTGGGACCAGTTTCCTGCTGATCGTCATGGTGCTGGCGATCTTCGTCTTCGCGCCGGTCGGCCTGCCGGCCTGGTACTGGCTGGCGCTCTCCCGGGTGCTCGGTGTTCCGCTGATCGCCGGTCTGGCCTACGAGGTGATCAAGTGGGCCGGGCGCAACCGGTCCCGGCCGTGGGTGCGCCGGATCATGTGGCCCGGCCTGATGCTTCAGAACCTGACCACTCGCGAGCCGGACGAGACCCAGCTCGAAGTGGCGATCACTGCGCTCCAGTCGGTGCTCGAACTGGAGACTCCGGAGGACAACGCGGACCTCCAGCCGATCGAGATCGTCGCCTGAGTCCCGGACCGTCAGACTGCTGGAGATGATCGCCAGGCTGGCCGAACAGATCGAGCGTCGTTTCGAGGAACTCGAGCGCGACATGAGCGACCCGGAGGTGATCTCCGATCGTGAGCGCTACGCCGAGGTCGGGCGCGAGTACCGACACATATCCCCGGCCCACGTGCTGGTTCTGGAGTACCGCAAGCTGAACGATGACCTCGAGGGCGCCCGCGAGCTGCTGGAAGAAGACGACTCCGACAGGGAGCTGCGCCAGGTGGTCAGTGAGGCGCCGGCAAGGCTGGCCGAGCTCGAGGAGGAGATCCGTCTGGCGATGGTCGAGAGCGACCCGAACGACGACAAGAACGTGATCGTCGAGATCCGCGGCGGCGCGGGTGGGGATGAAGCCGCGATCTTCGCCGGCGACCTCTACAAGATGCTCACCCGCTACGCCGCCCAACGTGGCTTCGCGACCTCGATGCTTTCCCATTCGGCCGCCGAGCAGGGCGGCTTTAAGGAGGTCACCTTCGAGATCCGCGGCGACGGCGCCTACTCGATCTTCAAGTTCGAGGGCGGCACTCACCGGGTGCAGCGCGTGCCGGAGACCGAATCTCAGGGGCGGATCCACACTTCGACCGCGACCGTGGCGGTGCTGCCGGAGGCCGAGGAGGTCGAGGTCCAGATTGACCAAAACGATCTTCAGATCGACGTCTACCGGTCCTCCGGGCCGGGCGGTCAGTCGGTCAACACCACCGATTCCGCGGTGCGCCTGACCCACCGACCGACCGGGATCGTGGTCTCGATGCAGGACGAGAAGTCCCAGCTTCAGAACCGGGAGAAGGGCATGAGGGTGCTGCGGGCGAGGATCTACGAGCGCCAGTTGGCCGAGCAGCAGGCGGCGATCGCCTCCGAGCGCAAGGCCCAGGTCGGCACCGGTCAGCGCTCGGAGAAGATCCGCACCTACAACTACCCCCAGGGCAGGGTCACCGACCACCGGATCAAGCTGACCTCCCACGACCTCGACGCAGTCATGAACGGCGAGCTCTCCGGCTTCACCGACGCGCTTTCGAACGAAGAGAAGCGCCAGCTGCTCGAAGCCCAGGCCGCCTGAGCCCGATGGGCGCAACAGTCAGCGAGGCGCTCGGCGGCGCGACCGACGCGATCGCAGCGGTCGGCATCGACACCCCCAGGCTCGATGCCGAGGTCCTGCTCGAAGGCGTCACCGGACGGGGCCGGGCCGAGCTGGTCGCCGACCGCAAGGCGACCGTCGCCCCTGGCGAGGCTCGCGCCTTCTCGGAGGCCGTGCGCCGTCGCCTGCGAAAGGAGCCGGTCGCCTACATCCTCGGCCGCAAGGGCTTTCGCCACATCGAGCTGGCGGTCGACCGGCGGGTACTGATTCCCCGTCCGGAGACCGAGATGCTGGTCGAACTGGCGCTGGAGCTGAAGCCGCAGTCCGTGCTGGAGATCGGTACCGGCTCCGGTGCGGTTGCTCTGGCGGTCGCCAACGAGATCCCCGGCTGCCGGGTCGAGGCGACCGACACCTCGGCGGGGGCGCTCGAAGTCGCCCGGGCAAACGCGCAGACGCTCGGGCTGGCCGACCGGGTTGGCTTAACCCACGGCACCTGGCCATCACCCGGGGAGTTCGACCTGATCCTCGCCAACCTGCCTTACGTGGCCGAAGACGGCCCGGTGGCAGCCGATGTCGCTGCCTGGGAGCCGCCGGGGGCGCTGTTCGCCGGACCGGACGGACTCGATGTGATCCGCGAGGTGCTCGATTCACTGCCGGCCTCCGGGGTCCTCGCCCCGGCGATCGGGCTGGAGATCGGCTTCGATCAGGGCGAGAGCGTCTCGGAGCTCCTGGCCCAGGCCGGCTTTGCTCGAACCGGGGTGCGGCAGGACCTGGCCCGGATCGACCGGCTGGTCGTCGGCCTGAAATGATTCCCCGGTGAAAACGATTACTACCGACATCGCCGGTGGAGACGCCGCCCGCCAGGCGCTGGAGAGCTGCATCAGCAAAGGTGGCGTGGCGCTGTTTCCCTCCGACGGGATTTACGGACTGGCCTGTGACCCGCTGAACAAAAAGGCGATCGGCCGGATCCATGAGATCAAGGGCCGCGACGACGGCAAGCCTTCCGCGGTCATGTACCTCTCACCGCTGGCGATGCGCGAACTGGTCCGTGACCTCAACCAGCGCGTTTCCGAGGCTTTCGGCCGGCTGCTGCCCGGTCCGGTGACGCTGATCGTGCCCAACCCTCGCCACCGTTACCCACTGGCCTGTCGGGACGACCTTTCCCGATTGGGCGTGAGGGTGATCGACGGCCCGCTGGCGGGCGTTCGATTCCCGCTCTTTCAGACCAGTGCCAATCTTTCGGGCGAGCCACCGTCCTCCAGCTTCGCCGGCGTCGTGCCCGAAGTTAAGGAGATGGTTGACCTCGCGATCGACGGCGGTCGGCTGACCGGGCTGCCCTCGACCGTGGTCGACCTGACCGACTACGACGAAAACGGCACCTGGTCGGTTCTGAGAGAGGGCGGCCTGAGTCGCGGGGACCTCGTCGCCGCGCTCGGTCGCTGACCCAGCCGATAGGCTCGCTGGCGTGAAAATCGCGATGGGTTCAGATCACGCCGGCTTCGAACTGAAGGAAGCCGTCAAGCGGCAGCTCGAGGCCGAGGGCCACGAGGTCGAGGATGTCGGCACGCACTCAGCCGAGTCGACCGACTACCCGCCGTTTGCCGCGAAGGCGGCCGAACTGGTCGCTGGCGGTGAGGCCGAGCGCGGTGTGCTGGTCTGCGGTTCCGGCAACGGCGTGATGATCGTTGCCAACAAGATCGATGGCATCCGCGCGGTCAACGCCCATGACGTCGACGAAGCGGAGATGTCCCGTAGGCACAACAACGCCAACGTGGTCACCCTGTCCGGCCAGCGCCTGAGCGCGGATCAAGCCGCGCCGATTGTCGACACCTTTCTCGCAACCGGCTTCGACGGAGGCCGGCACGAACGCCGCGTCGGTGAGATCACCAACGTCGAGCGCGGCGAGATCTGACCACCGCCCCGTGCCCGCTGGACTCGCGGGCAGCCGCGGGACTCGCGGGACTGTTTTCGCTCAGCTGGCCTGACCTCCGGCATTGCTAGGCTGACAGTCCGTTTCCAAACCGGAATCCCGTCTGCACCCGCAGCGGGATCAGCCGAAAGGTCGATTCTGAGATGAGCACCGTTTCCGAGCAGCTTCTGGACGCAAGTCTGGCCGAAGTGGACCCCGAAGTCGCGGCTGCGGTCGGCGGCGAACTGATCCGCCAGCGGGAGACTCTGGAGATGATCGCCTCCGAGAACTTTGTCCCCCGGGCGATCCTCGAAGCGGTCGGCTCGGTGCTGACCAACAAGTACGCCGAGGGCTACCCCGGCCGCCGCTACTACGGCGGCTGCGATCAGGTCGACATCGTCGAGACCCTGGCGATCGAGCGGGCCAAGGAGCTGTTCGGAGCCGAGCACGCCAACATGCAGCCCCACTCGGGTGCCCAGGCCAACAACGCGGTCTACATGGCGCTGCTCGAGCCCGGCGACACGATTCTCGGCCTCGCCCTCGACCACGGCGGCCACCTCAGCCACGGGATGAAGCTGAACATCTCCGGCAAGCTCTACAACCCGGTGCCGTACCACGTGTCCAGCGAGGATCACCGGGTTGACATGGACGAGGTCGCCAGCCTCGCCGAGCAGCACCGCCCGAAGCTGATCATCGCCGGCTGGTCGGCGTACTCCCGCCATCTGGACTTCGCCGTCTTCCGCGAGATCGCCGACTCGGTCGGGGCAAAACTGATGGTCGACATGGCCCATTTTTCCGGACTGGTCGCGGCTGGCGAGTACCCCAACCCGGTTCCTTATGCGGACGTCGTCACCAGCACGATTCACAAGACTCTCGGAGGGCCGCGCAGCGGAATGATCCTCTGTCGCGAAGAACTCAAGGCCGACATCAACCGGGCCGTCTTCCCGGGCCAGCAGGGCGGCCCGCTGATGCACGTGATCGCCGGCAAGGCGGTCGCCCTCGGAATCGCCTCGACCGAGGAGTTCGCCGAGCGCCAGCGCCGCACCATCGCCAACGCGCGGGCCCTGGCCGAAGGTCTGGTCGAGGGCGGGGTGGACGTAGTCACCGGTGGCACCGACACCCACATGGTCCTGGTCGATCTGACCTCGACCGGGCTTGACGGGCAGACCGGTGAGGACCGGCTCGACCAGGTCGCGATCACGGTCAACCGCAATACGATTCCGTTCGATCCGCGTCCGCCGATGAACCCGTCGGGCCTGAGGATCGGAACCCCGGCCCTGACCACTCGTGGCTTCGAGCCCGCCGACCTGAGTGAAGTCGCCGCGATCATCGCCGCCGCCCTGACTTCGGGCGAGTTCGAAGGCGAGCGCGAGGGGCTGGCGCAGCGCAGCCGGGTCCTGCTGGAGAAGTATCCGCTCTACCCGAGCCTCGGTTGACCCGCGCTTGAAGGTCTGGTTCGACTGCACGGCTGCTGCTCATCCGCTGGTCCTGAGGCCGGTGATCCAGCGCTTCGCCGCCGATGGAGCCGAGGTCCTGGTCACCGCGCGCGAGTACGGCCAGACGGTCGGCCTGCTCGAGATGCTGGGCATCGAGCACACGGTCGTCGGCCGCCACGGAGGCGGATCCAGGGTCGGAAAGGTCGCCGCGCTCGCGGCCCGCTCGGCGCGGCTCTCACGGGTTGCGTGGAAGTTCCGCCCCGACCTCGCCGTGGCCCACGGATCGGTCGACCTGGCGCTGATCTCGTTCATCTACCAGATCCCCTCCGCCCAGCTTCAGGATTACGAGTTCGCCGGGATTCAGCGCCAGCTCGCTTTTCGCATCGCCAAGCGGGTGCTGGTGCCCGACTCGATCCCGGCCGAGCGCATGGCCAGGGTCGGCGCCAAGGGCAGGAAGCTGGTCCAGTACCCCGGCCTGAAAGAGGACTACTACCTGGCTGATTTCCAGCCCGACCGGGCGGTGCTCGAAGAGCTCGGGCTTGACCTGGAGCGGGTGCTGGTCGTGGTCCGGCCGCCGCCCGAGACCTCCGAGTACCACGCCGAGAACCCTCTCTACGAGCAGGTGCTCGATCGGCTGGCAAGCGCCGACGGGGTGACCGCGGTGCTCATCCCGAGGACCGACACGCAGGCGAAAAAGGCGCGCGGCCGCGGCTCCGACAACCTCGTGATTCCCGAGCGGGCGATCGACGCCCAGAGCCTGATCGCCTTCTCCGATCTTGTGGTCAGCGCCGGTGGCACGATGAACCGGGAAGCGGTCGCACTCGGGACACCGGTCTACACGACTTTCGCCGGACGTATGGGTGGGGTTGACGAGGCGCTGGTCGCGGAAGGCAGGCTGGCCGTGCTGGCCGACCCCGACCAGTTCGAACTGGTCAAGCGAACCGATCAGGCAGGGCCGCAGAATCCGCGCGATCCCGGAGTGCTGGTCGAAGGCATCCTCGGCGCCCTCGCCTGAGGTCCCGCCGACCGGCCCTGAACCCGCCCGAACCGGAACGCCTTTTCGGTCGTCATCGGCGAAAAGGCGCGCCAGTTGGCTGCAGGTGGGTCTGAGCGGAGGGTCGCGGCGCGTCCGTCGGGGCTGAGTGAGACTCTTCCGGGATGGTCGAAACGACGGATGCCGTGCTCGCCTTCATTGCGGCGGCGGTTATCACCTGGGCACTGGTGCCCGTGGCCGAGCGGATCGCCCGCACCGCCGGCGTGCTCGACGAGCCCGGACCGCGCAGCCAGCATTCCGTCGCGACGCCGCGCATGTCGGGCATCGCGATCCTGGTCGGGGTCCAGGTGGCCGGCTGGATCTGGCTGCCACGAGGAAGTGAGGAGGCGGCGATCCTGCTCGGTGCCCTGGCGATCGTCACGGTCGGCGCGCTCGACGACCTGTTCGACCTGCCGGCTCTGGTCAAACTGCTCGGCCAGATCGGCGCCGCCTCGATCCCGGTGATCGGTGGAGTGCGGCCGGACGTGCTGACCATGCCGTTCATCGGCGGCTTCGAGCTCGCCTGGACCGCGTACCCGTTGGCGATTATCGGCATCGTCGCCGTGATCAACATCATCAACCTGATCGACGGCATCGACGGTCTGGCGGCCGGCGTCTGCGCGATAGCCGGAATCGCGATGGCGGCGATCGCGCTCTCGCTCGACCGGACCGAGGCCGGCATCCTCGCCGCGATCACCGCCGGCGCCGCACTCGGCTTCCTCCGGCACGGCTTCCCGCCCGCCTCAAGCTTCATGGGGGACGCCGGTTCCAACCTGCTCGGCTACCTGATCGCGGTCGCCTCGATCCAGGGGGCGCTGAAGACCAACGCCGTGGTTGCCCTTGCCTTTCCGCTGGTCATCCTCGCGGTGCCGATCCTCGACACGGCCTTCGTGGTCGCGAAGCGGATCAAGTACAAGCAGCCGATCTACCAAGCAGACCGCTGGCATTTCCATCACCGGATGGCGAACAAGGGCTTCTCCCAGCGCCGGACGCTGGCGTATATGTACGGCTGGACATCAGTGCTGGCCCTGCTCGCCCTGGCGCTCCGGTTCGTTCCATACAGCGACGACAGTGGTAATTTTGACCTGCCCTGGACGATCCTGATGGCCGTTGTCCTGCTGGCGGCGATCGCCGCCTCGGTCTACCTGGCGATCGTGCTCGAAATCATCAAGATCCGCAGGTCTGCCCCCGAAAAGTCGTGACTGCTTCGTTTTGGCTCTGGCAAACGGTTAGTGACGGTTGCTACCAGCCGGGGTCGAACCGCAGTGCGGGGACCGTTCGGATATAGTCACACCCCCTTGACGACGCTTGCCATAGAAAGACCCTCAGAGGGCCACGATGGCGGGCGCGGTATTTCATTGATCAAGTACCTCGACCTCGCCCTGCTAGCCATCGCCCTGCCGGTCTTTCTGATCGCAGAGCTGCCGCTGCTCGGCTGGATCGCCGTCGCAGTCGGCTGGAGTGGCCAGCGACTGATTCAGCACCTGGTCGAGGCCAAGGCCGCCCGGACCGAGGACACCCGAAGCTTCTTCCAGCTGATGGCGGGCTCGATCATCGGTCGCTCCTGGTTCCTGGTCACTTCGATCGTCGTAGCCGGCCTGATCGAGCGCGAGGCCGGCCTCGCCGCCGCCCTGCTCTCCGCCGCGGTCTTCACCTCTTATCTCGTCATGACGTTGGTTACCCGTCCGCAGGGCCCGAAGGCGGAGAACTCTTGAACCGCCGCTGGTACGCACTCGCGGCCTGGCTGACCATCATGGCCGGGTCCCTGCTCGCTGCTCCCGGCGCGGCGCTCGCGGCCGAAGAGTTCGACCCGGCATCCGAGTTCGCTCTCCCGACCTGGATCGAAATCAAGGTCTTCGGCATCGACATGTCGATCAACAAGGCGGTCCTTTACATCGTCGTCGCCACGATCCTGACCACGGTCGTCGTCTCGCTGATTGCCCGCAACATGAAGGTCCGCCCCGAAGGCAAGGTCCAGACCACGGTCGAGATCGCCTACAGCCTGATGAAAGACAACATCACCGACGGCAATCTCGACCCGAAGATGGCCGCCCGATGGTTCCCGTTCATCGGCACGCTCTTCCTGTTCATCTGGTTCTCGAACATGATCGGCTACATCCCGCTGCCGTTCAATACGTCTCATACGATGACGATCGCCGGCATCGAACTGCCCACCTTCGCCCTTTACGCGGCGACCGCCAATATTTCGGTGCCGTTCATCCTTGCCTTCATCGTCTGGATCTCGTACCACGTCGAAGGCATTCGCGCCAAAGGCGTCGTGGGCTACGTGCGTGGCTGGGTCCCGGCCGGCGTTGAGGGCTTCATGGTCGGTCCGATCCTGCTGATCGAAGCACTCTCGCAGGTCGTCCGCCTGATCTCGCTTTCGGTTCGTCTTTACGCCAACATCCTCGCCGGCCACCTTCTTCTGCTCTTCATGGGTGGTGGGCTGGTGGTCCTGCTGGGAATGGGAGTGCTCGGCTCGACTATCCTCGGACTGGCGACCGGCACCCTGGCAGTCGTCTTCTTCCTGTTCGAAATCGGCCTGGTGGCTACCCTTCAGGCCTTCATCTTCTGCACTCTGACCGCGATATACCTCGACGGCGCCGTCGCCGAGGAACACTAAGGAGAAACAAGACAAGTGGACCCATCAATCATTCTCGCCGCAGTCGACGTAGAGACCGCCGGTGCCTACGCTGAAACCGCCGGCCGCGCCATGGGCCTCGGCCTCGGCACCGGCCTCGCCGCTCTCGGTACGGGTATCGGCCTCGGCTACATCTTCGGCAAGACGATCGAAGCCGTGTCGCGCCAGCCCGAGCTCAAGTCGGAGATCCAGAGCATCCAGTGGCTCGGCTTCGCACTGACCGAGGCGACCGTCTTCTACGGCTTCATCGCCGGCCTGATCGCTTTCTTCGTATAAGCCGATGCTCGGCGAACTGCTGAACACGGCAACCCCGCTGCTTGCAGCGGCTGCGGAAGGCACCGAAGAGGGCCTGAGTCCGCTCGTCAGGATCGTTCCCGGTCTGATGATCTGGACGATCCTCGCCTTCGGTGTGGCGATGCTGATCCTGCGCAAATACGCGTGGCCTCCGATCACCAAGGTGCTCGAAGAGCGCCAGGAGTTGATCAACAACTCGATCACCTCGGCCGAGAAGACCCGCCAGGAGGCGGACCTCCTGCTGGCTGAATACCGCCAGCGGCTGGCTGAAGCCCGCGAGCAGGCCGACGAGATCGTCGCCCGCGCCCGCAAGGCATCAGAGGCGACCAAGGCCGATGCGGCCGCCGCCGGACAGGTAAAGCGCGAGGAACTCGTTGACGCCGCCCGTCGCGACATCGAGGCCGAGACACGCAAGGCACTGGACGACATCCGCAAGGAAGTCGCCAACCTGACCGTGCTTGCCACCGAAAGGGTCACCCGCAAGTCGCTGACCGAAGCCGACCAGAAGCAGCTCGTCGAAGACGCACTGCGTGAGGTCGACTTCTCCAGCCTGGCCGGAGACCGGAGCAACTGATGGAAGAGCTGGCCCGCGTATATGCCGAGTCCCTCTTTGGCGTAGCCAAGGACAAAGGGAACCTCGACACAGTGCGCGACCAGCTTGCGCAGTTCAGTGCTGCGCTCAAAGAGGACAAGGATCTTCAGGTCTTCTTCTTCAGTCCCTCGTTCTCCTCGAAGGAGAAGCTCGAAGGACTGAACTCCGCGGTCAGCGACGCTGATCCGGAGCTGCTGAACTTCCTCGAACTGTTGATTGAAAAGCACCGGATGCCGGCCATTTTCCGGATCAGCAGCCAGTTCGAGGACCTCTGGAAGAAGGAGAACCGCCGGATCGAGGTCACTGTGACCAGTGCGATCGAGCTCGACCCCGCGATCGCCCGCCAGGTCGGGGCCGAGGTCGAGCGCCAGACCGGCAAAGAGGTCGAACTGACGAGCCGCGTCGACGAGAACATCATCGGCGGCCTCGTGCTTCAGGTCGGGAACATGGTTCTCGACGCCAGTATTCAAAACAACTTGGAGAAACTCCGCCAGAGCGTTGCTCGGGCGGCATAAGGAGGATCAGACCGAGATGCAGATCAAGCCAGACGAGATTGCCAGCATCCTGCGGCAGCGCATCGAGGGGATCGACCCCGGAAGTGCCGACCTGTCCGAAGTCGGAACCGTGCTCTCGATCGCCGATGGAATCGCCCGCATTCACGGACTCGACAACTGCATGTCGCTCGAGATGCTCGACCTGCCTCATGGGGTGACCGGCCTCGCGCTGAACCTCGAACAGGACAACGTCGGAGCCGTGCTGTTCGGCGAGTGGGAAAAGATCATCGAGGGCGACACGGTCAAGCGGACCAACCGCCTGCTCGAGATCCCGGTCGGCGAGGAGTTCCTCGGCCGCATGGTCGACCCGCTCGGCCGTCCGCTCGACGGCAAGGGTGACATCAACACCGGCAAGACCCGCCCGGCCGAGTTCAAGGCCCCCGGCGT
>Ga0105046_10014189_pt1 | contig 12295 bp, 10 predicted proteins | sample MAT03_FD_78385 | JGI IMG/M metagenome (GOLD analysis project Ga0105046, IMG submission 78385) | Freshwater microbial communities from Lake Fryxell liftoff mats and glacier meltwater in Antarctica - MAT-03 (megahit assembly) | ecosystem: Environmental > Aquatic > Freshwater > Ice > Liftoff...
CACCCCCGCCGATGTCAGCGTTAACATCACCGAGTCGGTTGCGACGGTTGATTCCAACCTGACGGTAGACATGACCTTTGTGGTCAGCAACGCAAGCGGCGTGAGTACGGCTACCAGCGTAGTATTAGCGGGGTCTTTCAGCGGCGCTGTGACCGGTTATACCTTCCAAACCGGTGGCGGAAGCTGCATAGCTAATACGCTGACCACTTTCACCTGCAACTATGCCAGCATCGCGGCAGGCGCGTCGCGGAGTGTGGTGGTGCGCGTCAACCCAGAGGTCAATGTGGCGGGCGAGTCGCAGCTACTGACCAGCAATGCTACGGTCAGCGCGACTGCGCCTGAGACGGGCGGTAATAACACTGACAGTGAAACAACTTCCATCCTTGCGGTTTGCGGTGACGCGGCGCACAAGATTTACGCTTTCCAAGAGAACGGCGCGTCGTTCAACGCGGGTGGCACGCGGGTGTTTGAAGGCGTCGTGACCGCTGACTTCCAATTCGTCAGCCCGAACGGGTTGGGTGGCTTCTACATGCAGGAAGTCACTGGCGACGCCAACGTCACGACCTCGGATGGCATCTGGGTCGCGTTGACCGATACGGCCTTTAATGTGGTGATTGGCGAGAAAATCCGTTTGACCGGTACGCCGGGTGAGACGTTCGCCCAGACCGGCATCACCGCCACCAGCAACCAGTTCCGTTGCGGGGCGGGTTTCACCGTCGCGGCGACTCCGATTACGTTGCCGATGCCGTTGGCGACTCGCGAGCAGTACGAGGGTATGTTGATTACGCTGACCTCCAGCGGCGTCGCGTTGACCGTCAACGAAGCGTATCAACTGAATGATTATGGCGAGATTCAGGTTGGCGTTGGCCGCCGTTATCAGCCGACATCGGTGGTTGAGCCGGGCGCACTTGCCATCGCAGCCGCTGCTGCCAATGCCGAAGCTTTGCTGTTGGTGGACGATGGTCGTGATGGGACGCCGCCCGCTGGTGCTGTTCCGCACATCGGCACGGACGGCTTAACCGCCTTCCGTATCGGCAGCACCATCCCTAGTGTGACCGGCGTCCTCGGCTACGGTTTCAGCAAATATCGCTTGCAGCCGACAGTCGCCACAACATGGACACTTGACCCGCGCCCGACCAGCGTCCCTAGTGTCGGTGGGCGTGTACAGGTTGCCAGTTTCAACGTCCTGAATTTCTTTAACGGTGATGGCGTGGGCGGCGGTTTCCCGACTTCACGCGGCGCAACCACGCTGATTGAGTATAACCGTCAGCGCACCAAACTGGTGATCGCCCTCGACGGCCTCAATGCTGATGTGGTCGGCTTGATGGAGATTGAGAACGACAGCGGGGCGAATCAAGCCCTAGAATCGCTGATTACCGAGCTTAATGCCTATGACAATGCCAATGGTAACAACAACACTTGGGCGTTCGTCGACACCGGCATGGTCGGTACAGACGCAATCAAGGTCGCCTTGATTTACGACTCGAGCGTCGTGGCGCTTGAAGGCGTATTCGACACGCTCAACAATGTCGCACCATTCAACGTCAACACGCGCCCGCCGCTGGCGCAGACTTTCCGCGAATTGGCTAACGACCAGACCTTTACCGTGGTCGTCAACCACTTCAAATCGAAGGGGTCGTGCGGCACGGGCGCTGAAGCCGATCAAGGCGACGGTCAGGGTTGCTGGAATCCGACTCGCGTCGTAGCAGCCAACGCCCTATTAAATTGGTTTGCTGGCAGCATCGTCACCAATAGCTTCGGCGTGGCTGACACCCAGAACATCATCGTCATGGGCGATCTGAACAGTTACGCTCAAGAAGACCCGATTGACACCCTCAAAGCGGGTGGTTTCTTCAACCTGATTCAGGATTATCACGGCCTAACCGCCTATGGCTATATCTTTAGCGCGGTATCGGGCTATCTGGACTACGTGATGGTGAATGGCGCGCTTAAGCCGTATGTCACCGGCGTGGAAGATTGGCATATCAACTCCAGCGAACCGGATGGGCGCGACTACAACGATAATATCTCGTCGTCCGGTAGCGATTTCATCAATCAGGCCGAGTTCTACCAAGTCAATCAGTTCCGCACGTCTGACCACGACCCGGTGTTGATGGGCTTTACGACCCCCGGCACAAGCGGCGTCTTAACCGCCTCAACGACGGTGGCCGAGGGCGGCAGCATCAGCGTGACCGTGACCGACCCCGACTGGTCGCGCTCGACCATCAGCGTGACCATCACCACCCCGGCTGGCGACAGCGAAATAATGAACTTGGCTGTGACCGGCACGCCCGGCGTCTATACCGGCAGCATCTTGACTGTGGCTGACGCGGGCGCGGCGGTAGTCGGCAACGGCACGCTAGAGACCAATGCCGTCAGCGGCACGCCCGATAGCGCCACCGTCACCTATACTGACCCGTTTGACATCAACGGCCTGACGACTATACTCACCGCCAGTACCAGCATCACCAATGGCGGCGGCGGCAGCGGTGGAGGTAGCGGAACGGCTGGCACGCTCACAACCACCACCAACATCATCCCCGGCGGCGACCTGTTGACCATCACCGTGGTTGACCCTGACCTGACCACCAGCGCCACAGTAGTCGTCACGACCCCCGGCGGTGAGCAAGAAACCCTAAGCATCATCGGTAGCGGCGGGACGTATACGGTGAATATCGACACCGGCGTCGGCCCGGCCATCGCCAATAATGCCACGGTTGAGGCGGTTGACGGCGAAACCATCACCTTCAGCTATTTAGATCAAGCCAATGGCGCGGGCGGCCAGACCACCGTGACCGACACGACGACTGTGATTGCGATCAACGCCCCAAGCGCCTTCACATTGATTGCGCCGGTAGCCGATACGGTCATTTTGACGTCCGAGGCGGCGGCAACCTTCACATGGAACGAAGCGGCTGACGATAACAGCTACACGCTGTTCGTCTTTAAGCTGTCGAACAGCGCCCGCGTCGGCGTGACTTTGCAAGTCGGCGTTGAAGCGGACGAGGTTTGTATCAGCGGCATCTGCTCTTACACCGCCAACCCCAGCGATTTTCAGACCGGCACGTATGCTTGGTCAGTGGTCGCGGACGGCATTGGGTCTGCCGATGTCGAGGCCAGCAATAGCGGCATCGTGTTCGCGGTCAATAATGGCGAGATCGAATTGGTCATCAACGGCGGATTCGAGACCGCTGGGTCAACTGTCAAGCGCCCAGCCAACTGGATAGGCAAGCGCCTGACCAATGACAAGCGCACTTGTACCGATAAGGGGAATGGCAGTTTGTGCGCCTTGAGCTTTACCGGCGGCATCCCGGCTAACCCGTTGTTCAAGCAAGTCTTGGACTTCACGCCGTATGCCCTTGTCGGTGGCGAGGCCATCAGCTTGTCGGCGGACATCTTCTCATCGAAGCCCACCCCCGGCACGGTTGTCGTCCTCACCATCATCTATCTCAGCCCGACGGACGGCGTGAACGGCAACGGCAAGGATAAGTTCATCCTCGCGCCGGTAGGTTCAACCCCTAACGTCTATGCGACTTACGCCGTGTCTGGCGTGGTCGATGGCGCGGTCAAGAAGTCTGACGTGCGCGTGCAATATCGCCAGACCAGTGGAAAATTGCGCGTCGATAATGTCAGCGTCACCCTGACGGGCGATGTCACCCCGCGTGGCGCGGCTCTGCCGTTCCCCAGCGCCCCAGAAGGTTTCCGGGGCAATCAGTAATCTAATGTCGTAAGGCCTATCCATGTAATGGGCAACGCATGAGTCGCCCATTACATGCGCCTTAGATAAAAAGAAACAACCGCCTTTGTTCAAGCGAGCAAGGGCGGTTTGTATTATGCGTAGAGGCGTCTCGCGGGACGCCCGATATACTGTTATACTGCCGAAAGATGGATGAGTAAGGGTTAGCTTGTAAACACCATGAGCGAACAAACGACGACGGATGCGTCGCCAGAGACGTTGGTCGTGAAGGAAAAGATGACGTTGCGCGGGTTGGCATGGCGGGCTGGCTGTATCGTGATTTGGCTGCCGCTGATCCTGTTGCCAATTGTCATGTTCAACCTCGCCACCAGCGGGGAAATCGTGTTTTGGCACGGGGCGGGGATGCCAGAACCGAGGTCGCACCCGTGGCTACGGGCGTCTTTGATGATGGAGATTGACACGCGTGGTTTGAATATCACGCGATCTTCGTTTGCCAGCACAAGCGCCGACGGCCTGACTTGCGTGCAGACCGATGTCAGCTTTGTGTTGTGGGCGGGGACGGGTGAGCCGGTGCGCTACTGCGACTGTTATCAGAAATCGGGCGACGTCTGGACGCTGACCGCTACTGCCGCTGGCGCGTGCGGGGACTGAGGTCGCCGATGGACACGGGTCAACTCATCCTGATTGGCGGCGGCTTGACGCTGTTGTGCGGCGTGCTGTTCGTATTGGGGACGGCGCTGCAAGCCGTCGGCGTGGTCTTTAATCTGCTGGGCAGCCTCTTGGAAATCGTGGTTAACTTGTTCAACCTCGGCCCTGTCCCCGGCTGCGGTTGCGTGTTGGCGCTGGGCGCGATTGGCTTATGTGGGCTGATGATTTATATCGCGGTCAACGTCAGCGCGACGTGTAGCGGCCCGAATCCGGTTAATTTTTGTGTGTTTTTTGGGGGATGAAGATGGGCGCAAATGGAAACCGGATGCCCGCCCCGCGTGCTGAGGTCGAGGCGTTGCGGGCGGTGGCCGAGGCCGTCGGGCAAGTGGTGGTCGGCCAAAATAAGCTGGTCAACCGGCTGTTGATTGGCTTGTTGTGCGGCGGCCATGTGTTGATTGAGGGCGTGCCGGGGTTGGCGAAAACGCTGACCGTGCGAACCTTAGCTTCCGCGCTGCATTTGGGCTTTCAGCGTGTACAGTTCACGCCGGATTTACTGCCGTCAGACATCATCGGCACGCAGATTTACAACCCGCGCACGGGCGAATTTACGCCGCGCATGGGGCCGGTTTTCACGAATTTACTCTTAGCCGATGAAATCAATCGTGCGCCCGCCAAAGTTCAATCCGCCTTGTTGGAGGCGATGGAGGAGCGTCAAGTCACGTTGGGTGATGAGACGCGCCCACTCCCCACGCCGTTCATGGTGTTGGCGACCCAGAATCCGATTGAGCAAGAAGGCACATACCCGCTGCCAGAGGCGCAATTGGATCGTTTCTTGCTGAAGGTGGTGGTCGGCTATCCGACTCGTGACGAAGAGCGCGCTGTGATGGACCGGATGGGCGGCGATGTGCCGGACATGCCTGCCCCGGTTTTGGATGGGGACGGGCTGGCGGCGGCGCGGGCGGCGGCGCAAAATTTGTTCATGGATGACCGCTTGAAAGACTATATTTTGTCAATCATCGGCGTGACTCGTGACCCCTTAAATACCGGCTTTAAACCGCTCGCGCCGTTGATTGCGTTGGGTGCATCACCACGGGCGACGCTGGCACTGATGAAAACCGCTAAGGCGCACGCTTTTTTGCGCGGCGCGGCGCATGTCGCGCCAGAGGACATCCGGCAAGTTGGGGCGGATGTGCTGCGGCATCGGCTCGCCCTGACGTTTGAAGCCGAAGCCGAGGGCGTGTCGGTGGATAAAATTATTGAGACGGTCTTACAGCGCGTCCCCGTGCCATGAGCAGCGAGATCACCCCCGACCTGTTACGCCGAATCACGCGGCTTGAACTACGCACGCGGCGATTGATCAATAGCGCATTGATTGGCGCGTATCGAACGGCTTTTAAGGGGCGCGGTTCGGCCTTTGACGGGATTCGCCCGTATGAGCCGGGGGATGATGTGCGGGCTATGGAGTGGAATGTCAGCGCACGGACGGGCGAGCCGTATATCAAACAATTCACGGAAGAACGCGAGTTGTGCGTGATGGTGTTGGTCGATGATAGCGCTTCGATGCGGTTTGGGACGCAGAGCGCCTCTAAGCGGGATCGGGCGGCAGAATTGACGGCGGCGGTGGCCTTAATCGCGGTGCGCGGCGGGGACAGGGTAGGGGTGATGGTGGCGGGCGACCAAACCCGCGCTTATCTCCCGCCACGACGTGGGCGCGGACATGTGCTACGGGCGATTCGGTTGGTGACTGCGCCGGGAGTCTCGAAACGGCTTGACCTCGGTGACGCGCTACGGGCGGCCTCACGGTTGATGCCTCAGCGCGGGGTGATGTTCGTCATCTCGGATTTTTTGGGCGATGTCGCGGGATATGCGCGCCCGTTGGGCTTGGTCAGCAAGCGACATGAAGTGATTTGCGCGGTGACGGATGACCCTTTAGAACACGCTTTGCCCGACGCGGGCTTGTTGCACTTGGAAGACTCGGAGTCCGAGGCGCGGGCGTGGGCGGACACGTCTAATCCGGCATGGCGGACGGCCTTTGAGGCCGAATCGCGGGCGCGGGCGGCGGCGCGGGATTTAGCGATTACGCGGGCGGGCGCGGCGCGGCTGAATCTGTCTACCGATTCCGACCCGGTGACGGCGTTGGCGCGCTTTTTGCGAAAAAAAACCTCACCCCCCAGCCCGCTCTCGATTGTGGAGAAGGGGAGTCGAGCGAAGCCAGACGGGGGTGAAGTCTGATGTGGCTGACCCTCGTTTACGGGATATTCAGCTTGTTTACGCCTCAACCAGCACAAGAAATGTTCGCTTTGCTTAGGGCGCAACCGTCGCAAGAGGTGTTAGCGCGGTTTGAGTCCGAGACGCTCACGCCACTGACGGGTCAGCCGTTTGTGATGACGTTGACGGTTGAAACGCCGCCGGGCGTGATTTTGGCGGATTGGCCGATTTTTGGCGAGATATGGGGCAAGTTTGAGGTGCAATCGGTGGCCGAAAAACTCACCACCCGATTGCCGGGGGGCGGCGCGCTCATCCAGCAATCGCTGACGGTCATCTTGTGGCGTCCAGAAGACGCCGTGACGCCGGAGACTTTCATCAGCTACGGCTTAGGCGGGGATGAGGTGCGGCGCGTGCCAGTGCGCGAGTTATTCATCAGCGTAACCACAGTCGTTGACCCGTTAGCGCCTGAACTGATACCAGCGCGCCCGCTGATTCAGCCGACATTTCCGGTCTGGATTATAGCCGTGGTCGTGGCGATTGTGACGGCGCTGGTCTATGGCGTCACTCAGAGTCGGCGTCCCCAAGCGGTTGAAATCCCGTTGTCAGCGGCGGAACGAGCGGTTAAGGCGTTGAACGCGATTCAATTAGACCTCGCTCGTCCGGCCTCAGACCGCTTGCGCGAGGCGGTGGCGCTTTTGGCGGGCTATGGGCGTGAGGTCGCGCTGTCTGATGGGCTGTCCACGCTCATCCGTGCCGGTGAGGAAGTGGCCTATAGCGGCAACCTCATCAGCGACGGACAAGTGCGCGGGTTCATCACACGGGCGGCGACCCTCTTGACGAATGATGTAGGGCGCGATGAGTGATTTCCGATTCGCGCACCCGTGGGCGCTACTGTTTTTAGTCTTGGGCGCGGGCTGGTGGGTCTATCAGCGGCGGCGAGGTGGGGTTCAGGCGGCGGGGCTGACCTATTCCGACGCGGCGCGACTGGTGAGCCTACCGATGGGCTGGCGGGTGCGATTTCGCGCCGTGCCAGATATTTTGCGCGGGCTGGCGTGGGTTTGTCTGGTGATTGGGTTGGCGCGGCCACAAGGCGGCGATGCGCGGGAAGTCTTACGCGGGCGCGGCATTGATCTCGTGTTTGCGCTGGACATCAGCGGCAGCATGGCGGCACTGGATTTCGAGCCGGTCAATCGGTTGGAGGCGGCTAAGGCGGTCATCGCTGAATTCTTGGAAGGCCGAACGTTTGACCGGGTAGGGGTGGTCGCGTTTGCGCGGGACGCCTACAGCCTCGTACCGCTGACGTTGGATTATGACGTGCTGCGCCAGTTGTTGAGTCGGGTGCGACTGGTCACAGAATTGACTGACCAGACGGGTTCTCAGACGTTTTTTGACGGCACGAACGCGGGCGCGGGCTTGGCGGCAGCCGAGTCGATGATGCGCGGCAGTCCGGCGCAATCGAAGGTCGTGATTTTGTTGACCGATGGCGCGAACAACGCCGGACTCGACCCCGTATTGGCGGCGGCGGCGGTCAATACGTTGGGGATTCGCGTTTATACGATTGGCATGGGCAAACCCGGCGATGTGCCGTTCCCAGATGGCGGCGGCGGAGTGAGGATGGTTCTGAGCGACCTTGACGAGCCGACCCTCACCGCGATGGCGGAATCGGCGGGCGGGGCGTATTTTCGCGCCGAGGACACGGATGGTCTGCGGCGGGTGACGAGCGAAATTGACCGATTGGAACGTTCACCCGTGCAGCGTCAGACGGTTGTCCCGTGGCAAGATATGGCGTGGGGTTGGGTGTGGGCGGCTCTGATTTTACTGCTCATCGAACGTCTTCTGCGCGTAACGGTGTGGGACGGGGCATTATGAGCGATGAGACATGTTCGTTGATAAGATGGATTTATAGCATGGCGGTGTGCCGTGATTTTTGACGCGCCGGGGATGGTGTTGTTATTGCTGATTGTGGCGGGTGTAGTCGGGTTCTCGGCGTGGCGGATTCGCGGGCGATGGGCGCGTTTGGCGGCGTTGGGTGCTGCCGAACGGGTGGCCGCGCTCTCGACCTTAGACGTGCGGCGGCGCTGGCTGAAACTCTGGTTGTGGACGGGCGCGGCGGGGTGTGTGGTTTTGGCGTTGGCGCGTCCGGTCTGGGGAATTGACGCTGAACTGATTCAGGCACGCGGCGCGGCGGTGGTGTTTGTGATCGACATCAGCGCCAGCATGGACGCCGAAGACATCCTACCCAGCCGCCTCGAACGAGCCAAACTGACAGCGTTCGATATTTTGGCGTCGATGGACGGTAGCCTGATTGGGTTTGTGCCATTTGCCGGGGATGCTTTCGTCCAACTTCCGTTGACCGATGACGCGGACACGGCGCGCTTGTTCATCCAATCGGCTACCAGCGCCAGCGTCACCCGTCAGGGGACGGCCATCGCACAGGCGTTGGAATTGGCCGCTACCGTGGTCGATGAACGGGTGGCGGGTGAGGCGCTCATTGTTTTGATGACCGACGGCGAAGACCAACAGCGCGACCCATTGCTGGTGGCGCGGGATTTGGCCGAACGCGGGATAAAATTGCATGTCATCGGCTATGGCACGCCGGAAGGCGATGTGATCCCGGTGCGCGACGCGGCGGGAAACGTGACCGGCGTCAAAGCCGATAGGGCGGGCAGCATCGTGATTTCGCGGCTGGATGAGCCGTTGCTACAAGCGTTAGCTGAGGCGGGCGGCGGGCGGTATGAACGGGCGGACAGCACAGGAGTCGAGGCCGTTGCCGTGATCGAGGCGGTGCGCGACCTCGAATTGGGGGCGTTGGGCGCACGCTTACGGACGGTCAGCGTACCGCGTTTCGGGATTTTCTTGGCGTTGGCGATTGGACTTTTGGCGGCGGAAATGGTCATCAGCGAACGGCGGCGATAATATGTTTCGCGTAGTCAATAAACAGAGTCCGAAAAAACACATCATATATTCGGAGGGCGACTCATGGATCGCCCTCACAGTGTTTTTTGGGGCATTATGTGTCGTCTTTATTTTGACAGGGTGCGCTGGTACGCCGACGGCGGGCGAGTATGTGCGTGTGAGCGTGGCGAACCCAGATGACGCGCAAGCCGGATATAACGCGGGGACAGCGCTGATTGCCGCTGAGGATTACGCGCTATCAGGGGCGATGCTGGCGCGGGCAGCGGGGCAAGCCGATCACCCGCGTGACGCGCTGTTTAACCTCGGCGTGGCGCGTTTTAAGTCAGACGATTTTGTGGGTGCGGCGGCGGCGTATCAGGCGATTTTACGGGCTGACCCCTCCGACGCCGATGCGCGCTACAACTACGAATTGTCGCTGTTCTACATCGAAATCCCGCTGCCGGAAAATCAGCAGCAATTGACCGAGCCAGAATTAGGCGAGACCGATCCCACGGTGACGCCAACCCCGCAACCGGGCGGCTTGGATGGCCCGACTCCGACTCCACCGCGAGAAGAATTTGAATCTGATCCGACCAAGACGCCCGAAGGTGGCAGTGGCGATTTCGCCAGCGATGCCGAGTCCACGCCCGTGCCGCGAGTTGGCGGCGGCTTGACAGTTGAGGAAGCGATGCGACTTTTGGATGGGCAAGAAAGCGCCGCCATCGCCCCGTATCTGCTGCCGACGCCAGCGGGCGGTCTGAACGAGGAGAACGACTGGTGATGTGGCGTGGATTTTGGGTGCTGCTGTTGATTTTACTCAGCGCGGCGGATGGACAGGCGCAAGTGCCGCCCGGCGAGTCGTTTTTCGTGACGGCGGAGGTCGTACCGTCGCGGGGACTGGTCGGTCAGCAGATGAATTATGTGGTGATGGCTTACAGCGACACCTTGCGCGATGTCATCTTGACGCCGCCCGCGTTTGCCGGGATGGTTCAAGGCGAGATTCGCAGTGTCGGCTCATCGGTCACGTTGGACGGCAAACAATATAACCTCGTCACGTTTGCGGTGACGATTTACCCATCACGCCCCGGCGTGCTGACCATCCCGCCCGCGCAAGTCATGTTTGACGGGACGGTGTTGACCGAAACTGAAACCCGCGAGGCGAACGTGGTCAAATTTACAGCAGATTTGCCAACCGACGCGCCGGACGGGGTTAGCGGGCTGGTCGGGCGGCATGAGTCACGTTTCAGCGTAGACACCAATACGGCAGAATTGGGTCAGCCCATCGCGGCGGAATACCGCATTTGGGGGACGGGCGATGTGGCTGGCTTGCCCGCGCCGGAACTCATTTTACCGGAGGGCTGGCGGGCGTATCTTGACCCGACGCAGACCACGATCACCTCGGATGGGGCAGTCACGACCTCTGAAAAAATATTCCGCTGGCGCATTATCCCTGACCGGGCTGGGACGCTGAGTTTGGGAGTCGCGCCGGTGATCGTTTATGACTTGCCGACGGCGGCCTTTACGACTCTGACGGTTGACGCCATCGCCCTCCAAGTGTTGCCGGGGGCGAATGGCGAGATCGTGCGCGCCTCGGCTCAAGCGGCGTTGGAAAGTTCAGGATTGGGGTTGCCCGCCGCGACTCAGACCAATATATCGCCGCCATTTGATGCGATATGGTGGTTTGTACCGATGAGTGCGGTTGTAGTTGTGATATTGCAAGCTATCTTGAAGCTGATATTTGCCGCACGGGTCGAATCCTACCGCAAGAATGCGCTGAATGCCGCCAAAGCGCGTTTGGATAAAGCCGCTAAACAGTCGAGTGCGGTGGCGCTCAGGGCGATGGAGTCAGCGGTGGAGTGGTATTTGCATGATAAGCAAATTAGAGAGACGGTGGGTATCCGTGAGGCGCTGATTTTGGTCGAGTCAGCACGCTACGCCCCGTCTGAAATTGAGACCGTCAGAGCGTTGGCATCAACCGTTTTCGAGGCGCTTAGTCAGGCCGAGGCCGAATCATGAGCCGCGCCTTGTTCTTTTTGGCAATCGGACTGTTGTTGATTTTAGGAGTCGCGGCGGCCAGACCGCCAATTGTGCCGGAAATTGACGGTATCGCGGAAGTTGCGGCGGGTCATACTGCGCTTGAGGCGGATGATTTGGGGGTCGCGCTCTGGCATTATCAACGGGCGCTGACCGTCATCCCGCGTGATCCTGCGGCACAACTGGGCGCGGCGATTGTGAGGGCGCTACGGGCGGATATTTTGCAGGAAGAATCAGGTTTCTTAGCGGACATCACCGGTCTGACCGCCGACGTTATGAGCCTAAATGAGTTGCGCTTATTATCGCTTCTATCGTGGGTGGCGCTGTTCGTTTGGGGACGGCAGTGGGTGTGGAATCGAAAGGACGTGAAACTGAGACGTCTTGTTTTGGCCGTTTATGTGCTTGTTGTGACGATTTTAAGTTTGTTGGTCATCCGCCAAACCTATGAGGCAGCTTACCCGGCGGCGGTCATCACGGCATTTGAGGCGACGGGGTACGCTGCGCCATCTGAGGATGCGCCGATTCTATTCAAGTTGTATAGCGGGGCAGAGGGGCGGGTTTTAGAACTGCGCGAGGGATGGGCGCGGTTGGGGTTGCCGGACGGGCGCGAGGCATGGATTTTTGAAAGTAGGTTGGTAATTATCGGATAAAACGGGCGGGCAAACCGCGCCATATGCACCAAGTTAAGCGTATTTCTTGCATGTCGCTTGTGCCGCCAGAGGCTGAAGCCTCCGGCTACCCTTTTGAAGCCGACTAAAGCCGGCTGCTCGTTACAAATTCTCGCCTTACAGTCCCCTTCAGGGGGCTTGAATC
>Ga0105046_10014198_pt1 | contig 12292 bp, 3 predicted proteins | sample MAT03_FD_78385 | JGI IMG/M metagenome (GOLD analysis project Ga0105046, IMG submission 78385) | Freshwater microbial communities from Lake Fryxell liftoff mats and glacier meltwater in Antarctica - MAT-03 (megahit assembly) | ecosystem: Environmental > Aquatic > Freshwater > Ice > Liftoff...
GTTCTGGCTCAGTTGAACCACCAGATCTTTGTCGAAGATCTTCACATAAAGCCGCTGCCCCGATTCCGCAAACTGCGGGCCGGCGACATTCGCAGGCACGGACGTGCCGACCATTTCCATCGCATCGATGACTTTGCTCCACCGCCCGAGCTTGAAATGACACAGGCCGATGTAGTAATACGCCTCATTCGCGAACACGCTCCACGGATAGTCGTTGGCGACTTTTCGGAGCGACATGAACGCTTTATCGAATTCATTCTGCCGGTAGAAACTAATGCCCGTCAGATACAAACCTTCGGCGGCCTGGTCGGGGTCTTCCGAATCGTTCAGGTAGGCAAACTGCTTGATCGCAAGGTCCAGATTGCGTTTCTCCATCTGGTATCTTCCGATCTCCAGATACGCGCGGAATCGGGCTTCGCTCTTGGGGAATGTTTCGGGAACGGAGCTGATCAGCTTCAGGCCCGCATCTTCCTGCTTCATCTTGATGCGTTCCAGGCCCTTGTTGATCATATCGTTGGCTTTGTACTCCATCTTCGCTTCTTCGGTGTCGCCGGTGCGGGCACCGCGGGCGCGGCGCTCGCGCGGGGCCGCTTGAAGCTCGATCACGGGCAGTGCGCCCGCGCTCAGGGCCAGAGTCATACACAGGAATTTTCGGCTCAGTGACATTCGAAGGTCCTCTTACGGTTCTTGGCCTGCATCACACTTTTCGGAATCACGCACTCGGCAATACAGTCATCAACTTTCACGAAACGATCGTGCGACGGCCGCTTTATTCGGCGCGTCGGGCATCATCCTTTGTCCAGAACACCGCCGCCGGCGTTAATGCCATACTTCTCCAGCAACTGGTGCGCATTCGAACTTTCAGGCGATTCCGGGTACGCCTGCAACAATCGCTTGGCGGATTGGATTGCCTTTTGCGAATCGCCGGCTTCGTCGAAATAAGACGTCTTGAACCAGGCGGCACGGGCGGCGTTGTCGGGGAAGCTGCTTTCAATTTCCGTCAGCGTGTCCAACGATTTAGCCAGTGCGCCCATTCGCTTGTACGCGTCCTGAATCTGCCACAGGTTCTGCGGCGGGTTGTTGCACTGAAGGTACAGCTTAATTGCGTTCTCGTGCTGGCCGAGCACATCCTTGTAGATGTTGGCCCGTTCCCACAACGCCTGCGCCGCCAGCGTGGGGATGTTTTTTTCAATCTCCTGCAGCTGCGCCACGGTCGCGGTCCAATCGCCGGAGTGCCGGCGGATCTCATACTCTTTCCATGCCGCGGCGTTGCGGTCCCGCAGGAACGTCAGCACGTACCGCGAGCGTTCGTACCGCCGGCAGTCGCGCAGAAGATCAACCAGACGGCCATAAGGCGCCTGCACCACATCGAGATTCGTCTTGCCCACCTCCTGGAGAAACGCGACGCACTCATCAATCAGGCGGGTGATTTCTTCGTCCTTGCCCAATCGATAGCACTGGAACGATATCGCCCGGTCGTAAAATGCGAAGGTGTCCGCGCCCTTGTCCCAGTACGGCTTCTGCGTGACAAACCAGTTGTAGTAAGCCTCCATGTCGGCGGCTTTTTTCTCCCGTTCCAGGTCGTTGTACTTGCCCCAGAATCCGGCGAATCCGTTCCAGGCCACGTCGTGGGCTTCCTGCGCGATGTACTTGCGGAATGCGGGGTCTTCGATGCGGTTAGGGTCCTGACCTTCGTACCGGACCAGCGTGCTTTCCAGGCCGACGTAGTCTGCGCCGCGAATAAAGTGGGTCAACAGGTTGCGTCGCGCATTGCGTGTTTCCGTGCCCGCGGTGGCTTCGAAACTGCGGACGACCTGAATCCAATACTGGATCGATTTCTCAGGCTCTTTGGCATAGTGATAATCCGCCAGCGCCCGTAGCGCGCCCGCGGCCAGCGGGTGCTTTTGATACTCGGCGTCGGCGACCATGTCCTCGTATGCGGAGATCGCGTCGGAGATTTCCCCGTTCTGCTGGTAGGCCTGCCCGAGATAAAACAACGCCGGCGCGGCGTCGGTAACGCTGTCGCCGAAGTAATCCAGCACCTCGTTGTACATCTTGATGGCGGTGATGCGCTTGTTCGCCTGATGCAGACTCAGCCCGTTCATGAAAATCATGTACGAGAGATTCGGCGAATCGGCGTACTGCACCTTGAACTTTTCGAACTCGCTCGCGGCGGCATCGAAGTCGCGCTGTTCGAACAGAAGTGCAGCTTTGTCGTACTGCGCGCGTTCGAAGACCGACATCTGCTGATACCGTTCGGGAGGCAACTGCCACCGCCACTCCTGCGCGAGCGCGGCGGAGGCCGTCATGAACAGCATCGAGAACGCAAGAATCAAATTACGCAACGACATCGGAACAACTCCAACCAAATCAAAATCGAACACTCAACTCATTCTTCCATGTTGCCGAACGCTTCTTCCGTCAGCCGCCCGCGAGCAATCTTGGCAAATTTGCTGTCGGGATAGTCCCAGGTGAGCTTCTTAAACGTCTGGTACGCCGCCTGAAACTGTGACGACTTGGTGAACGAATCGCCGAGCCAGTACATCGCTTCGGATCGAATATCTTTTTCTTCCGGGTACTCGTCCACGGTCAACTGGAAGAGCTTGGCGGCCTGCCCCCACTCCTGCTGTTTGTAAGCACACTGAGCGGCGAGGAACAAAGCGTCTGGCGCGAGCTTGTGGCCGGGGTTGCGCTGGCGGAAGTTGAAGAACACCTTGCCGGCCACCGCGTAGCTCTGCTTCTTGTAGTAGTAGTTGCCCAGCCGAACCGTTGCGTCGGCGACGAGCGGGCTTTCCGGGTAAACGTAGGTCAGGCGCACGTATTCCTCGCAGGCCTGGTCGTAGTTCTGCATCTTCTCGAAACAGACCGCCTTCTTGAACTGCGATTCAGACGCATACTCTGAATCAGGCCAGCCGCTGATGACGTGCGAGTATCGGCCGATCGCTTCCTGATGGTTGTTCAGTTCCTGCGCGAGGTTGGCCAGCAGGTATTCGCCTTGGACGGCATAGGTGGTGTCGGGGTAATCGCGTAGTGCTTCTTCCAGGATCATCTTGCCGCGCGAGATGGATTCGTCCGCCTGCGGCTTCTGATTGAGTTTGCGATACTCCTTCGCCATCTCGAACAGTGCCTCGGCCATGAGGAAGCGCGTCTTGACGGCGATGTCCGGGTCCTTGAACTGCTTCGAGAACACGGCAAGTTCGCCGTCCGAACCGAAGTAAATCTTCCCTTCGGTCTTCACGTCCACCGGACCGGCAGAGAGGAGCGAAGTCGGGTCGTTGTAGCTGAAGCCGACCGTATCGCCGAAGTAAACCTGCAACTTGTCGTCGGCGGGGTTGGCCTTGGGGATCTGGTCGTTGACTTTCTCGCCGACGAACTCGGGCTTGACGTTCCCAGTGAACACGCCGCTGTGAGCGAGCGTTTCTTCGAGCGTGATCGTCAAGGCGTCTCCGGTGCTGGAAACGACATCGACTGAAACCTTATCCCGCTCGTCGGTGGCGTCCTGGTCCGCGTCGGTCACGCGGACATGAAACCGCTCGCCGAGGTGGATCTGGTTGTTCTGTGCGATGTACGCGCTGTCGAGCAATTCCAGACGCGCGTTGCTCAGCAGTTTCACTTTCGATTCACTGATGATCTCGCCGGCCTCATTCTCGACGCGCAGGCGGACCGTATCGCTGCCCGAGACGATGAGCGTGGGCACGCGATAGAAGAACGAACCGGCTTCAGTGTCGCGCATCTCCTGGGAGACGAACTGCTTCTCGCCGGTAAGGACGAGGTCGTCGATCGGGTCGCCAGGCTTGCCGACCTGGAATCGGATCACACCCGAGAACACGCCGTCGTTGAGCATCTCGTTGTTGTCGCGCCGTACGTTCGTGCGCAATTGAAGCGGGTAGCCCTTGATCTGGGACAGCCATTCAAGGTTGTACAGATAAGTCGGCACCTTCAGTGCGTTGGGCTTGCGATTTTCCTTCTCCGCCAGCTTCAGTTCTGATTCGGGGATCGCAGAAATATTAAAGATGCTGCCGCTGTTCAGCGCCATCTTCGGGTAGCTGACCTCGAACAGCAGCGGGGCCGACACGGAAACCGCGATCTGCTCCCCCGCCGAAGGCTGCGTGGCGGGCTGGGCACTCTCGCGGTAATCGGGGTGGCTGGCGACGACCAGATCCTTAAAGATCTTCACGTCGGTCCGGCGGCTCTTGCTCATCAACCGGCGGGCCTTGGCTTTTGCTTCGTCGCTCGTGTCTTCCACCTGCGTAATGTCCGTTCGATAAACGGTGATGTCCGGCTTGGAGATGCCCGCTTCAAAGATCGAATATTCCCGATCTACTGGCACGCCGGGGATGGTGTTTTCTTTGTCGAGATACGTGACATTGATCTTGTCACCGTCGGCGACCTTGATCGTGTCCTTGCCGCTTTCTTTGCCCATTCGCAGGATGCCCACGAACACGCCCGCGTGTTTGTGCCACTCTTCGTTGTAGTTGGCTTGCGTTTCCAAGCATTGGAGCGTGAGCTTCTCGCCGGCGGACGTGGTGACGTTTACGTCGACCGTGTCACGCTCGTCGGTGGTGTCTGCGTCGAAATCGGAGACGACGACGAGCAACTGATCTCCCACGCGCGTTCGCTTGGCGGGGAAGTAGGTCACGCGCCGTTCGCGACGCTCGTTCTCGGTGATCACTTCGTTGGCGAGGCTGACAGACGCGTTATAGAACGAGCTGTTGAGGTTCGCCTGCTGGGTGGGCGCCTCGTCCTTCAATCGTTTCGTGTCCTGGTAAGCGACGACGATCTCATCGCCGGGAGAAATCTCGAGCACGCGGTTGCCGGTGCCCATCGTGAAATCTTCCGGCACGGGGATGATTGCTTTGCCCGCCGAGTCGCTCAGTGTGAGGCTCTTCACGGCGACGTTCGTGCCCGTGAAATCACGGAACTGCAGCCGCACGTTGCGAAGCCGGCGCGGCTCGGCGAGCGTCGCCGTCAGCGTATCGCCGTTAATCTCAATCTTTCCCTTGGGCTTCAGATACTCTGCAAGCTCCGGAACTTTTTCAATGTTGAACCAATCGCCGGGGAGCGACTCAAACGTGCCGTCGTCCTTGCGATAGCCGATGTCGATCGAACTGATGCGCGAGTGGTCGCGAAGATAGACCTCAAGCCGGTGCGCGCCCTTGGCGACGTCCACCTTCTTGGTGATTCCGATCGTCTGTTCGTTGATGTTTCCGCCGAGCACCATCTGCCCGTCGATGAACACGAACGCGTGTTGCCAGTTGTTCGGTGACACGGCCTGGAGGAACTTCAATTCCAACGAGCGATTCTGCGGCAGATAAAACGCGCCGCGCATGCGGACGCTCATCCATCCGTCGCGGTCTTTGAAATCGGTATTGTTGCGGTTGAAGATGGTGGATTCCTGCTGCGCCGGCAAGGCACCGGCGAGCCGAATGAACTTTCCGATCTGGTCGGGCTGTTCGCCGCGCTGATCGTAAACTATCTCGACCTGCATTCCGCCTTTTACGCTTTCGTCGCGCGCGGGATAGGAGGCAAGTTCTTCGAAATCGTCCGCGGCCAGTGAGCCGAGCAGTGACAGCTCGCGGAGCTGACCGAGATTCGGAATCTCGGCAACGATTTTCGCGACTTCGTTGCTCGTCATCGTGTCCACGCCGAACCACTTGGGCTTCTGCCCGTCGGCCAGACTCGACCACGCGCCCGGCTTGCTGAGATTGATCGGCCCGGCAAGCCCCGCGGGGGATCTGCTCTCGTCGGTGTCCGAAGCCGCCGCCTTGGGCAGCGGCACGGCCGTCGGCACTTGTGCGCGGAACGTGCCGGTGTGCAGGCCGGTTTCCGTCAGTTCGAAGTCCGTCAGAACGTCCCCGCTGCTCGTCCGCAGTTCCACAAAAATGACTTCCGGGGCGTTGCTGATGTCGCGGTCAAAGTCCGTCACCTGCACGTAGATCGGCGAACCGGGTCGGATCGTCCGCCCGTCCCGACCGACGTCCAGCTGCCGGCTTTCGAACGCACGATTTCGGCGGAGCTGACGCTCCATCTGTCGCTTTTCTTCTTCTTCCTGCGTCAGAATCTCGCCACTGCTCGCGACCAGCCGCGCCTCGCTGCGTACGTCCAACAGCTTGGCGGGGTAAGTCAGGTCGTTCGCCTTCTGAAATTCAGGATCGATTTCATAGCTGACGATGTCCTCCCCGCCGACCTCCAACACAAGGTTCCCCTGGACGGCCTGGCCGAGCCCCGTATTGATCTCAGCCTCGAACAGATTCTTGTCTGAAGAGCTGGGCAACAGTTTTACGGATTCCTTATCCGCGCCCTTGCTGGTTGTGACGATGACGGGAATCGATGCCCCGCCACGCGCCACCGATAGATTCTGGTCCTTCAACTGAAGTACGAGCGTCCGTCCGGGCACGACCACCGTCGCCAGTCGCTCGTCGCCGATGTTGCGCACGTCAGGATTCGCCAATTGGCCGGGAAGCTTCAGTTTCAGCTCGCCCTCCAGCAGCGCCGCCTCCACGTGCTTCACGACACGATCTTTCACCTTCTGGAGATGATCCTTCGCTTCGACATATTCGGCGCGCTGATAGGCCATCTTCGCATAGAGATAATACGCTTCAGCCTGCACCGCGACTTCGTCCGAATCGACCATGCGTTCGAGCATTCCCTCGGCCGATTCGTAGTCCTTTGTGGTGATCAGCAAGTGTACCAGCCGGTAAGTCGCCTGCATTCCCGCGGCGGTCCGGTTGAAGCGAGAGTTGTTCCGCAGACCTTCATACTCGATGCGCGCTGCCTGGAAATTCGCCATGTCTCGATAGATGTCTCCTTTCGTCAGGCTGATGCGTGCGGCAACTTCCGGATCAAACTCCGTCTCGCGGAGCAGCACATTCATCGAAAAGTCGAGCGCTTTCTGGTTCAGCTTCTGCTTGCGCATCTGGTCGATCGACCACGCAACGTAGTTGATCTCCAGGCTTTCCCAGACCTCGGTGAGGCGCGGGAGGCTGGGGAAAGTTTTCTCCCAGGCGAGTCCTTCATTGCCCACGCTGTACGCGGCGGCGGCCTCGTACAGCGGGAACGACGGGTCGTTCGCGGCGACGGGGATCATGTTCGGAATTTTGGTCGCGACACGCGACCGCGCGATCGCCATTTGCTTCTGCACATTTTCGCTCGGGCGATTTCGATCCACCGCCGCGAGGTACCCGAACGCGGCTTCTGAAAGGCCGGCGGTGTCGAGCTGTGTGGAGATGGGGTTGATCCAGTCGCGCCACCAGGTGTCCCAGTCGCCGTCGCGCCCGACGTTCGCGCCGGTGAGCATCGCGAACTTGGCAGCGGCGGGGAGATCCTGGCGGGCCAGCGCGTCGTCCATTGCCATACGCGTCGCTGGGGTCACCCAGCCCGCAGGACCGTCCACCGTCGAGCCGGCGGCGTGCATCGCCACCAGACGGAGCGACAGGTCGCGCATCGCCTTTTGCGTCGGAGGGTCCGCCTGATACCGCGCGATTCCAGACACGGCCGCCTGAAGGTTGTCGCCGCTGAGCTGGAATCGATCCCAGTCTGATTCGGGCACCGCATCGACGATCGGTTTAACCCAGTTCACCAGCGCGTGATAACGCATCCCTGGCTCTAACGTCGCAGCGGGCTCGGTCGGCAGGACGCCGTGTCGCAGGAAGCCGTTCAATAAAAACCACTGCCCCGTCGGCGACTGCTTTTTCAGCATCTCCTGGAACCGCACCATCACCGCCTGAGCTTCCGGGGCGAATCCGTTGCGTACGTACGTTCCGAAGATGAGCGCGACCGTCGTCGGGTCTGGCTGGTTCGTGCGCTCGTACTCCGCGAGGATGAAATCCGCAGGCGGTTTGAGCGCCGCAACCGGAACCTTCAGTGTCGCGCTGGTCCAGTAGTAAAAGTGATGAACCAGCTGTGAGGGCGTGCCCATTTCCGTGAACGTCACGTTCACGAGAATCTTGGCAAACTCATCGACGAGTTGCTGGCGGTTCTGCAAAAACGTGGTGTCGCGCTGGGCGAAGAGTTGCGCGACGGCGGCGACTTTCATTTTCGGGTAATAGGGCGCCATCGACGCAATGAGCTGATCGGCGGGGAGATTGGCAATGTTCGCGAATTCAGCCCACCCTTCCGACGAACCGGGATTGTCCGCGGCAAGTTTGCCTGTCCAGATGGGGAACAACTTTGCCAGCGCGCCGCTCGGCCCGCCGCCTACTTCGCGGACGCGCCGCACGGTCGCTTCGAGCAAGCCCCAACCGGGCGCCGGTGCCACATCCAAACGCGGCGCCCAGAGATCTGCCATGGCGAATACCGCGGCGGCGTTGTCGCGAACGTTGTTCCAGTGTCGCAGCCAGATGTTCCCCGCGTTCAGCTCGTCCCAACTGGTCGCGGCGTCAGCGGTCCAGGGAATCTTGCCTTTGTATTCATTGAGGAACGCCGCAGCGATCTCCTGCGCCTGCGGATTCCCGCTGGCCGGGTTTTCACCCAGCGCGAAGATCGCGCGGTAGCGCTTCAGGACCGGGTCGGCGGCATCGGTTTCCGCGTCGATCTTCTTCTTCAGCTCGACGAACGCCGCATTCTCCGTCCACTTGCCCGGATCGTCCACACGGGCCATGTGATTGAACAAATCGCGCATCGGCTGCGAAGTACCCGCCTTGGTGACGAATGCATCAACCGCCGCCAATTTTTCGTCCGGCGTGAGCACCGGCGACGCAATGAAATTGTGGTAAAAGTGCTGCCAGTTAAGCGCCCAGGGAGTGGAATACAAGAAGTCCGTCGCGCCCGCCGTCAGCGCGGCTTTGTTGGCAACAAGGTTGTACCGCTGAAAGAACTGCGAATTAAATTCTCGCTGATACCGGAAGCTCTTGCCCTGAAAATTCTGAGCAACCAGCGCGTCAATGTTCTGGTTCTCAACCAGATCCATCAGGCTCCCCATCTGCCCGGCAGTCAGCAGATCGACGTGCTTGGTCATGAACGCAACCCGCACCGCTTTGGCGGCTGGGTCGGCGGGATTCATGAAATTGGCGGACGTCGCGTCGATAAATCCTACCGACCGCGCGCCCTGGGCGCCGAGCATCGTGCGGAATGCGTCGAACCGATTCGCCGCGTCCTGCGGCGAAACCAGCACCTTGCCCGCGATCGCGAACACCTGCGGCGAATCTACCAGTTGACGCAAATACGGTTCGTACGTCGCAACGTTCTGGTTGTATTTGCCTTCCTGTGCGAGATACGCCTTGCCGAGTTCCAGCCGAACGTTCTCGTCCGGAATATTGCGGGCGTGGCCAAAGTTGCCGATGAATCCGTCGAGCGGCGTGGTCGAGCGTGTCATCTGATCGACAACGATCCGCGCTCGCGTTTCGTCGTTCACGATCGCGCCACCGGCGTTCATGAACGCGTTCAGGTACACCCAGTTCGTCGGCACGTACTTCGACGCGAGTTGCAGCGGGCGCAGGAAACGTTCGGCGGGTTCGCGCCCGAGCTGAAACGCATTCGAAGCGGTCCACAGCCGCTCCTGTACCCACGTAATCGCGGCGGGCGTTGGAGCGAACTGCTGCATCAATAGCTCGGCCACCTCAAGCGCGCGGGGCGCGTCAGGGATGTCGAGCAGGCGGTTCAGAAGCATCTGACCGAACTCCCAAGCGCGTTCGCTCGGGCCGTAAAGCTGGAGGAATTTTCGATACTCGTCCGAATACGCTTCGCGCTTCAGGACGTAAACCATCGCGTGCTCGAACTCCGGAGATTTTTCATTTTTCTGACGCACGAATGAAAGGTACCTGCTCAGGGCCGCGCGCTGATCGCCGGCCTCTTCGGCCAGACGTGCGCCGGTGTAAAGCAGTGTGAGGTCCTGGTCTTTTAGCCGTTTCAGAAGCGCAGAGATGCGCCGCTCGGCAGTTACCGGACGTCCGCTTTGTATCGCCGCCTCGAGCGACACACGTAGCACGTCTTCAGGCACGTCGCGCTGAGAGAGCGCCTGTTCGAGCAGTTTGTCGACCTGCTCGTACTTTTTCTCGCTGATCGCGGCCCGTGCGTCGCCAATCGGATCGGCAAGTCCAATTTCGGTTGAAACCGAAAGGGCCGCCACCATCAACATCATTTGCAGCTTTCGCGTCATATTCTTGAACCTCGCATCCGTCTCAAATGCAGATGAGTTATATGCCAGCCACGCCGGGAGCCGACGCAGCCATGCCTTTGTTACTCCCGGATGAGGCATTTGTTGAAAGCGATCACATCCGGTGGTGATAAAAATCTCCCGCCGAAGACTGCCGACAACCGTGATATCATCTGACATTATGAGACGCATCGCTTTGCTCCCACTGTTTGTTCTCTGCCTCACCGGCTCGGTCGCCGGGGCGCAGACAACCAAGCCGACGCAGACCCCGTTCGTGAGATTCGTTGCCGACGGACGTGGCGGGGGCACCCTCGACGCTGCCATTACACGCTATACCAACGACAAAGGCGTTACCGTCGATCTGGTCGGCACATTCCACATTGCCGAAGCAGGATATTATGGGACGCTCGACGCGCGATTCGACGACTACGACGCCGTGCTTTATGAGATGGTTAAACCAGAAGGCGCTCCGGCACCGAACAAAGGCATGCGCGGAGACCACCCGATCGGCAGGCTCCAGGTCGGCATGCAAGAGGTGCTCGGGCTGGCGTATCAGCTCGACGCTATCGACTACCGCCGCGACAACTTCGTCCACGCCGATCTCACGGCCGAGGAGTTCACGCGACTCAACGACGAGCGCGGCGAGGGGATGCTGAGTCTGATCATCCGCGCGATCGCCAACCAAGCCGGCAGCACCACGCGCCCCGCGACGATTGCGCTCCCCGAATTGCTGCAAGCGCTCGCCGCACCGGACCGCACGCGGCAGATGAAACTCCTGATGTCGAGGCAGTTCGGGGACATCGACACGGCGATGGCTTTGTTCGACGGGCCACAGGGGTCGGTTCTGATCACCGAGCGAAACAAGGCCGCGATCGATGTGCTGAAGAAAGTGCTCCACGACGGAGAGGCGGAGTCGATCGCGCTGTTCTACGGTGCCGGCCACATGCGAGATCTTGAGCCGCGACTGATCGAGCTGGGATTTAAACTGACGCAGCAGGAATGGCTCGTCGCGTGGGACATGCGTATCGAGGCGGCGCCCGCCACCGCGCCGGCGACGCGCCCGGTGGATCACTGAGTTCCGGCGCATAAAGCGCCTTGCACGTCACGCGCTTGGATAGAGCGATCGAACTTAGCCGCCCCGCGGAGAGCTACGAATTTTTGGGGTTAGATTGATTGGATCAACAGCGCGCCGCCAAATCTGGCCGATAATGATTCGATGAACGCACGATCCTTCTATCTGCCGGCGGCGCTGGCGTGTCTGGTGCTGAGCGTTGCCGCCTGGCAGTGGCGGACGACGTTTCATCCGGGGGTGCGGTTCTGGGATTTCTCGCTTTCGTACACCGCGGCGGCGCAATGGGTCGACGGGCAGGTCCCCGGCGATGAAATCGACATGACCCGCCGCTGGCGCGACGCCGGCGGCGCGCCGCGCGTGCCCGACGACCTCACCGTCCATCACTACACCTACGCCCCGCCGACGCTCGTCCTCGTCTCGCCGCTCACGCCGCTCACGCCAGCGGCGGCGACGCGCGTGTGGTCGATCGTTCTCACAGTGCTGGTCATGCTGACGATGCTCGCGCTGGTCCGACTCGCAGCCCTCCGATGGACCGACCCGCGCGCGATGCTTCTCATGGCCGGCGGGCTGATTTTCGGACCGCTGCGCCAAGGTATTCAGGCAGGGCAATATGCGGTGGTGTCGGTCGCGTTGATCGTCATCGGATCAACCATTCTCTTCGCGCAACGCCCGGCGCGCACGGGCCGCGAGTGGCTCGGTGCGATTCTGCTGGGCCTGGGGACGGCGATGAAGCTGCAACTGGGCGTGCCCTTCGTCGTGTACTGCCTGATCCGAAAGCGCTGGCTGGCGGCGGCGGTGTCGGGTGCGATTTTCGTGGGCTGTCTGGGCATCGGTCTGGTCCGCACACAACTCGCCGGCCATGACGCGCTGGCGAGCTGGCGCACGAATATCACAGAAGGCTCGGCACCGGGCGGGCCGCTGGACTTCGGCCCACTTGCGCCCGATCGAGACCAACTCGTTAACGCGCAGCTGCCCGTGTTTGCGATCTTTGAAAATCGTCCCCTCGCCAACGTCGCGGCGATGGGAATCGCCGGCGCGGGAATGCTGGCGCTGATGTTTAAGACGTGGAAACTCCCTCGCGATGATTCGCCGGTGAATACGAATTCATCGATCGATTCGCACGCGCA
>Ga0105046_10014199_pt1 | contig 12292 bp, 9 predicted proteins | sample MAT03_FD_78385 | JGI IMG/M metagenome (GOLD analysis project Ga0105046, IMG submission 78385) | Freshwater microbial communities from Lake Fryxell liftoff mats and glacier meltwater in Antarctica - MAT-03 (megahit assembly) | ecosystem: Environmental > Aquatic > Freshwater > Ice > Liftoff...
GCCAGCGGTCGCGCCAGAAGGCGGCGGCTTCGCGGCTCAGGGCTGCGCCGGGTGCTTCTGCACCGTCCGGCACCAGGTTTGGAAAGGCGCGCAAGGCTGCCTTGTAGGTGGCGTCCGGAAACGGCGCGTCGTAGGCCGCCATTTCGGCGTCGCTCAGCGCAGGCTTTCCGCGTTTGAAGAGTTTGCCGACGGCCATGTCGGGCTGGCTGTTGGAATAGCTGCGCCACTGGCGGAAGCCGTCGGTCAGGTCGCCCATGCCCAGGCCCGTGTTCATGACCAGCAGCCGCGTGAATCGCTCCGGCATGGCCATCGGCAAGGTCAGACCGAAGAGGCCGCCCCAGTCCTGGCACACCAGCAGGATGTTCTTCAAGTCGAGTTGCTCGATGAACGACAGCAGCATGTCGCGGTGAAAGTCGAAGCTGTGCGCCGACTCTTCCAGCGGCTTGTCGCTGCGGCCGAAGCCGATCAGGTCTGGTGCCACCACGCGCAGGCCCGCCGCCGTGAAGACCGGGATCATGTGCCGGTACAGGTAGCTCCAGCTCGGGTTGCCGTGCAGGCACAGCGCGGTGACGGATGCGTCGCGCGCACCTTCGTCGATGAAGTGCACACGCTGGCCCTTGTGGTCCAGGTAGTGCGGCGCCCAGGCGAAGCCCGGCGTCGCTGCAAAACGGTCGTCCGGCGTGCGCAGGGTGGAAGCCATGGGCTCATTCGAGTTGAAAGGAAAAGACAGTCGTCAGCCGCCAATCGGCGGGCACGCCGGCTGGGCGTTCAAAGAGGCGCAGCACGCGCGCGCCTTCGTTCCGCAAGTAGATTTCCAGCGACTGCTGGACGCGCCGGCTGTTACGGTCGAGAAGCGCGTCAGCGCTGACCACGCCCACCATCTGCCCCGCTTCGATGTTGAGCGTGCGCCAGACGATGGCGCCCTTGGCCGGCTCGAAAGTCATCTCCACCTGACCGGCGATGCTGAAGTGCAGCGCGGTGCTGGGGTACTCGGTGTCACCCGTCACCATCGCCATCACCCCCGCGGTATAGACGCAGGCCTGCATCTGGCCAGCAGGCCAGGCCCGCAAGGCCGCGACAAAGCGGTCGGGGTCGTTCCGATCCGACTCGGGCACGCGACAAGGCGGCGGGATCACGGCACTCTTGCCTTGCTGCGCCCACCACAGTGCTGCGGCAGGGTCACGGTTGTTGCGGGCATGGCCGGCGACCAGCCGCAACACCCCGGCGCGGTGGCCGGCCGCGTGCGCACGCAGGTACAGGCTTTCGGCCCGCTCCCAATTGGGTTTCAGGCAGATGCCCTCTTCGTACATCAGGCCGGCCATCAGGAAGATGCCGGTGTACTGGCGCGTCAGGCCTTCGTTGAGCCGGGCCACCGCAGCTGCGCAGTCTTGCAGCGCGATGGCGGCATGCACCGAAGACAAGGCGCCGCGCTCGCCCCGGGTCTCTTTCGGCTGCTCAGCCGCCAGGGCGCTGCCTGCCAGCAGCAGGGCAGCGCAGAGGCCGCGCTTCACAAGACCTCGAAGATCCCCGCCGCGCCCATGCCGCCGCCGATGCACATCGTCACGCACACCCGTTTGGCGCCGCGCCGCTTGCCTTCGATGAGCGCGTGGCCCGTCAGGCGCTGGCCGCTGACGCCGTAGGGGTGGCCGACGGCAATGGCGCCGCCATTGACGTTGAGCCGGTCCATCGGAATGCCCAGCGTGTCGGCGCAGTACAGCACCTGCACGGCGAAGGCTTCGTTAAGTTCCCAGAGGTCGATGTCGGCCACCGTCAGGCCCAGGCGCTTGAGCACCTTCGGCACCGCGAAGACGGGGCCGATGCCCATCTCGTCGGGCTCGCAGCCGGCGACGGCAAAGCCGAGGAAGCGGCCCAGGGGCTTCAAGCCCTTGCGCTGCGCGACGCTCTCGTTCATCACCACGCAGGCGCCGCCGCCGTCAGAAAACTGGCTCGCGTTGCCGGCGCTGATGAGGCCGCCCGGCAGCGCCGAGCGCAGGTTGCAGATGCCTTCATAGGTGGTGCCGGCGCGGATGCCTTCGTCATTGGCGACGGTCACTTCCTTGCTGCGCAGGCCCAGCACCGGGTCGGCCACACCCATCGTCACCGTGATGGCGGCAATCTCGTCCTTGAACAGCCCCGCTTCCAGCGCGGCGGCAGCACGCTGCTGGCTGCCAGCGCCATAGTGGTCCATGCGTTCGCGGCTGATCTTGTAGCGCTTGGCCACCTGCTCGGCGGTCTGCAACATGTTCCAGTAGATCTCGGGCTTGTTCTTGACGAGCCAGGGGTCGGCGATCATGTGCGAATTGGCTTCGTTCTGGACGCAGCTGATGCTTTCGACACCGCCGCCGACGTAGATGTCGCCTTCGCCGGCAATGATGCGTTGCGCCGCCATCGCGATGGTCTGCAGGCCACTGCTGCAGAAGCGATTCACAGTGACGCCGCTGGTCGTGACGGGCAGCCCCGCGCGCAACGCCACTTGGCGCGCGATGTTGCTGCCGGTGGCGCCCTCGGGCGTGGCGCATCCCATGATGACGTCGTCCACTTCGGCGGTGTCGATGCCGGCGCGTTCAACGGCGGCTTTGACGGCGTGGCCGCCCAGTGTGGCGCCGTGGGTCATGTTGAAGGCACCCTTCCAGCTCTTGCAGAGCGGGGTGCGGGCGGTGGAGACGATGACGGCTTGGGTCATGGCAGGCGTCCTTGAAGAAGAGTCACGAAGTCACTTGGCCGACTGCTCAAGCAGCCGGTGGTAGAAGCGGACCATGTCGGCCAGCTGGTCAGCGGAAATGCGTTCGTCGGTGCCGTGCACGCGGGCCAGGTCCGCCGACTTGAAACGGATGGGCATGAAGCGGTAACTCTGGTCCGCCACGGCCTGGAAATGGCGCGCGTCGGAGGCGGCCAGCATCAGGCCGGGGGCCACCATGCTGTCGGGGAAGACTTCGCGAATGGTGCGTTCGATGAGACGGTAACCCTGCGCGCCGGGCGACGACAAGCTGGAAGGGTTGAAGCCCGCCCCAAGCGGCGTCACTTCGATGCGTTCGTCGGCCACCACGCTCTTGACGTAGGCCGTCACCGAGTCGATGGTGTCACCTGGCAGGATGCGGAAGTTCACCACCGCTTCGGCGCGCCCGGGCAGCACGTTTTCTTTGTTGCCTGCGTTGATGATGGTCAGCGCCGTGGTCGTGCGCATCATGGCGTTGGTGGCCGCGCTCTTGTTGAGCATGCCTTCCACCACCGGCCGGAGCAGCCACAGGTTGGACATGGCCAACCGCTGGCCGAAGGGCAGCTCTGGCGCGACGGCGGCGAAGAGATCAGCCGCAGCGCCTTGAATGCCGCCCGGCAGCGGTTTGTTGTCCAGCCGCGTCAGCGCGGCACTGAGCATGCCGATTGCGCTCTGGCCCGTTGCCGGTGGCATGGAAGAGTGGCCGGGAGGCGCCTGAGCCACCAACTTCAAGGACACCGAACCCTTCTCGGCCAGGCCGATCAAGGCCAGCGGCTGGTGGACACCGGGCAGGATGCCTTCGGTGACGGCCAGGCCTTCGTCGAGCACAAAGTCCAGCTGCACGCCGCGCTGCTTGAAGAGCGCAACGATGGCCACCGCGCCTTGCAGCCCGCCCACTTCTTCGTCATGGTCAAACACGAAGTAAACCGTGCGCCGCGGCTTGAAGCCGGCCTTCAAGAGCGCTTCTACCGCTTCCAGTTGGGTGATGAGGTTGCTCTTGTTGTCCAGCGTGCCGCGGCCCCAGACCATGCCGTCTTCCACGACGCCGTCGAAGGGCGGCTTCTTCCACAGCGCTTCGGTGCCGGGCGCGACTGGCACCGTGTCCTGGTGCGCCAGCAGTGCGATGGGCTTGGCGCTGGCGTCACTGCCGCGCCAAGTGAAGAGCAGGCTGTGAACGCCCACCACTTCACGCTCCAGCGTGGCGTGCACCAGGGGGTAGCGGCTGCGCAGGTGCGCGTGCAGCGCCTCGAAGCCCGCGGCCGTGCCCGCAGGGTCGAGCAGGCCGCTGACGGTCCTGGCGCGTACCGCCACGGCCATCGAATCGGCCACTGCCGCCTTGTCCACGGCCAGTGGCGGCAGCGCCGCCACCGACACCTGGCGGGACCCTTGGCGCAGCGTGTTGACCACCAGCACGGCGGCCAACAAGAGCAGCAGCGCCAGCCCAGCCAGCCCAGCCAGCAATAGCCGACGCACCATGGTCAGGTGAAGCTCTTGCCTTCGGCCGCCAGCTTGGCCAGCAGCGGCGCAGGCTGCCAGAACGAGGCGTCGTCATGCGGGTTGGCGGCAAACTTCTTCATCGTCTGCACGACGTTGAAGAGGCCCTGGCTGTCGGCATAGCACATGGGCCCGCCGCGGTGCAACGGGAAGCCGTAGCCGGTGAGATAGACCATGTCGATGTCGCTGGCCTTGCTCGCAATCCCCTCTTCCAGGATCTTGGCCGCTTCGTTAACGAGTGAGTACACGAGCCGCTGCACGATTTCTTCGTCGCTGATCTTGCGCGGTGCAATGCCCAGGTCGGCACTGTGCTTGGCGATCATCTCTTCCACCAACTTTGACGGTATGGCGTCGCGCTTGCCAGCCTGGTAGTCGTACCAGCCGGCGCCCGTCTTCTGGCCGAAGCGGCCCAGCTCGCACAGCTGGTCTGCCGTCTTGCTGTAGCGCATGCCGGGCTTTTCTTCCGTGCGGCGCTTGCGGATGGCCCAGCCGATGTCGTTGCCGGCCAGGTCGCCCATGCGGAAGGGGCCCATCGCGAATCCGAACTTCTCAGCGGCCTTGTCCACCTGCACCGGCGTGCAGCCTTCTTCCAGCAGGAAGCCGGCCTGGCGGCTGTACTGTTCGATCATGCGGTTGCCGATGAAGCCGTCGCAGACGCCGCTGACGACACTGGTCTTCCTGATCTTCTTGCCCAGCGCCATCACGGTCGCCAGCACGTCCTTGGCGGTCTTCTCGCCGCGCACCACCTCCAGCAGCTTCATGACGTTGGCGGGGCTGAAGAAGTGGGTGCCAATCACGTCCTGCGGGCGCTTGGTGAAGGACGCAATTTTGTTCAGGTCGAGCGTGCTCGTGTTGCTGGCCAGGATGGCACCGGGCTTCATCACTTCGTCCAGCGTCTTGAAGACCTTTTCCTTGACGCCCATCTCTTCGAACACGGCCTCGATCACCATGTCGGCTTGCGCGATGTCGGCGTAGTTCAGCGTGGCGGTCAGCAGCGCCATGCGGGCGTCGAGTTTGTCCTGCTTCAGCTTGCCCTTTTTCACCTGGCTGTCGTAGTTCTTGCGGATGGTGGCCACACCGCGGTCCAGCGCGTCCTGCTTCATTTCCAGCATGACGACGGGAATGCCGGCGTTGAGAAAGTTCATGCTGATGCCGCCGCCCATGGTGCCGGCGCCGATGACGGCCAGTTGTTTGATCGGGCGCTGTGGCGTGTCTTCCGGCACGTCGGGGATCTTGCTGGCGGCGCGTTCGCCAAAGAAGGCATGGCGAAGCGCCTTGCATTCGGGGGTGAGCATCAGCGCCATGAAGATTTCGCGTTCGACCATCATGCCGTCTTCGAACTTCTTCTTCACGCTGGCTTCCACTGCGTCCACGCACTTGGCCGGCGCCGGGAAGTTCTTGGCCATCCCCTTGACCATGTTGCGCGCAAAGCCGAAGTAGGCATCGGCGTTGTCGTGGCGGGCCTTCAGGTCACGCACACGCGGCAGCGAAACGCCACTGGCCTTGTGCTCGGCGGCCTTGACACCGGCAAAGGCGCAGGCCGCGCCCACCAGATCTTCAGCGACGATCTGGTCAAAAAGTTTCTGGCCCGGCAAAGATGCCAGCAAGTCGCTCTTCACGGGCTCACCGCTGACGATGATATTGAGCGCTGTCTCCACGCCCAGCACACGCGGCAGGCGCTGCGTGCCGCCGGCGCCGGGGATGAGGCCAATCTTCACTTCCGGCAGTGCGACATCCACACCCGGCGTGGCCAGGCGGTAGTGGCAGCCCAGCGCCAGTTCAAGCCCGCCACCCATGCAGACGCCGTTGATGGCGGCCACCACGGGCTTCTGGCAATCTTCCAGCAGCTTGATCAGGCTCAGCAGGTTGGGTTCAGCCACCGCCTTCAGGCTGCCGATTTCCTTGATGTCGGCGCCACCGGAAAAGGCTCTGCCGCCCCCCGTGATGACGACCGCAACGACGGCCGGATCGGCCGACGCCTGCGCGATGCCCGACGCGATGCCGGTGCGGGTGTCATAACCCAGGCCATTGACCGGCGGGTTGTCCAGCGTGATGACGGCAACGCTGCCGCGGACTTCGTACTTGGCGCCCATGGCGTCTCCTTGGGTCGGGGGGAAAGAAACTGGAGGAAAAGAACGGTCGTTCGATTCTAGGGCGCCCGCGAGACGGCTCGTTGTCCCTGCGGTGACATCACCGCCCTGCAGTGAGGCGGGCCAGAGGCCTCAGACCTCCAGCCATTCCTTGCGAATATCGCCATTGGCGCGCAGCTCTGCCGGCGTGCCTTCGAAGACGATCTGGCCGTGGCCCATCACCAGGCAACGGTCGGCAACTTCCAGCGCAATCGTCAACTTCTGCTCCACCAGCAGCACGCTGATGCCGCGGCGTTTCAGTTCGCGCAGGTAACCAGCCACCAGCTCCACGATCTTCGGTGCCAGGCCTTCGGTGGGCTCGTCGATCATGATCAGCTCGGGCTCGCCCATGAGCGTGCGGCACAGTGTCAACATCTGCTGTTCACCGCCGCTCAGCACGCCGGCTTCGGTGTGCTGGCGTTCCTTCAGCCGCGGGAACATCTTGTACATGTCGTCGAAGGACCAGCGCTGGCCGTCCTTGCCTTTCTTCTTGCCGCCCTTCTGCCCCAGCAGCAGGTTCTGCTGCACCGTCAGCGTGGGGAAGATGTCGCGGTTTTCGGGCACGTAGCCGATGCCGGCGTGCGCGATCTCGAAGGCTTTCTGGCCCAGCACTTCCTGGCCCTTGAACTGCACGGACCCGGCGCAGTCCACCAGGCCCATGATGGCCTTGACTGTGGTGCTGCGGCCCGATCCGTTGCGGCCCAGCAGGGCCACGATCTCGCCCCCGTGCACGTCGAAGTTGACGCCGTGCAGGACGTGGCTCTTGCCGTAGTAGGCGTGGACTTCTTTGAGCGTGAGCATTTCAGTGTCCCGCCTCAGCGGCCTGCGCTTCAGCCAGCACACTGCCCAGATAAGCCTCCTTAACCCTGTCATTGGCCCGCACCTTTTCAGGCGTGTCGAAGGCGATGACTTCTCCATAGACCAGCACCGCGATCTTGACGGCCAGGCCGAACACAACCCCCATGTCGTGTTCCACCGTCAAGAGTGTCTTGCCGACCGTGATCTCGCGGATGAGGTTGACGAAACGCGCGGTTTCGCTGCGGCTCATGCCGGCCGTGGGCTCGTCGAGCAGGATCACGCTGGCGCCGCCGGCAATGGTGATGCCGATCTCCAGCGCACGCTGTTCGGCGTAGGTCAGGTTCATGGCGAGCACGTCGCGGCGCTTGTCGAGCTTGATCATGTGCATGACTTCTTCGGCGCGGGCATTCGCGTCCTTGGCGTCAGCCAGGAAGCGCCAGAAAGAGTACTTGTAGTTCAGGCTCCAGAGCACGGCGCAGCGCAGGTTTTCGAAGACGCTCAAGCGGACGAAAAGGTTGCTGACCTGGAAGCTGCGCGCCAGGCCTTTGCGGTTGATCTCGTAGGGCTTCAAGCCGTCGAGCTTTTCGCCGTGCAGCAGGATGTCGCCCGACGTGCTGCCGAAGCGCCCGCTGATCAGGTTGAAGAGCGTGCTCTTTCCCGCGCCGTTGGGGCCGATGACGGCCACCCGCTCACCCGGCCGCACCTGCAGGCTGGCACCGCGGATGATTTCGGTCTTGCCGAAGCTCTTGCGCACGTCGCGCAGTTCCAGCGCAAATTCTGCCGCCGGGTTCACGTGGCCGCCTCGCGCTGCTTGATCAGGCGCTCGATTTCTTCCTGCGTGCGCCCCCATTCCTTGACGAACTGGCGCCGCGCCATCTCGAACATCACCAGGCCCACCAGCATCACGAAGCAGGCGCCGAACCAGGTGTCGAAACCTTTGGCATTGAGCGACGCACCCATGAACTTCATCACCGGGCCCAGCGCTTCATTCAGCTGCAGGTGATAGACCATCTCGATCATCACCGCCGCGCCCAGGAGCACGGTGGCCGCCGTGCCGGCCAGCGCCAGGTACGACCCGATCAGCGGCCGCAACTTGCCGAAGGACGCCACACGCAGGTTCATCATGATCAGGCTGCTGATCCCGCCTGGCGCAAACATCACCATGAAGGTGAAGACGAGCCCCAGGTACAGCAGCCAGGCCTGCGTCAATTCAGACAGCAGCACCAGTGCCAGCACCAGCAGCACGGCGCCGATGATCGGCCCGAAGAAGAAGACCGCGCCGCCGAGGAAGGTGAACAGCAGGTACGCACCAGAGCGTGTGGCGCCGACCACTTCGGCGGTGACGATTTCGAAGTTCAGCGCCGCCAGGCCGCCCGCAATGCCCATGAAGAAACCGCTGGCGATGAAGGCGAAGTAGCGCACGAACTGGGTGTTGTAGCCAATGAATTCCACGCGCTCGGGGTTGTCGCGCACGGCATTGAGCATGCGACCCAGCGGCGTGCGGGTGAAAGCGAACATCAGTGCCGTGCAGATGAAGGTGTAGATCGCAATCAGGTAGTAGAGCTGGATCTGCGGCCCATAGGTGATGCCCAGGAAAGGCTGCCCCTGCACGCGGTTGCCCGTGATGCCGCCTTCGCCGCCAAAGAAGCCGGGGAACATCAGCGCCATGGCGGCCACGAGTTCGCCCACGCCCAGGGTGATCATCGCAAACGGCGTGCCGGCTTTCTTGGTGGTGACAAAACCCAGCAGCACCGCAAACAGCGCGCCGAAGCCGCCTGCGACCAGGGGCACCAGGCTCACTGGCAGGGTGATCTGCCCCTTGCTGGCCATGTTCAGCGCGTGGATGGAGAAGAAGGACCCCAGCCCCGAATAGACGGCATGGCCGAAGCTGAGCATGCCGCCCTGCCCCAGCAGCATGTTGAAGGCCAGGCAGGCGATGATGGAGATGCCCATCTGCGTCAGCATGGTCAACGACAGGCTGCTCTTCCACAACAGGGGCGCGGCGATCATGACCAGGGCGTAACCTCCCCAGACCATCCAGCGGCCGGTGTTGATGTGCCGGAAGCGGTCGGCCCAACCGGTTTGCTGCAATGCGGTCATCAACCCTCGCGTGTGCCGAAAAGGCCCTTGGGCCTGAAGATCAGGATCAGCACCAGCAGCAGGTACGGCAGGATTGCCGCCACCTGGCTCATCTTGACTCTCCAGACCACGTAGCCGAAAGTATCTGGCGTGATGCCCAGGCCGACAGCCTTGAAGATGTCGGCCAGTGAACTGTCACTGCCAACTGCAAAACTGTCGATCACCCCCAGCGCCAGGCTGGCGACGAAGGCACCGGCCAGCGAGCCCATGCCGCCGATCACGATGACCGCAAAGACCACCGCGCCGACGGCCAGCGCCATCGACGGTTCAGTCACCCGCAGCGCACCCCCTATCACCCCGGCCAGCGCGGCCAGCGCGGTGCCACCGCCAAAGACCAGCATCAACACCCGGGGCACGTTGTGGCCCAGCGCTTCGACCGCGTCGGGGTGCGTCAGTGCGGCCTGGATCACAAGGCCTATGCGGGTGCGCGTCAGCAGCAGCCACACCGACACCAGCATCAGCACCGCCACGCCCATGCCGAAGGCGCGGAAGGACGGAAACTGCGTGCAGATGGCGCCGGCCACGGTCTTGCAGACTTCGGGTGGCGATCCCCACGCAAACTGCAGCGCCTCGGGCAACTGCACCACCGTGAAGAGCGGCCCTTGAAGCGACACTGGCGGCAGGAAGTTCAGCGCCTGCCGGCCCCAGATCAGGCCCACCAGTTCCAGGATCAGGTAGCTCAGGCCAAAGGTGATCAAGAGTTCAGGCACGTGCCCGAACTTGTGCACCCGGCGTAGCGCGTAGCGCTCGAAGGCAGCGCCCATCAGTCCGACGATGGGGGGTGCCAGCAGCAGGCCCCACCAGAAGCCGATGGCCTGGGTGATGGTGTAAGCCACGTAGGCGCCCACCATGTAGAAGCTGGCGTGCGCGAAATTCAGCACCCCCATCATGCTGAAGATGAGCGTCAGGCCCGAGGCCAGCATGAACAGCAACAGGCCTACCGACAAGCCGTTGAGCAGCGAGATCAGGAAGTAGGAAACATCCATCGGAAGGTAGAGCCAGTGTCTGGACCGCGGAACGCGAAGGCGATGTCAAACCAGCGTGAAAACAGCGCGGCGCCGGTGGAACCGGCAGCCGCGCTGCCCCGCGCATCAGACCCGGATCAGGAAGGCGACTTCATCTGGCACGACGTTGGCGTGCTGGACACGTAGGATGGCATCGCGCGCACTTCCTGGAAGTTGAAGCCGGTGTTCTCGACGCTGTACTTGTTCTTGGCGTCGGCCTTGCGCCACTCGGTGATGTACAGCGGCTGCTGCAGCTGGTGGTCGGTCTTGCGCATCTCAAGCTCACCGGTCAGGCCCTGGAAGCGGATGCCGCTCATCGCCTTGGCCACGGCCACGGGCTCGGTGGTCTTGGCCTTGGCCATGCCGGCCGACAGCAGTGCCAGCCCGGTGTACGTCTGCAGCGTGTACCAGTCGTCGTTGATCTTGGCCTTGTACGCGTCCTGCAGCCGTGCCGCGGTGCCCGGCAAGGAGTTGTGCCCGATGGCCACCACGCGCACCTTGCCGCCCACGCCTGCGGCCATGGCCGTCGGCACGCCGCTGGTGACGGCGTAGTAGGTATAGAAGTTGGCGTTCAGGCCCGCGTCCTTGGCGGCCTTGACCAGCAACGTCAAGTCCTGGCCCCAGTTGCCGGTGACCACGGAATCAGCCCCGCTGGCCTTGATCTTGGCCACGTAGGGCGCGAAGTCCTTGACCTGGCCGATGGGGTGCAGGTCAGAGCCGACGACCTGCACGTCGGGCCGCTTGCGGGCGATGCCTTCGCGGAAGTACTTCTCAACCTGCACGCCGTGCGAATAGTTCTGGCCGATGACGTAAACCTTCTTGACGTCGGGCTGGTCCTTCATGAAGCTCGTCAGGCCTTCCATCTTCATGGCGGTGTCGGCGTCCAGGCGGAAGTGCCAGAACGAGCACCGGCTGTTGGTCAGGTCGGGATCGACCGCGGCGTAGTTCAGGTACACCACTTCCTTGCCGGGGTTGCGTTCGTTGTGCTTCGAGACGGCATCGGAGATCGCCAGCGCAGCGCCCGAACCGTTGCCCTGCACCACGTAGCGGATGCCCTGGTCGATGGCGGCCTTCAGGCTGTTCAGGCTTTCCTGGGGCGAGCCCTTGTTGTCGAAGGACACGAACTCGAACTTCACGCCAGCGGCGTTCTTCTTGTTGAATTCTTCGGCGATGAACTGCCAGCTCTTGAGCTGGTTCTGGCCGACGTTGGCGAAAGGACCCGACAACGGGTCGATGAAGGCGATCTTGACCGTCTGCCCCGCCTGCGCGAAGGCCACGCCGGACACCAGGGCGGCCGATGCCGCCACCGTGACACCAAACAAGCGGTGAGTGAAATGCATTTGTCTGTCTCCGTTAGAGCATGAAAGTAACCGCGCGAAGGTAGCGGAAGAGCATGGCCTTTGCGCTTGGGGACTACCCCGAAGCGGCTGTCGCAGGCGGGACAATCTGGAGCCGTACGCGGGTCAACCCTGCCCAGGGGGCAAAGGTCTGCAGGAGGAGACCGCATGACCCCAATCCCGACAGCCCGGCGCCGTGCCGCGACAATCGGGGTCTCGAACGCACCCATCCCGTCTAGCATGACCGCGCCCCACCACCACGACGACACACGTTACCCGGTCAAGAAGAGCGACACCGAATGGCGCGCCCAGCTCGACGGTGAACAGTACGAAGTCGCCCGCCATGCCGCCACTGAAAGACCCTTCAGCGGCAAGTACTGGGACCACTTTGCAGACGGCAAGTACCTCTGCGTGGGTTGTGGCACGCCGCTGTTTGAAAGCAGCACCAAGTTCGACGCCCACTGCGGCTGGCCCAGCTACTGGGAGCCGATCAACAGCGAAGTTGTCGAACGCGTGCGCGACACCGCCCACGGCATGGTACGGGTGGAAGTGCGCTGCAACCGCTGCGGCAGCCACCTGGGCCATGTCTTCGAAGACGGGCCGGAGCCCACGGGCGAGCGCTTCTGCATCAATTCGGCCGCCATCGCCTTCAAGCCTGCAGACCCTGCCAAAGAC
>Ga0105046_10014202_pt1 | contig 12291 bp, 6 predicted proteins | sample MAT03_FD_78385 | JGI IMG/M metagenome (GOLD analysis project Ga0105046, IMG submission 78385) | Freshwater microbial communities from Lake Fryxell liftoff mats and glacier meltwater in Antarctica - MAT-03 (megahit assembly) | ecosystem: Environmental > Aquatic > Freshwater > Ice > Liftoff...
AATGCCGGAATCACCCGCGACACGACGATGAAGCGGATGGACCACGCCAAGTGGCAGGACGTGATCGACACCAATTTGGGTGGCTGCTTCAACATGGCCAAGGCGGTGTTCGAAGGCATGCAGACCCGTGGCTATGGGCGGATCGTCAATATCGGCTCGATCAACGGCCAGGCGGGGCAATATGGCCAGGTCAATTATGCCGCCGCCAAGTCGGGTATCCACGGCTTCACCAAGGCGCTGGCCCAGGAAGGCGCGCGCAACAACGTCACCGTCAACGCCATCGCGCCAGGCTATATCGATACCGACATGGTCGCCGCAGTGCCGCCCGAAGTGCTCGGCAAGATCATCGCCAAGATTCCGGTCAACCGCCTCGGCAAAGCGAGCGAAATCGCCCGCGGAGTCGCCTTCCTGGTCGGCGAGGATGCCGGCTTTGTCACTGGATCGACGCTGTCGATCAACGGCGGGCAGCATATGTATTAGAATGAAGTTCGGGGTGCCCACCAAGCGGTCGGTGACCGTCGCCGGACACGAGACGTCGATCAGTCTCGAGCCAATGTTTTGGGCGGCGCTCGAGGCGGCGGCGGCGGCGCGGGGCTTGCCGCTCAACGCGCTGATCGCGGGAATCGATGTCGAGCGGCTCGATAGTGCGCCGCCACCCAATTTGACCTCGGCGATCCGCCAGTGGCTATTTGCGCGCGGCGGCAGTGGCAGCAGCGGCGGCGGTGCGGACAGCTGAAGCGAAGGCAACGCCCTTGTCGGGCGCATGGTGCAGGAACAAGGCCGGCTCGATCAGCTCGAGCTCCATGATCTTGAGCGCGCCGGCGGCATTGGCGATCATGTCGACCCGGGCGTAGAGCGCCTTAGCCGGGGCGGCGGCGAGCGCGGCCTTGGCAAGCTCGATCGCGCCGCGCGGCGGAACGGCAAATAGATCGACACCGCCAAGATGCGGCTGGACTCGAAAGTCGCCTTCGGCGGGGGTCTTGATCACGGCGTGGCTGAACGTGCCGCCGAACAGGATGATCGACCATTCGCCAGCGGCGATGGTCGGCTGGAACGACTGGACCATCATCCGCTGTCCCGCGACATCGCCGGGGATCGGGTCATCGGGACGCAACCGGTAGGTGCCGAACGCCCCGCCCGCAATCGGCGGTTTGACCACCAGGTCGATCGCCCCGAGCCTGGCCGCTGCAGCGGAAAGCGACGGCGCATCAAGCGCATCGACTTCGACCGTGGTGATGGTCGGGATACCCTTGGCGCCGAGTTCGCGAAGATAGGCCTTGTCGCCATTCCAGCGCAGCAGCGCGGGCGGGTTGAGCAATGGCCAGCGCTCGACCTCAGCGCGTTTGAGCATCGCCAGCCAGCGCGGATAATCGAGGTTATAGCCCCACGCGACGAGGGGCAGGATAAGGTCGAGCGCCGCGATGTCGCCGACTTGGCCGATCTCGGTCCACGCCACCGGCTCGACCTCGATCCCGATTTGCCTGAGGATTGCCGCCTCGACGTCATAGGTCCAGCCATACGGCTCGGAATAGTCCGGGGCAGGGACCAGCAGCGCGACCCGCATGCGGCTCATCGGGCGAGCAGGATCCTCGCCTGGCTCGCAATCTGCGCGAGCATCGACGCGGTCACCGCACCGGCAATTTGGGCTTGGGCGATGAGCTTGCGGAACTGCTCGATTCGGGGGCCGTGGCGCTCGATCCAGCGTTCGGTCGACGCGGCCGGATCGCCATCGCGGCCGCGCGCCAGGAATTCGATCCGCAATTGCTCGAAATCGCGCTCCAGTCCGGCGACCAGCAATCTTTCCCATTGGTCGGTCGGCTCGAACCGCGCGACCTGTTGCTGCGCCCAATCGAGTCCGAGCGCTTCGCCCAGCCGGGTATAGGCCTTGGTTAGCGCCAGCGCGTCGATGTGGCGCCGGGCGGCGAGCGCGGCAATCCCGAACACGCCGTCGAGCTCGAACACCCGCACCAGACCATCGACGATCGCCGTGTCGGCGCCGAGCCCAAGCAGATGCTCGCGCCGGGCGACCGCCTCATTGCGCACTTCGGAGCGGATCAACTTGGTCGTGGCGGCGGCGATCTTGCCCACCCCGGGACCGAGCAGTTCGACCAGCTCGCTGACCTCCTGTTCGGCGCCGGTCGAGCGCAGGATATCGGAGACATGGCTGCGCACCGATCGCGCGGCGACTTGGAACAGCTCGATCCGCACCGCTTCGGGGACTGCCGCATCCTCGATCCGCTGCCACAGTTTGGGCAGGTCGAGCAGATGCTCGGCCGTGAGGAACGCCGTCGCGACCTGGCCGAGCGAGGCGCCTTCCTCCTCGGTCAGGCTCAAGGGAATGCTCGGGCCCAGCCGGTTGACGATCCGGTTGGCGACCTTGGTAGCGAGAATTTCATGGCGCAGGCGGTGGGTGCGGATCGCGTCGCCATGGGCTTTTTGCATCGGCTTGGGGAAGGCGGCGAACAATTGCGGCTCGAGCATAAGATCGTCGGCCAGCTTTAGTTTCTCGATTGCCGCCTGAAGCGCGAGCTTGGACATCGACAGCACGACCGCCAGCTCGGGGCGGCTGAGCCCGCGCTGGTCGAGCGCCCGGCGCAGCAGGACGTCGCTTGCGCCAAGTCCCTCGACCTTGCGGTCGAGCCGGCCGCTGGCTTCGAGCAGTTCGATCGCCCGGACATGCTCGGGCAGCGCCTTGGCTCCGCCCGCCTCGGCAATCGACAGTGCCAGGCTCTGCAACCGGTTATCCTCGAGCACCAGTTCCGACACTTCTTCGGTCATGCTCACCAGCAGACTGTTGCGTTTGGCCTCGGTCAGCCGCCCTTCGCGCATTTCGTGGTTCAGCGTGATCTTGATGTTGACTTCGTTATCCGAGCAATCGACCCCGGCGCTATTGTCGATGAAGTCGGTGTTAATCCGCCCGCCATGCTGCGAAAACTCGATTCGCGCGGCTTGGGTGATGGCGAGGTTCGCGCCTTCGCCGATCGCCTTGGCCCTGATCTCGCTGGCGTCGACACGGAGCACGTCATTGGCCGGGTCGCCGACGTCGCTGTGCGGTTGGGTCGAGGCTTTGATGTAGGTGCCGATGCCACCGAACCAGATCAAGTCGACCGGGCCTTTGAGGATCGCGGCGATCAGCCCGTTGGGGTCGATCTCGGACATCTCGATGCCGAGCGCTGCCTGCGCTTCCTTGGTCAGCTTGATCGACTTTTGCGAGCGCGGCACGATAATCGCGCCCTTCGACAGTGCCTTGCGGTTGTAATCGTCCCAGCTCGAGCGGGGCAGCGCGAACATCCGGTTGCGCTCCTTCCAGCTCTTGGCCGGATCGGGATCGGGATCGATGAAGATGTGGCGATGGTCGAACGCCGCGACCAGTTTCAATGCCTTCGACAGCAGCATGCCGTTGCCGAACACGTCGCCAGACATATCGCCGCAGCCGACCACCTTGATCGGGTCCGACTGAACGTCGATTCCCGCCTCGAGAAAATGGCGCTGGACCGAGATCCACGCGCCCTTGGCGGTGATCCCCATCGCCTTGTGGTCATAGCCGTTCGAGCCGCCGCTGGCGAAGGCGTCGCCGAGCCAGAATTGGCGGTCGAGCGCGATCCCGTTGGCAATGTCGGAAAAGGTTGCGGTGCCCTTGTCGGCGGCGACCACGAAATAAGGATCGTCGCTGTCGTGGCGCACGACCTTGGGCGGATGAATGATCTTGTCGTCGACGATATTGTCGGTCACCGACAGCAAGGCCCGGATGAAGATCTGGTAGCTGGCAGTGCCCTCGGCCAGCCAGGCGTCACGGTCGAGTGCGGCGCTGGGCAACTGCTTGGGATAGAAGCCGCCCTTGGCGCCGGTCGGGACGATGACTGCATTCTTGACCATCTGGGCCTTCATCAGGCCAAGGATCTCGGTCCGGAAATCGTCGCGCCTGTCGGACCAGCGAAGCCCGCCGCGAGCGATCGGCCCGCCGCGCAAATGAATGCCTTCGACACGCGGCGAATAGACCCAGATTTCGCGATAGGGGAGTGGCGCGGGAAGCCCCGGCACCTGCTTGGAATCGATCTTGAACGCCAGCGCTTCAGCAGCCGCAGGGGCGAAGGCGTTGGTGCGCAAGGTTGCGCCGACCACTGACCGCATCAGCCGCAGGATACGGTCGTCGTCGATGCTCCAGACGTTCTCCAACGCATCGTCGAACGCAGCCACAGCGGTGGCGGCCTCGGTCTCGCGTTTCGTCTTGAGCGAGGGATCGTGCATCGCGCAGAACAAGCCGATCAACGCCTTGGTCGCGACCGGCGCACGGCCCAGCGCATCGACCACGGTGATCAGCGAATAGGCGACCCCGACTTGCCGGATGTAGCGGAACCATGCGCGTAGCCAGACCACCGCATTGGGGGTCAGGCCGGCGCTGATGATGAGCTGGTTAAAGGCATCATTCTCGGCCTCGCCACGGAGCACGCAGGCGATTGCTTCCTCGATGATGGCAGCCCGGTCGGCCAGCCGCGCGGCCGCCGAGCCATCAGCCATGACCAGTGAGAATTCGTAGATATTGGCGCCGACGCGATCGAGCTGGGTCGGCGTTTCCTTGAGCACCGTGAAGCCGAAAAACTCGAGCACCGGAACTACATCCGACAGCGGCACCAGTGCGCCGCGCTTGTAGAGCTTGAGCCGCAGTTGTTCGGGCGGGTCATTGTCGAGGCGATATAGGCGGATCGAGCGCTGGCGGTCGTCGGCCAGCGAATCGAGGCGAATAAGATCCTTCGCCGCATCGTCGGCCGGGTAGCGCGCGCAATATGCTTCAGGCAGCGCGTCGCCATAAGTCAGCGCCAGCCGACGCGCTTGGGCCGCGCCGACCTGCTCGGCCAGCCGCTCTTCCATGGTTGGCAGGAAGCCGCGCACCATGTCATATAATTTGCGGTTGAGCGCTCCGGTGTCGGGGGTGGGGCGCTCGGCGTCGATGGAAAAGGTGTAACGCAGCAAGGCAAGGTCGCCGTCGCCGAGATCGACCGACCAGGCTTTCTGCGGCCCGTGCGCGGCCTCGCTGATCATCTCGCCGATCGCCAGCCGGCGCGCGGTCGACAATTCCTCGCGCGGCAACCACACGAAAGCGAACAGATGGCCGCGCAAGATCGAGCGGACCAGCACCAGGATCGGCTGCGGCCGGTCGGCCAAAGTCATCGCCGCGATCACCAGCTTGCGGACGCTAGCCGAATCGAGGTTGAGGATCAGATCATGGGGCAAGGCCGAAAGCGCGTGGCGCAGCGCCTTTCCGCTATGGCTCGACGGATGATAACCGAAGCTCTCGTCGAGTTGCTCTAGGATCCGCCGAAGCAAAGGGATCTTCTCAACCGGGGCCGACAATGCCTCGCTGGTCCACAGCCCGACGTGCACGCCGATTGCGGTGATCTTGCCATTCTCGCGGATTGGGACCGCCACCAGGTCGAGCGGGACCCGGCGGTGGATCGAAGATTTGCGGTCGGCCTTGGCCATCAGCGGCACCTGGCCGCCCTGGTCGAAATAGCGGATCGCACCTTCGCAACCACCTTCATCAGTGGGTTCGCCCGGAAACCGGAACAGGCCGAGCCCGTCGGTCCCTTCCTTGCCCGGTCGTTCGACTTCGAACCCCGCCAGGGTCATTGCGCCGCCGGCGAACCAGCGCAGCAACGCGGCGCCCTCGGGATCGTCAGTGGCGTCGGCATCGTCGCGCATGCGCTGCTGCATCGCCTTCCAGTCGCCCACCGCGGCGCGGACGTCAGACAGCACCTGCGCCAGCTCGGCGCGCAGGGCCGAGCGAGTCCGCGCGTCGGCGCGGTCGAGATCCATGTAGATGATCGATTCGGTCTGGCCGCTGCCGAGCTCGGTCAAATTGCCCTTCGAATCGCGGGTCGCCTGGACGATCGGGTGGAGCAGGCGATGGATGTTGATCCCGCGCGCGGCGATCGCGCTGGCGACCGAATCGACGAGGAACGGCATGTCGTCGTTGACCACCGCGAGCCGCATGCGGCGGTGTCCCGCCTCGCCCCCGCTCGAGGTCAGCTGGATCACCACCTCCCCGGGCTTACGCCGAGCGGCGACCTCGGCGACGAACGCTGTCGCTTCGTCCTGCTCGGCATCGGAAAAGCCGTCGAGTTCGCCGGGGAGGGCGTCGGTATTGAGCGCGTTGCGCAGCAGACCGACGATGCGATCGTCCGCGCCCGAAGAGGCAGCCATGGGTTCAACCGTATCGCTAAGGGTCATTGCGCGCAGGTTATAGACCGGCGCCCGCACCCGCGACAAGGAGGGTGGCCAGTCGAATGTTTAGGCGGCGGCCCGGCGAATGGCGCGTTCGAGCATGAAGTCGTCGGCCACGACGGCCACCGGCTGGTGAATGCCATCGGCGCCGCGACGGGTGAGCACCAGGGCGAACTCCTCGTTGGTCGGTAGGTCGGCCAGCGCGATCGGTTCGGCCTTGCGAAGCGCCGCGCGGGCCCTGTCACCCCGGTCATCGATCTTGCCAATTGGCCGGCGCGCTTCGCGCTCCTCCGCGACCAGCCGCTTCAAGCCGCCAATCTGGGTTTCGACGAACGCCTGGAACCCGCCGAATGCGATCTGGCGACGCTCGGCGTAGCTCAACGCGGCGGCGAATTCGGTCAGTCGCGCTTTGTCATAATCGGCGCCGAACACCAGCTTGACGATCGGGGTCATCGGCGCGCGGGCCTGCGCCTTGACCCCGGCATCGTCGAGAATTTCGGCGTAATCATCCGGCACGCGCTTGGCAGCGATGGCGAAATCATAGGCCATGCCGAGCGCTCGATAGAGGGCAATCCGGCTGCGGCCGTCGGCGGCGTTGCACACGTCCGCACTTTCGCGGGCGGCGGACAAGCGGTCGGCAAGCCCCGATTCCTCAGTCACTTCGGTCACGGCGATGGCGACCGGCTGGGCCGTTTCCGCATCGGCCAGCGGACCATCTTCCCACGTTAAATGCGCGATATGCTCGGGCTCGGCCGCCACAAACACGGGCTCGGGTTCTGGGTCCGGTTCGGGCTCGATCGGGGCCAGCGCAGGAACCAGTGGCGCATCGACCGCGGTCGATGCGCCGACGTCCTTCCAGTTGATCACGCCATAGATGAAGTCGATCGTGTCGCCGTCCGAGCTGAACGGCATCAGAATGCCGCGATAGCAGATCGAATGGCCGCGCTGATTGACGAATTCGGCCTCGAATCCGATCGGCGCACGGTTGGCGATAATCTGAAGATAATGGTCAGTCAGCCGCGACAGCAACGATCGGCTCGGCACCTCGGTGATCTGCTTGATGTCGTCGGGCAACCCGCATTCGGCGCGAATTGCGGAGCCGACATAAGGGGTGGCCGGATCGTCGCGGCCGGCGGTGAAATCGAGCAACACGCTGTTCGGCGCGAAGTCGGTGATGCTGCCGGGCTCAAGATCCTCGATCGACGGATAGTCGCGACCATCGAGCAGCGACACCCAGTAATTATAGGCACGGACATGCATCCGGCGCTCGTCGGCACCGATCGCCCCGGTCACGTCATCGCCCGCCGCCACGGCCTCGGCCGATGTGTGGTCGAATTCGCTCGGATGTTCGGAATAACTGTCCATGCCACGGTCCCGATTGGTCCAAATCGAGCGCAATCTGCCCGCAAGGCTTGAAGAAACCGTTAAGCATGTTCGGTTAAGCACATCGTCTTGCCCAGCGGAGACGTCGCTGTTAGGGGCATCTTCGCCCGGCAGCGGGCCGCCTTAGCTCAGCTGGTAGAGCATCGCATTCGTAATGCGGGGGTCACAGGTTCGAGTCCTGTAGGCGGCACCACTACCTGATACAGGCAAAGTTCGCCCAAGCTGCGTTAACCGCCACAACTTGCCTCACTCGCTTGGGATGGGCGTGGGAACCTTATCCCTCGTCCAGTCTGACTACGCGGGGGAAAAGCCGATGGCCAGTTCGCCATCTTCATCTCCATTCCTTCAATGCGTACAGCGGCTTAGGCGAATCGCCTGGTCGGGACGAGGTTTCTTCGGGGCTGGTAATTGATTTCGCAAACAGGATAAGGAGCGCGCGGTCGAGGTTTGTGCCTCCGCACCTGGAGAAGTACACCGGATATGGCTGAATCTGCTGATTCACTGACACTCGCCGGCGTGACGCTTCCCAAGCCGCTGGCGGATGCGTTCCGGAGTTGCTGGCCACATTTCGCGGCGGCGGCCGGGTTCAGCCTGCTGGTGAACCTGCTGTTCCTCGCGCCGGCGTTGTACATGCTGCAGGTCTATGACCGGGTCGTTTCGACCGGCGGCAAGACGACCTTGCTGTTCATCACCATTGCCCTGGTCGTCGCCTTGCTGACGCTGAGCGCGCTCGATGCGGTCCGGTCGCGGCTGATGGTCCGCGCGAGCATCCGCCTCGAGACCCGGATCGCGCCGCTGGTCCTGCACCGGATGATGACCGTCGGCGGGGCGGCCAATGGCCAGGCGATGCGCGATCTCGATACGCTTCGGCAGACGATTGCCAGCCCGATGGCCGCGGCCATGTTCGATGCGCCGTTCGCACCGATTTTCATTTTCGTCGGCTTCCTGCTGCATTTCTGGATCGGCATGTTGGCGATCGTGTCGGTCGCGCTTTTGCTGGCGGTGGCCTGGCGCAACCAGCTGGCGACTCGCAAGAGCGTCGAGGGGGCGACCAAGATGCTCGCCCAGTCGCATGCCTCGCAGCAAGCCGCAGCGGTGCAGGCGCAGGCGGTGCGCGCCCTAGGCATGTCGGGCGCAATGGTATCGCGGCAGATCGCGCTTCGTTCGACCGGTCTCGGCAAGCTGGTCCAGTCGCAATTCGATGGCAGCCGCTATGGCGCGGCCAGCCGCTTCCTGAGAATGTTCGTGCAATCGGCCGCGCTTGGGCTGGGCGCGCTGCTGGCGATTGCCGGATACATTTCGGCCGGCGCGATCATCGCCGCGTCGATCCTGCTCGGGCGCGCGCTGCAACCGGTCGAGGCGTTGATCGGCGGATGGTCGTCGCTGAGCGCGACGCGGGTTGCCCTGGCCCGGCTGGCCGAGGTGCTGGCCACGCCCGATGACGCCGAGCGGGCCCGGACCACCTTGCCCGCGCCCGAAGGTCATTTGCGGGTCGAGGGCATCGGGGTGCGCCGACCCGACGGACTGCCGATCCTGGTCGGGATCAGCTTTACCGCGGCACCCGGCCAGATCACCGGGGTGATCGGCCCAAGCGGATCGGGTAAGTCGACGCTGGCCAAGGTCATCGCCGGCGCGATCGTCCCCGACCTCGGCACGGTGCGGATCGATGGCGCGCAGCGGTCGGACTGGCAACAGGACGAACTGGGCCGCCATTTCGGTTACCTGCCGCAGGAATCGAGCCTGTTCGAAGGCAGTATCAAGGACAATATTTCGCGGTTCGCGCGGTGGTCCGTCGAGGGCGCAGAAGATATCGACGCCAAGGCGATTCAAGCAGCCAGGCTCGCCGGGGTGCATCAGCTGATCCTGCAGTTGCCGCAGGGCTATGATACCAGCCTTGGGCCGCTCGGCGCGGGCCTGTCATCGGGCCAGTCGCAGCGGATTGCGCTGGCGCGGGCGTTTTACGGCAATCCGGCGATCCTCGTGCTCGACGAGCCCAATGCCTTCCTCGACGCGGAGGGCGAGACCGCGCTGGTCGAGGCGATGAAGGCAGCGAAGCAGCGCGGCGCGACGATCGTGATCATCGCCCACCGCCGTTCGGTGCTCGAGGCGGCCGATCAGCTGCTGGTGCTCGAGGCTGGGCGACCGACGATGTTCGGCCCGGCGAAGGAAGTGGTTGCGCGACTGTCGGCACCGCCGCAGCAGAAGGAGCGGGCGTCATGACCCTGCCGAGCCCGACGTGGCGCGAAGCGCCCGGCTCCGAGTTGCAGGAGGCCGACGATCCCCGGCGCGACATCCGGGTCGGCGCCGCGATCGGCTTCCTGTTCTTTGTCGTGCTGCTCGGCTGGGCCGCGCTGGCACCGCTCGATGCGGGGGTTTACGCACAAGGCTCGATCGCGGTCTCGGGCAACCGCCAGTCGGTCCAGCATCGGCAGGGCGGAACGGTCGGCGCGATCCGCGTCCGCGAAGGGCAGAAGGTCCGCGCCGGCGAGACCCTGATCGAAATGGCCGCGCCCGACCTGCGCGCCACCGAACGCGCCTTGACCACCGAATATTTCAGCCTGGTCGCGCAACGCGCGCGCCTGCTGGCCGAGCGCACCGGTCGCGGCAACTTCGCGCCGCCAGTCGAATTCCTCAATCTGTCGGCCGAAGACCGTCCGGTCGCCGAGCAGGCGCTGCAGCTGCAGCGCGGGCAGCTCCAGGCGCGATCGGGTTCGCTGTCGGCCCAGTCGTCGGTGCTCGGGCAACGATCGCGGCAATTGTCCGAACAGCAGACCGGCTATGCGCAGCAACGAATGTCGGTTCGCGAGCAACAGCGGATCATCAACGACGAACTGGTTGGCCTGCGCGAGCTCGAGAAAAAGGGCTTCGCCTCGATCAACCGGGTGCGTGCGCTCGAACGGGCCTATGAGGAACTTCGCGGGCGCGAGGCGGCGCTGACCTCCGAAATCGCTCGCGCCGGCGAAGGCAAGGGCGAGACCAGCATGCAGTCGCTAAGTCTCCGCAAGACCAGCCTCGAGGAGGTCGCCGTCGAGCTTCGCGATACCCAGACCAGGCTGTCCGACATTCTGCCGAAACTGGTCGGCGCGCGCGAGCAATTGCTAAATCTGACGCTTCGCGCGCCGACCTCGGGCCAGGTGGTCGGCTTGTCGGTGTTCACCGTCGGCGGGGTCGTGGCGCCCGGGCAGACCTTGATGGAAATCGTCCCCGACACGCGCAAGCTGGTGATCCAGGCGCAGGTCAACCCGAGCGACGCCGACGACGTCTACCAGGGACAGAAAGCGCAGGTGCGCTTCCTGAGCGTCCACGACCGGACGCTGCCGATGCTGGAAGGCACGGTCCGGACGATTTCGGCCGACCGGTTGAAGGACGAGGCGAGCGGGCTGAGCTACTTCGAAGCCGAGATCGAGGTGTCGCCGTCCGAACTCGCCAAGGTCCGCGAAGTCCTTGGCCAAGGTCAACTAAGGCCCGGCCTGCCGGTCGAAGCGGTGCTTGCCGCGCGCAAGCGGACCGCGCTCGATTATCTGCTCGAACCGCTGACCGTGCACTTCTGGCGATCGCTTCGCGAACAATGAAACGAAAACGGTCCGGCGCCGACGTGCTCAATAACCTTGCCGATGATTGATTGGTCGGCAAGCGAATGGTGCACAGACGGTTATCTTAATGTTCGCTTTCGACCCATAACAGACACTTGGCAGGCCGCTTCCCCGCCTTCTGCCGCACCCGCGGATCGCTCTAGGGAAGAGCCACAGAGCCAGCGCGCGGGTTCGGCTTTGACCTGTCAGAGGTAGAAGTCGATGCTGGTGATCGGGTGGTTATCGGTCACCATTACCTGGATGCTGAGGTCTGCTATGCCGTTCCCGTTCACGTCCGGCTCAATGAACCACTTGCCGACCGTGGTCGGATCTTCGAATGGCCGCAACTGACCAGCTTCGTTGCTGAAGTCAGCAGCATCGATGAACGTGAAGAGGGTGTCGTCGTTGGTGCTGTCACCATCGGCATCGATGTTGAAGAGGTTGATCTTGTCGCCCGCACCAAAGTCGAGGATCGTATCGCGGTTAGTGACCGTGGAATCGGCCGTGCTGTAATATTCGAAGCTGTCGTTCCCGGCACCGCCCGCGAGCGTGTCGGCTCCAAGGTTGCCGAAGAGCTGTTCTTTCCCTGCGCCGCCCGTCAGCGTGTCATCACCAGCCGTGCCGTTGATCGTGTTGGCCTGCGCCTGGATCGCCAGTTGCACCCCGCCGCCAGCGCTCGCGACCGTGGCGACCAAGGTTCCCGCCACCCCTCCGGTCAGGGTCAGCGACCCTCCAGTGTAGGTCAATGTGTTGCCCGACAGGCTGAACGTGAACCCGGCCAAGGCCGCATCGGCAATGACGATCTTGTCGCCGACGGCAAAGTCGGTGATCGTGTCACCCGAGAGGCCTGAAGCGGTCTCGAGGAACGTGTCGTCACCAGCGCCGCCGGTGAGGATATCGACGCCCGCCCCGCCGATCAGCGTGTCGTTGCCCGCCCCGCCGTCAAGGCGGTCGCCGCCCGCCCCGCCGAAGAGTACATCTGCCCCGATGTTCCCGTACAGCGTATCGTCGCCCGCGCTCCCGGTACCCCTGAAGTTTCCGACGCCGAGATAGCGCAAGATCTCGACGTTGCCCGGAAGGGTGTAGGAATTGAGAGTGGTCTGGACTTCGTCGG
>Ga0105046_10014205_pt1 | contig 12290 bp, 8 predicted proteins | sample MAT03_FD_78385 | JGI IMG/M metagenome (GOLD analysis project Ga0105046, IMG submission 78385) | Freshwater microbial communities from Lake Fryxell liftoff mats and glacier meltwater in Antarctica - MAT-03 (megahit assembly) | ecosystem: Environmental > Aquatic > Freshwater > Ice > Liftoff...
AAAAAAGTAGACCTAGACCGATTAATAAAATCCCGTTGCTGATCGTATCGATGCGGTTTTTCGAGTTTGTTTCCATGGGGTATTCCTCCTAAAGGTGATATAAATTACTATCTAATAAGTTGCAATGATGACACCTGCTACGCCACCTACCATCTGCCCTGTTTGCCATACGCAGATCCATCTTGAAAGAGGGCAAAAGCCTTCTTACTGCCCTTATTGCGGCACCGATCTCAATGCCACTCAAGTACTTGGATCAGGATCCTCAAGTAAATCAACTATCGGACTCCCCTCGGTAACCCTTGTTAAAGGTCATGCCCCTGAATCGGAACCGATTGCCTTTTCGATTGGCTCCTACCAGGTCATTCGTAGTATCGGTAAGGGAGGAATGGGTGAAGTCTTTCTCGCTTATGACACCACGTGTGGCCGGCGTATTGCCCTGAAAAAAATCCGAGATGACCTCATTCAACATCCGCAAATGCATAACCGCTTTCTCAAAGAAGCCCGCGTCACCAGCCAGTTGACGCACCCCTCCATTATCCCCATCTATTCGATCCATTCGGAAAAAGAAGCCATTTACTACACGATGCCCTTTGTGGAGGGAGAAACACTCAAACAACTCATCCGGAAAGCACGACAAGAAGAAAAACAAGGGGTGAAAGGGATCGGCACTATCCCAAGTCTTATACGTATTTTCTTAAGCGTGTGTCAAGCCGTAGCCTATGCGCATAGTAAGGGGGTTTTGCATCGTGACCTCAAGCCCGAAAACATCATCATCGGAAAGTATGGAGAAGTGATGATTTTAGATTGGGGACTCGCCAAAATCCTGGCAGTTCCGCAAATTCTTGTCGGAGCGATGCAACCCGAGTCCAGTTCACATCCCCTGCACGGTCTTACCAAATTAGGAAAAGTCGTGGGAACGATCGCTTACATGCCTCCTGAAAGGGCTTTTGGCGCTCCGGCAACAGCGAGCAACGATATTTATTCCTTGGGTGTGATCCTCTATCAAATTTTAACCTTGCGTGCCCCCTTCCGGCGGGGCACTCTCAAAGAGTTCCGCGCGACGGCCAAAGACGAAACCATTGCCGACCCAGTCGAAGTCGCTCCTTACCGCGACATTCCCCGTCTGCTGGCGCGTGCAGCCATGAAATGTTTAGAAAAACAAGCCGAAGACCGTTATGCCCACATTGAAGAGTTGATTCAAGAGCTCGAATCGTACATTGAAGGACGTTCGGAATGGTTTACGGCAGCCGAACTGGAGATTGAGAGAAAAGAAGATTGGGAATTCCAAGAGAATATTTTTATCGCCGAACACACCGCCATCACACGCAATCAAGAACAATCGAATTGGGTACAATTGATGATTTCGCGCGAATCGTTCGGGGAATCGGTCCGCATCGAAACGGAAGTCTTTTTAGAAGCGACGAACAGCGGCATTGGATTTCTTTTAAGTGTTCCGGAAGCGGCTGAAAGACGGCAACTCAATGATGGGTATTGCGTCTGGTTAGCGACCGATGTAAGTACACGTCTTCTTCGTTCCACCTTAGAAGTTTTGCATGCTCCAGAAGTGAAACTTCCTACAGGGGAATGGGTGAAAATTCGGGTGGAAAGAATCAATCATCACCTGTCGGTTTTTATCAATGATGTGTTGCAAATCACGTATGCAGGGCATTTACCTGTGGTGGGGACCCATATGGGCCTTCTAACTCGTGACGCTGATTTTACGATGAAGCCGCTTCATGTTTCTGTAGCCAGCCAAAATGTGATGGTCAATTGTCTCGCCGTTCCCGATGCGTTTCTTGCACAAGAAGATTATCCCATCGCTTTAGCTGAATATCGTCGTATCGGACGGGCTTTCCCCGGACGAGCGGAGGGGCGTGAAGCAATGTTTAAGTCAGGCATTACTTTACTGCAAAAAGCACGCACGACACACGATGCGGCCCTTTTTGATCAAGCGTTGGAAGAATTTAATGCACTCCATGAAACAGCGGGAGCCCCTTTTGAATACTTAGGAAAATCTCTTGTTTATCAGGAGCTTGGCGATCTAGAAGAAGAAAATAAATGTTTTGAACTCGCTTTCAGACGCTATCCCAACCATCCTCTTTTGCCTGTCCTGCATGAACAAATCCTTTACCGACTTCACGCCTGTTCAACAGAAGATCGTAAAGGCACGTATGCTTTTCTTCTTTTGATTTGTCGCTATGTCCCCGCCCTTCTGACTACCCCTGCCTTAACCCGTTTAATTGAAAGTCTACGCAATCACTGGGAAACACTCCCCTTCCTCGATCAAACAAGCGAAACGCTCCCCGTGGCTCTCGCCTTTTGGCTCGGTAAACGGTATGTGTTGAATGAAATGAGTCAAGAGCTCACACCAGGGCCTTTGCTTCAAGCCGTGCACATTGCACAAGTCGAGCTCAGCGTGCATCAAGGCATGTCCCCTTATGCTCCTTTTTCCGTGGACCGGGCCCTTGATGCCGATCAACTGCCGAATGCGCGTCAACTTATCGAACTTGTCGAAGAGGGGACGTCCAAGCAAGAACGGGTCATTTGGATCGACCTACAAGGACATGATTGGAAAGCGGCGAGCGCTAAATTGCATCAATTCTCTGACAAAGCGCTCCATCAAGATGATTCGCTGCTTTTCTTTCTCTACGGGTGCTTTCTAGCGGCCACAGAAGGCGAAGAGCTCGCCCATATCCATTTCAATGGGGCGCTTGAAATGTCCACTCCCCGTTCGTGGGCTCTCGCCAGCCTCTGGCTCTCAGGTAAACTCCCGTCTCACTGGACGGACAAATCCTTCCGTTGGGAGCAGCGTCAACTCTATCGGCAACTTGCTCTCTACTACGAATGCCTAGGCCACCGCGCCGATGCAATCCGCTACCGCTCCTTAGCCCAACATCTTTTAGAAACCTGAAAATAAAAGACGTACCCGGTTTATATCCACCTATTCTATAGAAAAGAAGTAGCGCATTTGCCACTTCTGTGTTTGAAGAGCTTGAGGGGCTGTCGGCTGTACCCAAGGAGGATAAACCCGAAAAGCGAGTTTTCATGTCTTCCCTCGATATGCCAGAATCCCTTTCAATTAATACCATTTATCAAAAATAAAGCCATAAATTAGCGTGAAATATTTGAGAGATTTTGACCATCTTTTCGAATTTAATATTGTGAATATTAAAGAGAAAAGATAGTCGGAAGATGCCAAAGAGATCGCATTAATTTATGACTTTATTTTTGATAAATGGTATTGCCGGTTGTTTCTGCTAAATTTTAGATATTCAGAACTTAAGCCGTGACGGCAACAGGGGGAGGAAGAATGAGGGGCGAGGGAGTGTGCCACACCTTGTCGAGGAACCAACCTTTGAGGCCTGGATAGTGGATGCAGCCCAGTTGCTGCGCAAGCATTTGCATTTTGAAAAAGTGCAAGGTGAGTTCTTCAACAACCACGGTAACAGCCCACAGAGCTCCATAAGCACCGACGGCGCTGAAAAAGATGGGCACGCCAAAACCACTGGGGGAGAAAAGAATGGCGATGGAGGCGACGAAAGAGACCACATCCATGAGCGCCCGCAACTCAGTGGTGTGTTGTTTCCAGCTCAAACGACTGCTGAGAATATCGCGTGGAAGCAGGACACTATTTTCGAGGAAAACCTTAAGATCTTCAGGATGGTCGTACCCAAACCGCTCTTTAAGCAATTGAGGATCGGGACGTCCTGCTCTATCATGAAGGGTCGAAAGATCTAAATTTGCAGCGAAGCGACGTGTACGGTAGTAATCCAATCCGGTACCAAAAAAGGAGAAAGCAGAGAAAAGCCCCCCTATAAAAGCAGCGCGCCCGGCCCAGGATGCTACAATCCATCCTCCCCTTTCCATAAAAAGGGCTGTCAGTGCAAAAGCACGGATTGTTTGACCACTGTGGACAAAGAAATCGATCAACGCATCCATTTTGCGTGAACGCTCTTCTTGATCGATGATGCGGTAAAGGTCAAAAGCAATCGACGTTAAGGAAACAATCGCACTTAAGGGAGCTAATGACGCAATCGTCATTGTTACATAACCGATCCGCATGAAAAGTTTGGCAATATCATGCATCGCCTTTGCCACTGCGGGAAAATAAGGGTGAGCTACGGGAAGCGGGTCGGCAACAGAACCTGAACTATTCGTTTGCAAAGTTAATGTGGAAGGGCTCCCCGGAGGGGGATGTTGAATGGCTAAGCTTTTACCCATCTGCCTCCACAAGAGGAGCTGTGGGAGGAAGTTCAATTACCTGAGGATGCGCTAAACGATCGAGAGCCTCGCGGAATTGACGATTAGCGCGAATGTCAAGATAGAGCTTCACAAGTCCTGCCAGACCTGCACCGAAAAGAAAGGCCCATCCAATAGGCGCGAGAGGAGTTAAATGGAGACATAAGAGACCCACCCCCAAAAGAGCCACACACCCCGCAACCACCATCAAGCGGTGAGAATTTCTTTTGCGATCCAGGCGTTCAATAATATGTCCAGAAAGTCTTATAGGACTTGTTTCAGCGATCTTTTTAATGAGATCGGAAACCTTTGTGGGTCCTTCAAAAATGGAAACACGCAGGTGTTTTTCGATAATGCGAGGTTCCATCTTTAAGAGAATCTTTTGGATATCTTCGGTATGATGCGCTTCTGAAAAACCACGTACAAGGTCTTTTTTCACGCTACTAATTTCCCGAATCCAATAGAGATGAAAGCCCACCATGATGGTGGAAAGGGCTACACCGGCTGGACTCAAAATTTCGGCCAACCCGGAAGATGCCGCTGTCAATCCGAGCTCTTTAGCTGCGAGAAAGACATCGCTGCCTGATGTCACCAACTGTCCAATGGCCACCACTAAGGCACCTATCGCTTCCACTAACTCAACTCCTTTAGAATGGGCAATTTGGTACAAGATAAGAGGAATGGCAATCAGGGTCAAGAGGGCTGGAATGACTTGAAAAAATTGTAGAGAATCAAGCCCAAGTTCGATTCTTTCAGCTTTGAAGGGCAACACGCCTAAAATGGCATGTCCGGCAAAGCGATGCATGCCTAAAATGCTCCACCCAATGCGGCAAGTCACATACGTTGTATCATGCACACGTTGCACGACCTCCAAAGAGGCGTGTCCCGGAGGCTCTGCAGGAAAGTGTCGGACGGGGATTGTTGCTCTAAGTGGGGCTGATTCCATACTTATAATTATAGTAACATTTCTTTAAAAAATCAAGTTTTTAAATATATTTATAATTTAAACGCAATGTAATTAAACTAAATTAATATATGCCTTTAATTTACAAAGGCTTATGTTAGACACTACTCCATGAAAGCAAAAGTGCCAGAATTTCAAAGATTATGATACTATTTTTGGCTATGGAATACCCTAAAACATACGAAGCGAAAGAAGTCGAAGAGACCTGGCGCAAAATTTGGCAAGAAAAAGAACCTTTCAAAGCCCATTCTTCCTCCCATAAACCTGCCTATTGCATCGTGATTCCCCCTCCTAATGTGACAGGAAGACTCCATATGGGACACGCCTTGGTAAATACCCTGCAAGATGTACTGATCCGTTGGAAACGGATGTGTGGCTTCGAAACACTATGGGTGCCAGGTACCGATCATGCAGGCATTGCCACCCAAACCGTGGTCGAACGCCATCTCTTAAAAACAACAGGTAAGAAACGGGTCGATTTTCCACGCGAAGAATTTTTATCCCATACATGGAAATGGAAAGAACAAAATGAATCCCGGATTTTAGAACAGCTTCGTTTCATGGGATGTTCCTGCGACTGGTCCCGTCTCCGGTTTACGATGGATAATGGAAATAACTTAGCGGTGCGCAGCGTCTTTAAAAAAATGTTCGACGAGGGATTGATTTATCGAGGGGATTACCTGGTGAATTGGGATCCTGTGACACAGACGGCCCTTGCCGATGATGAAGTCGAATATGAAGAACGCCACTCTTTTCTTTGGTACATTCTCTATCCGATTGCTGGGAGTTCTAATTCTGTCACCATTGCCACGACACGCCCTGAAACATTACTAGGAGACACAGCGGTTGCTGTTTCACCGAAAGATGAGCGCTACCGTCATTTAATCGGCCAAGCGATTCTCCATCCTTTAACCGGACGCAAAATTCCGATTATTGCCGATCCATTTGTCGATCCCACTTTCGGGACAGGGGCTCTCAAAGTTACGCCAGCCCATGATCCAAATGACTACAAGATAGGAATAGCCCACCACCTGCCCATGATCAATATTTTGACGCCCGATGGAAAAATCAACGAAAACGGCGGCGCCTTTGCAGGCCTTACGATTGAAGATGCACGTGAAGCCATCGTGGCTGCTTTAAAGCAACAGGGATTTCTGCTTAAAGTAGAACCTCATCTTAATCGTGTAGGGGTCTCTTACCGTTCCAAAGCCACTATCCAACCCTATCTTTCGAAGCAATGGTTTGTCAAAATGGAGCGCTTTAAAAAAGAGCTTCGTGATGTGGTGGAAGAAGAACGATGCCATCTCATTCCTGAAAACTGGGAAAACACCTACTTTCATTGGATCGACAATTTGCGCGACTGGTGTATCAGCCGTCAACTTTGGTGGGGCCATCGCATTCCTATTTGGTATCACCGTCAAGATCCGTCTCGTATGGTTTGTTATGCCGAAGAGGGAGTGCCTCCTGAAGTGGCCGCTGATCCCGACAATTGGGAACAAGATCCTGACGTACTCGACACGTGGTTTTCATCAGCGCTTTGGCCTTTCGCCACACTCGGTTGGCCCCATTCGACGGGCGACTTTCACAAATTCTATCCTAATGCGGTTCTCATTACGGGGCACGACATTCTCTTTTTCTGGGTGGCCCGGATGTTGATGATGGGACAGTATGTGACTGGCCAATCTCCCTTCCCTGCCGTCTTCTTGCATGGTTTGATTTACGGCAAATCCTATTGGAGAGACACTCAGGGCGGCGGCATCCAATACTGTTCACCTGAAGAGCGGATGGAATTTGACAAGGGAAAAACGCTTCCCAAAGATGTCCAGTTCAAATGGGAAAAGATGTCGAAATCCAAAGGGAACGTCATTGATCCCTTAGAGATTATTGATGAGTATGGAACCGATGCGATGCGGATGGCTCTTTGTTCGACTCCCTCACAATTGCGTGAAATCGATTTGGATCGACGCCGCTTTGAAGAGTACCGCAACTTTGCCAACAAGCTTTGGAATGGTGCCCGTTTTGTGTTGATGAATCTCGAAATCACCCCTCAAGAATTGGGACTCGATGAGAGCGCTTTTTCGTTGGAAGATCAGTGGATTTTATCGGTGATGACGCGGACTGTACGGCAAGTCAATGCGGCCTTATCCACTTATGGATTTGATGCAGCCGCAACACTGGCCTATGATTTCTTCTGGAAAGAATTTTGTGCATACTATGTGGAGATCGCTAAACCTGTTCTTTTTGGAAAAGTGGGAAGCGATGCGCAAAGACGCAATAAAAAAACATTGCTCGCCATTCTTTTATGTAGTTCGATCCGTCTACTCCATCCGATCACTCCCTTTATCACAGAGGAACTCTTCAAACTGTTAAAAGAGCGACTCGGGAATTTAAGTGAGGTCACCTCACCTGATCGGTACACTCGTGAAATGGTTGAAGCGCTACAATCTCCTCTCGCTTCTCTCGCACCCTATCCACAGGTTTTGCAAGCACGTGATGAAAACCCAGCCATCGAAGAAGCGTTTGCTCTCGTCGACCAAGCGGTCTACACCTTACGCAACATACGCGGTGAAATGAAACTTCCTCCCGGTTTAGCGACCGATCTCTATTTGGTCGCTCCGGCTGGTCATCATGGTCTTGAGATCCTCAAGAACTACCATCCGATTATTTCGGCCCTCGTTCGTATCCAGACTGTGCATATTGGGCCTGAGGACCCCCAGCTCCCCTTTGCCTCCAAAGGACATGTGCAAGGCATCACCTTATGGGTACCTCTCCCCGCTGAAATGATCGCACAAGAGAAAACCCGCTTACAAAAAGAGAGAGAAAGACTGCAGCAAAGCTTGGAAAAAATGCGTAAGCAATTAGAGAACCCCGAGTTTATTTCCAAAGCCCCTCCTGCGTTGATTGCGAAACATCGTGCCGCGGAACAACAAACCGAACAAGAGCTCACCACCATCACCGAACAACTCCAGCGTCTATGATTCTCATCCTAGCCCTTCAAACTGACAGTGGATTCTCTTCCTTAGAAGAGGCTCAACAAATGGTCTCCCCAATTTTTAACCACCCTTAAAAAAATGAAAAAGATCGTTTTATTTTTGATGAGTCCCCTTTTTTTTATCATCTCCAAGGAGTTTGTGCGACGACGTGAAGCGGATGAGCTACGCGCCCGGATCGCCGAAATGGAACAAACCATTCAAGAGATTCATGGTCTCCATGCGCTGCTTGCACAAGACTTAAAAAAACCATGAAAGTGTTGTTCGATTTTCGTGGAACTTCCGCCAATTTTATGCGGGGAATTGCACGTTATCTACACGGGATTGCTGAAGCTCTTTTAGCTCAACCTTCTTCTGTGACATTCGAGTTCCTCGTGCGCGAGAAAACGCGTTCTCCTCCATTTCTTGCGGAATGGGTGACCGTTGAAGAAGCCGCTTTGCGGCATCAAAGTGCTCCTTATGCGCTCTTTTTAATCGGTTCTTGCTTTTCATTTGGTGCGACAACACGCACCACACTGATCTCTGATCTTTTTCCTCCTTTCTTGAATGGTGTTAAAAAGATCGGCATTTTTTATGACGTAATCCCCGCACTTTGGCCTGAGCATTATCTCGCAACACGTGAAACAGAAATTCCCTATCGCCTTTGTCAAAGGGCTCTTCTCTATTTTGACCATCTTTTAGCCATCAGCGAAGCCGCACGAGCGGACGCGATCCGTTACTTTGGAGTTTCCCCCACCCAAATTTCTGTGTTACATGGAGGCGCTTATCCTCCTCTCGAAACATCTAATACCCCTTCAGAACCTCTCCTCATGGCGATCTCCGCTAGCAATCTACAAAAAGATGCCCAAGGACTTGTAAAGGGTTTTAGCCGCTATAAAGACAAATACCCTCACTCCAAAGCCACACTAGCTCTTGTCGGTCTTGCGCACGACCTCGCCACACCCCCTTTTGTCCGTTCACTTAAAAAAATTCCAGAGTCTGCACTGCAAGCATTGTTTCAAAACGCCACCGCGCTGATCCATCACTCCCTCTATGAAGGATTAGGCCTTCCCATTTTAGAAGCCTACCGTGCCGGTTTACCGGTCATTGCTGCCGCTAATTCCTCCCTTATCGAACTCACCCATCCCGCATGTACGTATGAGACACACCATATAGAAGCAATGGCCGATACCATCCATGCCATCTTAACGGATGACGATTTGCAACAACGCTCTCGTCAATTTGGGCAATCGATCCTCACACAATTCAGTTGGTCACGAGGCGCACAAGATGTCTTGAAAGCCATTCATCACGTCACCACACCGTCCCCTTACTTGCCCAAAAAATGCATTTCATTAGCCCTTGTTACCGCCTCTGCCCAATACGTTCTCCCTCTCACAACACCTTCTCTTCACACTTACACCGCCTTTGAAAAATCAGCCGATTTCCTTACAGCGAAAACCCACTCTGTTCCTCTTTTCCACATCCGCAATATTCCCTACACACGTTTGCATTTTACTTATTCCCAAGCCATATTTGTATTTGGGAACGCATCGTCTCATCTTGCAACCTTAAACTGTTTGCAGAAAGAAGGGTCCTCGCTTGCCCAAGAGATCGGATTTCATTTGCATGACAATTCATTCCATGCGCTTTTTCTCTCCTTCTATCAAGGAGATTTAACCCAACTCCAAGAAGCCTATCAAACCTACTATCCTGAATTTACACACGCTATCATGCATTCTTCACTTGCCTTCCTTCCCTTTTCAGGTGTTCGTCTGCTCACTGCTATCCAAAAACCCGATTGGATTCTAGTGCACTCTGAAGAAGCAAAAAAACAGTTTACCCATGAGCTTGGCTCTCTCCCCGTTCTTATTTTTACCCACTCATGTTCCTTGTCATTTAAAATATAAATACTCTAAATTTATAACGTAGTTTAATTAAAAATACTTAAATTAATTAATTATTGTGTTAAAATGATTCCAGATTAGAAATAATAAGGAATATTACATGTCAGTTCACAACCTGCCGGCCAAAGGCTCTTCTTTATCCCACATGTCTTTAGACGAAGGGACACCCCCCGCTTACCACACTTTGTACCCTGCAGGAGCACCTGCGTATGTGCCAGCAGGACCTCCATTTGGTGCACCCGCAACTACTGAAGTTCAAGTCCCCCACTTTTACGTTACCTCTGCAGTTCCTCCAGCCGCTCCTCAACCCTCTCTTTCGTCTCGTTTAATGGCTTGCCCGCGGGCGTTTTTAGCGACAGAAAAAGGACAGATGACAACCGCCCTTCAAAACCTCTACATGAGTGCCGCCGTGGTGGGTCATCGTCTCAGTACACCTACTTTTAAACGAATGATGGCCATCACAGCATTGGCTATTGGCGCCCTCGTATTAATAAGCGCCTTTTCAATAGCAGGTGGGGCCTTTTTTACCGCAGGCTTTAGCGCTTTCCTGATGATCTCTCCTGCCGCTGTTTGTGGTTTCTGGGTAACTCCTATGGCCGTAACAGCCCTTGCTAAAGCATCCATCGCCAATGTCGTTTTAGCCGCTACTATTTTTTCTTTCGGTGCAGGAACTTTACTCGCTCCGTGTATGCGTCAAACGGCTGTCAAGATTTGCGCCGTCCTGGTTCCAGTAGTATTGGGAACGGGAGCTGTTTTAACAAGTGCTCTTTGTGCAACCTCGGCTTATATCATGTACACGCTTCTACCCGAATATGGGTCGCTATTTTTAGAAGGCAACTCCTCCGTCTTGCATATTTCTGGCGGCGGTTACTATGCCATTTCTGCTCTTGCTTTAATGGCATTAGGACTTCCTCTTTTAGCTGCAAGTATAGGGTTAGCCTGCGGAATGGCTTCTACCTCCTCCCGAGCAACTTCTTCAACCCTTTACCCAGACTTAGGGGAGAATTTACGGGTACCGCTCAATTCCCCCATTTAACGCAATTATTGAAGACTCCTCCTCCCTCGAGAGAATCTGAATCCCAAGATCTACCCTCTGGAGAACGCCTTAAGCGCAATCTAATACCATTTATCGAAAATAAAGTCATAAATTACCGCGATCTCTTTGGCATCTTCCGACTATCTTTTCTCGTTAATATTCAAAATATTAAATTCAAAAAGATGCTCAAAATCTCTCAAAGATTTCACGCTAATTTATGTCTTTATTTTTGATAAATAGTATAACTATCGGACTCATAACCCGCTGGTCGCTGGTTCAAGTCCAGCTTGCCCCTCTTTTTCTTTTATAGCTTAGGAGTATGTGTGAAACAGAATCTTCAATTAACATCAATTTAGATGAAGAGCTAGAAAATGCCGTTTGGACCACTGGTGGAACACTCATCAGCAAAACCACACAACTAAGTACAATCATTCCTTCACAAGCAACAGCTGACCCTAACAATAATCGAGAAAGGGGTTCTGCTGTGAAGGGATTAGATGAACGTATCAACGGTGACGGTAGTGTCAGCTATCGAGCGCACGTTAGAGTCAAAGGCCATACGCCAATGACCAAAACATTCAGCTCATTAACATTAGCTAAAAAGTGGAAAAAGACCACTGAAGGGCCTTGTAGGATAAGTCGCTAAAAAAAAAAGAGAATGGGGTGGGAGATTTTGGAGAAGAGACTTTTTCTTAAACCATTCGACTTTTTGGCATTCCTATTCGTGTCGTACGATTTAATACCTGAGATTTGATATTCAATTCAATCTCTTGACTATCAAATTTTTTTTAGCGACTTATCCTACAAGGCCGCTTAGAACCTGGAACAAGGGGTCTATAAGTTTTAGGAATGAAAGTTTTTAGGGAGTGTACAGATTTTTGTGTAAATAAATCTTGAGGGATCGGATGCTTTTATCCTTCCTTCAAGAGCAATGAAGCGGAACCGAAGCGGTAGCTGAGGTGAAGCGGCTAAATAATTTACACATGGATATAAAATGACAATTTCAGAGGATTTTGACCTCAAAGCAGAATTAAAAAAATGCAAAACTGCAGAGGATCACACAGGAAAAAATGGCCTTTTACAAAGGTTAGTAGGAGGTATGCTCGAACAACTTCTACAAAATGAAATGGACGAGCACTTAGGTTATGAAAAACATTCTTCAGAGGGAGACCTCT